>Ga0268299_1000315_pt1 | contig 167379 bp, 127 predicted proteins | sample NOBtaG_FD_193484 | JGI IMG/M metagenome (GOLD analysis project Ga0268299, IMG submission 193484) | Activated sludge microbial communities from bioreactor in Nijmegen, Gelderland, Netherland - NOB reactor | ecosystem: Engineered > Bioreactor > Aerobic > Activated sludge | place: Netherlands... | reverse complement strand
ACGGACCCGGACCCTCCGGATGGCGAACGTACACGCGCATACAAAAAGTGCCCCTCGAAAAACAAGCATCGAGGACGCATTCACGGAGAGGGTGCCTTGACTTTTCACTTCATATAGGTGCCACCCAAGTCTGCCCACCTCGCTGGCACTACGGCAGGAGCGTGATCTGCGCCGCCATCGATTTCTGAAATTCGTCCTCGGTCACTTCACCCACCGCCAGGTCATCGTACATCACATATCGACAGGCCGGCATATCTCGATCGGCGGTCTCGCCTGGCCCGCCCCAGGGGTCGCCTTTCTTGACCGGCGGCTCGGGTGTGCGCTGCACGAACAGCAGCCGCGGGCCAGATGCCGGCCCACGCGTAACGTTGAACTTTATTTGAGCGAACGACACTGAAGGGTTCTGAGTGATCAGGCCAGCAGCCATGAGGTCGCCGAGCGTCCCAATGCGTCCATGCTGTTCTTGATAGAGCCGCATGGCTTGGGCAATATTCTGCAATTCCCCCCGGTGAGCGGCACGAACAGCCGAAGCCCGGACCGTAGTCGAATGGGACGCCACGCGCGCTACCCACGCCAGCAGTCCGACAATGATCACCAGAATCAACCAGAACCGCTTGCGGTGATGAATCGGCGGCGAAGTCTGTGCAGGAAGCGTCGTCATGGGTTCCCTGGCTAATTGTAGTCCGGCGAATAAACTAGCCGCTCGTCGCCATCTCCGCGCCCGGCTCGGTCATGCCGCGCGGGTCGAGCAGCGCGTTGAGGCGATCCTCCGGCAGGATTTTCTTTTCCAGCGCGACTTGTCGAATCGTCTTACCCTGCGCGAAGGCTTCCTTGGCCAGGGCCGCGGCGTTGTCGTAACCGATGACCGGGGCCAGCGACGTGCACATGGCCAGGCTCTGCTCGACCAGATGCTCGGCCCGCTCGCGGTCGGCCTCGATGCCTGCTACACACCGATCAGCGAAGACCGTCGCGGCTTTGCCGAGAATTCGTCCCGCTTCAAGGAACTGGTGAGCCATGACCGGCATGCCCACGTGCAGGTCGTAGTTGCCCAGCGTAGCGGCGGCGTGGGCCACGGCGGCATCGGCCCCGACGACCTGCGCAGTCACCTGCATGACCATCTCGCACATAACCGGGTTCACCTTGCCCGGCATGATCGAACTGCCCGGCTGCGTAGCGGGGAGCTTGATCTCGCCGATGCCGCATCGCGGACCGGATCCAAGCTGGCGGATGTCATTGGCGATTTTCGACAGGCTGAGGGCAATGGTGCGGAGCAGGCCCGACGCCTCGACGAACCCGTCCTTGGCATGCTGGGCCTCAAAGTGGTTGGCTGCTTCGACGAATTCGATGCCCGTCTTCCTGGTGAGCAGCTCGGACATCGCCCCGCCCCACTCCTTCTTGCAGTTGATGCCCGTGCCGACGGCTGTGCCGCCGATGGGTAGTTCGCGCAGGGCTCGAATCGCCTTGTTGGCCCGCATCACGCCGAGCCGGGCCTGAGCCGCGAAGCCGCTGAACTCCTGCCCGAGGCGGATGGGCGTGGCGTCCTGCAAGTGGGTGCGGCCGATCTTGACGATGCTGTCGAACGCATTGGCCTTCGTTTCGAGCGCAGACGCAAGTCTCTCCAGCCCCGGGATAACCTCGTCGCGCAGACACTCCGCCCCCGCGACGTGCATCGCCGTCGGAATGACGTCGTTGCTGCTCTGCGACTGATTCACGTGATCGTTGGGATGAACCTTCACCCCCGCCCCGCCAAGCTGCATGGCGCGATTGGCGATGACCTCGTTGGCGTTCATGTTGGTCGATGTGCCGGAACCGGTCTGGAAGATGTCCAGCACGAAGTGCTCATCGAGCTTGCCGTCGATGACCTCCTGGGCCGCCTTCACGATCCAGTCAGTCTTGTCCTTGGGCACCGTGCCGAATTTCGCATTGGCCTCGGCAGCGCACTGCTTGATCAGCCCCATCGCCCGGATGAATCGCCGGTTGAAGCGATAGCCCGAAATGGGAAAGTTCTCGACCGCCCTCTGGGTGGACGCGCCCCACAGGGCCGTCGCCGGCACGGTCATTTCGCCCATGGAGTCCTTTTCAATCCGGGTGCCTGACATGATGACGCTCCTTCTATCGATTCCGCTGAGGCGGAGACCAACTGCATTTCTGTTGGATTGGACCGCACCTTGGTGCCGCAGGCCGGCATCCACAGGAAGCCGGGCCAAACGGCGCTATTTCCGACATGGAAGATTAGGCGACAGGCGAACGGAGTGCCAATGGACCCTGCGGACCGCGTTCATGATGGCGGAAACGCATTTGAAATCGGAATCAGTTGCGATCGTTTGCGAAGGCGAGTTGCCCTGCCTGGCCGCGGGCCAGATTGGACGGGAGCGCCCGAATCATGTCGCGAACCTCGGGCTGGCGGACCATGGAGACGGCCCGTTCGAGCGGGAACCAGGCTTTCTCGCGAAGGCGATGCTCGGGATACTCGTCGCGGGACTCGATGACCCGCAACAAATAGACGTGAACCCGGAATCGGCAGCCGAGCTTGGTGTAGGTGAACGCCCCAATGCTCTCGGGGGAGAGTTCGCCCAGGGCCCCGGCCTCTTCAACCGATTCGGCCTGAGCGGCCTCCGGCGCGGATTGTCCCTGCTCGATCATGCCCTTGGGGATGCCCCACTTTTTCTTGTTGATTCGGCGGATGAGCAGAATCTCCAGACGCCCCCCGCGACCCTGGCGGAAGGGTATGGCGCCTGCTTGTGGTGTGACCGCGCGTTCAGTTTTCACAACCCATTATATCGGCCATTTCACAGGGACAAGCAAGTCTTGCGCCTTTTTTAACAGGAATTTAGGACAACACGAGCGCAAGCGTCGGCACCTGTGAATTGTCTAACAGCGCCACCCGTCAACAATGTCGGACCAGCAAATCGACGATCTGGTTTCCGGTCGATCCGTCGCCATAGATCGACGTGTCCGACGGCATGTCGCAGGACATGGCCCAATCCGACGCGGCCACAATCCGCTCCCGGGACGTGCCGGCCAGCCGGTTGACCCCCGCCTCCACCAGTTCGACCCACTCGGTCTCCTCGCGAAGCGTCACGCAGGGCCGGCCCAGCCAATAGGCCTCCTTTTGCATGCCCCCGGAGTCGGTCAGCACCATTCGCGACGACCGGATGAGCGCCAGCACGTCGAGGTAGCCGACGGGTTCTATGACCTGAAGGCTGCCACCGGGCATCGGACCGGCGGGTTTTTGCGCGGCCCTTGTGCGGGGATGCAGCGGCAGCACAACCGGAATCGGCAACTCCGACAGGGTGGTGAGCAGGGCCTGTAGGCGATCGGCCCGCTCGGTGTTCTCGGCGCGGTGCAGGGTCGCCAAGGCATAGCCGCCGGTCTTGAGGCCGAGCCGTTGAACCAGCGTGGATTGCTCGGCCGACTGCCGGGCATGATGCAGGACCGAGTCGTACATGACGTCGCCCACGACATGCACGCCGCGCGCGATGCCCTCGCGGCCGAGATGCTCGAACGCCGTCCGACTCGGGCAGAAAAGCAGGTCGCTCATCGCGTCGGTCAGGATGCGGTTGATCTCCTCCGGCATTGCGCGGTTGAAACTTCGCAAGCCGGCCTCGACGTGGGCGACCGGCACGCGCAACTTGGCGGCGGACATCGCCCCGGCGACGGTGCTGTTGGTGTCGCCGTACACCAGGACCACGTCGGGCCGCTCGCCCTGAATGACCCGTTCAACGCCCACGAGGATGTCGCCGGTCTGCCGGGCATGCGAGCCTGAGCCGACGTTGAGGTGGTGCCGCGGAGCGGGAATGCCCAACTCGGTGAAGAAGACCTGCGACATGTTGGCGTCGTAGTGCTGGCCCGTGTGGAGAATTCGCTCGTCGATGCGGCGGCAGCCGGGCCGCTCATTGTGAGCCGCAATGGCACGGCTGACGGCGGCGGCTTTCACGAATTGTGGCCGCGCTCCTACGATCGTCAATATTCTCAATTCGGTTGACATGCCTGGTCGATCAGAGCCGGCCTGTCCTCAGGCCGGGGGGCGTGCGAATCACAGAATACAAGGACGCGTCATACTTCGGAGTGTCAATTCGCAACGACCGGCGTGAGGACACGCCGGCTCCGCTCGTTATGAACCTCCGATTCCGAGCCTGCTGCCGATTTGATAGATGAGTATCGACGAGCCGCAGGCCAGCACGGTCATATAGGCAAACATGAAAGCAGGCCAGCGCCAGCCGCCCGTCTCGCGGCGCGTGACGGCCAACGTACTCACGCACTGACAGGCGAGCATGTAAAATACCATGAGCGACACGCCCGAGAGCGGCGTGAGCACACGACGACCGTCGGGCCACGTCGCCCCGGCAAGTCGTTCGCGCAATTCCACCGATGTCTCATCGGCCTCGCCGACGCTGAAAGTGATGCCCATCGTGCCGACGAAGACTTCGCGCGCCAGGAACGATGTCAGGATCCCAATGCCGACCCGCCAGTCGAAGCCCATCGGCCGTATGACCGGTTCGATGGCGTGGCCCAGTCGCCCGATGTAACTCTGGCGGAGTTGTTCGGACTCCACGATACGGTCGCGCGTTTCTGAATCCGACGGATCAACGCCGGCTAGTCGCGCCGCCGCGTCGCCAGTGAGTTCGCCCGGCTTCATCCGGGGGTAATACGAGAGCGCCCAGACAATCACGCAGACCGCGAAAATGGTCGTGCCGGCGCGGGTGAGGAAGAGCTTGCTGCGATCCCACGTGCCGCGAAGGATCGGCCACGGCCGGGGCATGTGATACGGCGGCAGTTCCATAATGAACGACGATGGCGGCCCGGCCAGTATTGTCCGCTTGAGCAGCAGCGCCATGCCGAGCGCGACGGCCGTTCCCACCGCGTATAGCCCGAACATGACGCCGGCCTTTAGCCACGCGCTTCCGCCGAAGACCGCGGCGATGATGATGATGTAGACCGGTAGTCGTGCCGAACAGCTCATCAATGGCGCAACGAGAATAGTCGCCAACCTGTCGCGCCGATCCTGAATCGTGCGCGTCGCCATGATTCCGGGAATCGCACAGGCGTAGGACGACAAGAGCGGAATGAAACTCTTGCCATGCAGCCCCACCCGGCTCATCAACTTGTCCATGAGAAACGCGGCCCGGGCCATGTAGCCGCTGTCTTCCAGCACGCCCAACGCGAGAAACAGAATGCAAATCTGCGGAAAGAACACCAGCACCGATCCGACGCCGCCGATTACGCCTTCGGCCAGCAGTGAGCGCAACGCGCCCTCTGCCATGCGCTGACGCACCTGATCGGCGAGCCACATCTGACCGCTCTCAATCAGTCCCATCAGCGGCTCGGCCCAGGTGAAGATCGAAAGAAAGAGCAGCATCATGATGATGGCAAAGATGATCGGGCCGGCAATCTTGTGCGTGACGATTCGATCGACCCGATCGCTGAACGAATCGGGCGACTCGGGGCGCTCCTGAACGACGCACCGTTTGATCACGTCGCCGATCCACGCGTAACGCGCCTCGACGACCGCCGCCCCGACGTCCTGCGATGCGGCTGCAATCGCATCGGCCTCGCGTCGGAGCACGTCCGCGGACTCGGAGGGGATGCGCCCCAGGAAGCGCTCGGCGGACACCCGCCCTGTCTGCCCACCCGACAAATAGTCCACCGTCCACAACACCGCTGCGCCGCGTACGGCATGACTGGGAATCGCGCCGGAAGACAACATGGCGCCGGCAATTCGATCCAACGACGCCTCGATCGGATCGGACAATCGCCATGGCCTGCCCGGGGGTCGTGAGAAGCGGCCCTCTCGAAGGGCGGCGCGAAGCGCGTCCAGCCCCTCGCGGCGGCTCGCAACGGTTCCGATGACGGGGACGCCGAGTTCGGCGGAGAGTTTGTCGCAATCAATGTTGAGGCCGCGCCGCCGCGCAACATCCATCATGTTGCAGCAGACGACCGCCGGCACGCCGAAGTCGAGCACCTGGGCAGCGAAGTAAAGATTCCGTTCGAGGTTCGATCCATCCACCACGATGAGCACCGCATCGGGCCGTCCCTCGCCAGGCAGACGGCCAAGCAGCACATCGCGGGCCACCTCCTCATCCGGCGAGCGGGCTGACAGGCTGTAGGTGCCCGGCAGATCGAGCAGCAGGCTCTCGTGACCGGCAAGCACGCCCTCGCGCTTCTCGACGGTCACGCCGGCGTAGTTGCCGACCTTGTGGCGCAGACCGGTCAGTGCGTTGAATACGGTTGTCTTACCTGAGTTGGGGTTGCCCGCAACGGCAATGCGATGGCGAACCTTCGCGGACTGTGGAAGCACGGCGGCCGACATCAAGCCCCCTCGATTTCAACCGCCGCGGCCTCGACGCGCCGCACGCTCAGCCGATACCCGCGCACCATGAGTTCGAGCGGATCGCCCAGCGGCGCAGCGCGGATCAGTTTGACGGTCACGCCGGCGGTCAGACCCATTTCAAGAAGCCGCCCGCGAATCTCGGCGTCGCCGGTGACCCGCAGGACGCGGGCCGAATCACCCACGCCCAGTTGGGAAAGCAGCCGAGCGGAATCTGACATGAGTCTTAACCACGCAGCGGGCAGGTGGCGCAGGGTTCGACGAAGATCTCGCATGCGATGCGACGGGCCAGCCCGACCCGCGCCTGATCCACCTGACAAATGAGCGGGTCGCTGCAATGAACTACGCGAAGACTGCGGCCCTCGAACAGGCCGAGTTCCCGCACGCGGAGCGATTCGCCCCTCAAATCGCCGAAGCGCGTGATCACCACGTCGGCACCGGCGGCGACAGCCGTCATCGGGCGCTCGGTCAAGGAGGCAGGGATCGGGCTTACGGAATTGGGTTGGCCTGGTTGATTCATGTTGCGCTGAGACGATTCCTGCACTCACCGTCCGCAAGGTGAAGGAGCGACCCACACCCGCAGAGTCGAGGGACTATACCAAATCGCGGGGACGGTTGCCAGTTAATTGTAAGTCTAGTGCGGAAGGGCATTTCGGATGACCGAAAGACGGGAAATCCCCTGTTTGAATTGTGACGGTACCCAACCGGATAGGCGTTGTAGACAAATCGCACCGGACCGACTACGCGCTTTGGGCGTCACCTGAAGCCCGGGCCGGCGCCGAGGCGGCATGCGACGCCGCCTTCTCCGCGGCCACGAGCTTCATCTTCATGACGCGGCCCACTTTGAACTTGACGGTGCGCTTCTCCGGCACTTCGACCCGCTCGAGGGTCTTGGGGTTTTGTGCCGTGCGGGCCTGACGCACCTTGCTTTCGAAGACGCCGAAATCGCGGAATTCCAGCCGGTTTCCGCGACTCAACTCATCCACAATTTCATCCAGGAAGAGTTGGATCACGCGCTTGACCACCACGCGCTTGCTGGCGGTCTTCTCGGCGATTCGATCGATCAGCTCTTTTTTGGTGATGGTTTGCATGCGAAGTGCCCCGCAGCAATCTGCTCGAAAGATTCGGCGAACAACAATTCACACGTGCGTTTGCCGCGCCGCCAACGCCGACGGCGGGCATGAAGAGGTCGTCGCCCAATCGCAGCCCGGAGCACCCCTACCCCGCTGCATGTAACTTAGGGTACCACAAACAGTTCCCGCAATGCAAGGGGGCAATTGGCCATTCGAAAATACGAGACTTATGGCGTTTCCAACAGGCGAAACCCATCGGGCGACAACGGAGCTTCCGGCACCGGCCCGTCCGGCTCGTGCGGGGGAATGCCCGACCGCAGTTGGTTCGATGCACGGGTGTCAGCCACAAACGCCTTAACCAGCGCAATCGTTTGCCCACCGTCGCCTTTGGCCCTCGGGAGCCGTACCACCGCCGTCTGCCGGGGCGCCAGCCAGAATGACGACTCAGCCACGGCCCCGGCCTTAATCGGATAGGCCGTCTCGCCTTCGGCGCCTGTCCGAGCCGCATCATTGCCGATCAGCCAGTGGCCCACGCGAAGTTGATTGACCGAGACCATTCCATCCTGAAAGGAGTCACATGACATGGAGACCGCCGTTGAATTCCATGTCCATGCCCGGTTGTCATTGCATTCGTTTGCCTTCTTCGACGGGCGAAAGTCACGCGTCGTGCAATATGCGGCCTGTTTTCCATTGACATACGTCAGAATTCCAGCCACATCGATATATTCGACACGCTTCGACTTGCTCAACGGAATCTCCCTGGCACCCGCAATCTCATGCGCACGCCACGACCGAAGGCGCACACTCAGACCATTGAGGTCGGCGACATCATCGTCCTCGACCAGAGTCACATCCACCTTGCCAGCCCCGGTGTCGCGGTTGAGAAGCTTGAAAATGTCTGGGCCCCAACTCGTTTGAGTCGCCTTCTCGGGAGGCGCGTATGCGTTGATCACCGCACGTTCGATGCGTCGGTCAGGTGGTTTTATGTGCGGAGGAGCCGGACGATTCAGTTTCGAGTCGTCTGCTTCCTTGTCGGCATCTCGAACTTGAATGAGTTCGATTCGCCAATGAATGACGAGCGGCTCAGGCGATTCAATTGGCGCCGGACCGACGGACAAGAAAGTCAGTGCCACAATTGTCGTAGTGAGATTCATGCAACACCTCCCACACCTACTTTAACACATTTGGCGGCTTTTCCAAGAGCATATACGTCACCTGCGCCACGGCCACGCGCCGGCCGCCCTCGTCCAGTAGATCCACCTCGACAGGACACAGCGTACGTCCCGCCTTCAAGACTCGCGCAACCGCGGTCACCGGGCCCTTGCAGGCTGCCAGAAAGCGAATATTCATGTCCGTCGTCACCATCGGACGCCGCGGGCCGGTGTGGGTCATGATGGCGAAGCAGGCCACGCTGTCGGCAATGGTCATCAGAATGCCGCCGTGGACATAGCCATAGAGTCCCACGAGTCCAGGCTCAAACGGGACGGTCATTCGGCAGGTGCCCATATCCAACGCGTCGATTCGGAAGCCCAGGGTCTTGCAGACCGGAATCGGCGCGATGACTTCCAGGATTTTGCGGCGAAGTGCCTCATCAAGCATGTCGATCCCCGGGGTATTCGGTGCGACTACGTCGCGCTGCGATGCAAATTGTCTGACTGTTATTCGGGAGGGCTAGTCTTCATTGGCAGGGTCGGGCTTGGTCGTCGAATCAGCATCGCCTCTTTCGGGCTTCGATGTCGCCTTACCGCTCCACGCTCGCGTGGGCTTGTCGGTGCGAACCGGAGTCTTCTCGGCAGTGGCCAGTGTGGGCGGCAGCGGCGCCTTGTCCCCCAGCAGAGCCAACATCACCATGTTTGTGCCGAAGTTGCGCGATCGCGGGAACACCCGGTCGTTCCAGGTGCCGTCTTCATCGCGCGTCCGCATGATCTTTTCGAGCAATTTCGACCGCTCATCGGCCCGCTGGTCGGCCGGCAGCATCTCGATCGCCTGGGCGGCGTACCGATGCCCGTAGTAAAAATAATACGGCGCGATGCCGTACGGCGGCTCGTGGGTTCCGGTCTGTTTGCGACGCTTTTCGAGCCACTCCCAATGCTCATGAAATGCCGCGATAGCCGAGGCGATCGCCTTCTCCGACCCGCCGCCTAGAAGTTGCAGCGTCGTCTCGCTGACCGCCGATCGCGCCACCGAGCCGGGCAGATCCTTGCCGGTGTCTTTTCGTTTTGCATCAGGCACGAAGCCGCTGTAGACAAACGTACCTGATTGAAGTCTCGACTTCTCCAGCGCCTCGCGGGCACGCTTAAAGACCACGTCCGGCACGTCTTCGCCCTGCGATCGGGCCAGCAGCAGCGCCTGTGTGACTGGACAGGTGACGAACGCGGCGTGGGCCCGACGGCTGGCGTAATTCCAGCCGCCGCGGGGTAGTTCCTCCTTGACAAGCGCAGCCACCAGCCGGGGAATCCAGGACTCGATCGCCGCCTTGTGCTTGCCCATACGATCGGCCGCGCGCAACTGGCAGAACAAATCAAGTGCGTAGCAGTGCCCCCACACGCGCACATCGTAGGTGTCACGCGTGCTCGGCGTCATCAGCGGGTGCTCAAGCGTCTTCAAAATGAAGGCAACGCCGCGGTCAATCGCCGCCTCCGCCTTCTTGTCACCCGGAGCGGCCGCCATCAATCCTTCACAAACCAGCGCCGTGCCGCCGATGCGATAACCCACCGGGATCTGCCCCGCCACGCGATAGACACCCTGATACGGCCAGTCACCGTCGTCCTCCTGCATGGCGATCAGTTCTTTGATTGCCGTCTTGATAAGTTCCGCGGCGGCAACTTTCTTCGCCTCTTCGGGATCATCATCGCGCGCCACAACGCTGCAGGCGGCCAGCCCAAATGCAAGGACGGCCGCAGCCGCCCCCCACTGCCCGATTCGACGCTGTGGATGTCGCAGGTCTGACATTCCGGTGGCTCCTCATTTCCATCGAAGCAGCCAAAACAAAGGCTGCCGCGGGCCACAATCGTAACCCACGGCAGCCCCATTTCTACATTCGCTATTCTGCATTCTTCAGGCATCAATACATGAAGAGCATCTCACGATACTTCGGAATCGGCCAGTAGCGATCCTCCACCACCAATTCCAGCGCATCCGCAGCGGTGCGGACTGCGTTCATCGCCGGCAGGACGTTCTCACGATAGGCCTTGGCATGGGCCAGTGCGTCGTGATTCCCCTGATCGGCCTTGGATCGCGTTTCGTCCAGCGCGTCGATTGCCACGCGCAGCTTGCCGGTCAGTCCGGCCACCTCGGCCAGCGTCTTTTCGGCAGCAAGATTGTCGGCCGCAGGCAGGGCCTGCCGCGTGGCGGTGACGCCCTGGGCCAATTCGGACTGATAGTGCAGCGACGCCGGCAGAAGCATGGTCTTCGCCATGTCCGACGTCAGTTGCGCCTCGATGTTCATCGCCTTGATGTAGCCCTCGACGGCGATGTTGTAGCGGCTGTCCAACTCGGTCTCGTTGAACACCGCATGCTTGCTGTACAGCCGCTTGGCATCGGCGTCATTGAGCCACGGAAACGTCTCCACGCAGGTTCGCACGATCGGCAGGCCGCGCTTCGCCGCCTCGGTCCGCCACCCCTCCGTGTAATTGTCGCCGTTGAACAGGATGGCCTGATGCTTCCGCAGGTTGTTCTGCACGACGCGCTGCACGGCGACGGCGAGGTTCGCGCCGCCCTTCATCTCGGCTTCCAGTTCATCGGCAATGCCGCTCAGTGCATCGGCGACAAGCGTATTCAGCACGGTGTTGGGCCGGGCAATGGCCTGGCTGCTGCCCACGGCGCGGAACTCAAACTTGTTGCCGGTGAACGCGAAGGGGCTGGTCCGGTTGCGATCGGAGTCATCCCGCGGCAGATGCGGCAGGGCCGAAACACCGACCTGCAACATGCCACCGGATTTGCCCGCCTCGGCCTTGCCGGCAATCAGACTGTTGACGACTTCCATCAACTGATCGCCGAGGTAGACGCTGATGATCGCCGGCGGGGCTTCGTTCGCACCGAGCCGGTGATCGTTGTTGGGTCCGGCCACGCTGGCCAGCAGTTGCTTCGGGTGCGTGTGAATCGCGCGAATAACGCCCGTCAGGAAGACCAGAAACTGCGCGTTCTCGTGCGGCGTCTGACCCGGCTCAAGCAGGTTGTTTCCTGCGTCGTCGGACAGCGACCAGTTGTTGTGCTTGCCCGATCCGTTGATGCCGCTGAACGGCTTCTCGTGCAGCAGGCACTTGAAGCCGTGCTTGAGTGCCGTGTTGCGCAGCACCTCCATCAGCAGCATGTTGTGATCGGCGGCCACATTGCTCTGCTCGAACACAGGCGCGATCTCGAACTGACCGGGCGCGACTTCGTTGTGCCGGGTCTTGATCGGGATGCCCAGTTCATACAACGTGCGCTCGGCGTCCATCATGAACGCCAGCACACGCTCCTTGATCGTGCCGAAGTAGTGATCCTCCATCTCCTGACCCTTCGGCGGACGGCCTCCGAAGAGCGTGCGGCCGGCGTTGATGAGATCGGGCCGGAGGAAATAGAGACGGCGGTCGATCAGAAAGTACTCCTGCTCCGGGCCGACCGTCGTGGTCACGTACTTGGTGTCGCTCTTGCCGAAGATCTTGAGGATCCGCACGGCCTGGCGATCAATCGCCTCGATCGAGCGGAGCAGCGGCGTCTTCTTGTCGAGGGCCGTGCCATCCCAACTGCAGAATGCGGTCGGAATGCACAAGGTCTTTCCGTTCACGCCTTCCATAAGAAAGGCGGGACTGGTCGGATCCCAGGCGGTGTAGCCGCGCGCCTCGAACGTGGAACGCAGGCCGCCCGAGGGAAAACTGCTCGCGTCCGGCTCGCCCTTGATCAGGTTCTTGCCGGAAAACTCGACGAGCGACTTACCCTCTTCCGTCGGCACAATGAAGCTGTCGTGCTTCTCGGCGGTCTGGCCGGTCAGCGGCTGAAACCAGTGGCAATAGTGCGTTGCGCCGCGGTCAATCGCCCAGTCCTTCATGGCATTGGCGACCGAATCGGCCAGCGTGGCGTCGAGCGGCTGGCGATCGCGAATGGTCTTGTGCAGGCGGTTGAACGTGTCCTTGGGAAGCGCAACGCGCATCGCAGCAAGGTTGAACACATTCCGCCCAAAGAGGTCAAAGGCCGATTGGTCGTTCGATTGCACCGTCGACGCGGGCATGCGCTGTTCTGAGATTGCGCGAATCGCGGCCGAGCGGGAATCAGAGGGCAACATAACGACCATTCCTTTCAAAATATCAACAGCGGCACCGCGGCCCTGGACCGGGTTTGCACACTGTTTGGGTTTTGGAATGTAAAACAACGCACGGGCCGCGACCGGTCTGGAGTCATATAATCGCTCCAAACCCACCCGTCAATTGAAGACTCAACTGAGTAGTTGCCTCGAACTTTTTCAGACCCCGGACGCGAGTCCGGGAGCAAGGCGAAATGGCACTCAGCAAGCACCGCGTCGATCGGACCACCACTTGCGTGATGGGTTCCGATACAGCCCGTTCACGAGCCAGGTAAAGTTTTACCAGATCTGACCGGTGTCGAAACGACCCAGCGACGCCTCCAGCGCCTTCATCATTTCGCCGACGGTTGCGTACGCCTTCGCGCCCTCGATGAGGGCGGGCATGACGTTCTTCCCATCGGCGGCATCCCGGGTGATTCGCGTCAACGCATTGCGGAGCGCGGCGTTGTCCCTCTTGGCCTTCATCGTCCGCAGATCGGCGACAACCTGCTCCTCGACGGCGTGCTCGATCTTGAGCAGGTCGATCCCCTCGCCCTCGTCGTCGGTATAGTCGGTAATGCCGACGAGTTTCTTGTCGCCGCGCTCGACGGCGGCGCTATAGCGATACGCGGCGTCGGCGATCTCGCGACGGATGTAGCCGCTCTCGATGGCCGGGATCATGCCGCCCATCTCCCAGATGTGATCGATGTATTCGCGCCCCTCGGCTTCGAGCTGATTGGTGAGCGACTCGACCGCGAAGCTGCCGCCGAGCGGATCGACGATGTTGGCCACGCCGGTCTCGCAGGCCAGCACCTGCTGCGTGCGCAAGGCGAGTGTGACCGCGTGCTCTGTCGGCAGACCCAGCGTTTCGTCCATGCTGTTGGTGTGCAGACTCTGGCATCCGCCCAGCACGGCGGCCATGGCCTGGTAGGACACGCGCATCAAATTGACTTCCGGCTGTTTGCTATAGAGGCTGCACCCGGCGGTCTGGGCATGGAATCGCAGCCACATGCTCCGTTCCTGCTTCGCGCCATAGCGGTCCTTCATGTAGCCGGACCAGAGGCGCCGTGCAGCGCGGAACTTGGCGATCTCCTCGAAGAAGTCGTTATGGCTGTTGAAGAAGAACGAGAGCCGCGGGGCGAAGGAATCGATGTCGAGCCCGCGTTCAAGACAGGCTTCAACATATGCGAGTCCATCGCCCAGCGTAAAGGCCAGTTCCTGCCCCGCCGTGCTTCCGGCTTCGCGGATGTGGTAGCCGCTGATGGAGACCGGGTTGTACTGCGGCAATTCCTTCGCGCAAAACTCGATGGTGTCCACCACCAGCCGCACGCTCTCGGCCGGCGGGAATATGAACTCGTTCTGGGCGTGAAACTCCTTGAGGATGTCATTCTGACAAGTGCCGCGCAGTTCGTCGCGCTTCACGCCCTGCTTGTCGGCTGTGGCGATGTAAAACGCGAGAATGATCGCCGCGGGGGCATTGATCGTCATCGACACTGAAACATCGCGCAGGCAGATGCCGCCGAACAAGACTTCGAAATCTGCGAGTGAACTGACCGCCACACCGCAGCGACCAACTTCGCCGAGCGAGAGTGCATCATCGGCATCGCGACCCATTAACGTCGGCAGATCAAACGCAGTCGATAGTCCCGTCTGTCCGCGGGCGAGCAGAAACTTGAATCGCTCGTTGGTCTGCTTCGCCGAGCCGAACCCGGCGAACTGTCGCATGGTCCAGACCTTCTTGCGATACATGTCACGATGCACGCCGCGCGTGAACGGGAACTGACCCGGATCGCCCAGCGACATGCGATAGTCGCTTTCGGCGGTGTCGTTCGGTCCGTAAAAGGTCTTGAGATTTCGGCCGCTGATCGTGGTGTGCGGGCCGATCTCCTGTGGGTGATTGGTTGGAATTGTCGCCATGGGCATCTGGTTCCTTGAGCTAATCTTCAAAAAACGCGGCCACCTTGCAAGAAAAACCGGGAAGCAGTTTGGGATCTCGTAAGGTGTCTGCCTTCGTCAACCTCGCCGGCTCCATGTCCGGCCGAAAGATGTGAACGGTCTGCGCCTTGGGATCTACGATCCACACGCGATCGACACCTATGTCGAAATACTCCCCGGCCTTCTGAGTCATCTTCCCCCACCCCTGGCCTTTGCCGACGACCTCAACCGCCAGCTCCGGCGCAACAGTGAGAAAACCCGTGGGCTCCTTGCCTCTCGGTATGCGACGGTACGAAACAAACACAACATCAATTCCTCGCACCGAATCCGGCTTGCGCTGGGTTATCAATCCGGCTTCACCGGCGAGCACGCGTCCCTTTCGCGATTTTCGACTCCACTCGCCCAAGAGTTGGGTGATGCGAGACACAATCCAACTGTGATTCCACCCGCCGGCAGTCAAGTACACGACCTCCCCATTCTCCAGTTCGCAAAATGGAACATCGGCGTAGTCCCGCGCGAATCGAGCCGCGGTGATTGATTTCGGAATTTGTGCAATCATCGACGCCAATCCTCAAACGACATACGCTGGGTCTAGCCGTTCCAACTCGCCTTGCGCTTCTCGAGAAACGCCTTCAACCCCTCGCGGCCCTCGTCATGGCCGAAGACTTCGCCGAATGCCGCCGCCTCTGCCGCGAAGCCTTCCTTCATCCGCGCATCATCGCCGGCAAGCATCACCCGCTTCGCCGCGCGGATCGCCTCCGGACCGCCGGTCAGGATCTGCTTCGCGATCTCCTCGGCACGTGTGACGACTTGATCCTTCGCAACCGCCTCTTCGGCCAGCCCCATGTCCGCCGCCTGCTTGCCGGTGATCGCCTCGCCCGTGAAAAGCAGCTTGCGAGCGCCGCCGGCGCCGAGCAGGGCATAGGTCCGCTGTGTGCCGCCCCACCCCGGGATCAGCCCCAACTTCACCTCGGGCAGGGCGATCTTCGCCTCCTCCGAAATAATACGCATGTCGCATGCGAGGGCCAGTTCGCACCCGCCGCCCAGGGCCGCGCCGTTGATCGCCGCGATCGTCACGCACTGGTCAAACCGCGCCAGCCGATTGAGACACCGCTGCCCGCGCTGACTGAATGCCTTGCCCGCGTCGGGCGAGGCCGCGTTCATCTCCGCGATGTCCGCCCCGGCCACGAACGTCTTGCCGGCCCCGGTCAGGATGAGCACCCGCATGGCCGGCGCGCGGGCGATCTCGTCCAGCCGACGCTCGATCTGATCAAAGACCGGCGTCGACAAAATGTTGACGCCCTTGGCGTCGGAAAACGTCATCCGGCCAACGGCGCCGGCGGATTCAAACATCACTTCGGTGGGCATACGCGGCTCCAGCGAGACTCTTCAACAAACGAACGGGCACCCGTGCTCAACCACGCCCCGGAGCCCCTTCAATGCCATTCTAGCGGATTGAACTACGCCCTGAAACGGGCGGTTCGTCAGACGCGGATATGCGGCCCAATCGCACGAAGGGTCAATCGCCCCATACCGACCAGTTCGGCGCCTGCCATGCCTGAACCTGGCCGTCATCGACCCCAAACAGGACGGATCCGCGGACCTGCGGCGCCGTTCGATTTGGATGGCTGTATTGATAGGTCCATTCCTCGGTCGATGCGGGCGTCGCCTCGTCCGATCCGGGGAAAGCGATCGCAAGCGGCGCCCCGAGCACGCGCTGCACATCGACGCGCGTCCACGCGTGCGACAAACGCTCCCACTTCTCCATCAACGTCAATGGCGGAATGATCAGTCTGTCCAACGGCCCTTGTGACACGGCCGAACCACAGCGCGCACAGAACCGAGCAATCGCGTCCAGCGACGCGTGGCAGTGGTTACAGACCTGTGTGCTCAACGGCGATCGCTCCGATCACACAATCCGCCGGCCCCATGCGTTCATCAGGCCGTGTGCGCCCATGATATACACGGGAGTCGCAGCCTGCGACCACCCAGCGCCGCGGCATTACATTGGACCCAGCGTCTAAATAGAACGGACCGCCTCGCCCGACCTCACGCCGGTGGCATTCATCCGCGCAACGCCCGCCGCATCAATCAATCAACGACCCATGTCATCAATCACGCCCTGCGCGCGGACGAGCGGGCCGTCCCAATTTCGATTAGAATATTCCTCATCGGACGGGCTCATGCACAACGATTGGCCCGCATCGAAAACCAGACACAACACTGCATCTTTGCTCGCCGCTTCGGCATAACCGGGAAGGGGAAGGCATGCTTCATCGACTCATCTCGCGACGGTTCACACTGCTGCCGCTGGCCTTGCTGGCGCTGTCCTGCGGATGCCAGTTCGGCCCCTCGTCCTTGCGCGTTAGTCATTCCGAATACAACGAGGCCATCCAGCAGTCGGCGGCCGAGCAGCTCCTGCTCAATCTCGTCCGCTTGAAGTACCGCGAGGCCCCGATGGTGCTGGACGTCGGCAGCATCTCGGCCCAGTTTGAAATCTCCCAGGGCTTCGGCGTCGCCGGCACCCTCAACGAAAACGTCGGCCAAGTCGTCAACGGCGCCTCCCGGGAAATCAACACCGGGCTCAACACCCTCGGCGCTACCACCACCTTCAACAAGAACCGCATCCACGGACACAATCCCGATCAACTCGGCCTCAACGGTCAATTCGGCTACTCCGAACGCCCCACCGTCACCTACACGCCGCTTCAGGGTCAGGACTTCGCCGAGCGCATGCTCACGCCGATCAGCCTGCCCACGCTCATCAAGCTCGCCAACTCCGGCTGGCGGATCGATCGCGTCCTGAACCTCACCGTGGAAGGCATGAACGGGCTGGACAACGTCAGCGCCGCGTCCGGCCCGACCCCGAGCGTCGCGCCGGAGTTCGAGGATTTCCTGAAGGCCATCCAATTGATGCGGAATCTGCAGACCACGCGCTCGATCACGCTGGAATACGAGGCCATCCCTTTGGAATTGTCATCTCCCGTTCCGCTCGATGCCGTATCACCGAGCGTCGTGCTTCAGGCTGCCACGGCCCATGCGCGGTTTCGCCCGACTAACGACGGCAAGCAGGCCGTGCTGACCCAGGACGTGGACCATCCCGTGATGCAGATCAGGCAGACCGCGGACAACGCGGCACTGGTGGCGGATTTTAGACGAATTCTGCAATTGGACCCGGCTCAGGATCGATACCAACTGGTGCAGGCGCGAACCGTCGCGGCGTCCGGCGCGAAGGGGCCGAACGGCTACACCAAGCTCGTGCTGGACACGCGCTCCCTGATGGGCGTGATGTTCCTGCTGTCGCAGAGCGTCGAAATCCCCTGGGCCCACACGCAGGCCGGGCTCGTCACCAGCACCGTCGATGCATCGGGCCGGCCCTTCGACTGGTCCCGTGCGGTCGGACACCTGCTGCGCGTGCAGGAGTCCGCCCTGCCGCCGCTGACCAGCGCGTTGTCAATTCGAAAAGGCGGCTACTACTTCTACATTCCCGACAACGATCTCAATTCCAAGTCGACATTCCTGCTGCTCGGACAGTTGTTCTCGCTGCGCGCCGGCACGGCCTCCGGCAGCAGCCCGCTGTTGACCCTGCCGCTGGGAGGATAGAGAAAGGCGGGGAACAGTTGTCAGTTTTCAGTCATCAGTTCTCAGTGATCGGTTCACAGGCCGGGGTCAGGGCGCGTCGAACGCGGAACGGGGAATTCGGAACGCGGAACAGGGGAACAGGAAGATTCCTCACTCGGACTGAATTCCGCGTTCCGCGTTCCCACTTCCGCGTTCAATCCGCTGGTGCGCAGAATCCCTTCCCGCACCCATTGCTGCGTTCAATCCGCTGGTGCGCAGAATCCCTTCTCGCACCCGCCTTCGCAGGAATCCCTTCCGGCCGGGCAACCCCCTTCACCCCCCGACCATCACATTGACAAACGCCTTCACATCCCGCCCATCGGCGCAGCCATCCGAGTTCATGTCCGCGGTGAGGATTACCAACGGCCGTCACGCGCGCAAATCAACGTCTTGATGAAGCCCGGCAGGTCGTCCGCCAGAGGAAGTCGTGGTCGATCTCCTCGGCGCTGGGGTGCTCAAATGAAAACACCTGACAGCCCTGCGGGTTGACGCCCGACATGACATGGCGAATCGCGCCATCCTTCCCGGCGGCATCCATGGCCTGAAAGATCAGCAGCAGGCTGTATTGATTCGAGGCATAGAGCAGCCGCTGCAGGGTGTCCATCTGCCGGATGTGGCCCTCGAGCTGCTGGCGATATTGCTTCTTGGATTTGAAGGGGGCCTTGACCCGGGTGGGCCACTTCTTCAAGTGGACCTTTTTGCCGGGGCGGACGCGGTAGAGGTTCGTGTTGATGGAAGCCATTAGCCATTAGCTCTTAGCCATTAGCTCCAGCCGTGCGCCGAGAGCCTTGAGCGGCATCGTACCACATAGGGGAGTGCGGGCGTCTCGTCCGCCGCACCGAGGAACAACCTGGACCGGGTGCCGTGCCGACGGCCGTTGCGTCGGCATGCCTGAGGCGCGGGTAGAATGTCGATATGCTCCCGCCTTCCCGCGTCCGCCGCGCCCCTAACGGCCTCGGGTTGGGCTTTCACTTGTGGCTGACGAGGCGATCCATGATATCAAATATTCAAACTGGCCTTCGTGTCATTCGGGAATGTCTTATTGTGGCCCGTTCGCGAGTCCGGACTTCTAGTTCTGAAGAGATATTCTCGATACTCGATGATTTGGAGTACTTACCGACGTTGATGCTCGAGCCTGACGACAAAAGCAATTCATTTCGAGAATACGCAAAGATGATGGCCGAAAGGTACCACTGGGCTAATATCGCCGAGATTGCCAGTGCCATTTAGAGGCACCGCCATCCCGACGGTGTGGCTGTGGCATCGCGACCGGGGGTGGAGGAGGCCCGGCTGCTGCCTGCGCTGCGGCTACGATCTGACCGGCAACCTCTCCGGCATCTGCTCGGAATGCGGGGAGAAAAAGACAATGGCGAATGGCGAAGAGCGAATGGCCAATTGAAGGCCGATGTCTCGATCCGTCGTGTATGGGTTTATTCTTCGCCCGGCAGGGCGGATGATGGTAGCCGGTGGCTTCAGCCACCGGGAAGCGTGTCGTTATTGATCCCCGCCCGGCAGGGCGGACGAGAATCGATGGACCCGCCGCGTTCGTCCTCCGGACGAGAATACAAAAACAAAAAATAATTTTGTCATCGCCATCCAGGGGATGAATCCCCTGGCTACCATCGCTCGCCCTGCCGGGCGCAAGGCATGCCGCCGGCTGCCGGGCGTCAGCCATGCGGGCCGGGTCATCGCCCCAACGGGCTCGGCGATGATTGCCTCGCGGGAGGCCAAACGCGCTCCCGCGCTGGCCATTTTCATGTTCGCGCTGGCCGGCGCCGACGTCGCGCAGACGCCTTATCCGGTCGTTTGTAGTTTTTCAACCGCGCCCGCGCGGGTATTTCCGGGCGGCGTGGCTATCAGGGAATTGCGTGGCCTCGCCGACGGGCTGATTCGGCAAATAGTTTTGTAGCCACAGGGGGTTGCTCGGCAAATAAACCGGCCCCGATCGGCGATCGCTCGCTGACCGGGGCCGTGGGTTGTCAATAAGTCATTCTGAGAAGAGCGGTTTGGCACTCGGTGCCATGTCGTCACTGGCTGTCGGCCGGTGCCACTAGCCAAACGCTTACGGCTTAGGGCTTATGGCTTACGGCTCCGCTCACGGCATCGGCCCGAAGTCCTCGGGCTGCTTTAGACGGCCGTCTGCATCGAGGAAGCCTTCGAGCTTGCGGCAGCGGACCGGGTGCTGCAGTTTGCGGATGGCCTTGGCCTCGACCTGGCGGACGCGCTCGCGCGTGACCTTGAAGATCTTGCCGACTTCCTCGAGCGTGTAGGTGTAACCGTCGCCGATGCCGTAACGCAGCTTGATGATCTCGCGCTCGCGGTAGGTCAGGCTCTTGAGCACCTGCTCGATGCGGTCACGCAGCATCTCGTTGCTGGCCGTGCTGACCGGGCTCTCGACGCGCTCGTCCTCGATGAAGTCGCCGAAGTACGAGTCTTCGCTCTCGCCGACTGGCCGGTCGAGCGAAATCGGGTGGCGGCTGATCTTCATGACCCGGCGGGCTTCCACCACGGCCATGTGGGCCTTCTTGGCGATTTCCTCGATGGTGGGCTCGCGGCCCAGCTCCTGCAGCAACTGCTTGGAGATGTTCCGCAGGCGGCTCATGGTCTCGATCATGTGCACCGGGATGCGGATGGTGCGGGCATGATCGGCGATGGCCCGGGTGATGGCCTGTCGAATCCACCAGGTGGCGTAGGTGCTGAACTTATACCCGCGGCGATATTCGTATTTATCGACCGCGCGCATCAGACCGGTGTTGCCCTCCTGGATGATGTCGAGGAAGGGCAGACCGCGGTTGCGGTATTTCTTGGCGATGCTCACGACGAGGCGGAGGTTTCCGCCGGAGAGCTTGCGCTTGGCGTCTTCATATTCGGCGAAGACCCGTCGCACGGCGGTGGTTCGTCGCTCGAGCATCTCGGGCGACTCCATGACGAGATCCTGCAGACCCGAGAGTTCGTCGCGCATGGCCTCGGCGTCTTCGGCCGGAATGGCGATGGACTTGCGCGGGTCGGTCAACTGGTTGTTGACCTCGGTCATTTTCTTGTTGAGGGCGTAGAGTTTGCGCATCATCGGGGTGACGCGGCTGGTGCGCAGGGCCAGCTCTTCGAGCAGGGTGACGGCCTTGCGGCGGCGCTGCTGAATGTGCCGCCAGATGACCTTCTGCTCGGCCTCCTTCAGGCGCGTGGTGCGCAGTTTGGTCCAGTCTTCCTGGTTGAGGGCCATGAGTTTGCGCACGGTCTCAACGTTGCCGGGCAGGCGCTTCAAGACGGCGGCCTTGGCCTGATTCTCGCCGGTCGAGATCTTCATGGTGCGGTCGAAGGGCAGGGTGCCCTCGCCGACCATTTGTAGAATTTCGACCGCGGCGGCCAGACTGCAATCCGACTCCAGCACCTTGCGGCGGAAGGCGGTGCGCGTCAGCTCGATTTTCTTGGCGAGGGCGATTTCCTGACCGCGCGTGAGCAGCGGGATTTCGCCCATCTGGGTGAGGTACATCCGCACCGGGTCGTCGATGCGGCGGCTGGGCGCCTCGACCGGGAATTCCTCCTCGGCGGGCACGACTTCGTCAGGCTCGTAAGCCTTCTTCTTCTTGGTGGCGCCCGAGGCGTCGTCGATGAAGGCCATCTTCTCGGCCTCGGCCTCGTCGATCACGTCAATGGCCATTTCCTCGAGGCGCTGCAAAATCGACTCGAGTCGATCGGGCAGCACGGCCTCGTCGGGCAGGGCCTCGTTCAATTCCTCCCAGGTGAGATAGCCGCGCTTGCGGCCCTTCTCCATCAACTCGCCGACGCTGACTTCAACGGGGTCAGTCGCCGCCGGGGCGGGGAGCATGGTTTCTACGGGGGTTTGTTTTGTCGTCACTTCTGCCATGTTTTGATACGGCTCCGTTGCCTTTTGTGCGCGTCCGGCACTGTGCGGGGGAAGACGCGGCACAAGTCCTCAAGTTGTCTACTCATTCCTTCCCACTGCTCCACGGCATGGGACGTCCGTCTCGCCGCGTCAAAGGGTCGCATGATGGGGTCGCCGCACACATGGGGCCGGCCGACCGCACTTTCAGCGACGCGTTTGCACCGCAGCCTGTCTCAATCCGACTCCCGGGTGGCGGCCGGCGCACGGCCGGCCTCGCCCCGATGGCGCCTCGCTGAAAAGTGGCCGACACTGCGCACCACCTCGCTGGCCGCCAGAAACACGTCGCGATCGGCTCCTTCGGCGGACGCCGCCTCTTCTAGGCGACCGTCCGCACCCGACGCTAACGCCGCGGGCCGCGACAATGTCGACAACAACTGCCGACCCCGGCCCTGCAAGTTCAACTGCTCCAACCGGGCCACGGCGCCTTCCACGGTGCCGCCGAAGTTGCCGCGATCGGCACCGGCCAGGTGAAGGTCCGTCACACGTTGAGCCGTTTCTATCGACTCAAACCGGCTGATGAACTCCGAAAGTTCGAACTGCTCCGTCTCGCCGACGTATTCAATGAAGGACGCGGCAATATTCGCGTCCATCGGATGGGCCAGCCGGTCCGGCACAAAATGACGCGATACGGAATCAAAATAGCTCGGCTCGTTCAGCAAAACCTCCAGCAGGTGCAGCGTCGCCACTGAGGCTGCGCCGCCCTCAACGCGGGACGGAGGACCGACTGCGACGGAATCGTCCGGTCGCTCACTACGCGACGATTGACGTCGTGCCGCCAGGGCCAGGTTTCGATTGATCTCGTCAGCGGGCAGGCCGAGCAGCTTGCCCAACTGGTTTAAGATGAGTCCCTTTCGAATCGGGTCTGCTTTTTGCAGGCTCCCCGAAGCCGAGATCAGACCCATGAATTCATCCAAGGCGCGTCGCTGGTCAGTCGCCCCCGAATTGGACCTCCGATGCGTAAGTACCTGATTCCACTTGCATTCTAGCGCTCCGATGGCCGAGGTCAAAACGGTCCGGAATGCCTCCGGGCCCTCGGATTGAACGTAGTCGGCCGGGTCTTTTCCGGTCGGAACCTGTGCAAGACGGATCTCGAGATCGCCGGCCAGGGCGACTTCCAGAGCCCGGTCCGCCGCCCGCCTGCCCGCCTCGTCTGAATCAAACACCAAAATGACACCGTCGACGTACCGCCGCAGCATCTGCACATGGTCAGCGGTCAGAGCCGTCCCGAGCGTGGCCACCACGTTTTCAATGCCGGCCTGCTGCAAAAGCAGACAGTCCATGTACCCTTCCACGACGACCGCCTGACGGGCCGAATCGAACGCGCCCTTGGCAATATGGACGCCGAAGAGGCACCGACTCTTGTCAAATAAGGCATTCTGGGGGGAATTGATGTACTTGGCCGGATCATCCCCCAGGGTGCGACCGCCGAAACCGATGATGCGATTCATGGGGTCGCGGATCGGAAACATCAGGCGATTGCGAAAGCCGTCATATTGTCGCGTCGGGCCGTCGTCTTTGATCTTGATCAGCCCGGCTTCCTTCAAAAGCTCCGTCGGGATCCGCTGCTTCGCCGCAGCCTGAATCAGGCTGTCCCAGCCATCCGGAGCGAAACCCAATTCGAAGCGAGCAACGGACGCGTCCGAAAACCCGCGACCAGTCGCATACTCCCGGGCAATCGCCCCGCCGGGACCGGCCAGTTGCCGGGCGAACCACTGCTGCGCCCATCGGTTGACGCGGTCCAGTTCGGCCTTGGTGATGCCCGTCGGGCCGGACTTCTCCGGCTCGAGCGAGATGCCGACGCGAGCCGCTAGAATCGCCTTCGCCTCGACAAACCCCACGTTTTCGCGACGCTGAATGAATTTGAAGACGTCGCCACCCGCCCCGCATCCAAAGCACTTGAAGATCTGCTTTTCGGGATTGATGTGGAACGACGGCGTTTTCTCGTTGTGGAACGGACACAGGGCCTTGAACACCCGCCCGGCACGGCGCACGGAGACGTAGGATCCCACGACATCAACGATGTCGTTGGCCTGGCGTATCTGCTCCGTCAGCGCCTCTACCGCCCGTCCGATCACCAGGACTCCATGTCATTGAGGATAAAAGTAGGTTCCCGACGCGCGCAAAATGCCCGATTGCCAATAGTTACGTTAATTCTGATTACTCGTACCGGGAACTTTGACCTCGATAAGACCCCCAATTATAACACCAATATTCAGATTGGGCAAATAATCGATGGGAATCTTTGTCGTTTTCAGGGTGATTATGGGCAATGATATCGGACCGCGCCGCAAGCCCAATGCGCGCGTTTGGTGTCCGCCGGAGCGTGGCATTTGAATACCGCCATGATGGCCTACCCATGGGACCTCGACGACGAGGGCATCGATTCGGCCATGGCACGAATGGCCGGCGACATCGGCGTCAACACCGTCACCATCGCGGCCATTCTCCCGGATGTCCATGCAGTCCGCCGCCGCAACATGCCGGGACCGCGGGTCATCGACAGGCCCGCTGGCGCTCACTTTCAACCCGACGCACGCTTCTATTCCGCCGCGCGTCTTCGTCCAGCGGTCTCAGCCTGGATGCGCCAGCGAAACCCCCTTTCGCGAATTACCGAATCCGCGGCTGAGAATCGACTGGCCCTGCGACTGCGCGTCTCGTGTTGCGACATGCCGACGCTCGTTGAACGGCACCCCATGGCCGGCACCGTCAACGTCTATGGCGAGCAACAGCGCCGGTGGTTGTGTCCGTCGAATCCTGATGTTCGCGCGTATCTCGTCGCGGTCGTCGAAGACCTGTGCGCGAACTACCGCCCTGCTGCAATCGAACTGGGTGCGTTGGGATTTGAGAATCGAGCGGTTCGCTATTTCGAGTGGAGTGAGCGGGCCGCAACGACGGCAATGGAGAGTAACCTGCTGGGGCTTTGCTTCTGCCCCGCCTGTCGCGAACGCGCCGAACGGCTGGGCGAGAATTCGGAGAATGCGGCCAGGGAGGTTCAGGCGCGACTCGAACAGGAATTCAGTCTGGCCAGTTCGCAGGATGATCGAAACCCTGCCGCCGTACTTCGGCGAAGCGAGACGCTGGCGGCGTACGAACGGATGCGAAGCGATTCAGTCTTGTCGCTGCTTGCCCAGATGCGCGAGCACAGTTCCGCGAAACTGGTGCTCGACTGTGGGTCGTCAGGGCTTTCGGCCGGGGACGTCGCTGCCGCCGCCAAGTTTGTGGATTCGTTTCTGATCGCCGAATCAAAGCTGGATCAACTCATTCCGAATGACCTGTCGAATTGGATGTCCGCCCTTGAGGATCCGGCTCGCGTGGAACTCCGCATTCAAGCCGCACCACCGCGCGTGCGTGACGCCCAGCAGTTCGTTCGGCTCGTCAAGGCCGTGGCGGATCGCGGATTTGGCGCGGTGGAATTCAGTCACTATGGTTCAATGCCCGAGCCGGCGTTGGATTGGATCCGGCAGGCCCTTCGCTATATGAAACGGGAGCATTCGGCGTGAGTACCGTGTGGCGTCCATTCCCCGCCCTGCTCTGGGCCTGCGTCATCCTCGCACCACTCGCGGGATGCTCAGACGCAAGTCAGAAGGCGGCGATGCACGAACCCAGTGGACGCAGCAATTACCCGCGCGTCGCGATGGAGATTCGCAGCGATGGCGAGGTGTGGGGCAATCTTGTCTTTGAACTCGACCGCGACAAAGCGCCGATCACGACGGACAGTTTCATTCGCTACGTCAATGAACACTACTTCGACGGCACGATCATTCACCGTGTCACCACCGGTCCGCGTATTCACGTGCTGCAAGGTGGCGGTTACACGGCGCTGAATGCTCCGAGCAAACCCGGCCAGCACGATGCAATCAAGAATGAAGCCAACAATGGCTTGAAGAATCTGCGAGGCACGATCGCGATGGCCCGCGACGCGGCGCCCCACACGGCGACAAGCGAGTTCTTCGTCAACTTGAAGGACAACCCCTCGCTCGATTTCCCCGGACGCGACGGCTGGGGCTATTGTGTATTTGGAAAGCTCGTTCTCGGCGAAGACGTGCTGGATCGCATCGCCGCCATTGAGACCCGCGTCAACCCCGATCCCCAACTGAAGGGCGAAAAGTCCCAGCCGATCAATCCGCCGATCGTCCATAAGGCGTCAATCTGGCCCAGCCATTGATGAAAATCCATGTCCACCGCCGACAAGCCGGAGAGAATTGGTTACGTCCTCGGCACGCATGACGAGGAACTTCAGCGCCTCGGGTTGCAGCACAGCCTGTGGCGCGAACAGGCCGAGGCCCTTTGGGATCTCGCCGGCATTGGCACGGGCATGACGGTGCTCGATGTCGGCTGCGGACCCGGCTTCGCCACGCTGGATATCGCGCGGCGCGTCGGCGCGACCGGTCATGTCATCGCCGTCGATGAATCGCAACGGTATCTCGATCATTTGAAGGCGCGGGCCGACGCTGCCGGGCTGGCCAATATCGAAACACGCCACGGCGACGCACAGAATCTTCCCGTTACTCCCAACTGCGCCGACGCCGCTTACGCTCGATGGGTGCTGTGCTTCGTGCCAAAGCCCGAGGCCGTGCTGAGCGGCGTCGTCACCGCGTTGCGCGCCGGCGGGGTGTTCGCGATCCAGGACTATTACTTCTACCGGGCCATGCGACTCTGCCCACCGAGCGACGCGTTCAATCGCACCATTCTCGCCGTGCACGAGAGTTGGGTGCAGCGCGGCGGCGACTCGGACATCGGCTCGCGGCTGCCCAGCATGCTGGCCCATGCCGGTTTCAACGTCGCGCACCTCCGCGCACTCGTTCGAATGGCCCGCCCCCACGAGCCGCTCTGGCAGTGGCCGGTCACGTTCTTTCGCAACTTCTTGCCGATGCTGGTGGAGATGGGCCTGCTGACCCAGGCCGAGCATGACGCATTCAACGCGGATTGGATGGCCCGCGAATCCGATCCCGGCGGGTTCTTCGCGACGCCGCCGATGATTGACATCGTGGCGACAAAGTCGGGTCGTTGAAACTTCCGTCTATCTGAACATGCCTGCGATCAGAGCGCTTTACGGCGTCTGATCGGAGTCGTTGCCGGCGGTGACCATCGATGGCTGTATCCCATCAGCCGTCAGCGTGTAGCTCGTCGGAATGGATGCGTGCGCCGGCTGAGCCGCGACGGGCACGGTCATCTGCTGCAATCGCGCCAGGCTCTCACGCGCGCCAGGACAAGCCGGATTGATGGCCAATGCCTGCGCGAAATACCGCTTTGCGTCGTCATTGCGACTCTGCTGCATGCAGAGCACGCCGACGTTGTAGTTGGCCGAGTCGGCCGGCACCACACGCTGAAACTCCGACAGGCTCTCGTCCATTCGACCCATGTGCCCAAACGTCATGGCGAGATTCATCCGCGCCCGTTGAAAATCCGGCTTGATCGCGAGCGCCCGTTGGAATGCACCGATCGCTACGTCGTATCGACGCTGGATCATGAAGCAGTACCCGAGATTGTTGTGCAGGTGCGCCGCGTTCGGATCGATCGCTAGCCCCCGCTGGAGCACGCGCTCTGCATCCTGAAACTTCCCGACGCGCTGATAAACGATGCCCAGCCGGCTGTAGCCGATCGTCTGTCGGGGGTCGGCCGCGATCGCCTGCTCGTACTGCGCGATCGCCCCGGCAAAGTCGCCGTTGGATTCGAGCATCCGCCCGGCGGCGATGTGCGTCGACGGCAGGATCTTGGGCGGCGGCTCGGGCTTGGCCTCGTCGGCGTGCTTGGCGGCCTCCGTGCGTTCGTCGACCGTCGTCTGTTTTGAATTGGCGAACCAGTCATGCCAGTCCGTCATCGGCCGATTGCATCCGGTCGACGCCACCGCCAACGCCGCGACCATCCCGATGCCGTGCTTCATTTAGTTCCCTCCCGAGTTGAAGCGGGTCAACTTCTCCTGCAGTCGATAGGCGCGCACGCGCGTCTCCGGCTGCTGGGCGACGTTCTGTCCGGCGATCGACTCCTTCGCCCGCATGCCGGGTCCGCCCGGCATTCCGAGGACAATGTCGACACGCTGCGAATTGGCCATGCACTTGGACAGATAGGTCCGAGCGGTCGACATGCGCCGCTCAACGAGCATGGAGTCCGTCAGGGTGGTGTCGTAGTTCAGCGTGCCGCCACTGTTGGCCAGCAATTCGGCATACCGCTCGAGGCGGGCGACGCCCGTTCCAGACAAGTCGGCGCTGTGCGGCACGAAGTGAATGTCCGCGATACTCATGTCCGCCATCATGCCCTGGTCATTGTGATAGGCGTAGTAATCGCTTGAAGCGGGATTTTCCGGTGCATAACCCTGAGGCGGTGCATTCATCTGGGTCTGCTGCTTGCGCTCACAGCCCACCCCGATGATGAAGCCCACACCGCAGAGTCCCGCACAGATTCCATTGATTCGCATGAAGTTGCTCCCGGGGCGCGGCCCATTCTGACGGCGGTCAGGCGCGCACCTTCTGGGTTGGATATCGGCAGGAGCCGGATCAAATCTGTCGGCGCTTTGGGTCCGGCAATTCCGGCCGGGCTCACCCGGGCCGCGGCGGGTCGCACTTCGGTTACACCGCTGAATTGATTGAAATTTTTTATGACAGTCATTATCATGAATCCGTCGCATCGGGCCTCAATTCGCGCGGGAGATGGGTTTCATGGCGACTCAACCAAAGGCAACCGAGAAGGTCTGCCACCACTGCAAACTGGATGTCGCGCAACTTCCGCGCGTCAAGGATGCCAAGGGGCGATACTTCTGCAAGCCCTGCTACACCACGGCAACTCAACAATCACCGAAGCCAAAGCCGACATCCACTGCAACACGCCCGAATAATCCACCCGCCAGCACACGGTCAGGCGCGCTCACGAAGCCGAGTCCGAAACCGGTCAAGGCGGAAACCGCACCGCCGCCCGAACTGGATGAGTTCATGGACGGTTTCGACCCCGACGCTGAGGTGATTGCTGCGCCGTCGCATGCCGAGGTGGCGAAGGTCAATCGATGCGGTGGCTGCAACGGCCCCCTCGCGCCCGGCGCGGTGATCTGTGTTGTATGCGGGACCAACGCCAAGTCGGGAAAGAAGCTGAAGGGAGCCGGAACCAATTCTGCAGTGACAGGGGCCGCGTCGAAAGCGGCGAAGGCACTGGGCAACTATGCGCAAGGCGTCATATTCGGCGCGATTGGCGCCGCCATTGGCGCGGCGATTTGGTGCGGCATCGCCGTGGCTACCGGCGTTGAACTTGGCTACGTGGCATGGGCGCTTGGAGGGCTGGCCGGATTCGGAATGCAACTGGGCTACGGCGACGCCAATCCCAAGGCCGGGCTGACCGCCATTGGCCTGGCCCTGGCCGGCATTGGCGCGTCAAAAATCTCCATTGTCTATTTCATGCTGAAGAAACTGCATCCGGAAGCCACGATTCCCGTCGGCGATCTGGTTTCGTTTGAAGTGATCAAACTCACCATGGACCACCCACTCGATTTCGTGTTCGTCGCCCTTGCCGTGTTGACTGCATACCGCCTTGGCACGCATGGCCTCTCATTCGAAGAATAGGCCCCCGACTCTGCGAAATCGCTTGAATCCAACCCCGTCGGTTCGGTGCCGATTCGCGCATTGGCCGATATAATCCCAGTGTCGCGAACGGTAATCCATGCGACTCGGGGAGGGAATCACCATGTCCAAAGGCGATCAATTCGGAAAGCACTTCGAGCGAAAGCGCGAAGCAAAGGAGCAGTACCAGAAGTCCTTGCCGGGCGAGGATGACGCCCCGCTTCCGCCGCCGCCCGAGACCATCAAGAACGACCAGCAGGCGCCCGGTCGAAACGACCCCTGTCCCTGCAACAGCGGCCGAAAATACAAGCAGTGCTGCGGCGCGAAGGCCTGACTGCGAGTTTGTTGAGGATTCCGCGTAGCGCCTCAGGTTTAGGCCGATGGCCTGAATGGAGCATCCCTAATCGCTATGATGGGATGAGGCCATCCTTGCAGGCCGGAGTGGTAATGACGTATCCATGAACTTGCCCGTTGACCAGCGAAAGATCCTTTTCCTCCAGCGCCCCGGCGCCGCATCGGACAACACGGTGTCCGCGCTGGGATGCGATGCCGAAGTCAAAACGGTCCACAGTTTCGAAGAGGCCTTGGCCGCCTTGCGTCATGCGCGGTACGATTTAATTGTGAGCGAGCAGGGCGATTTTCTGGCGCTCGAACGCGCCGCCGTCAATCAACAGGCCGCGATGATCCTTGAGACCATCGGCCAGGGGGTCTGCATTGTCGATCCTGCCGGCCGCCTGGTCTGGGCCAACCCGCGAATGCGGAGTTACCCCGACGAACTCACCGGCCAGGTCTGCGAGGCCTGTAGCCGAGCCTTCCCCGCAATCGTGTCCGATCCCGACAAGCCGACCTCTTCTCCCCACCGCGTTCGCCGCCTCAACTTCTCCGCCGGAAATGATCAGCACTTCGAAGCGACCATCACACCGGTCGTCGGCGCCAACGGCGAAGTCACCCAGATTGCCGCGGTCGTCTGGGACGTCACCCAGAATCGTCGGCTCCAGCAGAAGATCAACGCGATTCAGTTGGCCGGACGCGAACTGATCGGCCTCGACGCCGAGACGACCGCCGGCTTGACCATCGAGGGGCGCATCAGCCTCGTCGAGGAGCACTTGCTCCGCTACATGCACGACCTCTTGCACTTCGACAACTTCGCGGTGCTGCTCATCGATAAAAAGACAAACAGGCTTGAAATCGTGCTGCAGCACGGCATGTGCGAGCGCACCCGCGACCTCGATCTCTTCGCCCTGCCCGACAACAACGGCATCAGCGGTTATGTGGCGGCCATGGGGCGCAGCTACATCTGCCCCGACACCTCGAAAGACTCGCGATACCTGACAGGCCTGGAAGCCGCAAAGAGTTCGCTGACCGTTCCGGTGCGGCTGCACGACAAGGTGATCGGCGTCTTCGATATCGAGTCCGACAAGCTGGCCGCCTTCAATGAAGACGACCGCCAGTATGCCGAGATTCTCGCCGGCTACATCGCCATTGCCCTGAACGTGCTCGACCTGCTGGTGACCGAGCGGTATGAGTCGACTGGTCGCCTCGCAAACGACGTGATCGCCGAGATCGCCCCGCCGCTGAACGACATCGTCTCCGAGGCCTCCAGCATCATGGAGGAATACATCGGAAACGACGACTTGCGCACGCGTCTCAACGCCATCATCGACAACGTGTCCGAGATCAAGGTCATCATCAAGGAAGTCGCCGCGCCCAAGTGCGGCATCCTGGGCCGACACGACGACGCGGCCCCCAAGGATCCTCTTCTCGACGGAAAGCGCGTGCTCGTCGCCGACGACGAGGAGATCATTCGCGAGACCATCGGCACCGTGCTGCGTCGCGCCGGATGCATCGTCGAAACCGCCTGCGACGGCGCCGTCGCGGTCTCCAGACTTGAGACCGTCAACTACGACCTGGTGCTGGCCGACATCAAGATGCCCAACAAGAACGGGTACGAAGTCTTCGCCGCCGCGCGGGATAGCGCCTCGAAGCCGCCGGTCATCCTGATGACCGGTTTCGGTTACGACCCCAATCATTCCATCGTTCGTGCCCGCCGCGAGGGTCTGGGCGCTGTGCTCTTCAAACCATTCAAGGTCGATCAACTCCTGACTGAAATCCGCAACGCGATCACCGCCCCGAAGTAGCATTGCAGCCTGCCGTGAGCGTTTTCGATCGGAGCCGGGCTGTCCTCAGCCGGGTCGATCGCGCGTTTCCGCTAATCGTGCCTAACGTGAGTCTCACTGCAAGAGAACGACAGATTTGACCATCAAAAAATTTGCGCGTGAAGGCTGTAATCCCCCATCGATATCCCTTATAGACACACCCGGGCCTCCCCGCATGGGCCGTTTGCACGCGTTTCACGCGAGCCGTGTATGCACCTGAATGAGACCATCGGCTGGTTTTCGATCACCGCGGGCTTTGCGTCCGGCATGCTGCTGGGGCTTCGCTTTCAGCGGAGCGACTGGCTGGGCGGCTACGCCTCGTTTCCCCGGCGGCTGGTGCGGCTGGGGCACATTGCCATGGTGGCCCTCGGTGCGATCAACATTCTCTTCGTACTCTCGCTGCCGCGGGTTCAATTAGACACCACGCAAATCTTCGTCGCGCAGTGGGGTTTCGCCGTCGGCTGCATCACCATGCCGCTGGCCTGCTTCCTCACTGCGTGGCGACCAGGCCTGCAACCCGTCTTCGTCATTCCGGTGGCAAGTTTGCTGACCGGGGCCATCACCATGTGCCGAGGAGCGCTGAACGCATGAAGATCGGACTGATCGCCATGAGCGGCATTCGCGCGGCGAGTGAGGACCTCAATCGCGCGGGACTGACCATGCCCGGCGTGGTCGAGCGCAGCCGGATCGTCGCGTCCATGCCGAGCCTGTCGCTGCTGACGCTGGCGGCCATGACACCGCCGGACATCGAGGTCGAGTACCACGAGATCCACGATCTGCGCACGCATGGCCCCCTGCCGGGTGGTTTTGATCTTGTCGCGATTGCGACCTTCTCCGCGCAGATCTTCGACGCGTATGCCGTGGCGGATGCCTATCTCGCTCGCGGCGCGGCCGTGGTGCTCGGCGGTCTGCATGTCACCGCTGTGCCGGACGAAGCGCTGGCGCACGCCACGGCCATTGCGGTTGGTGAGGGTGAATTGACGTGGCCGCGCATCATCGCAGACTTCAGGGCCGGTCGTCTGCAGAGGCGATACGATCCGCCGACGGGTGAATACTGTCGCCTCGATGAAGCGCCGATACCGCGATTCGAACTGCTCGATGCCCAGCGCTACAACCGCATCACCCTGCAGACCAGCCGCGGATGTCCCCATCGATGCGAATTCTGCGCCAGTTCGATCCTGCTGACGCCGCACTACCACGTGAAATCGGTCGAACGGGTCATCGAGGAGATTCGCGCCATCAAGCGCATCTGGCCGAGGCCCTTCCTCGAGTTCGCCGACGACAACAGTTTCGTCAACCGCGACTACTACAAGCGACTCATGCGGGCCATGCGCGACGAAGATGTCCGCTGGTTCACCGAATGCGACATCTCCGTCGCCGAGGACCCCGAACTGCTGCACCTCATGCGCGAGGCCGGCTGCCGCCAGGTGCTGATCGGACTGGAAAGCCCCACGCCGCGCGGCCTCAACAAGCTCGAACTGCTCCGCAACTGGAAGCTCCGCAAGCTCCCCGGCTACGCCGCCGCCATGCGCGAAATTCAAACGCACGGCATTACCGTCAACGGCTGTTTCATCCTCGGGCTGGATGGCGAAAGCCCCGAGGTATTCGACGAGATTTATCGGTTTGTCGTCGAATCGGGCCTGTTCGACGTGCAGATCACCGTGCTGACCGCGTTCCCCGGCACGCCGCTATACACACGGCTGCTCGCGGCGGGCCGTATCATCGAACCGGGCGCCTGGCAGAAATGCACGCTCTTCGACGTCAACCACGTTCCGACACACATGACCGCCGCAGAACTGCAGCAGGGCATGCTCGATCTCGCCGGCCGTCTATACGATCCCGATTTCACCTACGAGCGGCACAAGCGCTTCATCGCCGATCTGCATACCGGCCGAATCCCCCGCGGCCACGGACTGACGGACGAGTGGGAAGCTCACGTACTCGATCAGAGCCGGCGGGTCCTCACGCCGGTGAACGCGGAGTAAATATATATTTGAGTCAATTAGCGAGAGCGGAACACCCGCGCATGCCACCGGATTGAGGACAGCCCGACTCTGTTCACTCATCGACCCGCCTTGTCGGCCCAGCGCGTCATTCGCTCACGCAAGGTGTTCAGTGGCAGCGAGCCCTCGCCCAGCAGCTCATCATGAAACGCGCGGATGTTAAACTTCGCGCCGAGTTTCTTCTCGCACTCTGCACGAAGCTTGAGAATCTCCAGCTTGCCGATCGTGTACGCCAGCGCCTGCCCCGGCCACGCGATGTAACGGTCGATCTCTGAAACGATGTTCTGCACCGACAACCCGGTATTGTTCTTCATGAAGTCAATCGCCTGCTGGCGGGTCCAACCCATGTCATGCATGCCGGTGTCGACCACCAGCCGCGAGGCCCGCCAGGCGTCAAACGATAGCGCCCCGAAACGCGAATATGGATCCTTGTATCCACCGAGGTCGAATCCGAGCGACTCGCTGTACAGCCCCCACCCTTCGATGAACGCCGTGACCGCGCAGAACCGCCGAAACGTCGGCCACTCATCATGCTCTCGCGCGAGCGCGATCTGCAAATGGTGCCCCGGCTGGGCCTCGTGGTAGGCAAGCGCCTCCATAGTGTAGATCGGCCGCGTCTCCGGCTTATAGACATTCACATAAAAATAGGCCGGACGCGAATTGTCCTCCGGGGCCTCATAGTAGTAAGCGTCCGGCGCCGCGGCGGCGCGGAACGACTCGATCTCCTTCAGTTCGCACGGTGTCTTCGGCAGTCGCCCGAACAGTTTCGGCAGTTGCGCATCGCTCTTCCGCAATATCTCGCGATGCCGCCGCATCATGTCCGCCGCGCTGGTGTTGTGCTGCTTCGGATCAGCCCGCATCTTGTCGATGAATGCCTTGGCATCGCCCTCGAATCCGACTTCGCGCGCAATCTTGACCATCTCCGCGTGGATTCGCTTGAGTTCGTCGAGGCCGATCTGGTGAATCTCGGCGGGTGTCAGGTCGGTCGTGGTGTGATATTTCGCCAGCCGCTTGTACCAGTCCTTTCCATAGGGCAGATGGCAATATCCGACCGTATCGCGACACTTGGGCAGATAAGTCTCCCGAAGGTATGTTCGCAACTTCTTCAATCCCGCCATCGCCTCGGCCGTGCCAATGGCCACCAGCGCCTTCGGGTCCTGCGCCGTCGTGTAGGGATGGGTCTTGAACTCCTCGGGCAGGGTCTTCGCCGGCTCGTACAACTGACAATCCTCGATCCGATCGGTGATCATGGCATCGATCTGCGGCAGGGTCTGCTCGATGGTGATCTTCGGCCGCATCACGCCCTTCTTAATCCCCTCGTCCATCGATGCAATCAAGTCGTCCACCTGCTTCGGGAACGCCTTCAATCGCTTGCCGTAGTTCTCGTAGTCCTTCAGCGTCTTGAAGGGATGCGTCACACGAATCATGCCGAGGGCGATCTGCGGGCTGTTCTGCTGGCGAATCGGCATGAGGTGTTCGGGCCAGTTCGCGGCATCCAGTTCCTCATCGACGATGCGCTGGAATACGTCGGCATTGAGTTGATCGGCCGGGGAAAGCGCCGCGCGATCGATCGCCCGCAGCCGATCGCGAAACTGGCGCATCGACGCCAGATTGCGCTCGCGTGCGGCGGCGCTGTAGTCGGTCACCCGATCGTCGTATCGATGATCGCCGAGATAAGTCGCCCATTCCGGGGCGCGCTTGAGGCGAAATTGCCAGTAGTCTTCAAAAAGCGCGTTAAGCGACTTTGTCGCTGACTTCGTATCCGCACGGGCGACACCGGTCGCAAGAAGCCCCAACGCCGCAATCAAACCGAGTCGATACACGCTGCTCATTCAATGGCTCCGAATCATTCAATGGTTGGAATCGCCGCTCAGGCCTTCCCACGCCTCAAAGAATCCTGGAAAAGTCTTGGAAACGCAGGCGGCGTTGACGATGGACACACCGGGAATCCGAAGGCCGGCAAGGGCAAAACTCATCGCAATGCGGTGGTCGTTGTGCGAGTCGATCGCCGCGCCGTGCAGATTTGCCGTCGGCACGATGGTCATGCCATCCTCGTGCAACTCGGTGCCGACGCCAAGGCGGCTTAAGCCGTCGGCCAGCGCGGCCAGGCGATCCGACTCCTTGACGCGCAAATTGGTCACGCCGCGAATCCGCGTTGGGCCATTCGCAAATGCCGCGAGCACGGCCAGCGTCGGCGCGGCGTCGGGCATGTCGTTCAGATCGACGTCAATGCCGCAGAGTTTTCCGATCTCCGGCCCAACGACCGTCGTGGCGCGGGCGGATTGCTCAACGCGGCAGCCCATGTCGGCCAGCACATCGGGAAACTGCGCGTCGCCCTGGACGCTTTCCCCGCCGATGCCTGGAATTACCATGCGGCCACCGGTGACGGCAGCGGCGGCCCAGAAATAGCCGGCCGTCGAGGCGTCGGGTTCCATGTCCAGATCGCGCGGCTCATAGCCCTGCGGAGCGGGGACAATGAAGCGGCGCAGATCATCCTGAATGATCGATATCGCAAGATCGGTCATCAGACCCAGCGTCATCGCAACGTAGGGCCGGCTCGCGAGTCCACCGTTCACCTCAATGAGCAGGTCATCCGCCGCCAGCGGCGCCGCGATGAGCAGGGCTGACAGAAATTGGCTCGACTCGGCCGCCGACAACGCGATCTCGCCGCCACGCAGGCGCCGTGCATGAATGCGGATCGGCAGATGATCCTCGACATCCAGCGATTCAATCGGCGTACCCAATTGCCTCAGGGTTGCAAGCAGCGGCGCCATCGGTCGCTGCCGCATGCGCGGCGAGCCGTCGATCGTGTAGGTCCCCACGCTCGCCGCGGCGATCGCGGTCACAAACCGCGCGACCGTGCCGGCATCGCCGCAATGCAGTTCGACATTGCTCTCCGGCCAGTTTCCATTGACCCCGTGAACCACCGCCCGTTTTCGATCGATGTCGCAATCAATTCGGACGCCCAGGGTCTTCAAAACGGCGATCATCCGTTCGGTGTCGTCGGCCAGCAGGACATTCGTCAATTGCGAGGGACCGTCCGCAAGCGCCGCCATCAGCATGGCGCGATTGGTCAGGCTCTTGCTCCCCGGCAACGCGACGCGCGCATCAATGGGCTTGGAAACGGGTGTCAGATTCCTTGCGGCCATGCGTGAATCCTACGACAAATCCGCCCACGTTACCGGGCGTATGTCTTTGCACGATTTGGCGCGAACCTGAAGATCCCAGGATTCGATCCGGTTTATGGCGGGGGCGGCTTGATTTATCTGCCTGCGGTTTTATAGGATGAATCGCGGGCCGCTCGCGGTCGCCACGGCCTGCAAGCCCGAATTGCCGTCCCGCCATTGCAAATGCACTCCGACCCCCGCCCCGCACGATGAATGAATCAATGACATCGTCCGAACCTTCACCGCCGAAAGGCCAGAAACGAGCGACGCGAACTGCGCGAACCCTCGCGATCCTGGCCGGCTTCGTCTTCGTGATCAGCGTCATCACCGCGGTCGTGCCGACCCTGGTCGAATCGATTGACCGGCGGCACATTCCGATGGTGGAGGTCGTATCAGACATCGTCGGACGCGTGACCGTCGGCGTTGCGCTGGCCGTCACCCTGCTCGGACTTGCTTCCGCGCTCCGCCTCCTCTGGAAGATCAAGAACAGCCTCTCCCGACTTGAGCGGTTCGAATACGAGAGCAAATCGGCCAACGCGTCCGTGCCGGACGAGGCCCAACTCCGCGACAGCGACGCCGGCAATCAGAAGTCCGCGATCCAGTTGCATGAAATGCTGCTGATCCTGCGCGACATTCGCGACAACTCGCTGCTTTCCGAGGAGGAGCGGCGGGAGAAGAAGAGTCGGGTCGCGTCGGACGACGTGCGAAACGCGCAGCAGTTGATCCGAGGGCTGATTGACCAGGGCTCCTTCGTCGAAGCGCGTCAGATGGCCGAGGAGATGGCCCGCAAGTACCCGGAGAATCCGACCGCGACGCAATTGCCCGTGGATGTCGAGGCGCAGCGCGGCAAGCGCGAGCGGGCCGACATTCGCGAATGCGCAAAGCAGGTCAGCGATCTCATCAGCATTTCCGCCTGGGACCGGGCGCGCGTGCTCGCGCAGCAACTGGTCGAGCGTCATCCCGACGCGGTGGAGGCCCGCCAGATCGCCGAGCGCATCGAGCGGGATCACGAACTTTTCCAGGCGGAGCAACGCCGGCGGATGTACGCCGAGATTCAGCGATACGTCTCGCGGCGGCGATGGCGCGAGGCCCTTGCCGCGGCGCAGACGTTCATGGAGCGGTTCCCAACCTCCGACGAAACCGCCATGCTCCGGGCACAAGTCGATACGCTGACCGACAACGCCGAGATCGAGACGCGCCAGGAGATGGAGGCCGAGATCACCGATCTTGCTCGTCACGGACGATATATTGAGGCCGCCGATTTCGCCCGACGATTGATCGCCCGATTTCCAGATTCGCCGCAGGCCGAGGTGCTGCGCCAGCAATTGCCGCGGCTCGATGAACTCGCCAACGATCCCGCAGCGCCGCCCGCACGCGTGCGACTCGACGACTGATACGCCCCGCCCTTGTCATTTGCTGCACCGTCGCCGATTTTCGCCGATACACTTCGTGCGAGGATGGGACGACCGGTCATGACGCAGTTTCGACGAATTGCCTGTATCTCGACAAGCCGCGCGGATGCCGGCATCTATCGACCGCTACTCCGCGCGCTGGCGGCAGATTCCCGATTCGAGCCGATTGTAATTTCGAGTGGTGAGGCCGCGGCACTCCAAGGGCTGAGCGGCATCCAAGACTTTCAACTCGCCCATGCACGTAGCACCGACGATGCCGCCGGCGTCGCTGCGGCCAGCGCGCGCACATTGGAATCCGTCGCCAAGGCGCTTCTGGATGCGCGCGCAGATCTTGCTTTCGTGCTGGGTGACCGAACGGAGATGCTGGCCGCGGCGCTGGCGGCAACGATCTGCACGGTTCCAATCGCGCACCTGCATGGAGGCGATACGACGCGCGGCGCTTACGACGATGCCTGTCGGCATGCCATCACGAAACTAGCGCATGTCCATTTTCCAGCGCTCGACGACCATGCTCGCGTCTTACGGGCGCTGGGAGAGGCCAAGGAGCGAATTCACGTCGTCGGTGCACTGGCGGTCGATGAATTGACGCGATTCCGCGCGGAACCCGTGGCAGAAACATCGGCGGCCATCGGACTGGACCTCACCCGGCCGACGCTGATGGTGATTGTTCATCCTGAAACGCTCAGCGATATGGATGCGAATGCCCAGATCGACCGCGTGGTGAAGTCGCTGGATCATTGGAAGGGTCAGATCGTCTGGATCGGCCCCAATGCCGATGTCGGTCACGGCACCATTCGACGAGCCATGACATCCGTCGCGAATCAGTCCGAAGCTGTCGTGTGCCTGGAGTCACTTGATCAGTCGCGATTCTGGAATTGCCTGACGCATTGCCGTGCTTTGGTTGGCAACTCTAGCGCCGGCCTGCTCGAAGCGGCCTCGTTGTGCCGTCCCGTGGTCAACATCGGCCGCCGCCAGGAGGGCCGCGTCCGTGGCGCCAATGTCATCGACGTCGATTTCGACTCCGCTAAAATTGTCGCGGCGATCCACCGCGCCACCAGCAACGAATTCACAAAGTCGCTGGAAAAGATGACCAACCCCTACGGCACGGGCGATGCGGCTCAGCGAATTATCGCGGCTCTGGCCGGCTTGCCGGAGCGAATCACCCTGCGGCGCAAGCCCTCACCCGGCGCTAACTCATGATTGCCGTAACGAACGCTGCAACGTCGGCCTGACTCACCGCCCAGTCGCCATTCATGTCGCCATTAAGCATGTTGCAGGTGGGATGCGCATCGCGGTAGACGGAGAGATCGGTCAGTGCGCGAGCGAACGCGTCAACATCGCGTCCATTTTTTACTCCGTCGCAATTCAAGTCGCCAGGCAGCCGTGGCGGCAGCTTACGGATCTGCACGCCGTTGCACGCCGCGCCGAGCGAAGCCTCGGCGCCGGGGGCGATGCCCGAGTGCATACGCAACTTTTGATTCGCCCCGACGATGCCGTAATGAATGGAGTACGTCACGCCCTGTGCGTGATCGCCAGTCCAGGCGCCGCCGACGTACTTGTGCGGATTGCCCGGCTCTTCGTCGCAGTTCGTGTATGAGTACACCTCCGGATTGGCCGGCATCCAACCGTAGATGATGGCCTCGTACTCTCCCGGTTGCAGGAAATCGATAAATAGACACGTCTCCAGGGTCGGCGTGTAGGTGATGAGATAGTGATTGAGTAGGCGTGCGTCGTTCCCGTCCACACTACCGTCCAGCGTCTCCAGCAACTGGGTGCCGCCGATTTGCAGGAGCCGGACGCCGGTCGCACCGCCGTTGACGTCGGTCAGGTTGAATGTGTACGTCCCGTGCGCGGCCGGCGTGGCGTTCCAATAACCCGGGATTCCGGCTGCGGCGTAGTCGGCGCTGGGCTGGCCGCCCGGCGGGCCGATGGCGATGTTGAACGATTGCGCAGCACCGATCCCCGCCGCCAGCAGATGGATGGCGATCGACCAACCGACGACTCGATTTCGCGGCATTTTTGAAGACTCCCAGAAACGTCAATCGATAAACCTCGGCTCACTATCCAATAGCACGGTCAGGGCCGGCGTGTGACAGGCATTCGCGATATTTCTTGAAATTGCTGTGCACATGCGTCATATTGGAGTCGTGAGCCACGCGTCTGCGCGAATTCGACCTCGCGCTGGCACCGATCGACGGCCATCCCATGCAGCCCATCGCAGACACCGTTACGCGAAGCTCCCTGCTGCTGCGCCTCCGCGATACACGCGATCAGGCGGCGTGGCTTGAGTTCGACCGGCGCTACGGTGATCTGCTCCTGCGGTATTGCGTGGCGTGCGGTCTGCAACTGTCCGATGCGGAGGATGCCCGTCAGATTGTCCTGCTCAATCTGACGCAGGGCATGCGGGAATTCCAGTACGATCGCGACAGGGGTCGATTCCGAAGTTACCTGTCGATCGCGGCGCGCCATGCCGTAGAGCGCATCCTGTCACGCCAGGCGCGATTGCGCCAGGCGGCAGGACGGCCGCGAGCAGAGGCAGCGGCCGCGCCGTTTGACGCGATCTGGGAGCGCGAGTGGATGAATGCCCACTACCGCGCCGCGGTCGCCGAACTGAGGGCCTCCCATGATGCCCGCGGACTGGCCGTGTTTGAGGGGCTCATCGAGGGCCGTTCGCATGCCGAACTCGCGGATCGATTCGCCACGACGGAAGTGACTATTCGCAAGATCAAACAGCGCGTGCGCGATCGCCTGGCGGAGATCGTGGCGCGGCGCATTCGGGCTGAAGACGCGGGATGGGATGAACTCGGTGGAAACGCGGCAGAATAGTTCGGAGACTGACGCGCCACAGGCCGATGACGGCTGGGTGGGCGACTATCGCGCGGCGCTCTCCGTGACGCCGCTGTCCATATTGGGGCCGTTTGAACTGCTCAGCGAACTGGGACGCGGCGGTCAGGGCGTAACGCATCTCGCCCGCGACACGCGCAATGGCGAACGACTCGCGGTCAAACGTCTGCACGGCCGAGCCGCTTCGAGCACGCTGGCCCAGACCCGACTGCTGCGCGAAGCCGAATGTTTGCGGCAGCTCGACCATCCGTGCATCGTGCGGTGCCGCGGCATCGAGTGGGTGGATGACGAGCCGCTCCTTCTCATGGAGGGTGTCGATGGACCGCGGATTGACGAATGGGCGCGCGCAAACTTGTGCGGCAGTTCCGACGAAGCGGTTTCCCGCATCGCCGCGCTGACCGCGAGAGTTTGCGACGCCGTCACACATGTTCACGAGCGGGGCATTCTTCATCTCGACCTCAAGCCGTCCAACATTCGCGTGTTGCGCGACGGCGACGACGCGTTTCACCCGCGATTGCTGGACTTCGGAATGGCCATGGCGGTCAACGCCGCGGCGTCGGACGACGTGCTGGCCTGGGTTGGGGGCACGAGCGGCTACGTTGCACCTGAATTGCAGGCGAGGGCCGACCGCAGACCGGATGTTCGTTGCGATGTCTTCGCCTTGGGTGTACTGCTCGACAATCTGATCGGAGGGCGAGGTGCCGCGCTCCCGTCGCCATCGGTGCGGCAATCGCCCGTCGAGCGGCGCATGACGCGGCAACTGCGAAGCATCGTTCAGGTCGCGACGCAAGCGGACCCCGACATGCGGTATCCGTCCGTCGCTGCGCTGTCCGCTGATATTCGCAAGGTTCTTGATTGTCAGCCGATTCGGCTGCCCCGTGTTCCACTTCGTTCCCGATTGATTCCGAATGGAAGTCACAAGCTCGGAATCGCCGTCGGACTTGCGATCGTCTTCGTCATCGCTGCCGTTTGGTTACGAACACGTGCGGCTATTGACGAATCACGAGACCAGCGTCCAACGGACCACGCCGCGGCGCAGCTCATCACGAACCTTGTTCAACAATCCCGTCCCGGACACGACGGCCCGCGTGCGGCCATGCTGGACGGCCTGCCCGCCATGGCCCGCTTCGCCGCGAACCAACTGGGCGATCAACCGCAACTCGCCGCCGAGGTGCTGAAGGCCGTCGGCGGCGCTTATCGATCTTTGTGGCAATGGAATGAGGCCGAGCCGCTGCTCGAGCGAAGCGTGAGCCTCTTCACGACTGCCGCGAAGTTCGATGATCCCGCGGCCATTGACGCTCGTGCTGACTTGGGGCGGGTACTGACCAGCAAGCGCGACCCGCAAGCAGTCGACATGCTGCGAGAGGTGCTGGCTGCGCGCTCCCGTACTCAGGGCCGCGATGATCCGCGGACGCTTTACGCGACCGTCTCTCTGGCGTACGCCCTGCATCAGGCTGCCTCGCCGCCGCAGTGGGACGACGCGGAATCCCTCTTTCAATCGGCGCTGGCCGACTACGCGCGCGTCCATGGTCCGCGCCACCGGGATATTGCGTCCTGTCTGCATAACTTTGGCTACATGCGCCTGCGACAGCGCCGGTTGGAAGAGGCCGATGCGCTGTACGGGCAGGCGCTTCAAATGTTCGACGAACTCGGGGAGGCGGACGACCCCTGGCGGCTGGAGTGCATGCATGGTTACTCCAGCCTGCTGATCTCGCGCCAGCGGTTTGGCGCCGCTGTAACGGTGCTGAACGACGCCATTCCGCGCGTTCGCAAGCGATTCGGCGACGCGGGTGTTCAGAACCTGCTGTGGCGCGCGGGGTACGCGCATGCCAAACTCGGGCGGGTTGCGGAAATGAACGCCTCCTTTATCGATGCGTTTGCAACATGCATCGAACTTGAAGAATCCCGGCGTCCCACAGGTTCGCCGCAGGTCGCCGCGTTATCGTTGTCGTTGGCGAATAGCGTGCAGAGCGCGGGCGCAACGGTGCCGCTTGATGAAATCTATTCGAATTGGAATTGCCTCTCGCTCGGCATGCAACACGCAGTGGCGGGCGGTCTCTTGCAGTATGCCGAGGCACTTGCCATCGTCGATGATCCCGCGGCAGGTGATGCAATTATTCAGTTTCTTGCGGGACTAGCGCCGCGGAGCGAGCAATAACTCGGCATTTTCGTAAGTGTTCACCCTCGGGGCGATTCGAAGTAATAAGCAATTCACGAAGTGAAATACTTGGAAACACATCCAGAAACGTATGCTCAGTCGCGTTCAGTATGGCGACGCCCTTGCGCCGCGCCATTCGATCGATGACTTCGTATCGCTCCCATTCGCGAAGCGTGCTCTCCATCATCGACTTGTATGTATAAGTCCGCAGGTCGTCGGTCCCGCCGATGTCGGACGCGGCCGGCTCGTAAAAATGCCGGTTCACGGCGCGATGAGCCAGAAAATCGTGGTCCATGCCCAGCAATATGATCGGGTTCGCCCCGATGTACAGCGCGAGCAGCATCGCGAATTGGGCCGTGTTGCCGACAAAGGGCACGCCGTCCGCCAGGTCAATGTCTCTCGATTCGATCGGCCATTCTGTCAAATCGACGATCGACTTGAAATAGTGCGTTCGCGATCGGGGCAGCAGGTTTCGCTCCTCGATGAGAGACCGCGCATCGAGCGGGAAAAAGTAGGCCTCGCAGTCCAGGCCCTTCGTCAGTTCTCGAATCGACGTGGCCTTGACTTCGGTGTCATAAGCACCGCCCGGCTCGGCGCGGCAGTAGTAGGTCGGCGTCCAGTCGCCCACGCTCGGATGGTGATGAATCGAGTTCATCGCAATGGTGACGTCACCGTGCAGCCGCGTAAGGTCCACGGTTGCCAGCGAGGGGCCATTGCCCACCACGAAACAGCGCCTTCCAACGTGTCGATTTCGCAGCGCCGCATTGAGAGCGAGAACTTGCCGGTCCTGCGTTGAGACCCGCGTCTGAAATCGACGGCGAATGGTCCGCCGCCGCAGCCACCTATTGATGCCCGGCGGCAACAGCCACTGTCGCGTAAAGTTGTCGGCCGTTCGATTCATGCGGCACGCAGGATCAGGGTGTCTTCGAGCAAGAGGCCGTCGAGTTCGGATTTCTCAAAGGTCCGAATCGCCTGCTCGGGTCCGAGCACGATCGGCTCGCCGTGCAGATTGAAGCTCGTGTTGAGCATCGCCCCGACGCCGGTCAATTTGTAGAACGCGGAGATCAGATCGTGGTAACCCCGATTTTGCGATCGCTCCAGAATCTGCGGGCGCGCCGTGAAATCCGCCGGGTGCAGCGCCGCGATCAGTTCGCGTCGTGCCCGGGCGGTCGATTCAAACGCCATCGACATGAACGGGCTTCGAAGGCCCTTCGGGTTCACGATGTACTCATTCTGGCACTCCGCCAGCACGGTCGGCGTGAACGGCATCCAAAAGTCGCGGTACTTGATCGCGGTGTTGATCTTGCGGACCGTCTCGGGTCGTCGCGGATCGGCGAGGATCGATCGGTTTCCCAGGGCCCGCAGACCGAACTCCATTCGTCCTGCGCATCGGGCAATGATTCGTCCTTCTGCGATGCGTGCGGCGACGTCGTCCACGGTGGCGTTGGCAATGATGCGATGGCGCGACGCAATGCGCGAGCGCTCGATCGCCGCCGTTGCGTCACCCGGAGTGAATGCCGGCCCAAGATATGCGGTGTCCATCGGCTGCGGCTGTACCTCGCTGCCGCTGGGTCGCATCATTTGCTCCGCCGAGACGACATAGCATGCCCCGATGGGCAGCGACGTGTCCCCCGCCGCCGGACAGACATAGATCACGTCAATCTCGGCGAGTTCGGCGATCCGTTTGCACGCCTTGATGTTCTGCGCGACGCCGCCGGAGAAAACCAGATGTCGCACACCGGTCTGATTGACGCACGCGGTCACCCATTTGCAGAGGACTTCCTCTACAAATCGCTGCACGGCCCCGGCAATCGCATCGAATCGATGACCCTCCAACGCTTCGCGGAAGTGAAAATACAGGTCGCCCGGCTTCTGGTCATAGACAATGTTCATGCCGTCGATTTTCTGAATCCGCTCAAAGACCTTGTAGGCGGCGGCGACGTATTTTTCATTTGCATAGGGCGCCAGGCCCATGACTTTGTACTCATGCTGCACCGGCTTCATCCCCAGCAACAGGGTGATATACTGGTAAATGTGGCCCAGATGGTTTTCCGTCGAGCGTGCGAGTTCACGCCGTCCCGATTTGTCAAAGATCGCGACCGACCCGTTGGAGTAGTCGCCGAACCCCTCGCAAGTCAACGCGAGCGCAGTTTCGCGAATGGGACTCCCGTAGTACGCATAGTAAGTATGGCAATCCTCATGCGTGACGGTTCGAATCCTGTCGATCGGAACGCCGAGTTCGCGATGCGCCACTTGAAGCCTGATGTCGCGCATGGCGGTCATCTCGTCCGGGTTCATGTAGCCGTTGAGCAGAGACTCCGTGGGATAGGTTTGGTCGTACACAAACTCCGGCCGATCCTTGAAGAGTGAGTAGTAGTCGACCTTCCGCCCTTCAAGCAGTGTCGGCTTCCAATAGTCCTGCTGCTCCTGAACCCAGTCGGCGACTGAGAAATTGGCATTTCGCTTGATTTTCGTGAGTACCGGGTTCCAGTTGTGGGTTGCCAGTGCAACTGAATCAATATCTGCCGAGCGAATGCCGGCGATCTTCAGGCAGGCGTCGATCGACTGCCTGGGAAATCCGTAATCGCCTTTCAAACCCGTGAATCGCTCTTCCTGCGCGGCGGCGATGACTCGGCCATCGATCATCAACGCGGCGCCCGCGTCATGGGCTTCCTGTATTCCGAGCACGATCATGCACGCAGTCCTTTGAGTAACTCGCCTCTAGTTGTCCTGAGCAGCGTTTAAGAACGCCTGAGCGCTGATAATGGAGAAAAGGAGCTTGTTCTCCGCATCGGAATGTGATTCCTGTCGAAGCAGTCGTTCGACCGCGTCGCGCCGCACGAGTTGGAATACGGCCGGCGAATCCAGGATAGTTGATGCAATTGCCGGCGCGTTTGTGTCAATCAACTCCCGAACCGACCCGTTGAAGCCGACTTTCTTTCGATTCCATAGCACCGCGTCGGGAACCACGCCGCGCATGGCCGCCCGCAGTGGGTACTTGGTGTATGCATCATGCATCAAATGACGCGAGGGAATCCGAAAGCAGAATTCCGCGAGTCGCCGGTCAAGAAATGGTGAACGATTCTCAACTGAGTAATACATCGCATTTAAATCATCTTCATGAAGAATAGTGGGTACGACCTGAAGGAATAGCTCATTCAGCATTCTGTTGCGGAGTGGTCGCGCATCATAATGTCCATCCAGTGCAGCGTGAGCAACCGGCTTGATCAAGTAGTCTTGCGCCAGCCGCTGTTCCGACTGCAGCACAGGGCTTCCCGTGGGTTGATCGAAATAGAGTCGGGGATTGCGTAGGCTTGCATTTCGAACAAGCGGCGCGATGTGCCGGCTCCATGCCGCCATGTGCGCTTCGGATTCCGGTTCGTTCGACATCGCGTGCAGCCAGAGATTGTGATGATCGTAATAACCGGTCAGTAGCTCGTCCGCGCCGGTGCCGCTGATGACAACTTGATATCCCGCCTCCGCCACCGCGCGCATCAAGACCCAGTGCAAGTAATAACTGATCGTGAGCACGGGCGCGTCATGCTGACGCGATAGCGTGGACATCCCATCCATGAACTCGGCGGGATTGGGATGCACAAGGGAATGTCGTATTCCCATTTCTTTCGCCGCATTTGACGCATCGCCCGCTTCGTCATAGCGAAGATCACGTGACGCGATGGTGAAGCCATGCGGCAAGATGCCGGAGTGTTTGCGTGTCAGCCCAATAAGCGAATTGGAATCGACGCCGCCGCTCATGCAGAACGCAATCGGCCTGTCGGCGCGGAGGCGAAGGTTCATGGAGTTTCGCAAGCGCTCGCCAACGCCGCTGACGGCGTCGTCCATCGTCATGGCCTCGTCCGCCTCGAATGATGGATTCCAATAGCGGTGAGAGTGAGCAAGCAAATCAGGACCGATTGTCAGCGCCGTGGCGGACGGAAGTTCGCGAATGCCGGTCCAGAAGGTGCGACCGCGCCCGCAGACGGCCTTGTAACCTTGCGACAGGTACAACCGCACCTGATCCAGGTCGGGCGCGAGCGACGCCCGCGCGAGCGCGCGGATAAACTTGATTTCCGAACCCCAGTACCACCCGTCAAGTGTGCAATGAACATACAACGGCTTCTCGCCGAATCGATCGCGGCACAGCACCAGCCTCCCATCAGCGCGATACCATGCAAATGCCCACATTCCTTCACAGTCATCGAGACCATTGAGGCCGTGCACATTCAAGTGCTCCAGCAGCACCTCGGTGTCACTCTCAGTCGACAAGGAATGCCCATGGCTTAACAACGACTTTGCAAGTTCCCGATAGTTATATACTTGCCCATTGAGCGTTATTATGGACTCACCGCGCCGCATGGGCTGATTGGCTCGCTCGCTTCGGTCGATGATCGCGAGCCGCGAATGGAGCAGCACTGCCGTCGCTCCAGACCGCGCCAATTCGCGCACGACGCCGCGCGCGTCGGGTCCGCGGCGTGCCATCAATTTCAGGCATGCCTGCACCGCCGACTCATCCGGCGGACTTGTGCCATGGTATCCGGCTATTCCGCACACGCTGGCGCTCCCATGCTCAGCCAGGACAGGCTGTGCGGCGTCGGCATGATTCGCGTCAATTCAAACAGATCGGTCTCAGCCGTATTGAAGCCGGGCATGGCGGTCGGCGCACATACGATCCCGCGAGACTTCAGTCCGGCGATGACACCCGGCGAGTAACAATGCGCCTGCCCCTCCGGATAGGCGAAGTGAGTAATATCCAGGCCATGATTGCTAAGCAAACGCAGACTTGTGTCAAGTTCCTGACTCAGTTGATCGTCACTGAGAAACGCCAGAATCGCATGACTATGCCCATGTCCGCCAATCGTGAACAACGGATTGTCAGACAGCGACCTGACCTGTGCCCAGGTCATTTTCTGATCGAGCGGACATGGCCTGGAGTCGCAAGATGCTACGTCTGTCTGCTCAAAGACGCTCGCGATTAGCGCATCGATATCGAGTTCCCTGTCTCGCTTGACCTTGGCGCGAATCAGTTCAAGACAGGCGATCTTGCCGGCAGTGGAGTTGATCTGCACTGGCGTCTTGATCCATGGCAGTCGCAACTCCGTCCGCCGCGTATTCTCAATGGCGTGCTCGATTCGATCGATCCATGACATCTGATTTCGATCGACGAAGCCAGTCGTGACATAGAAAGTCGCCGGCACGTTCATGTCAGCGAGGATCGGCGCGGCAATTCGATGATTGTTCTCAAAACCGTCATCGAACGTGACGGCAAATGACCGGGGAGGAAACGGCTCGCCGGCCACCCGGCATGCGACTACATCATCCATGCTCATCGCGTGCCCGTGCTCCAGCAGCCAGCGAAGCATCGCGACGAAGTGAACCTGCTCCAGATGCTTGCCGAGATAGTTGCGAACCGGATGCGACTGACGCTCGATCACGCCGTGAAAGAGCAGGATCGCGAGACCGTCGTCTGACAGCGGCGCAGTATCGGTCATGCCAGGCTCCGCGTGAACTCGAAAAATCGATCGACACAGATGGATTTCAAACAGGACGGCATGTGTGAGTAGTAACGCCCGACGGTTGCCTGCGGTGTAGCTTGAATGGATCGCCCCGATGCAAGTGACTGCACTGCATTCACAGTCAACCGAAGCCCGGCCTCGGTATTCACGCGTCGCACCTCGTCAAACGGCATGCCGCGGTGAATGGGTAATGCGGCGCGATCCACGATGTCGCCGCAGTCCAGACGCGGACTGATCATGTGCAGCGTCATGACGATGGCCCCATAGTCCCGGTGATACACGGCCCACAAGTGCGAATCCAGTCCGCGATACCGCGACGGATCGCCACCGTGCAGGTTCAACGGAACGAGTCCGCATGCCGCAATGGTCCCTGACTCAAGCCGACCGGTCCCAAAGACAACAACCGCCATCGGCCTGGACTGTTGAAGGCGCTTCACAACCGTCGGGTCATTCACAGACTCGAGTAACCATGTCTCGGCAAACTCACCCACGCCGGGCGAAGCGCCATCAAACCAACTCCGTCGCTCATGCTCATCCCGTGCCTGCTCATAAGGATGGCACGTATCAAACGGTGGCCGAACCTGCTTCGTCTCCAACATCACCCAGTCAATGGTGACGACACGCGACAACTCACGCACAAAATAGGCGTGATGCAACGTGTCGGTCGTAAGTACCACAACGCCCATCAGATTCCGCCGGCCCCGACCGCATTCACGTCAATGATCTCGCCCGCCGCGAGATCGCACGTCGTCCGCTTTCCAATAACACGAAATTCCTCTCCCGGCGGAATGCCCGTGCCCGGTCGTATCCAGTCGATGTCTTTCAGCTCGATGAGAGATCCACGCGGAATGTTCCGCCTCGCTGAAATGGAACGGCGCATCGGACGAGCATTCGCGGCCTCGCAGTCCTGAACGCGCTTCTCGGCGCGGCCGATCATCGAACGCACCTCGCCGATGCGCTGCACCATCGTCGCGAATTCCTGCGGGTCGGCAGACAACTGATGATCGCGAAAATCCGAGTAATTTTTGTTGAAAGTAAAGTGCTTCTCAATGATCCGCGCCCCGATCGCCACGGCGATGATCGCCGCCTCAATGCCGACGCAGTGATCGGAGTATCCGACAACTCCGCCAAATGTCTGCTGTAACTGGGTGATCGCGCCGAGGTTCGCCTCGGTTTCCGGTACGGGGTAACCGGACACACAATGCAGCGCGGCCTGTTCCTGCCGAATGCCCTTGTCCTTCCACACGCGGTCGATGATCGCCCGGCTCTTGCGAATGCCGGCCAGGTCGGTCAGCCCCGTCGAGAGAATGATCGGCTTGCCAAACGCAGCCACGGCCTCCAGCAGCGGCTTGTGATTGTTGTCGCCCGACGCAATCTTGAATGCCGGCACCAGTTTGCTCAGGAATCGAGCGCTGTCGATATCGAACGGCGTTGAAAGAAAGATGACACCCAGTCGCTCTGCGGTTGCATGAAGCCGGGCGAATTCGCTCTCACTCAGTTCGAATCGCTTCAATCGCGTGAATCGCGCGGCGTCGGTGGCGCTGACATACCGCTCCGCCTTGAATGTCTGGAACTTGACGGCATGGGCGCCGGCATCCCGCGCCATGCCAATCATATCCTCAGCGCGAGTCACGCTGCCCTCGTGGTTGTTGCCGATTTCGGCAACGATGAGCACATCCTTGTTCAAGTCATGGGCGCCGATCTTCATCGACTTACTCCTGATTCATAGTGGCGAAGCGCCGCGTCGCGCATCGTGGCGAGCGTCTCATAACGTTCGAATAGCTCGGCGGCAGGCCGCCCGCCCGCGTCATCCACTGCCTGCGTAATCCATAGACATCGATCCATCGCGCAGACGAGCAACCCCTTCGTAGTCTTTCGGTAAATGCGACCGGCCTCGCCGCGGACAGGCGTGTCCGTCATTTCGGATCGAATTAATCGAATCCGATGACCGTTTCCGAACGTAAACGCGCATGGATAGGGCTCGGTCAGCGCACGAATGCGATTGTGAATCTGCGCCGCGGTCAATTGATCCCAGAGTATGAAGCCGTCATCCGGGAATCGAAGCGGGTAGTAACTGGACCGGCGGGCGTCCTGCACGCGCCAAGTAATGGTGCCCGACGCAATTGACTCGAGCGTCCGAACGATCATGTCCGGAAACGCCGCGTTGGCGGCGTCTTGCAAGTCTGCAATAGTCGTATTTTGCGAAACGCCGATGACGCGTTCGGTAAGCACGTCTCCGCTGTCCACGCCCGCGCTAACGCGAATGATCGACAGCGTGACCGAATCGCGCCCTTCGATGAGCGCCCAGTTCAGCGGCGAGGATCCCCGCATGCCGGGCAATTCGCCGGCATGGGTATTGATCGCCATGATCGACGGCACATCGATGAGCGGCTCTCTCAGGATGGGACTGTATCCAGCCAAGATGAACACGTCTGCATTTTTAGAGGCTGCCAGTGACACGAACGCGGAATCATTGGGATCGGCCGGCTGTAGGCATTCCAGCCCGGCTGCGCATGCCGCCTCCTTGACTACATTCACCGAAGCCGACGTGCCTGCATGTGCGACTACCCCGCACACCAAATGGCCCGCTTCGACGACCCGCCTCAGGCAGGCCGCGCCTCGGGGACCATTACCAAAGAATAAAACGCGTAACGTCAATGCCAATTCCCCGTTCCCATACTCACACCGCCGCAGGTACTCGACCGGCGATCAGCCGAGAAAGCCCGCCATGCACTGACTCGAATGTCACTTCCTCTTCGGGCCGCCGATGCGACTGGCCATGAAGCGCCTGCCAGATCGAGCGATACCAGTCAATGTACTTGACGAAGCCCACCTCCAGCGGATGCGACGGCGCGTAATTCAAGAGCCGCTTCGCCTTGTCAACACTTAACGTGCCCCGACTCGGCTGGAGGCGGTCCTTTGCGACATACTTGAGAGTCGCCGCCGGCATATGCGCATGCATGATCGCGGCCATGTCAGCCAGCGATCGCGAATCGCCAAAAGTGAGATTGAATATCTGGTTGCGCGCTGTGTCATGCGTCATGCATGCGACCATGCCGCTGACCAGGTCATCGATGTAAGTAAAGTCCAGCCGATCGGACCCATCGCCCTGTATGATGATCTCAAGGCCTTGAAGTGCATTTTCAATGAATATCTGCCCAACGCGGCGACTCACACAGCGCGGGCCGTATAACGCGGAAGGACGCACAATGGTGTATGGAACACCAAATACCTGGTTATACGCAATGACCATCCGCTCGCCAGCGAGTTTCAATGCGCCATAGATGCCGATCGGGTCGCACGGCGTGTCTTCGGTTACGCAATCGCCCTTGAAATCCCCGTACACCATGCTGGACGAGAAGTAAATAAAGTGCTTCACGCTCAGATTCGGCGAACGAGCCACGTCCAGCGCATTCTCCAGCGTTCGCAGACTGTGATCGAAAGTCGCCATCGGATCGCGATTCGATTTGTCAGCGTGTGAGACGGCCGCGAGTTGAATGATCGTGTCGGGTTGAATGGCAACGAGTGCCTTGGACAGGCCGTGGTAGTCGCGCGCATCCAATTCAATCAGCCGGATTCCGGCCTGCCGCAACAGTCTCAGCCGCTCCTCCAGAATCCCCAGGTAGATGGCGGCGCTGGGAATGATGTCTCGATGTTCGCGAAAATGGTAGTAGTTGTTGACGGCCAGGCTGTCGATGATCACGGGCACCGCGCCGAGCGCGCGGAGTCTCAATGCGAGCGAGTGCCCGATGAAACCGGCGCCGCCGATCAATGCGATGGTCCTGCCCGTTAAGTCAACCATGCGACACGACCTCGCGAATGACTCGTTTCAGCATTTCGACCATGTACGCCACATCGTCGCCCGACAGATGCGGCCCAACGGACAGAGCGATGCCATCGTTGCTGATTCTCGCGGCGACGGGGAAATCAGTCGACTTGTAACCATACTTCTCGGTGTAGTAAGTCATGTGCGGAACAGGGCGCGGATAGTAAACACTGGTCTCAACACCCAGCGCCTTCAATCGCTCGATGATCTCCACGCGCCGCGCGGCAATTCGCTTTCGTAATATCGCCACATGACAATAGTGACTGTTCGTCGCATCCAACCGCACCGACGCTATCGGCTCCAATTCATCAATTTGCCGCAGCAGCGCGGTCAGTCGCGCGTGATTCTCGCGCCGGCGTTCGAGGATGTCCGGCAGCCGCTTCATCTGGCAGATGCCCAGGGCGGCATTCAACTCACTCATGCGATAGTTGAGCCCGAGCGCTTTCACGTCGTAAGCGCCGGGAAGATGTCGCTCACTCACGATGTTGCGGTCAATCCCAAATGCACGACCGGCGGACACGGCGGCGGCAAGTTTCTCGTCGCGCGTGATGAACATGCCGCCTTCCGCGGTGGTGATGTGCTTTGCGGGATAAAAAGAAAACGCGCCGCAGTCGCCCAGCAGCCCGGTATGAATGCCATTCTCATAGGCGCCCAGTGACAACGCGCAGTCCTCGATCACGCGAAGTCCGCGCGGGCGCGTCATTGATAACAGTCGGCGCATGTCCACCGGCAGCCCGAGGTAATGCACGACCGAGATCGCCCTGGTCTGCGGCGTAATGAGTGACTCAATTCGGTCGAGATCAATGTTCCCGGTGCGTGGCTCGGAGTCACAAAATACCGGACGCGCGCCCACAAGTTCGACCGCATGGGCCGTGGCGACATGCGTCTGCGCCGGAACGATGACCTCATCGCCGGGCCCGATCCCCATGGCGAGGTAGGCCAGATGCAACCCGGCCGTGCACGAGTTCACGGCGATCGCGAACGGCGCGCCGGTGTATTCGGCAAATGCCTGCTCAAACAACTTGACCCGCGGACCATGCGTCAGGCAACTGCCGCCGAGCACCTCCGCCACGGCTTCGCGTTCTTCGCGGCCGATCATCGGCATGCCGAATGCAATGCGTCTCTTTGTCTCCGCTTCAATCATATTTCACGCTGACCCACTGCCCGCAAGCGGACGCCTCCTCGACGGCAAAACACACCGCCATCGTCGCGAATGCATCGTCGGCGCCGATCTCCGGCTGCCGGCGCTCGATGATGGCTGACACGAAATCCCGCGCCAGTTCACTCTTGTCCACACCGGGGTAAAGCGCGTTCACTTCCTCTCGGCGAACCGTTTCGCCATCGCGTTCAAACAACATGGCAACGCCCGTCTCATTTCGAAAGGTCGCCTTGGTTCCGAACACATTGAATGCATGTGAATGCGGCATGGCGCAGCCGTAGTTGCTTGTCACCTGTGCCACCGCCCCGCCGCGAAACTTCAAGATGCAGGCCGTCAGATCGTTGAATCGAAATTGCGTGCCCGCCGAGGCGATCTGATTTCCGCAGGCCGCGACCGAATCCACCTCGTCGCCGCTCAACCATCGCATCAGATCGATGACATGCACCGCCCCGCCATGCACCACCGAGTACGCCGGGATCCGCCCCCGCCAGCCTTGCGTGATCTTGTGAAGACGTCCGTAGTTGTAGGCGCCATCCATGTGATAGACTCGGCCCAGACCGCCTTCGACGATCCGGCCCTTGAGCCAGCGGAATCGCGGCGACTTGCGGAGGATGAGATTCGATGAAAGCCTCAGATCGGGCCGAGCCCGCAGCAGCGATTTCAACCCGCGCATTTCATCCAGCGTCATGCACAAGGGCTTCTCGATGAAGACATGCTTGCCGTGGCGAATCGCAGTCGCGGCCATCTCGAAGTGGTCGGTGTCGTAGGTCGCGATTGAAACGACGTCGATGTCCTTATCGCGAAGCACATCCATGGCGTCGCGCGTCCAGCGCTTGACACCGGGAAACTCCCGCCGCGTGGCGGCAATCGCCTCATCCGAGATATCGCACGCCGCAACCACCTCGCATGCAGGATGCGCCGCAAAGCCGGCAATGTGCCGCCGCCCCACGCCCAATCCGATGACCGCCGCCCGAAGTCGCGTCACAGGGCCGCCTCCAAACAGCGACTCGCGTCTTCGTGATACAGCCGAACCAGGCCTTCCACGTCGTAATCGCCGTGGGGCCGCGACATGCCCGCGACCATCCGACGAATCCGATCGAGATCGCCGGGGTCATCGACGGACATCTGCAGACCCGAACAATTGCGGGCATGCCGGAATGACCCGATCTCGAAATCGTCCGCCCGACGGTAGAAAACGCGCGTGACGTGCTCGAAATCGTCCGGCTCGCTCATGAGCGAACAGGCCCGCTCGAACGAACTGCTTCGCACGACTTCCACCGATTGACCGCGCGGAAAACTGCGCGGATGCACATTGGTCACAATGTCGAAATCGCCGGCGCAGAGTTGCCCGACGCCGCGATCGATGAGCCGCGGATCGAGTAGCGGGCTGTCGCCGTTGACCCGCACGAAGGCGTCGCATGGCCGCGCCCGCACGACCGAGCGAAAGCGCATGGCCACGTTGTCGAGGCTGCCGCGGTGACACGCGATCCCGCGACCCTCGCAGAACGCCACGATCGCGTCATCCGACGCATCGGTCGACGTCGCTATGACGATTTCATCCAATGACACGCATCGCCCCAGCCGCTCCAAAAGCAACTGCAGCATCGGACGACCGGCGATCAGCGCCAGCGACTTGCCGGGCAGGCGCTGCGAACTCATCCGGGCCTGAATGATGGCAATGGTTTTCATAGGCAATTCACCGCGCAATGTGTCAGAGTTATCGGCACCGGCGCAAGGTCGAGTTGAAGCCCGTCCGGGCGCGATTCCGGCACCCGCGAATGCAGTCATGCGCGGTTTTTGCGCCCGCTCATCCCGAAGGTATTTCCGATAACTCGTTTATGGCTTCAATCGACCTGGCATTGCTTCGGCGGCTCGCGCGGACCAGCGCAACCGGCGACCCCTATGCGTTCTGCAGTGCCCTGCCATGCCTGGGGCTGACCGCGGCAGACGCCCCGGCCTGGCTCGGTGATTACGTCCGGGCACTGAGCAAGCTGGGCCTCGCACATGCAGCGGGACATCTTGTTGCCGAGCAGGTCGCCGGCGATCCCCTCACGGCCGAGTACAAGGCCCTGCTGGACGCCCTCGCCAAAATGCCGCCCGGTCGCATCGAGTGGCGTTCACGCAAGCCGAGATTTCGCGCCAATCTCAAGGCGCTTCAAACACGCGACGTCGCAGCCGCATCCACACTCGAGCGCGTCGCTCCCGAACTCGATTCGCAGTTTGAATTGCACCAGTGTCTTGACGGGAACTACCAAATTCGAAACCTCACGTCAGCGTGGCCGAATCAATGGCTTCCCTGCTTCGACGACCATCAATCCATCGCGCCATCACGCGTCCACCCGAACCCGTCCGGCCAGTTGCAAATCCCGCTCATCTTCGAGGGCCTGGGCCTGGGATGGGAATTGCTCGACGGGTACGCCCGCTCGGCTGACGGCTTCCTCGGCGCACAGGCGGCCATCTACTGCATCGAGACAAATCTGCTGCATGCGGCGATTCTGTTTCACCTGCATGACATGCGCCCCCTGCTGGAAGACGCGCGGGTCTGCTGGTTCATCGGCGATGACGCGGTTCAGCGCTTTCGGGAATGGCTGACACGAGACTCGACTTGGGCGTTGACCGATCGGCTTTGCAGCGCGCCGCTGGTGGAATCGGCTACTGTGTCCGATTCTGTCATCGATGTACTGAGTGCCGTGGCCGATGCCCGACAAAACCGAAAGGACCAGTTGTCGCGCATGATCGACGAGCGCTACAGCGGGCGCGATGCCGCCTGGTGGGCGCGACGATTCGCCGAGGCCATCGACGCCCGCAGCCGCGCCACCGGTCGTCCGCTGCGCATCCTCGGACTGACCAGTGTTCACACATCATTCCTGCAATACTCGATGCGTGACTGCCTGCACGCGCTCGAAAAACTCGGCCACCAGACTCGCCTCGTCATCGAACCCACGAAACACCGCTGTACCGACGGCGTATTCGCGCTGCAGGCGCAACTGGATTTCGAACCGGACCTCGTGCTGTTGCTCAGCCGCATGCGCGACGAGATGACGGGATTGGTCCATCCGGCGATTCCGGCCGTGGCCTGGGACCAGGACGCGCTCCCCTGGGTGCTCAACCCCACGCGCAATCCGAAACTGGCATGGAATGACTTTCTCATGGGCGTGACTGCTTTCGGGGCGCGGCGTCGATTTGGCTGGCCGGCTCACCGATGCGAATACTGCGCCATCGCAGGCAGTCCGGACACCTACAGCGCCGAGTCGATCCCGGATGACGAATTGACTCCCTACCGTGCGGACGTCTCCTACGTAAGTCACGCTTCCGCCCCACCGGAGAGCGTCATCGCGGATGTTGCAACGTGGATTCCGCAACCGGCGCTACAGACCGTCTTTCACGCGGCGCTGAAGCGTCTGATGCCGGCGTGGAAAGCGGGTGGACCGCATCCGGGGCCGATTATGTCCGCCGTATTTGATGCTGCCGCCGAGTGCGGCATGCAAAAGATCGGCCGGGATGAATTGACGCGCGTCGCTCAGCCGCTGCACCGCGTCGGCGATCGCGTCTTTCGGCACGTGGCCTTGGATTGGATCGCCGATTGGGCCGACCAGACAGGCCGCACGCTGGCATTGTGGGGCACCGGTTGGGACGCACACCCGCGCTTCGCACGCTACGCGCGCGGGCTGAGTCGCAACGGCGAGGAGCTTCGCCACATCTATCAGGCCTCGAAGATCAACCTGCAACTCATGCAGATGGGCTTCTTCCATCAGCGGGCGCTGGATGGCCTGATGGCCGGCGGATTTATGCTCGGGCGCCGCAGCGATGCCGACGAAACGGGCCCAGTCTTGCGGCGCCTGGTTGCATTGCTCGATCAGCATCAGATTACAACATTCCCGGAGTTGATGGCGATACCCGACATTTCCGCGCGAAATCAGATTGAGTCGGCGATGCGGCGCTGCGGCGAGGACCCGCGCATGCTGTGTTCGGATTACATTGAGAATCGCCGGCTGACGGCCGAGGCTGATTTCGTCGATGAGCGCATACCCGGGTTCGGCGACATCCTGTTTGCGTCACGAGAGGATTTTGTGGCGCGCGCTGAGAGGTTTCTGACGGATGACGCAGGCCGTCGAGCGTGGGCGGCAAAGATGCGAGACGTGTTGATCCGCGATTACTCATATCACGCGCGGATGGCGCGGATGCTGACGTTTGTGAAGACGGGGTTCGAGATCGATGCCGCGGGCGCGGCGCCGATTGCGAAGAGTGTTTCGAGTCGTGGTCCTGCGGCGACACCTGCCCTGATGGCGTCAGGACGTGGTTGATTGATCCTCAGCGGATATCCGAGGGCTGGATTTCCTCCATTCACGCGCCCATGCCGTCCCGCTGGGGCGACTGAGCCGCTGCAGAATTAGTTACTCATCGCTGAGAGCGGTTGGTTGCTTTCAATCTGTCCCGTCGGGACGTGGCAGTATGCGCCTATTCTACAGACTCTGCGGTCTTCGCTCTCTCGGTTATTTAGAATCTCTGCGTACCAATTCGCATAATCATTTGCCTGCCGGCGCAGATCAAACCGATTCGCTGCGTCCTCCGCGGCCGCAGCGCTGCAACGTTGACGAAATGCCGCATCTTTCAGCAACTTCGCCACCGCTGCGGCGAGTGCGTCAGCATCGCCCGGCGCAGTCAAAGTGCCGGTTGTAACGCCGCTGAATGCACGAATGTCGGTCGCAACGCCTGCGATCACGGCCGGCCGCACTTGTTCGCCGATGCCACCCACGTTCGTCGCGGCAACCGGCGTACCGCAGGCCAGGGCTTCCAGTACGGTGCATGGGAAGGTGTCGGCCTTCGCCGCGTGGATGTAAACATCAGCGGCCTGGTAGTACGCGGCCATCGTGACGGCGTCATTGGCAAACGGACGAAATTCAATGACCGCGTCGCCGATACGCTCGGCCGGCCCGGAGTCGCCCACAGCGATGAATTGGATCGGCCGCGAATTCGTCGACCGCGCGGCCAGTCGCCCGATAGCTTGACGCAGCGTTTCGAAATCCTTGAATGCGTTCCTTCGAATGCCGTTGGCCGCGAAGAGCAGCACGGCGGCGTCCTGTCGAATGCCCAGTTGGTCACGGGCGGCCGCGCGATCGCCGGGCCTGAATATCGACAGATCGACGCCGTAGGGAATAACGCGGCGCTCCAAGGCACTCGGCATCAGCATCGACTGCTCGACCTTGCGCATCAGCCACGCACAGGGCGTCGCAACGTGAAGCCGGCACTTCTTGAACAACTCCGCCTTGACGTGCCAATTCTCTGCGGTCGCGTCCGTCTTGACCGCCGGATAGATCGACAGATCGGGACATTCGCCACAACCGGTCCGCCACCGTTCGCAGCCCATGGAGTGTGCGCAGTGCCCGGCAAGCAGCCACGCATCGTGCAGTGTGAGCACAACCGATCGCTCCCGTGAAATCCGCGGCAACAGGCGCAAGTCAAAATAGCCCCCGTGCAGGTTGTGCAAATGAATGATGTCGGGCTGCGGCTCGATCGAGAGGAGCGATTGCGTGCCGGGAAAATGAAAGTCCTCGCGGCCGGCCGATCGATCCGCCCATCCCTCGGGCGAAGCCAGCCGATGCGTCAGCCGGCATAATCGCCGTCCGAGTGATTTGGAGTAATACGGTTGCAGCCTGCGATGCGTCCGCCAGCAGGCGCTGCGAAGTCCGGACGTTGCATCCTCGTGGCGCAGCTCGATCACATCAACATCGTTGCTTCGCTTTCGCCCCACCGCCAGATGCGACGCATGGCCCATCGCGCGATAGGACCGAAAGAGATCCCACGCAACGCGCTCGGCCCCGCCGAGTCGATCAGACGTGCTGACTTGCAGGATGTCCATGCGTCCTTCCCGCATTCAGAAACGCACATTCGATGCGCCGCTCAAACTCATCGCCATCCCAGTCGCGCACCAGCACGCGCGGCAGCGCCAGCACGTTCGAATCTCGCGTGACGCAACCGGCGTGATTCGCGCAGCCGACCAAAAATCCAAGCGACTCGGCAATCTCGATGGTCGTCGCCGAATAGTCGCGCCGACCGCCATAGGGATACGACACCGCGGAAACCGGCCCACCGGTGATCTCCGCCAGCACCCCGCGACATTCAGCCAATTCCCATCGCTGGTCTTCCGTCGCCAACGTGGCCAGCACGGGATGCGTCACGGTGTGCGCACCGATGTCGATCAATCCCGATCGAAACGCCTCGGCGATTTCCTGGTTCGACATCAATCGATGCGATGCTCGCGGCGCCGGCGACAGACCCGTCACCGCCCGAAGTTGCTCAAGCACGTGCCATCGCGTCTCTGCACGAACGACGCGAAGCGCGTCATGCAATTCGCCAAACAGCCGGCGGCGCGGCGTGTCCGGCGTCATGGCGACGTTCCAACCTGTTGAGTCTGATGACGCTGGCTCGCGGTCGAGATCCCACACCAAGACTTCGCGATCAATTTGCAATGTGACGCGCCGCGGCAATGAATGCGATCCCAACGTCAACCGTTCAAGCTCATCCCACCACAACTCCCGCCCCGGCGCATCACCGTGCGTCGTTACGAAGATCGTCGCCGGCACGCCGTATCGCTTCAGTATGGGAACAGCGTGCGTCCAGTTGTCGGCGTACCCGTCGTCAAACGTAACTGCGACGGCCCCATCAGGCACGTCGCCCGCACGCACGGCGTCCGCCAATTCACCCAGCGCAACCGGCCGCCACCTGCGGGCCAGCACCGCCATCTGCTCTTCGAACTGCCCCGGCGGCACCGCCAGCCATTGCGGGTCGCAATCGAGTTCCGCGACGCGGTGGTAGATCAAAATCAATGCGGCGTTCGTTTTCATGCTCTCGTCGCCGCGACCGTCACGATCACCTGATAGTCCTGATCGTGTTGATCCAGCAGGCTCGCATCCACATCTTCGATGGCCAGCCCGTGCAACAAGCCGACGGCCGCGTAGGCATTGCCCCACGACGCGCATGTCACATTCCCCACGCCAAACACATCACCGAACAGCCGCACTGCCGACGCGGTTGTGAACCGCCAGAAATCGCCCCACCGGTCCATGTCAAATCGACTGACGTGGCTGATGCCCGGCATGGTGGCCAACACAGCGCCGCGCGGCTTAAGTACACGGTGAAGCGTCCGCACCACAGCTTGCATGTCATAGATGTGTTGCAGCGTCTGCGTCAGGATCACGCAGTCAAACGCCGATTCAGGCAGGGTCTCCGGTCGCGAAAGATCACCGACCAGCGTCCCATTGCGATGGCCCGGCTCGGTAAAGAGCACTTCGCTTCGAGTGACGCGGTTGCCGCCGAATTGACGCGTGTAGGTATTTTCCGCAATCTCCAGCACGCGCCCGCGAATTGCGGCCTGCTCGCGTGCGAGAAACTGCTCGATGTATCGCCGGTCAATGCACGCCCCGCGATCAAAGCCGAAGTTCCGGCTGATCGGTTCGACGCGATCCAGATCGCCCAGCCGGATCAGGCAGCCCGGAGGCTTCGCCCGAGCGGGATCGGATCCAATCGCGAGATGGGCCATGCACGCAGCCTCACAGCGTGCGCCGCCGCGCGAAGATCAACAGGTAGTACTTGCGATGGCGATTCAGTCGGAACGGCGGCGACGATCCCGGATTGGTCTCGGCATCGAAGTCATTGATGAGGTAGTCGAATCCGCGCCGATCAAGCAGGTCGAGAATCCTGTGCAGGGTCCGCGGCAGGTGCGGCAGGTGGTGATACTCAATTACCATCTCGCGAACATGCTTGAGGCGCTCATCACAATCGGCCAGCACGTCCCACTCGGCGCCCTCGATGTTGAGTTTCAGGAAATCGACCGGCTCCTCGAGGAAGTCCCGCAGTCGCACAGCCTGGACCTGATAGCGGTTGGTCTCCGTGTCCGTCGGCTCTTCCGTGGCATACAGGCTTCCGCTGTACAGTCCATCACCGGTAAAGGTCACCGGCCCGTCGGAATCGGTCAGCGCCCCGGGCACGACCTGCACGTCGTTCAGCCCGTTGCGGATCAGGTTCTCTTGCAGGATGGGCAGCACCGCCGTGTCCGGCTCGAAGGCGACGATGCGGGCATGCGGATACTGTCGCTTGAATGACAAGACCGAAAGCCCGATGTTGCCGCCGCCGTCGAGGATGTAAGGCGTCGGGCTGCTCGACTCGAAGTGGTAATACCGGCGGACGAAGATGTCCTTGTAGGCCATGTAGAAGTTCGCGGGGTCATTGATGCGAATGTCGTAATTCAGCACCCGTTCCTGGCCGGTTGTCTTCGGCGGGTCGGCCATCATGCGGCGACGCAGCGGCGCCAGCGATTCGATCGACCCGTCCAATGCCGCCGCGGCCTCTGCCCGCAGCGTCCCCGCCTCCATTACGGCCGTTCCACCCGTCGAATGCCGATTCACGCCTGTCTCCTCACACGTCCGCGCAGTTTTCGCCCATGCGCCCAACCCACGCCGGACGCATGCCTTCCCATCGTCATCGACCACGACAGGGCGCAATCTACAGGGGTGAAAAGCAGCAAATCGCGGTCGAATTAGCACCGGGTCGCGTCAGGCCGGTTGGCGCATTAGTCATCGCGTGTCAAACGACATTTCGAATTGAGACGGCTCGTTGATCTGGAGCGCCAAGTCAAGGCGTGCCGGAGAGCGTCATCAAAGCAAACAGTGTCAGCCCGCCCAGCCAGCGGAAGCGGTACAGCCTGAGTACATGCTGGACATACTGAAGTTGTTGCCGCAGGGTCAACTTGCTCTTGCCGTGCAGGCGATCCTCAAAGTGAATGGGGATCTCCGTCACGTTTTTGCAGCCGCCCTTGACGAGAATCTCCAGCCCGATCTTGTAGCCAATCGGGTTCAATCCCGCCTTGCGGGCCCGATCGACCACCTCGCGCCGCGTGCAGAAGAACCCGGCCATCGGGTCGCGCACGCGAACCAGCGGCAACGCCATCAGCGTGGCGACCCTGGAGTTGACCCACCGCAGCAGGCCCCAATCATCCGCTGTTGAGCCGCCCTGCGCGTACCGTGAACCCAGGCAGAACTCGGCCGAACCCGCCGCGACCGGAGCAATGACCGGCGCGAGGGACTCCGGCGGATGCGACAAATCGGCGTCCATGCAGACGAAGATGTCATGCCGCGCTTCTTCAAAGCCGCGTACGACGGCCGACGACAGTCCGCGCTCGGTTTTGCGCGTGATGAGCCGCACCGGATGGCGCTCGGCCGCGGCCTCGACGACTTTGTCGGTGCCGTCGCCGCTGTTATCGTCCACGATGATGAGTTCGGCTTCGATCCCGGACTGACCCAGGGCCGAAAAGACGCGCGGAATCAGCACCTGAAGGTTGTCCGCCTCCTGGTAGGTCGGAACGACAATGCTGACTTGACATGACGACATCTTTCCATTGTATCGGGCAGACTTTGCGCGAGCATGATTGCGCGTGGACCGCGATTACGCCCCTTTGCGCGGCATTGCTGAGGGTTTTCCTGTGAGTCCCGCTCAGATTCCGAGCCCTTTTTGTTTGACCACCTCCCTTCGCGCGGTTATCGTCCCTGCACGCTAGGACCCTTCCGCCGACACGCTCACCAATCGTGTGCCTGTCCGATCGGACGTCCCATTCACCATTGCGTGTAGATGCGCGCGCGAAAGCCGCAATGGCCGGAGACCTCAACACATGCGAATCGCCCTGATCAATCCCATTGCCCGGCGCTGCCAGGGTTACCACACGATCGGCGGCAAGATCCCGCAGCTCGGACTTCAGGTGCTGGCCCAGTTGGCTCAGCCGGACCATCAGGTTGACATCATCGACGAGATCTTCGGCTTCGAGGCGACCGACACGCGCATCCGCCGCGGCAATTACGACCTCGTCGGCTTGACCAGCTACAGCAGTGGCGCAACCCGCGCCTACGAAATCGCCGCGCAGTGCCGCGCCGAGGGAATTCCCATCATCATGGGCGGGCCGCATGCCTCGGCCCTGCCCGATGAAGCCCAGCACCAGGTGGATTCGGTCGCCATCGGCGAATGCGATGACATCTGGCCCCAGATTCTGCGCGACGCCGAGGCCGGCCAGTTGAAGCCCCGCTACAAGGGCCGCCTCGCGGAGATCGAGAAGCGCGGCGTCGGCCGCGGCATGCAGCACCTCAAGCCGATCAACGGCAAGTACGACGTCTCCAGCATTCAAACATCGCGCGGCTGCCCGGTCGGCTGCGAGTATTGCAGCGTGACCGAGTTTAACGGCGCGCCGATCCGCCGCCGCAACATCGACGACATCATCGAGGAATGGGACAAGACGCCCAAGCCCTTCCTGTTCGTTGTCGACGACAACTTCTTCGGCGTCGGTCCGGCGCATGCCGAATGGGCCAAGGAACTGCTCCGTCAGATCATCAAGCGCGGCAAGAAGCGGCTCTGGTTCAGCCAGACGACCATCAACATGGGCGACGACCCCGAGGGTCTTCGCCTCGCCTACCGTGCCGGTTGCCGCGGCATGTTCATCGGCTTCGAGACCTTCAACGCCGAGAGCCTGAAGGCCTACCACAAGGGCATCAACCGCAACAACCTCGACCGCTACAAGGAACTGGTCGATGGCTTCCACAAGGCCGGCATCAGCGTCTTCGGCGGATTCATCGTCGGCGCCGATCTCGACGACGAAAACACCGTGGCCGAAACGGCCATGCAGGCCGTCAAACTCGGCATCGACACCATCCAGGTCACCAACCTGACGCCCCTGCCCGGCACCAAGATGTATGACCGGATGCTCGCGAGCGGTCAGATCTTCGCCACGAATTATCCCGAGGATTGGGAGCGGTATACGTTTGTCGAGACTGTCTACAACCCGAAGAAGATGACCCACCAGCGGCTCGACGAAGTCATTTACGAACTGCGTCACGCCGCTGCGGTCACACCCTGGGTCTGGCTCCGCACCCTGCGAACACTGTGGTTGACACGCAGCATCACCAGCGCCGCCTTCATCCACGGCATGAACGCCGGCTGGAAGCGCATGGCCAAACTTCAGTTGCCCAAGGATGAGGCCCGCTTCGGCGTCCGCCCGCATCACAACGAGCGAACGAAGAAAATTCGCGACGCTTTCCGATTGACCATCGGCAAGTACAAGCGATTCAACGACAAGACCGCGACGCCGGCGCCGGCAGCGGCGCCGTCGATGTAACGCTTCGAATGAGCCGGGTGCCTTCCGTCTGCGCACGCCACGATCATCAACTCTTTCAGACGCCACCCGAAACCGATCGGATGCAGTCTCTACTCGTTCCGACGACAACCGACCTGCTTGTCCAATGGCAATGTGACCTGCGTTGACTCAGCCGTGACCAATCGGGTATACCTGCGTTCATAGACAGGACGGCAAGCCCACGCAGCAGGCGCGGCGGGGTTTCATCTGGCCATCGAATCGCGACCGACGCGGAAATCCCCTCCATCGCCATTAATCGCGGGCCTCGAGCCACGTCCAGGCGCACTGGTCAACATGCTTGTTCGGGCGGCGTGGCAGCATTTCGTCATGTGTCGCGATAAATGCCCGGCGACTATCCCCAAGTCTCGAAATCGGAGTCTCAGCCATGAATCTCAATGTATCGACTCTGCGGGCTCTAAGGGTCCTCGTGGTGACTCTCGCGCTTGGTGGCGTCACATTCGCTCAGTCCCCGAGCAGCCCGGTCGAATCAGCCGAAATGTCGGCCGCTCGGTCTCTTGTAGACGCAAAGGACTGGCCCGCCGCAGTCAAAGCGCTTGAGACGATTACGAATGCCAATCCAAAGAACTTCCGGGCGTGGTTTCTGCTCGGTTTCTCGCTTCACTCGAAGGGTGAGTTCGCCAAAGCGGTGCCCGCGTACCGCAACGCCGCAGAGTCTCCGCAAATTCGGCCATTGAGCCGGTACAACATCGCGTGCGCAATGGCCAAGCAGAACAGGGTGGAAGACGCGTTTGCGGAACTCGAACTGGCCATCGATGCGGGGTTCGCAAACCTCAAACAAATGAAACAGGATGCCGACCTCGCCGGGCTGCACGCTGACGCGCGCTGGGCGAAGGCGGTTCGGCGGGTCACTCCCATCCCTGAACTGGTGAAGGAACTGAAGTTTTGGGTCGGTGAGTGGGACGTCTTTGATCCCAAGGGTGTCCAGGTTGGAACGAGTCGAATCGAGCTTGCGGAGCGCGGCTGCCTTGTGGTCGAAAACTGGTCAAACATGAACGGCGGGACTGGGCGGAGTTTCAACTTCGTCGAGCCGAGCACCCGGCGCTGGCACCAGTTGTGGATTGATCCATCGGGGTCGGTGGTGCGTTATGAGGGTACCTTTACCGACGGTGCGATGAGACTTTCGGGCACAAACCAACCGGCCCAGGGAATGGCCAAGAAAACGCGTATGACGCTCAATGCCACCCCCGAGGGTAAGGTGCATCAGGTGATCGAGCACTCCACCGACGGCGGAACGACATGGGTTTTGTACTTTGATGGGTTGTACGTCAAGAAGTCCAAATAGGCGCCCGCATGAACGTAGACATTCTACTTCTTCGTATGGCACGCACTCCAATGGATCGCGCCATTGGCCCCTGAGCGCCTATTCAGCCTTGCGCAGCCAGCTTACGATTCGATTCAGTTCTGTCGTCCAATCCGACGACAATCGCCTTTCGAGAAACACCGCGAACATCAAGTCCACCGTCTCGGCCAGGTGGCGCACCTGTTCCACACGCTCCTCGATGGCCGCCCGCGGGTTCTCCTCATCACGTTCCGGCTTGGGCAGCACGCCTCCCGAGACCGCCAGGCCCTCCGGCGCCAGCGTCAGATCGTATTGCGACCCCTGTCGCGACACGGTCAGCCCCGCCCGGCGCGGCAACTTACCCGACTGCACGGCCCGTCGCGCCTCAGGCAGGCTCGCCGGGCCGTCAGCCGTGATGGTCTCCTTGCCGCTCTGGGCCCACGGGCATTCCAGCGTGAGTTGCCGCGCGATCATCACCGCCGCCTCGGTCTTGTCGGGCAGCGTCAGCGTGTCGTTCTCCTCCACCAGGTGATGCCAGAGCCACAGCAGGAACTCGTTGCCCAGGTAGTCGCGCGACGACGAATCGTGCGCCGTCCAGTACACCTCGTTGATGTCATCGCGGTCGGGCCGCTTGACAAAAACAGACGGATGCATCGATTCCAGCGCCCGAAGCCGCCCCAGCCGCTCCGCCGTGACATAGGCGGCCGTGCCGGCGGTCAGCGGCTCCAGCCGCTTGCCGAATGTCTCCTTGAACAGACTGTAGAGCCGCTCGTGAATCGCCGACTGCGTCGCTCCCACATAAAGCGTGTCGGAGCGCGAATCCATCAGCACCGGCACCTGCTTCATTCGGTGATAGCGCCCGTCCTTGATCTCGCGATCAACGCGCTTCTTCGCCGCCTCCCGCGCCTCGCGACGCATCCGCGCGTTGATTCGTCCGTTGGCGTCCTCATCGCGGAGCGCGGCCAGCTCCTGCTCGAAGTACGCACGCACGATGTCGGCCGGGGCCTTGGCCACATCGATGCGCATGCCGAAATGCAGACAATCGAGGATCACATTCTTCTCGTCGTCAAACTCGCGATCGAGGATGTGCCGTCCGCCCACCCAGCCGATCTCCACGCCGTCGCCCCGAGCGGTCTTGTCGGCCCCGATCACGTGGGCTCGCAGTTTATCCAGCAGCGCGTCATCCAGGCGCTTGGGCGAACCGCCCACAATTTGAAAACGACAGAATCCGACCGAGCCGGCGAGAAACGGCATGCATCACCTCGTGTCCAATGCGGCGCTGGCGTATCAAATCGGCGACGAGCGAATGTCCAACCGCAGGGGGCGACATGCTAGCGCCGCACATCGGGCCGCGTCAATGCGCAAACGAGGCGAGAATCGCACTGAAGCACGCGGCGCCCCTCCCGGCGTGCTATGATCCCGGCATGTTTTCACAGGTCACAAGGAGTTCGACATGAAGTTGTCCCACCTTGCGCTCTTTCTCGGTTCCACGGTCTTCGTAGCATCCATTTCAGTCGCCCAAGCGGACGATCTGCTGCCACTCCAGCCGGTGAATTCACAGGCCCCCGCGGCGGAATCGACCGTGCCAAAGGAACTCGCCGAGCGCGGTCAGAAGGCCGTCGCCAATGGCTTGAAATACCTCGCCAGCCAGCAGGACAAGCGCGGCGGCTGGACCTCGCGTTACGGACCGGCGGTCACCGCGATCGTCACGCGTGCATTCGTGAATGACCGCGGCCATGGCGCCGAGCACACGACCGTCAAACGCGCCATCGCGTCGATATTGAAGCACGAACAGCCTGATGGCGGCATTTACGAGCGCGGACAGAATCTCGCGAACTACCAGACCTCGGTCGTGCTCACCCTGCTCGCCGGCATCAACGACCCCACGCTCAAGCCGCGCATCGAAAAGGCGAAGGCGTTCTTGTGCAAACTGCAATACGACGAGTCCGAATCCATCGACGACACGGACCCGTGGTATGGCGGCGCCGGCTACAACAGCACCAAGCGGCCCGACCTCTCCAACACGCAGATGATGCTCGAAGCCCTGCACGACAGCGGCCTGCCGCCGACCGATCCCACCTATCAGAAGGCGCTGAAGTTCGTGACCCGCTGCCAGATGAATGGCGCGACCAACGATCAGTCCTTCGCAAGAGGCAGCACCGACGGCGGATTCATCTACTCGCCGGTCAGCGGCGGACAGTCCAAGGCCAACGGCATCTTCGACGGCAAGAGCAAACTGCGCAGCTACGGCACCATGACCTACTCGGGCTTCAAGAGCATGCTCTACGCCAGCGTGGCCAAGGACGATCCGCGCATCAAGGCCTGCATCGGCTGGATTCGCTCGAACTACACGGTCGATTCCAACGCCAACATGCCGCAGCGTAAAAGCAGCGAGGGCCTCTATTACTACTATCATGTCTTTTCGCGCGCATTGGCGCAGTGGGGCGAGCCGGTCATCGTCGACAACGCCGGAAAGTCGCACAACTGGCGGGTCGATCTGATCACGAAACTGTGCAGCCTGCAGCGGCCCGATGGGTCGTGGAAGAATGACGAGGATCGCTGGCTGGAGGGCGACGCCAACTACGTCACGGCGCTGGCGATCCTGTCGCTGCAGACGGCCCTGGAGACGCCGAGGCCTTGACGATGACGTATTCGTCTATCACCTTGTCATTCTCGTCGATCTGCCGCAACGTCAACTTGTCCGGCGTCAGGTCGATCACCGTGAAACTCAGCACGTCGTCGCGATACTTGCGCATGTAATCGGGCGGCGGCAGCACCTCGGGATACCGCGACTGTCCGCCCGCGCCGGTCGTGATGTACACCGGCCCCTCGCCCTCGCCGACGACCTGGTCGCCCTTGATCGGCGCGGTCCGTTCGTAAAGGTGATTGTGTCCGCACAAAACCATGTCGACGCCGGTCTCATCGAAGATCGCGCTGAAGGCGTCCTTCACAAACGCCTGCCCGCCGGCGTCGTGGGTGCTGCCGGTGTACGGCGGATGGTGGAAAAACACGAACTTCCATCGAGCATCGGTGTCACTCAGCACCTGCCGCAGCCACGGGGCGACTTTGCCCTTCATGTCTTCAAACGAGATGACGCCCAACTCGTTCGATCGATTGGTGTCCAGCGCCACGAACCGCGCGTCGCCATAATCGAACCAGTAATTCCGCTCCGCTTCCAAACCGGCCGGCCCGTTCTCGGGCAGTTCAAACTGCTCCAGCAGCGGCGCGCCCTTGCCGGTCGCGCAATCGTGATTGCCGAGGCTCGGCATGAAGGGCGTCGTGGCGATCAGTTTCGCGTTGGGGTCATAGAACTTCCGCGGATAATCCCCCGCTGCGCCGGACGGGTAAATCAAGTCGCCCGTATGAATGATCAGATCGCACTTCTGCCGCGTCATGATCTCGGCCAGTTCATACTGGGCATTGCCACCGCTGCCGCTGTCGCCGAAGGCCATGAAGCGGAAGCCCGCCCCCCGGGCCGGCGGCACCTTCACCGTGTGCGTCGCGCCGACGGTCCGCGTGCTGCCCGGCAGCCACGAGTAAGCGAGGGTGTATTCAAACGTCGATCCGGGCGCAAGCCGGTCCAACGTCACCTCGAACCGTTCGCCCTTTCGCTCCGTCGCCGAAATCTCCTCGGTGCGTGTGCCGTCGGACCAGCGAATCTTGGAATCGCCCCACGGCTCCCAATCCCACACGATCGACACCCGCCCCGGCCCGGGCAACTGCACCATCGGCCCGGCCAGCAGGGTCGGCGACATGTTGCGATCCACAAACCAAGCCGTGCCGCCCCCCAGCCCAAGCAGCGCCAGCAAGGCGGGTAAGCAACCACGCGATCCCCGCCGCACAGGTTGACCCTCAGCCACATCACTCATGTCGAATCCCGAAGTGTTATGTAATCTGAAAAACGAACACCGACCGACAGTCGATACCGCAAGTAGTCTTCACTAACAACTGACAACTGACAACCGACAACTGATAGCTTACGGCTTATGGCTTACGGCTGAATGCCCCTCGTCACCTCGACACCTTGACACCTCGACACCTCAGCCTTGCTGATACAGCGCCGTACTCAAATACCGCTCCCCCGACGATGCCAATATCACGACAATCATCTTCCCGGCATTCTCCGGCCGCTCCGCCACGCGCGCCGCCGCGCAGAGCGCCGCGCCCGAGGAAATCCCGCAGAGAATCCCCTCCTCCTTCGCGGCCCGCCTTGCCCACGCCATCGCATCGGGCGAACTGACGCATTCCACCTCGTCATAGATCTTTGTGTTCAATATTGCCGGGATAAACCCCGCACCGATGCCCTGCGTCTTGTGCGGACCGGGCTTGAGCGGCTCGCCACGCCGCTCCTGGGTCAGCACCGGCGACTCCACCGGCTCGACCGCCACCGCCTTGAACGACGGCTTCTTCGCCTTGATGACCTCGGCGACGCCGGTGATCGTGCCGCCGGTGCCGATGCCGCTCACTAGAATGTCCACCGCCCCGCCGGTGTCCTCCCAGATCTCCACGGCCGTCGTCTTGCGATGCACCTCGGGGTTGGCCGGGTTCTCAAACTGCTGCGGCATGAAGGCCCCCGGCGTCGCGGCCAGCAACTCCTTCGCCTTCGCAATCGCCCCGCGCATCCCATCGGCCGCCGGGGTCAGCACCAGCGTCGCCCCCAGGGCCGACAGAATCATCCGCCGCTCGAGGCTCATCGACTCCGGCATGGTCAGCGTCAGCGGATAACCCTTCGCCGCGCAGACGAACGCCAGGCCGATGCCGGTGTTGCCGCTGGTCGGCTCGATGATCGGCATCCCGGGCTTGAGCATCCCCGCCGCCTCGGCCGATTCGATCATGCCCTTGGCGATGCGGTCCTTCACGCTGGCCAGCGGGTTGAGGTATTCGAGTTTGGCATACACGGTCGCGCCGGCCGGCATCAGCCGCTTCACCCGCACCAGCGGCGTGCGACCGACGGCATCGACGATGGATTCATACATTCGCGGCATGGGGCCTCCTTGGCTTGCGGGGCATTATCGCCGTTGCGGGGATGGATGGCGAGCGCGAGCGTGAGGCGGCGAGGGGGCAAGGTGTCGAGGTGTCGAGGTGACGAGGTGTCGAGGGTGTTCAGCCATTAGCCGTTAGCTCTCAGTTGTCAGTTGTCAGTCATCAGCCAAAACCGCTTGTGGCACCGACTCTCAGTCGGTGTTCGTCTTTCGCGGGCCATGGGCGGCCATGGCCTCGTGTTCCCCCATCGGCCCCGCGACCGGGTTAGAATCTCGACATGTATCGACCTTCCCGCACCCGCCGCATCCTCAAGTGGACCGGGGTTGGGTTCTGCTTGATCGTCATAATCGCATGGTGCCTTACGGAAACTCACGAGTTGTTTGTCAGGATACCGGGTCAGGGTGTCCTGGCGCTCTCCAGTGGATTCGTGGGGTACATTGATGCGCAATCCAGTGCGGGTTGGATTACGGGCATCATGTGGAAAGACGGTTATCCTCTGGAATGGGTGAAACGCCCGCCGATTCAGCGGTCATGGCTCGGGGGTTACTTCATTGCAAATTGGTTGCTTTTATTAGTCGTGGCCCTCCCGACGGCGTGGCTGTGGCATCGCGACCGGCGGCGGATCCGGCCCGGTTGCTGCATCCGCTGCGGCTACGATCTGACCGGCAACACCAGCGGCGTCTGCTCGGAATGCGGGGAGGCGAAGCGGCCGACGCCGAACGCGTAGATCGTTGCACACAGGGGCTCCCTTCTCGGCAGGTGTCGAAGCCGAATGATCCTGCCGGGTGCAAGAACGTGTACGCTCAGGGACGACACGGCGGTAGCTTCAGTTGGGTGTAATCGTGACGAAACAACGATTGATGACATGGAGCTGGGCTTCACTTGGGCGAGGCCTGGTTGTGCTGCTTGCTGCCTTTGGGCTGTCGATGACAGCAATCGAACTGACTGCGACGTGGGTTGGTTTTTGTCTGAGTCACGGACTGACTGCCAAGGTTTTGGGGTTGCCCGGCGCGAGCTTGCCCAACGTAATGGTGGTGCTCACGATTCTGCACGCCATTCCGAATGCCGTGCTATGCATACTTGCGGGCGCTCTTTTTGGACGACTGGCGCCGGCGCGCGCCTTATTGTATGCGACAGTCTTTGCCACCGCGGTCACCGTTGTTCCACTCTTATTTGGGCCCTCGACAGCGATACTGCCGATGGTCGCATCCTTGTATCCAATTCCCATTTGCCTGACAGTTGCTTGGCTGCTGCGACTGAGAAACTCAAACACGGCGAGCCCGAATTGTTGCAAGGAATGCGGTTACGATCTCACCGGCAACACCAGCGGCGTGTGTCCCGAGTGCGGTGAGAAAGCCCGCCCGCCCGCAGGGTTGGCGGATTCGGAAGGCGGCCGTCAGACGATGGCCACCGCCGAAAAGTCGGGTCGATGACCCGACCTAGATCACCTTATCAGGCGGTCGCGCGGGGATTCTTAAGCATGCCCGAGAGCATGGAACGGTTTGATAGCCCCCGTCGGCCCAAAATCAGAAGGTAAAGGCCGGCAAAATGGAGCAGCGGCCCGAATGCGGAAAGAAAGCAGAGAAACGTCCTGGGCTCAAGTCGTGCCTCGGCAACGCCCGGAATGTCATCTATCATGCGACCAGCTTTGAGCCATAAGATGCCCATGACGCGAACGAATATATCCGTCGCGATTGCAGCTCGAATCCAATTTGACATGCGCCCATCGTAACACGAACCCATCACGTCTGCTCGTGGCCGGTGGCATGGCCGCGGCCTTGGGCGGCCAGGTCCTCTGGTTCCCCATCGGCCCCGCGACCGGGTTAGAATCTCGACATGTTTCGACCATCCCGCACCCGCCGCATCCTCACGTGGACCGGGGTTGGGCTGTCGTTTCTATTCGTGACAAGTTGGATGGCCAGTCTTTGGTGCGGATACGCCGCGCAGCCGGCGCCTGATATCTATTTCAGTATCTGTAGAGGACGCGTCCTGCTCTCGCATTCGAATTTTGACATGCAGCGCGTATTTCGACCGAGCACAGGATTTAGAACTTATCCGAGAGAGGACTTCGGATTTACCCGACCGGAATTCGGGCTGGCTCCCCCAGCGGCAAGCGGCGCGGCCGGAGCAACGTATATCATCCTACCGTTCTGGACCCTTCTCCTGCTTCCAGCTATCCCGACGGCGTGGCTGTGGTATCGCGACCGTCGCCTGCTTTCCTGTTCACCCGATCACCTATTCTGCCGTGGCTGCGGCTACGACCTCACCGGCAACACCAGCGGCGTATGTCCCGAGTGCGGGGAGAAAACCCGCCCGCCCGCAGGGTCGGCGGATTCGGAAGGCGGCGGTCAGACGATGGCCGCCGCCGAAAAGTCGGGTCGATGACCCGACCTAGATCACTTTCTTCGCTCGAAGCGCTCGGCGAAAGCGTCAAATTCGAGGACTCCCTGGTATTTGTCCCCGAAGTATCCGCCGAACTCCCCGGTGATGCTAACTAATCCTTGCTGGCCATAATCCACGGGCCAGCGGAGCTTTACCTTTCGATCGTCGACTGGCACACCGGCCCATCCACCGAAGAATCCGATTTCGTCTCTACCCCCGCCCAACGGGTATTCAGGCGGCACGTCAAACGCGATTCGATTGAGAATATAGATCTTGCTCCACTCATCCACTTCGTTCACGTCGGGCTTATTCGGCTTCAGATCATCCATGAACGACGCCACGACCTCACGCAGCATCGGTGTTTCCAGCCGACATATTTCAACAATCGTCTCAACCAGTCGGGCCCTCTCGTCAGAGGACATCTTGCCGGGCGTCCAGCCCGGGGCCTTCCGCAAGGCGGCCTTGGCCTCCTCTATTGACATGCGAGCCGGCGCCGAACTGGTGGCGGCCGAAATCGTTGGGGCGGTCGTCGAGGGCGTGGAGTTCCCCGTTGGCCAGAGCAGGTACGCCGTCAGCAGGGCTCCAATGAGCCCGGCGCAACATACACCCAATAAGTTACTTGCCTTTCGGGTCATGGCCACGCAATTCCATCTCAGACGGCTTACAAATTCAAGTCTTCGACCGCGGCTCCTGTTCAAAAGGTGATCCGGGCGGTCGGCATTGCTTCCGACTTTGGCGTCCATGGCATTTCGGACATGCCGGTTCGCCGTCGGCCAGAATTGAATCCACACTGAAATGAAAGTGCTCCGCGCTGACGTGCGGCGCTTCCGCGCTCATGAGAATGGGTCCCGCGCTGACGTGTGGGACTCCGGCGCTGACCATTCTTGCTTTCGCGCGGACGTGCGGCGCTTCGGCGCTGACCATTTTTACTTCCGCGCTGACCAGAAAGTGCTTGCTTCAAATCGAATATACGGGCGTTATTGGCGAATCGATTGCGCTGGGGCGGACATTCCCGGCTGTGCGGGCCTGCGTCCGCGTAACCGGCGCGGGTGACCGCGGGCCTCGGCCCCGCCCCGCCCCGCCGCCATTCCGCCCCTGCGTCCCTTTTCCCCCGGCCCGACGTCCTATTTTCTGATTTGACAAATATCGGCGCGATCAGGTCAAAACGCTGGCGCGTGAATCCCTTCTCGCACCCACCTTCGCAGGAATCAGTTCCTACATGCATTCGGCCGCGCGCTGCCCATCAATCGTGGGAACCGATTCCCACGGCCGTGTGTGCGAGACGGGAATCTCGCACAAGCAAAGAAGCCTCTACTGAAGACTGAAAACTGACAACTGAAGACTTTTGAGCTGACGGCTGACGTCCCCTCGTCACCTCGACACCTTGCCACCTCGACACCTGTGCGGAAGGCGTCGCTGCATGGTAAAAACTAAGAGCCAATGGCTAACGGCTAATGGCTTATGGCTCGCCTCAAGCCTCAAACGCCGAAATCACCAGCGTATCATTCTGCCCGCCGAAGCCAAAACTGTTCGAGAGGCAGGTCTTCACATTCGCCTTGCGGGCCGTGTTCGGCACATAGTCAAGGTCGCACTGCGGATCGGGGTGGGCGTAGTTGATGGTCGGCGGCAGGACGCCATCCCGGATGGCCAGCACGCAGGTGATCAGTTCGCAGGCGCCGGCGGCCGCAATGAGGTGGCCGAGCATGCTCTTGACGCTGCTGACCGGCACATTCTTGGCGTGCTCGCCAAAGACGCCCTTGATGGCCAGCGATTCGATCTTGTCATTCTCCGCCGTGCTGGTGCCATGCGCCGAGATGTAGTCAATCGCGGTGAGCGGCACGCCTGCGTCCTTAATGGCCATGCGCATCGCCGCGATGCCGCCCCGTCCGTCGTCGTGGATGTCGGTGATGCGGAAGGCGTCGGCCGTGGAGCCGAAGCCGCGGACCTCGCAGAGGATGTTCGCGCCCCGCGCTTTTGCGTGCGAGAGTTCCTCGAGGATGAGCATGCCCGCGCCCTCGCCGAGCACAAAACCGTCGCGCGTCCGGTCGAATGGACGCGAGGCCGTGAGGCACGAATCGTTGCGCGTCGAGAGGGCCGTGAGCAGGTTGAAGCCCGTCACGCCGAAGGGGTGAATCATGCTGTGGCAGCCGCCGGAGATCATCACGTCGGCATCGCCCCGGCGGATGAGGTTCGTCGCTTCGCCGATGGCCTGGGTGCTGGCGGCGCAGGCCGTGAGCGTGTTGAAGTTGGGGCCTTCGATGCCGAACAGGTGGGCGATGTGCCCGGCCGCCATGTTGGGGTCCTGCTCGGCCTCGGTGATCTCGGCGAGCCGTTCGTAGGCGACGTCGGCCCAGCGCTTGGCGTCGAGATCGTTGTCGCCATAGCGCCAGCCCTCGACGGCCGCTGTGGTGAAGTTCTCGAAGTCGAGCGGGCCTTCGCCGCCGCCGAGATAGACGCCGATGCGGGTGCGATCGAGCGACTTCACGTCGGAAAGCTTCGCGGCATCCCACGCCATCCGCGCGGCGGCCAGCGCGAAACCGGCCTGGCGGCTGACGTTGCTGTGCACGTCGTAATCGCTGCCGATGAACTTGCGCAGATCGAAGTCCTTGACTTCGGAGGAGAACTGCGTGGGGAAGGTGGCCGCGTCGAAGATGGTGGTCTTCGCGATGCCGCAGTCGCCGTTCAGGATACGCTTCCAGGTCGACTCGATGTCGTGGCCGAGCGGCGTGATCCAGCCCATGCCGGTGATGACGACTCTTCGATTCATCCGTTGTATCTCCGAATCACGATCGCGGCGGTCTGTCCGCCCGACATCGCGGTGGCCATGCTCAGTGCGACATCGGCCTTGGCATCGATGGGGTCGTTTCGCACGACGTTGATGCCGCAGGCCGGGTCGAGATCGACGGTGTTTACCGAAGGCGGCAGCACGCCGCGATGCAGCGCATACACGCTGACCGCCAGATCGATCGCCCCGCTGCCGGCGCCGTTGTTGCCCATGGCGCCGCGCGTCGTGATGACCGGTGTCTTGATGCCGCGCGTGCCGAGGCAGGCGCGAATCGCCGCGGCCTCGGCCGCATCGTAGTCGACGGCACCGGTGCCGAAGGCGTTGACGAAATCGACGCGATCGGCAGACACGCCGGCGTCGGCAATGGCCTTGTTCATGGCCAGCGTGAGCGCGCGGCCGTCGGACTGCGGCTTGAACCAGTGCGATGCGTTGGCGGCTGCGCCGAAGCCCGCGACTTCGGCATAAATCTTCGCGCCGCGCTTTTGGGCATGTTCCAACTCTTCAAGAATCAGCAGGCCGCCGCCCTCGGCAATGACCGTGCCGGCGCGGGTGCGATCAAAGGGCCGGCAAGCGGTCTCGGGCCGTTCGTTGGAGTCATTGACGAGTCGGCCGAGCAGCGACTGCCGCATCAGGCCCATGGGGTTGATCTTGCTTTCGGCCCCGCCGCAGATGCAGATGTCGGCCGCGCCGCGCGCGATGGTGCGAAAGGCCTCGCCGATGGCCAGATGGCTGCTGGCCTCGCCGCAGGTGATGGTATTTGAAGGGGCCTGGCAGTCGTGCACGATGGTCACGTGGCAGGCCAGCATGTTGGGCAGGAACTTGAGCAGCCAGAGCGGCGTCAGGTTGCGCATGCCCTCGGCGCCCCACTTGGCGAGCGAGAAGCCCCGGTTCTCGGGCGCGGTCGGGTTCTCGGCGGCCGAGGCCAGCGCGCCGGCCAACTCGGTCAGGTCGGCACAGATGAGACCGGCGCCGATGTTCGCGCCGAAGCGCGTCGAGTCGACATTGCTCGGGCCCTGCGCGTCGCCACGATCGATCATGCACTTGGTCTTGAGACCGGCGTCCTTGACGGCGTGGTAAGCGGCGACGACGGCGATTTCGATGTCGCGGGCCATGACCTTCGCGGCCTTGCGATAGCCCTTGGGCACGCAGTCCTTCACGTCGCAACTGGTGATTTCGCCGCCGACCTGCGATTTGAATCGCGCGGGATCGAAGGCGGAAATGCGCCGAATGCCGGAGCGGCGCTCGACCAGCGCGTCAAATGTCTCGTTGATGCCGGCGCCCAGCGGCGTCACGACGCCGATGCCGGTGATGACTACGCGACGGTTGCTCATGAGTTAATTCCGAATGGCCTTCCGGGTCTTGCTGCGACGAGCCGACTTACGACCAGTCTTGCGCGCTGCCACGTCGGTCTTCCTGCTGCGCCCACTCGGGACGGCTTCCTGCGTCCTGCCCGAGCGGGTGGCACGCCCGCGCGCCGGGCTCTCGCGGCGAATGAGGTCCAAGTATCCCTCCATCGTGCCGCCCCCATCCTTCCACATTTGCTCCCGAATGGCTCGCACCTCAGCGACCACATCGTCGGCACGGACATTCTTGGCTTTCTTCATTTCGTCTGCTCCGGCACCAACTGCAGCGGCGTGGTGATGATCGGGACGGGGAGGCCAAGCCCGCGATTGACAACGGTCATGTGCCGTATCTTATTCGCATTGGCCAAATGCTGGCAATTCCACGTTAGGAGAAAGCTCATCCCGTGCAGCGATGCTGTTGCCAGATGGTAGGCGTCCCCGGCGGCCCCGGCCGGGACAAGGCGGTGCTGCCTGTAGTGGGCGACGACTTCATTCAGCCCTGGTGGGTCTTCCAAGATGGTCACTTCGCGGAGCAATGCGGCCGCCAGGCCGCCCTTTGGGGCCGGGGCGCGGCCCAATTCAGCCAGGACCGAATTCGATGTAAACAGGGAATAGTGTTGGCGGTATCGATCCCACCAGAGGCGGATTGCATTTCGCCATGCGACTATTTCAACGGAGGTTCGGGTCTCGAAGTAGAAGCTCGGAATGGTTGTCTCGATATAGACGGTTGCCATCCTTGACACGCCCACCCCGGACCCGGGTCAGATGCCCGCCTTTCGTTCGACATTATAGGTTTGCAACAGCGACTTGAAATCCTCGGTGAAGACGAAATTCTCCTCCGGAAAGGCCAGGCCGCTCATGTTGTTGTCGATGTGCGAGAAAACGATGTCCACTTCCCCCACCGGCTCGCCGTCGACGGTCACCTTGCCGACCGTCATCGCGGCCTCGGGCGTGATCTGCTCGACCACGGCGTCGTAAGTGATGCGCTCGCCGGGGCGGACTTCGCGGAGAAAATGTGCCCGTTTGACCTTGGCGAGGATGACTTTTTCCTCGAAATTGCGCGCTTCGCCCACGAGGATGCCGGCGGTCTGGGCCATGCCCTCGACCATCAGACTGGCCGGCATGACGGGGTAACCAGGAAAGTGGTCGTGAAGGTGGTCTTCGGCCAGACTGACGTTCTTGATCGCAGTGGCCCGGCGACCCGACTCAAACGCGACGAACTTGTCGATCCAGATCCATCGCACCGCTGATCAAGCCGCCATTTTCTTGGTGACGTAGTTGACGATCGTCTTCACGGTGAAAAGATTGGGCATCTTGTTGACGTCGGGATCTGCCTCGAATTCAGTGAAGTCGGCATGGGGCATGGACTTCTTCAACTGCGTGAGGCCGGCAGGCGTCATTCGACCGTTGGCGACAAACTCAGGGTTGTTGAGAATGTCGTCGGGGAACAACTCGCCCCGCGGAATCTTGATGGAGAACGTCTTCTCAAGCCGAAACACGATGTCGAGAAAGTCGATCGACTCCGCGCCCAAGTCCCCGGTCAGGGTGGCCTCTTCCTTGATTTCGTCATCGTCCACGCCCAAAGCGTCGACCAGGACTTCCTTTACCTTGCCGAAGATTTCATCTCGCGTCATCGTCGCCATTGGAGAATACGCTCCCTCTACCGCCCCAGTTGCCTAAATCGCGGCTGTTTGCATTTTCAGTGCCGAGGGCCCGCCAAGCAAGCTGAATCGCTGCCGCGCGTCCGACACCAGTTTCCGGTCAACTTCGCCCAATTCCGGACATTGCTCGCTCAGATTGTAATGGCGAAGCCGCAACCGTGCCTTGACCATTTCCTCGTCACCACAGCGGCCGGCCGCCTTGAAATCGCTGGACCGATCGTCTATTGAGACGGCCTCCACGCTGACCTCCAGCGTGCGGCCGGGTGACACAAAGCTCTTGTAATTGATATTCTTGGCTTCTTCCAGCACCACCATGCTGTGCCGGAAGTCCTGCGTCGATCTGACAAGCCAGGACGCCGATTGGACCATCGCCTCCAGCATCATCACGCCGGGCATGACCGGAAAGGTCGGAAAATGGTCCGCGAGGTACTCCTCGGCAAGCGTCAGGGCCTTGCACGTCGTGATTCGCTGGCCCGGCTCAAGCGTCAGGATCCGGTCGATCAGGATGAACTTCATTGTGCAAACGGCCCGTCGTGCCTGAACCAATCGCCGCCGGACGCGTCGTCCGGGTACTGAACCAAGTCGAGTCTTTTAGTGGAAGTGCCGGTGGCTTGCAAGGGGCAATGGCTTGGGTGGAAGCGCCGAACCCACGGAACCGGCCCGGTCCAAACCATGAATTGACATGCCCTTACGCCGCAAGGGAAAGCAAAAGATCAGGCAGGATCAATCTGTCGACGCCCCGCCATGCGCACCTCACAGCTTGATGCACCCTCATTGCCAACCCAGGCATCCCAGGCGGAATGATTGGAAATGTCCACACCGTCCTGCTTGGCGCAACTGTGCAGGAATTGTTGCAGTTCAATCAGGAAGTGGGTGTCCATCAATTCGGGGTGGTCCGAGAGATGGCGGTGGAGCACCCGATAGACCAGTTTCAACTCATCGAGCGAATGGGCGGCCAAAACGGCCTCCCCACGAATTTCAAATCCCATCTGTGCGTCTCTCCCTTCGACCGCAACCGGAGAGTATGGCCGGCCGATTATTAAAGCATAGTCACGCAAACAACTGTCGGCAACGGTTAGTTCGCGAGCAGGCTTTGCACAAGCACACCAACATCCGATGAGTCCGCAGCGTGATCTCCATTCAAATCCACATGGCAAATCGACTGCACGCTTGTCGGAGCACTCAGAAATTGCTCGACAAAGAGTGAGATATCAAGTCCATTAACCGCTCCATCGGCATTCATGTCTGGCGTGGCTGAGTCGATACAAATGGCAATATTTGCTGCGGGACTGATGGCGCTCCCACAAGCATTTGTGAGGACACAATCGTATTGACCCGTATCTTGACCAGAAAATGATGCAATCCCGAGTGTTTCCGTCGTCGCGCCATTGATTCCCTCCCCGTTAATCAATGGCTGTCCATCGCGACGCCATTGGAATGAAAACGGTTCAGCCCCGCCTGCTCCCACTCTCAGTGACAAAGCGCCGCCGACTGTGGCGGACTGAGATCGTGGCCACGCGTGGAAGAAGGGAGCTGGGGCGCCCCAAAGCAGAGCCCTTTGCGAAACTTCCAAGCCATCTATTGCTGTGCTTCCAAAAATCCACAACGACGGCGTGGGTGTCCCCTGACCATTGCGCGGCACCGCCACGATCTGATCTGGCCGCCCGAGAGTACCCGTACCCAACGCCTGCCAACTCACGCCATCAAATCGTGCGGCAGTCTTCATGATCTGACCGCCCGATGACTTCAACAAGCCGCCGACATAGATCATGGCGGGTTCAGGGCCGTCTCCGTCGGCATCCATGGATACCATGGACTTAATGTCCTGCGAGCCGGAGATTAGGAACCCGTCGCCCATCGGGTTCCATCTCGAACCATCCCAGTATGCAACACGCCGTAACATGACACCGTCAACTGACCAGAAATCTCCGGCTGCGTACAAGCGCGCGCGAATCGGGCCGGGCCCATCGGGATCGAAAGAGCAAAGCGCGGTCGCGGGCAGATTCGGTGCGCCAAATCCGCGCGTGCCAGTCAATGCACTTACAAGCGGCGTCCATGTTTGGCCATCCCAGCGCGCGATGCCATTCATGGCAACACCGTCAATCGCGTTCATGCCGCCGACGAAGATGCTTGGCGGAAGCGGCCCGTCACCGTCTTCGTCGTGCACTTCCATACACAATGGGGCTGAGTCAAACAGTCCTGGAAAATAATCCCATTGGTCTCCTGTCCATCGAGCCAAGGCATATCGATAAGGATTCACCCCAAAACTGACCAGGCCGGATGCATAAATCTGCGGCGGCAATGGTCCGGGCCCGTCAGAGTCCAGTGCCTTAAGCAACATCGTGATGGGTAGTGTTGTGGACGACGGGACTCCGGGCGCTATCCCAGGCATGACTTGCCATTGCTCGTTAATCAGCCGAACAAGCGGCACGGGCGCGGAACTACCCGGAAGTTGAAACGTGCCGCTCATTATGACCGTTGGCGGAATCGGACCGACGCCGTCTGGGTCGGCACGCGCAATTCCCAATGCCCCGCCTCGAGCGCTGCGCCCGCCAAGCGGATTCCACTCAGATCCGTCCCAGCGCGCGGCGGGAAAAGGAATCGGATCCCTCCCAAGGTAAAAACCGCCAGCCGCAATCATCTGGGTAGAAAGCGGGTCGTTCGCCGTCGCAGGGGAATCGGGACCCTGAGCCTGGTTTACGAACGATTGTTGTGGGACCAGCGTCCATGAAAAGCCGCTTCCCAGTGCCTGTCGTCCGATATTGCCAACTCGGCACATGAGGAGTGTCGGGGTCGATGAAACGCCCAGCGGCCAATTCAATGAGAACAAGCGTCCTCCGCCGTACGTCGACCAGTTTGCCGGCTTCCATTGGATTCCATTCCAAGCCGCCACTCCACGACAAGTCGTCAATTGGCCCACGATGGAGTCGAAAGGCCCGGACATGAACAGCAAAGAGTGATTTGGCCCGGCTTCGTCGGGGTCGAAGACGCGCAATGAAAATGCACCCGGCGGACCTATCGAACCTGTAGGACTAATCGAACCAATTGTGGTCCATTGAGTTCCGTCAAATGCATGTATGCATGTACAATTTGATGCGTTGGTAACATGAGCGGGAATGAAGCCGCCTGCAATTAGAAGGTTTGCCTGTGGTCCCGAACCATCAGGATCATATTCCTCGAGCGTGGTGACGTCCGTCGCCGTATTCCAATTGCCGAACGACTCCCAATCCTGCCCATTCAACCGCGCGATGCCCATGAGCGCGGTGCCGCTGCTGGTAGACGTCAGTGAGCCGCCAATAACCAACCTCCTGGGACTAGGCCCCGGGCCGTCGTCGTCGTAGAACCGCATGGCGCTAATGGGTCGCGCGTAACTGCCAATTGTTGACCCCACGACGCTGGCCCCGATTTGTATCCACTCACCCGCGTTTCGACGCCACACGGAGGAAGTGCTTCCTGTTCGTAGTACGACATAAAGACTTGGCAATTGACCGGGAAGCTGGTCAACCAGCATTTGACCAATGATCGTCCCCGTCGGCACGGTATCGTATGACCATAGCTGTCCGTCCCATTTGGCAAATCCCAGACCCAGACCTCCCGACGCGGGCGGAAAAGTCCCGGCAATCCACACCTGTGCCTGGTCAGGTCCAGGCCCGTCCTCATCAAAAACCACCATATCACTGATGGAAATGTTGATATCTGTAGAACTCCCGATGCCGGCACCAAGGGGCGACCACCAGGTTCCGTCCCATTTCACAACATGCCTCGCTGAAACGCCCCCAGCAGCCAGGAATCTTCCTGCGAGTATGACCGATTCGCCGCGTGGACCATCGCCATCGTCGTCGTAGTTCACGGCAGCCAAGACGTCGCCCGCCGGCCAGGAAGGGACGAATTGATTCGACCACCTCGGCTCGCATTGCGCAAGTGCAAATTCTGCAAAAATTAGAGTTGTGCAAAGAACTGCCGCCGCCGAAATCGATGAACGCATCATGCGTGCTGCTCCTGTCGTCGCAGTCCAGTGGAACGGAGCAACCGTCGCTCCGTTCCGCTTCTGCGGACATGCAAAGTCACCAGTTTTTCGTCGGCTTGTAGATATTAGGCGATTTGTCGCGGATTCACAAGTGCACTAAGCGACTGCACCAGATTTGCCCGCCCCGACTCGATGTCGCACGGACCGATGAAATAAATCGCAAAGAAGGAACTGACCAAGGCAATCGATCAAATCAATCTGAATTCTGAAACCCATCGCAAACGGCATGTGGCTGGGAGCGCGCGGGCATCATCAGGCCATGGTCCGGGCGCGCAGACGCGACATGACACCAGGGCCGTATTCGCAATTTCGAATGCACCTGACAGCAGAATAGGTCGCGGCCAGGTGTCCGAAGCCCCAGTTTTCTCGAAGCCTGACCCGATCGAGACCCATCCCCCAGATTTGAAACGATGACTTTGCAATAAAATGAATTCGGTCTTTATGTTGACTGGGATCGCAATCTCCAGTAATGTCAAGTCAATTGGAAGGATTGCATGAGCCAATCCGCCGCCGGTGGATTCGGATCGGCGCTTGCTCATCGGGCAAACCCTTTCGGCCCGGCAGGCCACCTGGGACGGTCATGCCGGCCACGCCACTTGCGGATCCGCGCAGGCCCACGCCGACGGGTGCTTCGCGGGGTCGCATCAGGCCCGGTGCGGAGGGCTTTCAGACTTCACTGCAAACATTGCGACGCGGGCGTCTCGCCGGGACATTCGGTGATGGCGACTTTGCGGCTTGCAGGCGCCGTCTTAAACCATCTCTGCTGGTGCGGTCCCGGAGTCGAGGTGTCATCGGTCATTTTCCATTCATAAATACGAGGGTCGAGTTCATGTTCCTGTCGGCAAGTGAACCAGGACGGCGTATCGGTCTCAAGTCAATTGTGTTTCTTCTGGCCGCCGCGGCCGCGGCCACCGTCGCGGGGAGAGTCCATGCAGATGAACGCAAATTCTGCGTCATGCTGGCGGCACCAGTCAAGTCGTTTAACGGACCAGTTGGGCAGCTCCCCAATCCCAATGATGTTTGGGATCAGTACTTCGATCGAGTCAAGCCAAATGTGAACTCCTTCGCGGAGTACTGGCGCGAAATCTCGTATCAAAACGTCAACGTCAGCGGCGACGTATTCGGCTGGGTCGCCGTGCCCTGGCCAGTATTGCCCGCCGTGAACGACGGTGAACCTCACGCCGCCAGCGTGCTGCCGTTTTCCGATCTAAACGGCAACGGCCGTTGCGATCAGTTCGGCGGCGAACGCGTGGCCCCCGAACAGGGCCAGATGTTCCTCATTGACTACAACGGCCCCACGGCGGCCGGCACCGGCACCCCCGGCGCGCCGCCGTTTCAGGACATTCGAACCCCGGGATTGGTGGATGTCGACGGCCAGAACAATCCCATCTTCACGCCCGGCGAGCGCTTTATGGATTTGAACGGCAATGGCCGCTATGACGCCTACTTCGAAATCAGCGTCGATGGCTTTGTTGATTGCGCGCCCGACGGCATGATCGACACCGACGAATACTGCGACGCCAACATGAACGGGCAGTTCGACTTTCCCGAGCCGTTCGAAGATTTTCTTCGCGTCTATATTCCCGATTCGGGCAATCCCAACGCCCGCTGGGTCAAACTCGACCCCAGCCCGAGAAACACCTTCGAAGGCAACCCCACCACCATCGGCTCGCGCCAATGGGCCGTCGCCTACATCACCCGAAACTACCCCGGCGACGTGGCCGGTCTGATCGCCCGTTGCGGCAACGGAAAATATGACGGGCCGGACCAGTGGACCGATTCAACGGCGCCGGACGGCACGCCGCTCAATGCCAAATTGCAGCAGCAGCCCGAAGATCAGCGCTGGGGCGGGGCCGGCGCGGCCCGATCGCCGAACCCGGATGAGACCGATCCGGCCCTGTTGCCGCCGGCCTACCGCGTGTGCTATCCGGACTGGCCCAACACCTACCAAAACTGGTGGACAGCCTTTTGGAATGACAAACACGCCGGCCCTCCCGGCTCGCCCCCGCCGCCGCCGGCCCCCGCACCTCCGGTCTGGCCCGCCATCGGCACCACGGCTGAAGGCAACCCAGGCGCGAATGTCCCCAACATGCGGGCATTCAATCCAACTTCGCCTGCCATCGGCGGCACCATCATCTTTGAACCCAATACCGGTGGCGATCGATTCACGCGCGACCAAACTTGCGGCCCCAATCCCGCCCCCCCCACACCGCCAACCCCGTGCCCGATGAATCCCACGCTGGGCGCCTGTCCCGAGGCGGTGCTATGCACAACGGCCTGCGTACCGGAAAACGCGGAACCTTGCGCGCAAGGCGTGCCCTGGCCCAGCGTCAACTTCAATGGCGATGGAACCGTGGGTGGCGCGTTCCCCAGCGGCGGAACAATCCTCCCCGATGGCGCAGGTCTCTTCTATGACGGCCCGGCCGAATTCGACGACATGCCCTCATCGATGTACCACGCCCGCCGCAAGTCAGGGCTGGGCTACGGTGGCGACGGTCGCTTCGGTGAAGTCACCTCCACGCGCAATCAATCCGAATTCGGCGAGGACATCGCCGCGGGCGATCCCTCTTCGCCCGGCACCAGTCCGGACATGGTGCTGCCGGCAGGCGGTCCCTTCGCGACGCGAGTCTACGGGTCGAACGGATACGACGCCGGCAACGTGCTGACGCTCGAGTTTCAAACCTGGCGTAAAGACGAGCCTTCGGGGCCAAACTTCAAGCGGGATTTCAACCTCGACGGACTGCTCGACACCGGCGAAGTGCGCGACGCCGGCACCGAGAACTACGCGATTGACCTCGATACGGCCACGCCCAACGACGGCGGCGGCGGCAGCAACTATCCGTTCAATCGCCGTCGGCTGACCGAAGACACCGTGGCCGCGCTCGATCCCTCGGTGGATTGGGACGACGTGGTCGCACCGGTCGACACCATCTGCAACAACATGCCGGTCGTTGTGAACTATGTGTTCTCGACCGTCCTGATTCCGGGCGGTTTGTATCCCGATGGCTTGGCCCCCGGCGGTCGCGGCTTGTTCCAACTTCCCGCCCCCGGAATGGACCTGCCCATCAACATCGAAGAGGATCCGGGCGGCGCACTGTCGCCGATTCTCTTCTCCGACTTCACGACCGCCATCGGCGCAACCGGCGAACAGGGCGAGGCCACGCCCGCGACATCATTCGCGAAAGAACTCATGGCCCACGAGTTTCTGCACGTCTGGGAAGGCTTCCCGGACTTGTACGACTACGACGTCTATATCAACGGCATTGAGAACAAACCCGTCGGAATCTGGGACATCATGTCCGGCGGATTCGTGCATCCTTCGCCATTCCTGAAGGAGTTCGGCACCGGCGTCTGCAGCCTCGGCACGTCGCATGAACCCTGGATCCAGACGACCGACCTGCGCGACATCCTGACGCCGCTTCAGGAAACCACGATCCCCCTCACCGACTTCGCATTCGATCCCACCAACGCGGTCTTCTATTTCGAAAATCCGAATAACGCCGGCGAGCGCTATTACTTCTGGCGGCTGACCCGCGCCATTCCGCCGGACCCGTTGGAGATCAACTTCTCGCGAACGCTCCCGGGCGACGGCGTGATGGTCATGCACACCGACTTCGGGCAGAACTTCGGCGGCTTCGACGGTAACTTTGAGGGATTCCCGCTGCAACAGCGTGTCGGTACGCACTTCGCCTACAACGTCGTGCAGGCCGACGGTCTGCAGAATCTCGAGAATGGCGAGAACAACGGCGACGCCGGCGACCCCTTCGCCGACGGCAACAGTTTGACCGAGAGCAGCGATCCGAATTCGCGCTGGTGGGGTCAGGCCCGAAGCGGCATCGAAATCCGGAACGTGGTCAACAATGCCAATTCTTCAAACGTTACCTTTTTCTGGAAGCCGCGCGTCATTCCCGAGTTGGAGATTTTGCGTCCTCCCGGCGGCGTCATCGTCAACGGCAACTTCCTGATCGGCTATCAGGCCTTTGACTTCCACGGCGGAACCCGCATCGAGTTCTATTACGACCGCGACGCCGGCGGCTACGACGGCACCCTGATCGGCCCGCCGGCCACCAAGACCCCGGGCATTGTCGAATCCACCTATCCCGTGCCGCTCAACATCCTGCCGGGCGACGGCGACTACTATTTCTACTCCCGCCTCGTTCCCGGTCCCGGCCAGGACGGCCTGACCGATCCATCGAGTTCAACGCCCACGCCCGACATCGACAATCGCGGCCGCGGTGTCGTCAACAATGTCACCGTGGACATCAACAAGTCGCGATTGGAAAACTGGCAGCTCACCTGCATCGACGACACCAACCCCGGCGCCGAAGTCTGGTCGGTCATCGGCACCAAGTCGGGTCAGCAGGGCAACGCCATCACCAGCGTGAACTACAACGCCCCGATTCCCGGCGTGGGCTTCCGCATCGTTTCAAACGCCATCGTGGGCGCCGGCGCGACGGTGTCCAATACAAACGGCGAATTCCGCCTCATCGATCCCGCCGCGGCCTTCGTGGCCAGCACCTTCAAGGCCAACGATCAGGTCCGCATCGTGACCGGGCCGACGCCGGGCTTCTATCGCATCTCCGGCGTCCTGGACACCCAGACGCTGGCTCTTGCGACCGATCCCGGAAACGGCGGCGGGGTGGCCTACCGTGTCCATTCATTCTCCGACGGCAGCCAGGGCGGTCAGCCCGATCGCTTCAACTTCCTGACCACCGGTAAGACGCCCTACAGCATGCCGATCCTGATTCAGAACGGCCAGGTCGTTCCGCGCACCTTCCCGTTGATCGCGGTGAGTTTCCCGAATGCGGCAACGAATCCGTTCAACCAGGCGCCGCTGACCGTGCAATTCGATGCGTCGGCGTCGCGTAACGAATTGGGCCAGACGGTTCCGCCGATGCAGTTCTCGTGGGAATTCGGCGACGGCTCGCCGCCGGGCAACGGTGTTATCGTCAATCACGTCTACACCACCCCGGCGCCGGGCGGCCTCACGGTCACCCTGACCGCGACGAATACAAACACTAACGTCAGCGGAACAACGACTGCCGTGGTCATCGTCAACGAGCCCGACGCCGACAACGACGGCGTTCCCACCGCCATCGACAACTGCCCGACCGTGCCGAACCCGTCTCAGGCCGACAGCGACTCGGACGGCCGCGGCGATCTCTGCGACAATTGTCCCAATACGGCCAATCCAAGCCAGACGGATCTCGACAATGACGGCATCGGCGACGCCTGCGATCCCGACAATGACAACGACACCGTTCCGGATTCCGGCGGCCCGCCCTGCGCCGGCGGCAACACGGTCGGATGCTCGGACAATTGCCCGGGCATCAACAACCCCACCCAGGCTGATGCCGACGGCGACGGCCGCGGCGACGCCTGCGACAATTGTCCGCTCGCGCCGAACCTGACCCAGGTCGACACCGACGGCGACGGTCGCGGCGATGCCTGCGACAACTGCCCCTTGCTGCACAACCCGGCCCAGATCGATACCGACGGCGACGGCATCGGCAACGGCTGCGACGTCTGCCCCAACAACAATCCCAACGACTCCGACGGAGACGGGGTGTGCGATTCAAACGACATCTGCCCCGGCCACAACGATCTCATCGACTCCGACAACGACACCAAGCCCGATGGCTGCGACATCTGCCCCGGCTTTGACGATCGCATCGACACCGATGGTGACGGCATCCCGAACGGCTGCGACGCCTGCCCGATCGACAACCCCAACGATTCCGACGGCGATGGCGTCTGCAACTCGGTCGACCTGTGCCCCGGCTTCAACGACCTGATCGACAGCGACGGGGATGGCAAGCCGAACGGCTGCGACATCTGTCCGAACGGCGACGATTTCCTGGACAACGATCTCGACGGCCGCCCCAACGGTTGCGACAACTGCCCCAATCGCTTCAACCCCGATCAGGCCGACAGCGACGGTGATGGCACGGGCGACGCCTGCGACGGTTGCCCCTTCAATGGCTCAAAGACCCTGCCCGGCCAGTGCGGCTGCAACTTCCCCGAGACCGACAGCGACGGCGACGGTTCGCCCAACTGCGTGGATGGCTGCCCGTTCGATCCCACCAAGACCCAGCCCGGCGTGTGTGGATGCGGCGTGTCGGATGCCGACACCGACGGCGACGGAACCCTCGACTGCCGCGACGGCTGCCCCAACGACCCCACCAAGAACTGGGTGGCCAGTTGCGGCTGCGGCGTCCCCGAGACCGACAGCGATGGCGACGGCGTGCCGAACTGTGTCGACGGCTGTCCGAATGACCGGGCCAAGACCACGCCCGGCATCTGCGGCTGCGGAAATCTGGACATCGATTCCGATCACGACTTCGTGATGGATTGCCTCGACGGCTGTCCGTTTGACGTGACCAAGATCGCCCCCGGGGCCTGCGGCTGCGGCAATCCGGAACTCGACACCGACGGCGACGGCGTCCCGAACTGTATCGACAACTGTGTCAACACCGCCAATTCCGATCAAGCCGATGGTGACGGCGACGGCATCGGCGATGCCTGCGACACGCCGGCCGGACTGGGCCTGCCCCGAAGCGGCTGCCCCTTCGGCTTCGGCACGGCCAACGCGGCCCTGCTGACCGGCCTGTGCCTGGTTGAGTATCGGCGACGGAGAAGGGTCATGCGGCGGTAAGCACTGTTGACAGGTATCAAGGTGTCCAGGTGTCGAGGTGTGAGGTGCCAAGGTCTGCTATGTCGAGAGGCCATCAGCCTGTCTGAGCCCCGACCGGGAGGAACGACTGGGCCTAAGTCGTCGCGCGCCGTAAGCCGTCGCGCGCCGCCGGAATGACGCATGTGCGAGATTCCTTTCTCGCCGCTTGTGCGAGATTCCCATCTCGCACACACGCCCGTGGGAATCCTTTCCCACGAATGCAGCCGGCACCACGAATGCAGACGACCGGGGACATGGCCGCGGATTCGGGCGGCCATGGCCTCGTGTTCCCCATCGGCCCCGCGACCGGGTTAGAATCTCGACATGCATCGACCTTCCCGCACCCGCCGCATCCTCAAGTGGACCGGGGTAGGGCTGTCGCTCCTCATTCTCACGTCCTGGGCAATTAGCCTGAAGTACGAGGCGAGTGTCGTCATATCCCCCAACTGGGTTGTTGCGTTCGGACGCGGCTTTGTCGGCGGCGGGATTGCACGCCTAAATGCGCGCACATCGTTCGGCGAATCGAATGGGCTGCAGGAACATTCCTCGGCCGACCTGGGTTTCAAATGGCCGGACATAGCCATCAACGTTCGTACGGGTCCGCATGACGTCGTCTCGTTTGCATTCCTGCCCTTCTGGCTTGTTCTGCTCCTCACCGCCCTCCCGACGGCGTGGCTGTGGCATCGCGACCGGCGGCGCATCCGGCCCGGCTGCTGCATCCGCTGCGGCTACGATCTCACCGGCAACACATCCGGCGTTTGCTCGGAATGCGGGGAGAAGATTGCCGGAGCAACGCCGCCACCCGCGACCGTGTAGAAAGTCGATATGCACCGACCTTCCCGCACCCGCCGCATCCTCAAGTGGACCGGGGCGGCGTTGTCGCTACTCATCTTCGTGGTTTTGGTTACGAGCCCTTGGTATGAAGTCTCCGCCCGCCTTCCTGGAAAATCAACGTACTGTCTGAGTAACGGCAGTGTCATGGTCATCTATTCAGACGCCGGAAGAGAATTCACTCGTTCGCCGGGAGTCCGCATTCATGCTTTCGAGCACCTGGGCCTCCGCTCACCGTCAATTTGGAGGGCTCCCCATTACCCCGGCCAAGGCGCAACCACATTCACATTTCTGCCGCTTTGGCTCCCATTGCTCCTCACCGCCATCCCGACGGCGTGGCTGTGGCATCGCGACCGGCGGCGCATCCGGCACGGCTGCTGCCCCAGCTGCGAGTACGATCTAACCAGCAACACGAGTGGCATTTGTCCCGAGTGCGGGGACAAACCACCTCCGCCCGCAGGGATGGCGGACTCGTAGCGCAGTTTACTCGCAACTCCACTCGCTCAATCTTAGCGTTCGTCTCCCCTTGACACCTCACACCTTGACACCTCGACACCTAAACACCTTAACACCTGGCCGCTCGGTCACAGCCCCAACCGCCCGACAAACCCACCAATATCCGCCCCGTTCGGCAACCCATCGCAGTTGACATCGGCCCGCGCAACGCTGTCCGGAAGTGTGTCGATTTCCAGCAGCACGTCGATAAACCCCGCGATGTCCGCGGGGGTGATCACGTCGTCATCATTCATGTCCGGCCACGACTGGCCGACGGTGACGGCCACGTCGACGCAATTCACGCTGACGACGCCGTCGCTGGCTCTCCGGGCGCGGGCGCGGTAGGTGGTGGTCGAACCGGGCGTCACGGCCAGCGGGCTGCCGTTGCCCGCCGGCGTTTCGCCGCAAGCCGCGCCGGAGTACCAAAACACCGTCTCTCCAGCGCCGACCGTCGCATGCAGCATCGCAGTTCCACCGGGACAGATCGAAGGCGGATCGGAAAAGACGTTGGTCGGCGGGTCGGGCGGCGGAGGCGGAGGCACGATCCCGAAAATTGTGTTTGAGATATCGAAGAAGATGTTGCCGACCGCTTCCACGCGGAGGCGCGCGTTCGATGTGTTGATGTTGGGCAGCGTGACCTGTGCCGAGCCGGTGTTCGGCGTGGATTCGACCAGCGTCGTCGTGAAGGTGTTTCCGCCGTTCGTCGAGAGCCGAATGCGAACATTGGCGCAGTTGATGCCATTGGCATTCGTGCCCGCAACATCCCACGTGATCGTCTGCGTGCCCGACAAAATGACCGGCGTGTTCGGCGAGAGAACGCGGAAGGCCGCGCCGGTGTTGACGACGGTCACCACCATCGAATCAAAGCCGACGCCCCCACCGCCGGCCCGATTGTCGCGGACAGTGGCGCGGAAGTTGAGGTTGCGATTGACCGCGGGGAGCTTCTCGCCCAAGGCAAAGGTGTTGTTCAGCAAATTGCTCAGCCGGGGAATCGACCGCGTGGGATTGGTCGTGCCGGTAAACGATCGAATGATCGGGCTGGCGCCGTTGTCCGGATCCGTGAGCGCCTGCGCCGCGCCAAGATCGCGCTGCTCCCAGCAATACGTCAGTGGATCGCCATTCGGATCGGTGGCCGAGGCGGTCAGCTCAAAAGGCGTATTGGCGGGAATCGTGTAGTCCGGTCCCGCGTTGACCACGGGGTCCCCGTTTCCGGTGGCGGCCGTGGTGTGGCAGGTCTGGCTGATCAGCCGCGTTCGAATCTGATCAAAGCTGCGCGAGTGGTAGTACGGGTCGGACAACGATTGCAGATTGTCCGCACCGCAGATGCCGGAATAACTCTGAATCGTGGAGCCGCTGCCGGGTTCAAACGCAGACGACGAAGAGCGATTGCCGTTGCAATTGCTCGTCACACTGTTGAAGGTGTGGCTCGCGCCGAACTGATGCCCCATTTCATGCGCCACGTAATCGACATAGAAGGGGTCGCCGATCGGCGAAGACAGACCCGTCACGCCGCGCGCTTTGTTGTTGGTGCTGCAGGTGGAGTTCAGCGTGGCAACGCCGCCGCCGCCGGTGGCAAACACATGACCGATGTCAAAATTCGCCGTGCCGATCACGCTCGTCAGGTTGGACTGATTCTCGCCCAGCATGGTGGACGGGCTGTTGTTCGTGTAGGGGTCGGTTGCGCCATTTGTGTAAACGATCAGATCGTTGTTGGCGATGAGAATCAGCCGGGCCGCCACTTCGAGTTCCAGGATTCCGGTGACACGATTGACGGCCGTCGTGATCGCGGCCATGCCGGCCGAGACCGTTCCGCCATGAAACGCGGTGTATTCGCCGGTCGCCGCGCAGGCGAGTCGGTAGGTGCGCAGGGTCTCGCCGACATGCGGCGCCGGCAGGTCGTCCTCCGACGAAGTGTCGTCATCCAACGAATCGCCTTCCGCAAAGCACTGAAAATCGGTTTTGCGGGAGTAGTCGCGCCGAAAGTAACTGACGTAGGTCAGCACGTCGTCGCGATACGCAGGATCGATGTACCAGGCGCCATGCGGGCTGAGAATCTGGGCATGAAACCCCAGCGGCGTCCAGTCGAGCCGCGCGGCCGCGTGTGGGTCGTCGATGCCCTGAGCGATGAAGGTGCGGATGTTCGGGAACTTTGCGGCCAGCGGCGCTTCCATAATGGGCGATTCGATGACAGCGAATCGGGCGAATGTGCCGTCCGGCGATGGCAGGTGCATCACGAAGCCGCCGCTCTGAGCCTGCGGGGTGAATTCGAGGGGAATGTGCCGGAGGATTTGTTCGAGAGCGGCGGGCTCAAGCCGTGCGGCGCGATAAGCGGTCGGAGTCAGCCAGGGCACGGCGCCGGCTGCAATCGGTTCAAGTGCGTCGAGGTCCTGCCAGAGGCCGTCGGGCGACGACGTGCGCATCGCCGACGGCGGGTCCGCCGAAGCCGTGTGAACCTGAAGCACCCACACCATGAGTGTCAATGCAATGATGAAAGGGAACCGCCGCTGAAACCGATTCAATTCGTCCATTTGTCACTCCACCCTCTGATTCCAGCGTAGTGCAAGAGTCTGCGGGAAATCAATGGACTTTGGGATCCGAGGCAGGGAATTTCCGCTGAATTCCAACGCCGACTCCGGCATAAAGAGCGTGATTCACGGACATCGCTGGCCCGCATGCTGGGGGTCCGCACACATGTCATCGAATGCCCCCCGGGTCGGCCATGATGACGAAGCAAATCGCACGCCTTCTGCGCGCGGGGATATTTAGACTGTCTTAGAGTTATTCAATCGGTTGGCTTGAATTGCACGCATAACTGCAGTGCACATGTCTGCTCGACGCGACCGACCTTCGCGAATTGCTTATTTCTCACGCGGCAGACACGACACGATGATTGCTGTCATGGGCTCGCGCATCGTTATTGCTTGCGTTGAATGCCGAATTCCCTGATGAATCCGACCTTTCTCTTCGCAAAAAAAAGTATTTTCGCGGAGAATTCCGGTCAAATTGCTTTACATCCCCGCGCGATAACGATATCTTCGAATTGAAACATCAAATTCTGATCGTCTTTTCGGGGCCAGCCCGTGCGGAGTCGCCGCAACGGGAGCCCCATGCGTCCCAGCGTTGACGCACACATTTGAACTGTTTTTTCGTGGCATCTCGTCACACGCGATCCCTGACGCCTCGGAAGGGTGAAGGGTTTTGTTTTGTCATTTGTCTCTTTGAAGGAAGTACCGGTCATCCGCTGGAATTTGACATCATCGTTCAATACAAGAGGAGGAAATATGAACATGGGTAGGAACAGAATCGGAATCGAATCCCATTTCTGGCAAACCACGCTGACGATTGCCGTGCTCATTGCAGGCAGCCTGGCGACATCTCGGGCGTCTGCTCAAATAGTCGCCGGCAACGATCAGACCGGACCGTCGCTCTGGTTGCTCGACGTCACCGGCGCCAACCCACCCCGCGACCTCTTCACCGGCTCCCAGGCGAGTTGCTGGGCCATGGCCGCAGATGAAGTAAATCAGATGCTCTACTGGACCGACGGGTCCACCTTCTACAAGGCCGCATACGATCCGGTAAACCCGATTGTCCCGATTCTGGTTGGAACAATCAGCGGCTCCAACACCGTCCCGACCGGCCTGGCCTTCGACACGCTGGAGAACAAACTCTACAGCCGAGGCTCAAACGGCTTCAACGAAATCGATGTCAACACCGGCGTGGCAACGCTGGTATTTGCCCAAACCTCTCAGGATTTTGGTGGGTTCGATTACGACCCGGTGACCGACGCCTTCTACGGGACCAATGACAGCACATCGACCACCACCCTTCCGGGCGGTCGCGGCATCTATCGCATCAACAAGCCCCTGAGCGCCCCCACCTTCACCGAACTCGCAGACTATCCGGGCGGAGATACCGACATCGACGGACTGACCGTCGGCAACGGAAAACTCTACCTCGTCAATGACAACAGCACTGCGGACCAGGGCATCTATGTATTTGACTTGACCTCGATGACATTTGAAACGCCGATTCCCAATCCGTTCTCGGCGACCAGCGGCATCTTCTCCGGCGGCGCCTGGGCCCCCGGCATGCTGATCCCCAACATCGGCACCAACCTGCAGATCACCATGACGGACACGCCCGATCCGGTTGTGCCTCCGGGCGGCAACATCACCTACTCCATCATGGTGACCAACAACGGTCCCGACCCGGCAACCGGCGTGACCGTGAGCAACACCCTTCCCGGAAACGTGACTTTTGTCTCAGTTGATCCCCCCGGCGTGCACAACGCCGGCGTCATCACCGCCAACATCGGCAATCTCGCGGCCACCGCCAGCGCGTCGTTCAACCTGGTGGTCCAAAGCCCGGCGACGCCCGACACCGTGATGAACACGGCCAGTGTCACCGGCAACGAGACCGATCCCTTCCTGCCCAACAACTCGGTAACCGCGACAACGACGGTGCGCAACATTCAGGCCGATCTCGTCGTGGACATCACCGATCCGGCCGACTGCGCCATCGGCGTGGGCGGAACCGTGACTTACACGGTCACCGTATCCAACCCCGGTCCCGAGGGCGCCAACAACGTCGTCGTCGTCAGCACCCTGCCCAACGACGCGACGTTCCAGAGTTCAAACCCTCCGGGCGTGCCGGTCGGCAACATGCTGACGTCGAACCTCGGTTCGATCGGACCCGGCGGCAGTGCAGCTGTGACGATCGACGTATCGCCGACCGCCGCCACGGTGCTCACAATTTCGGCGAACGCGACCGCCGATGAGGACGATCCCGACGTCGGCAATAATTCGGATTCCGAGATGACCCAGATCATCGGCGGCGGCCCGACCGAAGCGCCGATCACCGCCGTCTTCTCGACCATTGTCGGTCATCCCAGCGCCAATGTGCCCGATCTGCCGTGGCAGTTCGCTACGACCGCCGGCGTCGAGCGGCCCTACCGCAGCCCCGACGGCACAAAGTGGATCATCCTCAGTGACACCAATAACCCGACCGCGACCGCCGATCAGGTCATCCTCGTCGGCACAGTCGGCGGATCATTCAGCGTCGTCGCCCAGGAGGCCTTCACGCAATTGCCCGAAGGCGACATCATCGGAATTCCCGGCGATCAGTTGGGCATCAACGACGCCGGACAATGGGTCTTCTCAACCAACACCGATGGCGCAACCACAAGCGACGAAGTCGTGGTCAAGTGGGATGGCACCCAGTTTGTCACGGTGGCCCGCGAAGGCAACCTCGTGCCCGCGTTTCCGCCCGAGGACAACATTACCTTCGGGACCAGTTCGCACTCCACGAGCATTCAGAATGACGGAACCGTATCGTTCTTCTCGAACATCGCCGGGGCGACCACCGCCACCGACAGTGTCCACTTCACCGATGACGGCGCCACCATTCTGGCTCGCGAGGGCGTGACCGTGCCGACCAGTCAGGGCAACGGAACGACTTTCCCCTATGACCTCTTCGCAACAGGTACGAACGCCGTCGGTCTCTCACTCAATGCAAGCGGCACGAGTTTCTCGGCGATGATCGACCTCGTCACCGCACCGACGACCGAAGATCGCACCAATGTGGTCGACAACGACGTGAAGATCCAGGAAGGATTTGTCGTCCCCAGCAGCGGCTTCACGTCGGTCGTATCTTCCGGCGACCCGAACATGAACTTCATGGAGTCCAACGGCGACTGGTTCGCGAAAGGAACCAATGTCGACGGTCAGGACTGGGTCGTCCGCAACGGTGTCGTCGTGGCCGCGACCGGCGATGAACTCATCCCGGCAAGTGGTCTGTTCTGGGGCGACGCCTCTTTGGCCGACACGTTCATCAGCGCGGCCGGCAACAACAACGGCGACTATGTGATCGGCGGCGTGTTCAACGGCCCGCCGCTTGCCAATCAGGCGTTGGTCATCAATGGCACCACCATCGTCGCCCGGGAGAACGATCCCATCGATCTCGACAACAACGGTGTTTTCGACGATGGCTACTTCATCCGCAGCTTTGAAGCGAACAAGATGTTCATGACCAACACGGTGATCTACTGCGTGGTCGGCATCCGAGATGCCAACGCGGCCCTGTGCGGCGGAACCGATACCGATCTCGGCGACGCACTGGTCAGCATCCCCATCGGCCCCGCGGTGCCTGCCTGCTGCAAGGGCGACGTCGATGGGTCGGCCAATGTGGACAGTGGCGATATCGTCAATTTCGTCAGCATCATGCTGGGAAACGCCGCCGGCCCATGCCCGATGAATGCCGCCGACGTGAACAATGACACCGCCGTCGACGGCCTGGACGTCGCCCCGTTCGTGGGCCTCGTCCTTGACAACGCCGGCGCCGGCACCGCCTGTCCGTAACGCCGGGCTGATGCATCATCAAAGCAACTGAATCGTTAGAACAAGCCGGGCCGACGTGCGATTCGCACATCGGCCCGGCTTTTTTTTTCGGAATCGATCCGCCACGGGCCGTACCGCTGTCGCGCGTCAATTCGCTTATGTCATTGGTATGGCTGCACTTACAACTACGAATGCCCGGCGACGCAACCCCGCGGAATTGCGTTGCTTATTCAAGGGACAAAGGGAAACGGCCCGATCAAAACCGCCCGAATTTGCCACAAGCCAGTTGGCCAAATGTCTTTACTTTCACATTAGATAACGATATCATCGCTTCTAATGTCGGGAATTGAGGGCGTCGGATTCCGACCGGAAGTCTCAATGGGCGTTGGGATCACTCCGAAGCACCAGACTCCAACAGGGGCTGTTTTCACCATCCACACTTGAAAGAATCCGTCCCTCCGTTGAGGGGCGGAATTGGGATCAATCAGGCTGGCTAAGGAATGTTATTTCCGAGAGCCAACGTCGGTTGCTCGCGATCGAGCCAACCGAGACGTGATGTCTAGAGTGAACAGGAAGTTTGGAGGATCAGGAAGTATGTTCGGGAAGAAAATCGAATCCTCGTGTAGTTTCTGGCGACCTTTCGTCGTCGCCGCGTTTTGTGGGATTTGGAGCGGCATGCAGGTGAGCCCTGCCAATGCCCAACTCATCGTCGGCAACGACGCAACGAGTGGGCAACTTTACGTCATCGATTTGATGTTCCCGGCCAACACGCGATCGCTGGTCGGCACGCCGACAACCGACTTTCAGGTGGATGGTTTGGCCGCCGACAACACCAACGGGATTTTGTATTGGATTGATAGCGGAAGCCGGTTTCTCAGAGCGCCCATCGTCTCCTCGGGCACGCTGAGCCAGACATTCATCGCCAATTTGACTGTCGGCGGAACGACGACGTCATTTGTGTCACTGGCTTATGACTCCACGGACAACGTGCTCGTGGCCTACCGCAACAGCGCCTCGGCCACGACTGAGGGGTTTTACAGTGTCGACACAACGACCGGCGTTTGTACGCTGCTGGCCCTGGCCGCAGCAACCAGCGATAACTACGCGGGCCTCGATTATGACCCCGTGACGGACGCGTTCTATGGAACAAACGAAAACTCCACTCTTGCCAACCGCGGTCTCTACAGAGTCAACAAGCCGTGGACGGCGCCGACTTTTACGTTCCTCGACGAGTATCCAGACGCTGACACGAATGTTGACGGCACTGCCGTTGGAGCGGGTCGTGCATATCTGGTCAACGACGCTGCCGCTCAGGGCGCTTTCCCATACAACATCACGACCGGTTCATTTGAGACCACGATCAGTCCGCTGCCCTACACCGCCACGGGAACCGACTCCGGCGGTGCTTGGGCTCCGGGGATGATCCCGCTTCCTCCTGGCGCTGAGGTGTCAATTACTAAGACTGATTCACCCGATCCGATGATCGTGCCGGTCGGCGGCAATCCCACCGACATCACTTATACGATCACCGTGACGAACAACGGCCCTGACTCGGCCACGGATGTCATGGTGACGGACACGCTTCCCGGAAACGTCACATTTGTCTCGGTTGATCCGCCCGGCATGCACGACAGCGGCGTGATCAGCGCCAATATCGGCGGCATGACGAACGGCCAGGTCGTGGCCTTCAATGTGGTCGTGACGCCGACGGGACTGGGCACTGTCTCGAACACGGCGACAGTCAGCAGCACCTCGCCGGACGCGATCATTGAGAACAATAGTTCAACCGCAACGACCACAGTGCGCGAACCCGAGGCAGACATCAGCGCCAGCATCACCGCCCCGCCGTCCTGTTCCTTGCTGCCCGGCGGCACTGCCAATTACACGTTCACGCTCGCCAATGCCGGTCCCGAATCGGCGGAGAACGCTCAGCTCGTCGTGACTTTCCCCGCCAACGTTACATTCATGAGTTCCACGCCCCCCGTAGTCCCGGTCGGCAACACGCTCACCCTCAGCCTGGGCACCGTGGCCGCCGCGAGCAACGGCACGTTGATGGCGGACTTCCTGATTGATTCGGGATCGTCCGTGGTGATGAACGCCAGCGTGTCCACCACAACCGGTGATCCCAATGCCGCCAACAACACCGCGTCGAACACGATGAACATGCTGGTGCTGCCGGCGACATCACCGATCAAGGGCATCTTTTCTACGATTGCTTCCAGCCCCACGAGCGATGTACCCGGCCAGCCGGGCCTCCACTTCGCCACGACCGCCGGCATCGAACGGCCTTATCGCAGTCCCGATGGCACCAAGTGGATCATGATGGCCGACACCGATAACTCAGATGCCGTTTTGGATCAGTTTATACTGGTGGGGACGGTCGGAGGCTCTTTCGACACCGTCGCTCGTGAAGGCGTCACCATCTTGCCCAACGGCCAGACGATCGGCACATCTCCGCGCGATCAGTTGAGCATCAACGATGCCGGACAGTGGGTCTTTACAACCAACGCGAATGGCGCAAGCACGACCGATGACGAAATGGTCGTCAAATGGGATGGCGCCCAGTTGGTCACCGTCGCTCAGGAAGGAAGCCTCTGCCCGGCGTTTCCACCTGAGAACGACATCCGATATGGTGCCACTGCACACTCTCCCAGCATTCAAAATGACGGCAGTGTGTCGTTTTACTTCACGCTGGTGAACACGCCCGCCAATCAGGAGAACACCTATTTGACAGACGATGGTGCCACAATCCTGGCTCAGGAAGGCGTCACCGTGCCGACCAATCAGGGCAACGCCACGACATACGCTTATGACACTTTCCCGAGCGGTACGATTGGCGTCGGCCTGTCGCTCAACGCGGCCGGCACGAGCTTCTGCGGAATGATTGACCTCATTACGGCCCCCACGGCCGAGGATCGCACTCTGGTGGTCGACAATGATGTGAAGATCCAGGAGGGCTTTGTTGTCCCGGGCAGTGGGTTTGGGTCAATCGTCGCATCTGCCTCGCCGCTCATGAACTTCATGGAGTCCAACGGAGACTGGTTCTCCTACGGCTCAAACGCGGACGGACAGGACTGGGTGGTCCGAAACGGATTGGTGATCGCCGCGACCGGCACCGAGGTCGTCAACGAAAGTGGGTTGTTCTGGGGCGATGCATCGTTTGCACAAACCTTCTTCTCCGCAGTCGGCAGCCCCAATGGAAACTACGTAATTGGCGGCGTGTTCAACGGGCCGGCCGTTTCCAACGCGGCGCTGGTCATGAACGGCACAACGATTGTCGCCCGCGAGAACGACCCCGTCGATCTCGACAACAACGGCCTGTTCGACGACGGAACCTACATCCGAACATTCAGCAACAACAAGCTCTTCATGAGCAATTCCGTGATCTACACCGTCGTCACCCTGCGCGGCGAGAATGCCGCCCTCTGCGGCGCCACCGATACCGAAATCGGTCAGGCATTGATCAGCATCCCAATCGGCGGAACCGCCCTCCCCTGCTGCAAGGGCGACATGGATGGCTCGGCCCACGTCGATCAGGACGACGTCGGTGAGTTCATCACCCAGCTCGTGCTCGATGTCGGCGGCGATCCGTGCCCGCTCGCCACGGCTGACGTGAACAACGACACCGTGGTGGACGGCCTCGACGTCAGTTCGTTCGTGGATCGCGTCCTGGCCAACGGCGGAACCGGAACCGCCTGTCCGTAACACCGGGCGGTTGCCGAGAAAAGATTTGATTCGTTAGTACAGACCGGGCCGGCGTGCGATTCGCGCGCCGGCCCGGTTTCTCATGTCGGCCATGCCGACGACTCGATCAATTCAGACAGGCCCGCCCCCTGCCGGTCGACCATCTCGCGGTAGCGGCCCCCGGCGGCCATCAGCTCCCCGTGCGTGCCGGTCTCAACGATTCGGCCATGCTCCAGCACGACGATCAGATCCGCATTGACCACGGTCGACAGTCTGTGTGCGATCATGAACGTCGTGCGGTGCGACAACAGTTCGCCCATCGAGGCCTGAATCAGCCGCTCGCTCTCGGTGTCGAGGTTGCTGGTCGCCTCGTCGAAGATCAGGATCGCCGGATCGGCCAGCAGAGCACGGGCAATCGAGAGCCGCTGGGCTTGTCCGCCGGAGAGCCGCACGCCCCGTTCGCCGATCAGCGTGTCATAGCCATCGGGGAATGAGCGAATGAACTCGTGGGCATTCGCCCGCCGCGCGGCCGACTCGATGTCCTCGCGCGGCGCATCCGGCACGGCGAAGGCGATGTTCTCGGCGATGGTGCCGTCGAACAAAAAGACATCCTGCGAAACAAGACCGAGCAAACTGCGATAACTCTGCAGCCGAATGTCGCGCAAATCGACGCCGTTGAGCCGCACCGCCCCGGCCGTCGGGTCATAGAACCGGGCAACGAGATTCGTGACCGTCGTCTTGCCCGAGCCGCTGTGCCCGACCAGGGCCACCGTGCTGCCGCCCGGCACGGTCATATGAAAATCCCGCAGCACCGGCTGGTCGGGCCGATACGAGAAGTCCACATGCTCGAACGAAATCGACTCAACCCGGCGCGTCGCCAGCCGCGCGTCCGGCCTGTCGGGCATGTCGATCGGCCGGCGCAAGATGTCAAACACCCGCTCCATCGCCGCGAGACCTTGCTGCGTCTGACCCCACGACTGCACAATGATCGAGACCGGGTTCAGCAGCATCAGCAGATACATGTTGAACGCCATGATCTCGCCGATGGTCGTCTCGTTCTTGATGGCCAGCGTGCCGCCCACCCAGATGACCAACACACCGGACAGTGGCAAAACGATGCCCCAACCGGCCCCGACCAGTGCTTCGACAATGTTGGAAAAGATGTCCTTGCGGCCGACCGTGTGATGATCGATGGCATAGCGCCGCATCTCGCCGGCCTCGCGCCCAAACGCGCGGACCACGCGAATGCCGCCGAAGGTCTCCACCACGCGTCCGTCGATCTCGGCCCGGTCGCGCCGCATACTGCGGTAGATCGGCTTGATGCGTCCGATCGAAAACAGATTCAGCGCGATCACCGGGGGCAGCAGGACCAGGGCCGCGACGGACATCTTCCAGTTGATCCAGAGCAGCACGGTCAGGGTGACGACGATTTTGAGCAGCGCCACGCCGGGCGTGATGACCGCCATCTGCATCAACCCCGTCACGCTGTCGACATCGCCTGAGAGCCGCGAGGTGATGCCGCCTGTCTTGATGAGTGACAACTCGTGCAGCGGCAGCCGCAGGAAGTGTCGGTAGAGCCGCTGTCTTAGCCGCGAGATGACCAGCAGATTCAACCGCCCCTGGCTGAGTTTGCGAAATATCTCGATCGATACCTGGGCGAAAATGACGACAACCAACCCCGCGCCGACCCAGTGCAACATCCGGCCGTCGCGCGCCGGAATGGCATGATCGATGATGTACATCGTCGCCCGCGGAATGATCAGCCCGAGCAATGAGCCTGCAAGGGCCAGCGTGAATGTCGCCGCGATGGACCGGGCATGCGGCCGAAGCCACTTTGCATAGTCGCGCAGATACCCGCGCCGCGTGCCCCAATCGGCGCGGGCCCGCGTCGGATCGGCCTTGAGGTCGCGCTCAATGGCGTCGGTGAGGTAGCGTTTGCGAAAGGCTTTGAAACGGGCTCGAGAGGAGTCAGACATATAAGTGAGGAACTGATCCCGCCGTAACGGATGCATGCACTGCGATTCGATGACACACGCGATCGAACCCCCATTGCATAGATCGTAAGTCTAGGCGCATTGCGACAATTTTCATTCGCGCCGACAATGACGCCCGCTAAGTAGTTCATTCAGTGCCCACCACGCAAGTGGTCGGCTGGACGACATGGTGCATGGTTTTTCCGCGCGATCAAGCCCCGGACGGGCGTCCGGGATTCTGAAAAATTAGCCAAGATGACCCCGCCAATTGAGATTCCCGAAGGTTACACCGCCCACCCGATCGACTCAGTCGAGTGGCATGACGACAGCGTTACGATCGCCTACGCCGGCGGAAAGCGCTTCGGCGGCACGCTGCGCGACCTGCTCACGCCCGACGTAGAGGCGCTCATCGTCAAGGGCGCATGGGTGATTTTTCGGTATCACACGGCCGAAACGGGAGCGCCGAACACCGTGGCCCATGTGCTGGTGTGGAACGCGCCGAACGAGGAGTGGGCGGAGTTGTACGACGATTCGTGACGATCAGAGCCGGCCTGTCCTCAGGCCGGTGAGTCGAACAAAATGATCATCGCGCCATTCTCTCGAAGATATGAATAGCTACCTTGAGTTCACCGGCGTGATGACAAGCCGGCTCTGCTTGCCGGGCGGTACTCAATTAGACAGGCCCAATCGGATCAACGTCAGCCCGACTGAGTTGTAGCGCGCTGGTCGGCAGGTGCTTGGCGAGTGACCCAGCGAGTGACTTCAGCACCGGCCGCTCACTTGTCCAATGCCCGAGCAGAATGGCCGCGGCGCCGCAGCGCTCGATGCGCAATGCGTCGTGATGCCGCATCTCCCCGGTGATGACGACGTCCCCGCGCCCTAATCCACCAGGAGTGGAGAACGGAATATCGCCGCCCGCACCCGCAATCACGACGCCGCGCGATATCTGAATCTTCGCTTCACCGACGACCGATAGGCACGCCGCGCGGGTCGCCAACTTCAGTCTCTGCGCGAGCGCGGCGAGCGTCACCCGCGGCTTCAACGTTCCGATACGGCCCTGACCGGTCTGCAGACTCGGCACGCCGCTGAGTGGGTAAAACTCAAACGCCGGCTCCTCATAGGGATGCGATGCGCGAATGGCCTGCGTCACGCGACGCAGCGCGGCCGCGTCGGCGGGCATGACCGATTCGATGCGAAGTTCGTCCACCCGTTCGAGGCGGCCCTTCTGACCAACCACAGGGTCGGTGTCTTCGGTGCCGAAGAACGTCCCCTGGCCGGCCAGTCGAAAACTGCATTTCTCGTAGGCCCCGATGCGGCCGGCCCCGGCCTCGAAGATCGCCTCGGCGACTTTCTCGACGTGCGTCTCCGGGACGAAGATGACGACCTTGCACTGTGCCGCGGTCATCGGCGATGCGCTGATCGGCTGAAGATCACTCAGCCCCGCAAGTTCCGCGAGCACGTCATTGGTCCCGCCCGGCGCGGCGTCCAAGGCGGTGTGCGGGCTGTAAACAGCGATGCGTCGAGCCAGGCAATCAGCCGCGACACCTTCCTGCGACCGCGCGTCGATCACCATCCGCTTTGCGGCCTTGAACAGCACGGGGTGGTAGCTGACGATCGCGTCGCAGTGGCTCTTTTCAGCCTCGTCGAGCACGGCGGACGTCGTGTCGATGGTCAGCATGACGCGACGCGCGGGCCAGTCGCGACTGCCGACCAACAGCCCGACGTTGTCCCATTCCGCGGCCGCCGAAAGCGGCGCGATGGCCTCCATCGCGATGCAGAGATCAATCACCTTCGGACCACCGCTTGCGGGGTGGATTCTGCGTGTGGCGGTTTTCACGTCGGGCTTGCTTTTTATTCGCTTGCGCATGCTTCCCGCACCTTCTCGCGGTACCACTCCGCCAACTGCCGCGTCAAATCGCCGGGCGCACCGCCACCGACCGTATGCCGCTCGATCGCCGTCACCGGCATCACCTCCAGCACGCTACCGGTCAGAAACACCTCGCTGGAAACCAGCAATTCGTCGATATTGATCGCCGCCTCGGTGACGCCGATTCCATTCGCGGTCGCCAACTCAATGATCGATTTCCGCACCGTTCCCGGCAGGATCGGCGTATCGACCGGCGGCGTGATCAGGCCGCCATCGCGAACGGTGAAGACGTTGCTGACCGACCCCTCGGCCAGCCGATTGTCGGTCGTGAACCAGAGCGACTCATGGCAGCGCTTGGCCCCGGCGTCCTTCATCGCCAGCAGCCGCGGCAAATAGCCGAGCGTCTTGTGACCGGCCAGCGGATCGTGCGGATTCTGGCGATATGGACAAATGCAGACCCGCATGCCGGCGTCGTAGAGTTCCTTCGGATAGGGTCGCACCTGTTCGGCGACGAGCAGCACGGTCGGCGCACGATCATCCGAAGGATCCTCACCCGGTCGCGGCACGTCGCCCGGCGTGACCGTGAGTCGCAGCCTCGCTTCACGCAGGTCGTTCGCCTCCATCAGTTGTTCAGCGGCGTCGCGAATCTGCTCGACATCGAGGGCGACGGGGACTTCTAATACCGACGCGGAGTGATTCAACCGCTCGACGTGATCGGCCAGCGACATGACCCGGCCGTTATAGGCGCGAAGCGTCTCAAACAGCCCCGCGCCATGGGAGAAGCCCGCATCGAAGACCGACACCGTTGCCTCTTCCGAGGGCACCAGCCGTCCGCTTAAATAGACAAAGTCACTCATCTCGCACTCATGGACTGTTGGAAACTCTCAATCCGCTTGTATGATCCAGACCGGCCGGGCAGAAGTTTGGGGCTCCCTTAAGGGCGGCGATCATGCCGCGGGCCTTGGCCTCGGTCTCTTCAAACTCCGCGTCCGGATCGGAATCGACCACGATCCCACCGCCCGCGGCCAGCGTCACCACCCCATCATGCACGGTCATGGTGCGAATGGCCAGATTCAATTGAATCGAGCCGTCGAATTCGAGAAAGCCGATGGCCCCGCAGTACGCCCCGCGCGGATCAGGCTCCAGTTCATTGATGATCTGCATGGCCCGCACCTTCGGCGCGCCCGTAACCGATCCACCCGGAAAGGTCGCACGCAAAAGGTCCACGGCGTCCGCATCGTCGCGAATGCGACCCGATATGGAGGCCACGCGATGGAAGACGGTCGGGTGGGTCTCAATCTCCCCCATCTCGTCTACGCACACCGTGCCGTATTCGCACACCCGGCCGATGTCATTGCGCAGCAAGTCGACGATCATGTTCAATTCGGCGCGATCCTTCTCGTGCGTGGTCAGATCGGCCATGGCCCGCGCGTCGCTCGCGGCATCGCCAGTGCGTGGGCGGGTGCCCTTGATCGGCCGCGTCCGTACAACGCCGTCGCGCATTTCGAGGAACAATTCCGGCGATGACGATACGACCGCAGAGCGTGAGCCAAACGGGATGTATCCGGCGTAGTCAGCGGCGTTCGTCTCACAGAGACGGCGATAGAGATTCATCGGCGCCCCGGCATACCGTCCGCGCGCCTGTCTCGCGAGATTGACCTGAAAGACGTCGCCTGCCCGAAGGTACTCGATGATTCGCCGCACGCGATCGGTGTGCTCACGGCGATTGAGATTCCACTTCAATTCGACGCGCTCGGCATCAACCTGCGGCAACTCAGCCACATCACGCGTGAGCGTCTCGCACCATCGAGCCATCGCGTCGCAACGCGCCTGAGCCGGTGCGCGCTTGACCGCCTCATCCTCCCATTCCACAGCCGCTACCATCCACGCATCACCCTCCCGATCGTGGATCAACAGGGTGTCGAATTGCATCCAATGTGCCAGCGGCACACCGCTCACCCGGCCCCGCCAATGCGCCGTCGGTTCCGTGAACTCGCCCGCCTCGTACGACAGAAAGCCAATCCATCCCCCGGGAAACGGACACCCCGGTTGACGCTCCAGATGCGGACCGGACTGCAACATCGTCCGAATTGCGTCAAATGGGTCCGAATTGCTCGAATCCGAGCGAATCGTGCATTTCCTCACCGGCTCCAATCCGATGACGCTGTACCGCCCGCCGTGACCCGCGACGGATTCCAGCAGCACGCCGTCAGGGAAGCGGCCCACAGCGGCACGCAGGCCATCGCGATCAACCGCAGGACGCGTCTCGCGAGTGACCAGGCGGGCCTGTGATTTGCGTCCCAAGTGTGCCATGGGACGCAGTATAGGGCGTTGCGGGGAATGGCTCTTAGTTGACTGAACGAGGGTGGTTCAAACGGCGTTTCGCGGTTGTATTCCGGTCGCGCCGGGCGATAACCGAAAGAAGCGATATTCCGGGCTGAAAACGGCAAACCCGCCTTGAGGCCCGTGTGGCTTGTTAGGTATAATCGTATGGTCCGCCCAGCGGACAGGGTGTGGGGGAACACGACGCCGGATGGGGGCGCGTGGCGGGAAGTGCCTACCTAGAGCGTCGTTACAGCGAAAGGCGAGGGTATGAATCCGAGACGCATGGAAGAGCGTGTCATTGTGTCAAGCGTGTCGCCGGTCCATCAACAGCGACAGACTGTGCTTTGGATCATCGCCATCCTCATGGCGATCATCGCGACGACCCTGCTGACGCGCGGCAACAGTCCGTTCGTGTCGACGGCCCACGGCGACGCGCCCATGGCCGGCGCCCGCGGCATCTTCGCGTTCACGGGCCAGATCGATCAGAACCGGTTCGGCCTGTTCATGATGGATGTCGACAGCAGCAACGTCTGGTGCTACGAGTACCTGCCCGGTTCGCGCAAATTGAAACTGGTCGCGGCGCGTTCATTCCTGTACGACCGCTACCTTGAGAACTACCAGACCGACGAGCCCAAGCCGGCGACCGTGAAACTGATGCTGGAGCGCGAGCGCCAGGCCCAGGGCCGCAACTCGGGGTTTGTTGACGCCGGTCGAGATGAGCCGGCCGGTCAAGCCATCGACACCGAGGAACCGGTAGACTCCGGATTGCCGTATGACAACGAGGGCGAGGACGCAATCGAGGCCGCTGACATCGGCGACGAGGAGTCCTATCATCCACCGGTGGAGACGGCGGCCAAGCCCGCGGCGCCATCCACGCCGGTTGAGGAAGTTGTTCGCTCAACGCCCCCCCCGCCGGCGCCCGCGCCGATTCAACCCACCGTCACACCACCCACGAATTCGGGCGGCTCGAGTGCGCCCCTCGAAGAATTGAAGGAATTGCCCGCAAAGAAACCCTGACCGCTCACCGCGGTTGATCCGCCCAGCGCGGATGGAGGCCTACGCCGATGGCTCAACAGTATTTGTCGATCGAACAGGTTTGCAAGACGCTCGGTGTCACCGAGGACGACGTCAAGAAGATGGTCGGCGACGGCCGTCTTCGTGAGGTCCGCGACGCCGGCAAGCGCCTCTATCGCACCGAGGACGTTGAGCGCATCCGCGGCAACGAAGGCAGCAGCATTGTCGATCTGTCGCTCGGCGATCAAGCCAACCTCGACGAGACCGAGACGTTTGCGTCGGCCCTGTCGAGCCTCGCCGACTCGTCATCGAGCCTGAGCATCCTCGACGACACCGGTTCCGGTACGCCCGGCCCGGCCGAGGCCGGCTCGTCGATTTCGCTCTCCAGTTCGGACATCGAACTGGACGGCATTCCCGAGTCGCTTCCCGCGAAGCCCAAGGCGCCGGAACCGAAGAAGCCCGAGCCCAAGAAGCCCATCGCCTCGGACTCGCTTTCTTCAGAGATCGCCCTGCTGTCGGAAGACGACGATGCGGGCGACAAGGCCTCACTCGGCAGCGCCGAGGACGCGCCTGAACTGGGCCTGTCCGGCTCGGACGTGATCAAACTCGATCAAACCGAGGAGGTCCGCAAGAAGTCCAAGGAAGACACCCGCATCACCAGCAGCGGCATCAGCGTGTTCGATGACGATGAACTCGAAGTCGACACCGACCCCATGGGCAAGACCCACATCGCTCCCGCCGTCGAGGATTTCGACGCCGTCGGCAGCGGCAGCGGCCTGCTCGACCTGACCCGCGAAAGCGACGACACGAGCCTCGGCGCCGAGTTGCTTGACGTCATTTCGCCCACTGATGCGGCGGAGACCGAGGCAGAGACGGCCGTCGCCGACGATGCCATTGTCGCGACGGTGACCGAAGACTCCGCCGGCGACAGCGCCTTTGGCGAAGGCGGCGCAGCGGTAGCGGTTGCCGCGCCGGCCGCCGTGCGTCGCAGCGCGGGCGCCATTGCGGGCTCGACACCGTTGAATGTCTCGATGTTCCTGGGCCTGCTGGGCCTGACCGCTATCGGACTCGCGGCTGCGTGCCAGCTTGTCGGGATTTTCCCAACGTCGGTGCTGGGCCCGATTTCGAGCGGCGTGCCCTACATGGCCACGTTCCTCGGCCTGATCGTCATCTCCGCCGTGCTCGGCGTGATGAGCATTCTGGCTGACAGACGTTAAATACGAATGACGTTTTAGTGGGATGGCGTGACCGCAACCATTTGCGGCCACGGTCTCGCTGCGCCTAGGCCTCGCTCACGGCCGATGCCACTCCGCACACGCGTTGCACAGCGCCGCACAAGACCGATCATCCCGGCGCAGTCGAGAGAGCGCATCCCCACGCCAAATCGAGCCCAGCGAATCCAGACGAACATCGCCAATGACCTGTCGCCCCGCGAAATCCTGGTCGCAGGTCGTGATCATTCCATTTGCAAGCACCGTCGTTCGTGAGAAAGTCCGCCGACAGGCCACACGCCGCGGCGGCGCCACCCGGCTGACCGAGCGATCCGGCAGTTGACCCGCGAAATGGCTGTATCCCGTCAGAAGCACGGCGCCCTGCCGCTCCGTCCAGCCATCGACGAACGCCTCCATTTCGTGCAGCGTCTCTTTCGCCTTGATCATGGACGGCACGATGAGCGGTCGGACGCGCCGCTCCGCCTGTCTCCGGCGAATCCAGTCGCCGACCGTGTCCATCGCGCGGCCGAAGCCGTCCAGCCCCTGCACGGCGCGGTAAGTCTCGGCAGTCGCGGCATCGAGCATCACCTCCACCACATCGACCGGCGTCTCAAAAATCGCCGCCTCGATCTCCGCGCTGCGATGCAGACCTGATGTGCGAAGGGCAATCGCCGCCGCGCCGGCCTCGCGAATCATCTTAACGATCGAGCCAAACTCAGGATGGGCAAGCGGCTCCCCGAATCCACCAAGCACCACGCGGACGTCATCCCACCCGGCGATGCCCTCCATGACCGCGCGAACGGGCGCCAGATCAATCGTCCCGCGTTCGGGCACCTGCCCCGACCCGGGGCGAAGGATCGACCCGCCCTGCCACGGGTCCACCGTGGTCAACTCGATTTCGATTTCGGCCGGACATTCCGCGACAAACGTCGATTCGTGGTCTCGCAGCCACCGGCAACATGCCAGCGCCCCGGCGTCGGGTCCGACGGCGGCAATCAATCGCGACAAGCGGTCAAATGACCGTCGCGTGTCGCCCAGGAGCCGCCCGCCTGCTTCAATGATCTCGGTCTCGCCGCGATGGCAGGCCTCGCGACCCGTCAGATCGGGCATCGGTTTGCTGGGCATGTAGGTCAGCATCGCGCCCGGCGGCTGGCCCGATGGCGCCAGTTCTTCGAGAAGCGTCCGCGCCAACACGACCGGCGCGAGGCCCGGCGGCGCCTGCGTGAACGTGATGCGATAGACGTGGCCCTCACTCACAAAGTGATGGACCATCGCGTCAATCAGACGTGCGTCGATCAGGGCCGCCGCCGCCGGAACGCCGACCACGATGTCGGCCTTTTCGCGAGCCGCCAGCGCCGCGGCCGCGGGCACGTGCGTGTCTTCGTCGAATGCACAAAGCCCGCCGATCCCACCGCGCCAGCCGTCGAGCGCCCACACGCGGCCGGCCGCCACAAGTTCACTATAAGCCGGTGGCTCGCCGGAAAACGTCTCGAGGGTAATCGGCAATCCGGCCAGCAGATCGCCCGCGGCCCGGGCCTGCGCCGTGGGCACGATGGCGAACCAATGATTCACCGCCGCGGCGCGCGTCGCCCGCTCGACCGTCCGTCGCAGCAGCGGCACGCCGGCCAGCATGTCCCCCAGCCGCGAGCGCGTACCCAGCGGCGAGCGCTCCAGATCCACCATGATGACGCCGATTGTCTTCATGAGCGATCCGACTCCAGCTCGGCGTCAAAGCGCGCCAGCGATTGATCCAGGATCGACTTCAATTCGTTGCACCCCTCCAGCAGCGCCTCGACAAATGCCCGATCCCGTCGAAGTTGACGCAACGTGTGCTCGCGTCCCCGATTCGAATCGACCGCCATGCGCCGGTCGGCGCTGGTCTTCATCAATTCGCCGCGCTGGGAGACGCCGGAGACCATGCGAAAGATCCCGTCGTGCTCGCGCACCAACGTGCGCAATTCGTCAACACGTGAAATCAGCCGGTTGAATTCGGCCGGACGATCCGTCAGCCCCTCCAGCCGACCGATGATGTCGATCGTCTCATCGCAAATCCCGCGAAATGCGGCCAGTTCCGACAGGCGAGCGGCAATCTCATCACGTCCCTCACGCAGCGGCCCGGTCTGATACCACGGCGAGCGGTCAAATTCGAATCGCTCGTTCGGAATGGGTTTTTCGCAATGACGGCCGACGGCCTCCGCCAGCGACATCGCCTCCGTGCCCGCCTTTCGAACCCCACCCTCCGTCGCATCAATGACCATCGCCGGACTGCGTGCAAAGTCCCGCTCGAACTGCTGCAGATAAGTGAACATCTGGTCGTCTGTATAAATCGGATGCCCATGCACGTCGGTCGCCTTCCGCAGGATCGGACGGTGCCGGCCGATCCGCTCCCACTCCTTCATCTCCAGCGTGCCGAAGCGGCCCAGTTCGCTCTGCCACGCGCGGTGAATGGCCACGCCGGGTGTGTAGTAACAATGGCCCGAGAAACCCAGGTCCTGACCGATGAAAATGATCGGATCGCAGCCCAGCCACTGCGCCAGGTAAAACGACAAATGCATCACCGTCGCCCCGGCCTGCATGGGCGTCCGCTTGGCCAGCCGTTCCCCCACGCACCGATGAGCAAACTCATTGTCCAGCAAGACAACTCGCCGCTTGTTGCCGGGTGCCACGCCGACGGCCGTTGCGTCGGCGTGCGAAGCGCGGGGAGACTGCGTGCCCCGAAAAATATCGACAACATGCCAGGTCGCCTTCGGCTCCGCCACAAGCATCAACTCATCCGGCATGTCGAGGCCTTCAAAGAACTGCCGCGACAAATCGCTAAAATCCAGCGAGGTCACGAAGTGCGGCCGGATGCCCTTCGCCAGAAGCAGCCGAAGCGTGGTCTGCGCAGCGATGACGACCGCCCGATCCTCGAGCCCCTTGAGTTGATCTACGTTTCGATCGAGCGACGGGCCCGCTGCAACGAGAATGGCCGGATGGCCCTTGAATCGATTGCGCAGGATGTCGGCCGGCGGCGTCGCAAGATACGTCGGCAGGTTCGCCGCGATGTTTCGACAGGTGATCGCGGAGTTGTGCAGCAGCGTCACCAGCGACATCTTGAGAAATGCGATGTAATCGAGCACCGCCTTTCGCGCGGCAGCGTGAAAATCCGGTGCGACGACGCGCGAAGCCGGCGGCGCCGCGAAGACCGTGCCCAGGGCCAGATCGGTGTTGTGCCGCGCGAGCCGCTCGTGCAGGTACGACGCGTCGGTCTGCGTCAGAAACTCGACGCGCCCCGCCTCCAGTTCGCGCGAAAGATCGACTCGTTCCAAAGCGGTCTTGATCGTCACCAGGTCGGGCTCGCAGACGATCACCAGCGTCTCGCCACCGAACACCTCATGAATCGCCTTGACGTGGTGCCCCAGCCCGAACCCCGAAAGCACCACGGCCGTCGCATCCCCACCATCCAGACCGCGGCAGAAATCCACCGCCTCCGAAATCGGATTATGACGGCTGTGCAAATAATGAGCGCGTCCGTCAGCCTGCTGAAATCGCGCCGTCGGCGGCCCGCTCCGGCTCGGCTCGACCGCAAGCGATGCCTCGGGCGGCAGATCGTCGATCCGCTGAGCCAGCCGCGCATCAAGGCGCCAAAGTTGGCGCATGTTGTCAATGAAAGTCTGATTCAGAACCGCCGTGGACATCAGCCGCGATTGTAGTCAGTTTTGGAATGAGCAGAATATGCGAATTGATTGGTCAGCCCGCGTTTAGGCTCTCAACTTCGATTTAGCTGGCCTCTGGCAATTCCCAATTCTCAACACGCAAGTCGCTGATTCGGTTGAACTCGGAGAGATTCGCCGTAACCAGCGTTAAGTCGTTGGCAATCGCAATTGATGCGATCATGAGGTCATTGGACCCGATTGGCAGGCCGCGCTGTTCCAATTCGGCTCGCAACGGCCCAAACGCCGCCGCGGCTCGATCGTCGAACGGAAATGAAATGAGCCGGGAAAGAAACAACGCCTGTGCGGCGCGAGTCTGCGTCGGCACGTGGCTCTTCGCTGCTCCAAAGGCCAATTCCGCCTTGACGATTGAACAGACCGCGAGCTTGTCATCACGGGCGGCATCAATCCTCCGGCGTAGCGGTTCAGAGCGACCGTTCAAGTACCGCACGCACGGATTGGTATCGAGCAGGTAGGTCATTACGTCGGGTCTCGGTCTTGCAAGGGAAGATCGGGTGGCTCATCCAATCCAAGTCCCGCACAGGAACCGTAGGTCTGGCGCACGAATTCGTGCCAGTCTGCCGCAACGGCGTTGGATCCGTCTCCATTCGCCGGCGATATCGTGACAGTAACCTCCCTGTTGGCCTCATCAGCACCGATGGGCACACGCAGGCTCAACACCCCATCGTTGCCGACACGCGATTGTATTCGAATGGGTCCGCTCACATTCAGCTCCAATTGCTGCATATTGTATCGACATTCACCGCGCAATTCCTGCCGAATTCCATCAAGCCCCTGCGCTGTGAAATCCGATTAGTCCTTATCGCTCGGTAGGGCAAAGATCCTCTTTGCCCCTTCGGCGATGGCCGGTGGCACAAAGCAAAAAGTGCCCTACCGAACCGCTTGCCAGCGGCGCGCGTACCGACGTAAGATCGCGTCCGCATGAGGCGGTGAGCGAGTTTTCAACCTGGGCGATCCGTCGCCCGGCCGTACACGGAGGTGGGCCCGCATGTCAAGAGCCGTTCCCGATTTCAACCTCGGACTCTCTCGTGAATCAATCCTCGCCGCCCGCGCCCTGCGCACCGGTCAGCGGCAGCACTGGTCCAGCCCCTATGCCGCGCGAAAGATTCACCTCATCGGCATCGGCGGCTGCGGCATGACCGGCCTCGCCGGCGTCCTGCTGCGATGCGGCGCCGACGTCAGCGGCTCCGACAGGGCCGATCGCGAGCCGCTCCGCCGCCTGGAGGAACTCGGCGCGTCGATCCAGATCAGCCACGCACCGCTCAATATCCCGAGCGACTGCGACCTCGTGGTCTATTCCGCCGCGATCAAAGACGACAACCCCGAACTCATCGAGGCCAAGCGCCGCGGCATCGAGCGAATGAAGTACGCCCAGATGCTCGGACAAGTCATGCGCCTCCGCACCGGCATGGCCATCGCCGGCACCCACGGCAAGAGCACCACCACCGCCCTACTCTCCTACATCCTGCGAACCGCCAAAGCCGACCCAACATTCGTCATCGGCGCGGAGGTCGAGCAACTCGGCGGCGGCGCAAACGTCGGCGACGGTCCTCACTTCGTCGTCGAGGCCTGCGAGTTCGATCGCTCGTTCCTGAACCTCACCCCCAAGTTCGCCGCGATCCTGAACATCGAAGAGGATCACCTCGACTGCTTCCCCGACATCGCCGCGATCACCGACGCATTCCGCGCCTTCGCCGCCCTCGCGCCCAACGACGGCGCCATCATCGCCAACGGCGGCGACCGCATCGTGATGGACGCCGTCAGCAACGCCCGCGCCCCGGTTGAGACCTTTGGCTATGACGAAGGGATGACCTGGCGGGCCATCGACCCGACCCACGAGCGCGGCTGCTACGCATTCGACATTCACTACAAGGGCGAGTTCTACCTGCGGGCCGAGATGAAATGCCTCCCCGGCCGCCACCAGGTCATGAACGGCCTCGCCGCCACGGCCATGGCCCACCACGGCGGCATCGCCAAGGAAGCCATCGCCGCGGCCTTATCGACCTTCAAAGGCGCCGATCGCCGCCTCACCCATCGCGGCGAAGTCGGCGGCATCCTGCTGCTCGACGACTACGGCCATCACCCCACCGAGGTGCAGGTCACCCTCCGCGCCGTCCGCGAGCACTACCCCGATCGCCGCCTCTGGCTCGTCTTTCAGCCGCATCAGCACTCGCGGACCCGCTTCCTCCTCAACGACTTCGCCCGCAGCTTCGGTCAGGCCGACCACCTCCTCGTGCCGGACATCTACTTCGTCCGCGACAGCGAGGCCGAACGCGAGGCCGTCAGCAGCGCCATGCTCGTCGATCGTGTCCGGGCCAACGGCGGCGACGCCCTCTACTTGCCGACCCTGCCCCAGATCGTCGATCATATTACGACGCACGCGCAGCCGGGGGATATCGTCCTGACCATGGGCGCGGGGGACGTCTGGAAAATCGCCGATGACCTCACCCGGCGCATCGGCGGATAGCCAAAGCCCAGCGTCCAAGCAAGGTGCGACGTGCGCAAAAGGGTGACGATGTGTCATGAGGAGTCAAGGTGCGCGGAATCGGAAGTATTCTTCCCTCGACACCTCGAAACCTAGACACCTCGACACCTTGCCGCTAGACACCTTCCCAAAAGGACCGCCGATGACCTGGCTCGACGAATTGGGTGATTGCTGCCGGCGCGAAGTGCCGCTCGGTCCGCTGACGTGGTTCAAACTGGGCGGACCGGCCGAGTACCTCATCGAGCCGGCCTCCGAAGAACAACTCGCCTTCGTGGTCAAGAAGTGTCGCGAGACCCAGACGCCCCTGCGCATCCTCGGCCTCGGGGCCAACCTGCTCGTCGGCGACGAGGGCGTCCGCGGCGTCGTGCTCTACCTCACCGCCGAACCCTTCACCCGCATCGCCTTTGACGGCAACACCTGCCAGGCCGCCGCCGGCGTCAGTCTGGCCAAACTCGTCCTCGCCACGGTGAAGCGCGGACTCGCCGGACTGGAGCACCTCGCCGGCATCCCCGCCAGCGTCGGCGGGGCCATCCGCATGAACTGCGGCGGACGCTACGGCGACATCAGCACCGCCGTGAGCACCGTCCGCGTGATCAGTCCGGCCGGCGACATCTACCTCCGCGACCACGACGACCTGGACTTCGGTTACCGCCACTGCAACCTGGGGCGGGACCTCGTCCTCGGCGCGGCATTCAACCTCACCCCCACCGACCCCGAGGAGCTGCACACCCGCTTCCGGGAGATCTGGATGTACAAGCAGAACACCCAGCCGCCCATGGGCGATTCCAGCGCCGGATGCATCTTCAAAAACCCCGACGGCCAGTCGGCCGGACAGCTCATCGACCGCGCCGGCCTCAAGGGCCTCCGCATCGGCGGGGCCTACGTCTCGGATCGGCACGCCAATTTCATCATGGCCGACGCCGGGGCGAGGGCGGATGATGTGCGAAAGCTGATCGAGGCGGTACGAGAAAAGGTCCGCGAGACCCACGGTGTCCGCCTGACGCCGGAGATTCAGATCTGGTGAAGTCGACCTCTTCGACTCGCATTCGAAGCGTACCTGGCAGGTTCGGCGCTCACCGCTAGAATGGCGTCGATGACGACGATTTCAGACCTAACGCTCTGGCAGACCGACGGCGTAGGAGACGCGGTCGCGGAGGATGAACGACTCTTCCGTGAACAACTCATCACGTACATCGGGAACAAGCGCAACCTGCTCCACACGCTTGATGAAGCGCTCAAACGAGTTCAAAAACGCCTTGGCAAAGACAGACTTCGTATTCTTGACGCTTTCGCCGGTTCCGGCGTTGTTTCGCGGTTCTTCAAGCAACATGCCGATTTGCTGGTGTCAAACGATATTGAACGGTACGCCAAGGTGATCGGCGATTGCTACCTTGCTAATCGCTCGACCATCGATTTCGCTGCCCTGCGTGAACATCATCGATTCGTAGCCGACGCGGCAACCAATCTACCCGTGCGCGATGGGTTCATTCGCCGTTTGTATGCACCAAAGCGAGATGACGCAATTAGCCCTGATGATCGGGTCTTCTACACTACCGACAACGCGATGCGGATTGATTCAATGCGTGATCGGATCGACAAAGTGCCCGAGAAGTATCGCGCATTCCTGCTCGCGCCACTTCTGTCTGAGGCATCGGTGCACAACAACACTTCGGGCGTATTCAAGGGGTTTTACAAGAATGCGGATGGAATTGGTCAGTTCGGCGGGAATAACCGCGACGCCCTAACTCGAATTCTCGGTAAAATCGAGTTGCCCTTCCCCATATTCAGCCGCTTTGAGTGCGATGTGGACGTTCGCCAGGACGACGCCAACAAAACAGTTCGCAGCATGCCCTCACTGGATGTGGCGTACTTTGACCCACCATATAACCAACATCCCTACGGCTCAAACTACTTCATGCTAAACCTTATTGTCACGAATCAGGAGCCCAAAGAAATAAGTAAGGTATCAGGGATTGCGCAGGGTTGGCAGCGATCGGACTACAATATAAGGTCGGATGCATACAAGGCGCTAGCCGACCTCGTTGACCACACACCTGCCTCCCATCTCCTGATCTCGTACAACAGTGAGGGTTTCATTTCGCGAGAGCAATTTGATTCACTGCTTCGGAGGCACGGGCGTGTCGAAGTCATCGAAACAGTCTACAACACTTTCCGCGGAAGCCGCAATTTGCGTGGCCGGTCCATCCACGTGAAGGAACATCTTTACCTCCTCGAACGGCATTGATTCATGGCAAAGAAAGACCAACTTCGAGAATTGCGCTTCGGCACGGTTATCAACAAGACCTCCAAGGGCCAGGAAAAAGAAATCGACCATGCGCTCAAGCAGGTGGTGGAACGATTGCGAAAATTCGCACCGATTGCGCTTGAGCATACGAAGGAATGGAAACTTGACGCAATTTGCAACCATCTCAGAAAGCACTTTCCCGACGTAGATTTTCATTACCACTTCGACAGCAGCGCCATCCGGCCCGACGGCGGTATTTTGAGAATGGTTGCCAATGATGGCGAACAGTTCCCCATCTTGATCGGTGAAGTCAAGAATCAGGGCACGAACGACTTGCGCGCCCAGGAAGGGCTGGCGAAGCAAGCAAAGGGCAATGCGATTGAACGGCTCGGCAAGAATGTCATCGGCTTGCGCACCGCGCTTCGGAACGAATCGATCTTCCCGTTTGTCTGCTTCGGGTATGGCTGCGACTTTTCCGACGATTCGTCCATCCGCGACCGGGTCACGACTATAGCCATGTTCGGCGAGCTTAACAAAACGTATTTACACGCGCTCGGCCCGCATGGGATATTTGATCGGGGTAGCTTTTATTTCCGCGAAGGCGCGTGGACGGTCGATGAGATGGCCGAAATTCTATTCGATATCGCAAAACGCGCTGTGCAATACTATTTCTCGAAGTATGGCGAGAAGAGATTCTTGCCTGAGCAGTAATAGACGGCGATGGAACATCCTTGCCTTGCCGCGAACTTGAGCCATGCTTTATCGACCTTCCTCCTCATGCGACAACCAAGCCCAAATCTATCCTGTCCTATGCCGTTAGGCGGAGAGCGGATAATAGACCCTCGCGTCAGCTAATCGTACGAAATGGTTTGTATTCTCGCGCAATATGGACTGTCGGAGGTCGAAGAGTTCGCGTGTCAATGCGAGCAATTGCTGCTCGGAGGCGCAACCTCGATCGGTCCCGAAGATCCGTCGTGAGCCATCCGGAACCAGCAAGCTGTCCCGCGCCAATTCGCTGTCAACGAGCATCCGACAGTGCCGGTAACAGATCTCGACAATGTTCAATTCCAGCGGGATGCAGAGGTGAAGCTGAGCAATGGGGATGCTGTATGCGATGCTGACAATGTTGTAGCTCGAAATGTCGAGCTCGGGAGTCGCGTCGTACTTTAGCGACTTCATTAGCCTCGCGGCCTTTCTCATTCCCCCTTCTGTCTCGATATCCCGTTGGTTAATAAGGTAGTTGTGCCAAAACGGAGTATTGGCGACAAATTTGTTCGCTGCACGGTCGAAAACTTTTACGCCTCGGTGTTTCTCGTCGAATGTGCTTGCGTAACGCACTGTGTTGTACCATGTCGCCGGAACCACATCGACGACTCTACTTAGGCTTCCTCCTTCGATAACGATTGCAGTTGAACCGGTGGAATCAACGGAGGCCTCCGGGAATGCGCTCGCAAGCGAGCGAGCGGCATCCCGGTGCAAGTCACTAATGTCGGCCTTTGGGTCGCCCTCATATCGGGACTCCGGTTCAAGGGGCGGCTCCAGCCACCACCAGCCAGCAAGGATGGTAAGCAGATCGATGTCGCTGCGAGCCCGAATGTGAGTATCGTTGGTCGTTGATCCCTGGTAGCGAAATTCGCAGTCTTGTGGAAGATGCCTAACAAGTTGGTTTTTTACCCGATCACCCTGCGCGAAGGTGTTCAGCGTGTATTGAGAATCGATCGGCTGCATCGTTCCAACGGCATACTTGACGGACTCCGAGCCCTCGATTTCGCGAAAGGCCTCTTGAACCCGCTTTGCGAGTAGGACCGTGGGGTCTGACCGACGAGCTTCAAGTTTTGATAACCGACTCATTTCGAACCTCCGTTTTCGTCAACTGCATCGTGCCAGCGCTGGCGCGTCCGTGACCGTTAAAATAGAAACCTTCGGCGCGGGCTAGGTCGGCCGAGAAGACTAAGTCGCAGAGCCCGACGTGCCGTTTCAATTCGGTTTGATCAATCTTGGGAGTATTTGCGTAGTGATAGATCAGCCTGAACCTCCCGTCCGCTTCAGAATAGATTGTGGCACCGCTGCTCGAGGAGGTTGACGTAGCGGTTCGTAAGATAATGGCGATACCCGTCCACGACTGTACGATAGTGACGGTGCCATTCCATGGATAACTGACCCTGTCGCCGTCCTTTTGTGTCATTTCGCCGCTGCACTCCCATGTACCGTTTAGGTCCGGGACGAGGAGCCAACGGCGTAGCCATCTGACTCGCCAAACACGACGGTCAAACAACCAAAACAAGGCCCCGAATATGCCGAGTGACGAGACTCCACTCACCGTCAAGCCTGACAGCACGGTGAATTTCTGGGCCAAGAAGCCAGTCCAAGAACTCAAGAAAACGGAAACGACTCCAAGCGAGCCGTGCAATTTCCAGAACAGTGGGCAAGTTGTAGCGTAGCGGTGCATGTCAGAACCGCGATATGGCAACGCGCGTGCCACAGCCAAGACGCTCACCGAATTCTAACCTAACATTGGATAAACACCGAAGTTACGGGCGTGTTACGGTCTTTGGACAGCCCTTAGGCGAGCCGATGGTCATGCCGGATTGACATGCCAAACCCTTAGAACTGCCATTTTAGGCTCGATGAAGCCGTCGCCCTCACCTGCGCCGCGTCAATGCGTTGGCGACATGGACGGTGCCCAGCTTTGGTCGTGAGCGCAATCCAAACGCCTACTACGCGCGGACTTCATAATCATGTAGGTCGAGGTTACCTACCCGACGATTCGTACGCGGCGGCAGCTGCTCATGCCCGGCTCGTGCGAGAATCCGTTCTCGCACGCACCTTCGAGGGAATCCTTCCCACGTCCGCCCGCCTTCACGTCAATCCCGCGACACCGTCTGGCACAAGAAAACCGCCCCCGACGTCTACCGAATGCTGGTCAACAACTGATCGACAGCCCAGCAGCGGCGCACGTGAGCAGGAGAAACGGCGGATCAGGCGAATAATCGATCAGATAAACAGCAGAAATAGGGCCGGTTCAGCCTACGCCGCACCGGCGGTTTCATGAAAGGCGTGGAGTTCAGCCGAAAGCTTGCGAAGCTCATCGCGCTCGGGAGCGCCCAGCCGCTCCCAGGCGGCATCCATGCCCGCGCGCAATTCCTCAGCTTCCGACGATTCGGCGGCATCCGTCGCGATCAGGCCGTGCAGGCGAAAGAGCAACCTGGCGTAGGCCACGTAATCGCTGTTCTTGAGAAATGCTCGGCTCATGAATCCGTCTCGTCAATTCGCCAGCCGGGCCGCGTTGCCGCAAGCGCGGCGGAATACTCCGTCACTTGCATTATAGCATCGGGTTCAATCAGGCCGTGCCTTCTGTCGCGGCCATCGATACGCAATTGGAGTTTTTCCTGGACTTTCGATTGCTCAAAATCGCCATCGCCAAACCGCCATATTCTCAGCGCGTCGCTCCCGACGGCCGCCGCCATGCCCGGCCGCCCGCGAAGTCGTCGCGGAATTCGATGCGGCGGAGGGTCCCCCGGACGCGGCGCGACTGACATGCCGCCCGTGCTTGGGTGAACGGCTCCCTTTTCGTCCGCTCGAATGTCCACGGGTACGCGCACACCGAGCATTCGCGCATCGGACCCCACCATTGGCATGGTTCCGTCAGGGAGCATGGCTCGGAAGAATCTCGGCATGATGTTTTTGGGCGCCTGAGTTTGTCTGTTTCGTGAGCGAGTCTATGAGCAATGGGCAACAATGGGAAGGTCGTGTCGATCAATCGGGTCGGAAATCGATGACTTATGGACTCATTCCGTAACCTTCGCCGGATCGCCGAGTCGGTAACTCGTACTGCGGCCGCCGCCCACGTTCTGAGTCAAAATGCCGCGCTCCAGCAACTCCCGGACATCGCGCAAAGCCGTGTCCGTCGAGCACTTCGCCAACTTCGCATACTTCGACGTCGATAGAAATCCCTTGAAGCCATCCAGCATCCGATTGATCACCTGCCGCTGCCGCTCATTGACCGGACGGCGGTTGACCCGCTCCCACATGCGGGCCTTGTCCAGTACGGCGGCGAGCAACTTGTCCGCCCCGCCGATCGCCCGATCCAGGCAGCCGAGAAACCACGCCAGCCATTGGGTGATGTCCAAGTCGCCGCGCTGCGCCGACTCCAGTTGCAGGTAATACGCCTTGCGCTCGGCCTCGATCTGCGACGACATGCTGTAGAACCGATCGGCGATTCCATCGGCCCGCGCAAGGGCCATGTCCGCGATGGCCCGCGCGATCCGCCCATTGCCATCCTCGAACGGATGGATGGTCACGAACCAGAAATGCGCGACGGCTGCCTTCAGCACCGGGTCGATCGACACAGGGGCATTGAACCACTTCAGGAATGCCGACATCTCCGAATTGAGGCGCTCTGCCCCCGGCGCCTCGAAGTGCACCCGTTCGCGCCCCATCGGACCGGACACCACCTGCATCGCCCCCGCTTCCTTCTTCCGCCAGCCTCCCACGGTGATGCGATTCATGCCGCTGCGACCGGTGGGAAAGAGCGAAGCATGCCAGTCGAAAAGGCGCTTTCGCGTGAGCGGCTTGCGGAAGTTCTGCGTCGCGTCGAGCATCATTTCCACAACGCCATCAACATCCCGGCTCGCCTTCGGCAGGCCCGCCGTATCGAGCCCGAGCCTGCGGGCGATCGAAGAGCGTACCTGTTGCGGGTCGAGGTTCTCGCCCTCGATGGCCGACGACTTGACCACGTCGCTGGTCAATACGGCCAGACTCGCCTGCGAGCGCACGTCGAAGCCATGAACCTCCATTCGTCCAAGCAGCCGGCCCTGATTGTGGCGGGCCTCGCCAAGCGCTTCGGCCAGCGAATCGACATCCCAGGTGAAATCAGGCCAGCCGGATTGTTCATGGATGTACGTCATCTATTCACCGCAAATCCTGCGGTGATTATATCGTCTATTCACCGCACCGGCAACCCTATTCACCGCATGCCCTGCGGTGAATAACGGGGCGAATGTCCGGAAGTCATGGCAAACGACGCTATTCTGAGACCGTCACACCCTGAAGTATGCCGGGCGAACCGTAGCAACTTTCTGCATCACAAAGGCGGCCTCACGATGGAATCCCGAATGACAGCCACCATTTCCAGTTTGAGACACCCGTAGATACAGGTCAACTCGCTCCGTACCATCAAGACGCCGCCAAGCACGGCATCCCGGAACCCCGGGCAAGCTCGAAGTATCCCGACTCTGCCATCACCGCCCGCCCGACGAAGCCCCCATTCCAACCCGTTCCACGTGGAACATCTCCAGCGCAAATAACGACAACCACCGCCCATCCCGTGCGACGCACGTCGCTAATCACCCACCGGACCGATGCCGAAGACGACGGGTTGCAATCCAGCCGCCCACCCCACCGCCCACAAACTGGTGCCACACGAAACTGAAAACTGAAAACTGACAACTGACAACTGACAACTGACAACTGCTTACGGCTTCTCCAGCCTCACTTCCCGCGAAATGACGGGCGCCCCATTATTATCCAACACCCTCAACACCACCTTCGGCGGCTTCGCGGTCGTGTCAAAGTCCAACTGCCCCACATTCACCCCGCCGACATAGTGCTCCACCCGACCGGGGTTCTGCTCCTTCGCGCCCTCGGCGAACACGTCATTGGCCAGCGGGCTGCTGGTCAGATCCCACACGTCGGCCCCCCGCTTCTTGGGGTCGCTCATCTTCGTCAGTTCCGCGAAGTGCCGGTCGCCCGACAAAAAAATGACGCCCGTAATTTTATTCTCCCACATCCAGTCGAGAAACGCGTCGCGCTCGGCCTTGAACTGCACGCCCCAGCTCTCGTGCGGATGGCCTTCCGAAAGCATCTGATTGCCGTTCGCGACGACCTTGAACGCCGCCTTCGACTCCGCCAGGCCCTTCTTCAGCCAAGCCAACTGCTCCTTGCCGAACATGGTCTTGTTCGGCAGGTCCTTGACGTCCCAGTTGGGCACACGAAACGTCCGGTCATCGAGCATGAACACATCGACGTCGCCCCACGAGAAGCGATGAAAGCAGCCGCTGGCCTCGCCGCTGCCATACACATTGGGGAAGTACATCATCAGCGATTCGAGTGCGACGTCCGGCCACTTCCAGGTGCGGTCGCTGTTGTTCGGGCCGTAGTCGTGATCGTCCCAAAGTGCATACGACATGGTCGATCGCAGCACCTTCTGCATCTCGGGCTTCTGCCGCTCCTCGTCGTAGGTGTCGCGATACAACTCGCGCACGGCCTCGCGCTTCAGAGGGAATGCGGTCGGCGGATTGGGCAAATACATGTTGTCGCCGATGAACATAAAGACCTGCGGTCTTTCATTGGCGATCAAATCCCAGATCGGCTGCTTGACGTTCTTGTCCTGATGCGAGCACGAGCCGAACATGAAGCGATACTTGCCCGATTCACCCGGCTTCGGCGGCGCGGCGAACTCGGTCACCACCAGCGGCTTCGCCCCGCGCTTGTCGGGCGAGATGATCACTGAATACCGCCGGCCGGGGTGATACATGAACCGCACCAGCCCGATGTTGCGATCGGCCGACAGCGTCTCGATGTCCACCTCCTGCTTGCCGCCTTCGAACGGCGCGCCGCCCTTGTCGATGAGCGGCTGGGCGGTGGCATGCAGTTGACCGGGCCGGTCGGTCTGAATCCACATGGAAATGGTGTTGGGCGAATCCGCCGTAAACATCGGGCCGGCCACGATCTTCACCGGCGCAGCCGTGACCGCGATCGGCTGCGACGTCGCGGCCTGCTGCGCGTGGGCGGTCACGCACGATGCCGCCGCGATCGCGGTAACCGCCCAAATCGTTCGAATCAGCCAGTGATTTCGCATATTCGTCGCCTCCCTGCACATTCGCGTTGACCCAACCGCCGCGAACCCTATACTCGCGGAATCATGCGGTTGAATTGCAACGGATGCAATTCCGCCCGAATCGCAATCCCCCGAAGCGTGACGCCCCCTTCATGCCGCGTATTCAAAAACTCGATGCCGCACTCGTGAACCAGATCGCCGCCGGCGAGGTGATCGAGCGCCCGGGGTCGGTCGTGAAGGAACTCGTCGAGAACGCACTCGACGCCGGGGCCACGCGGATCGACATCGCCCTGGAGGAGGGCGGCGTTCGGCTGATTCGCGTGACCGACAATGGCGGCGGCATCGAGCCCGACGATCTGCCGCTGGCGCTGGCGCCGCATGCCACCAGCAAACTGCGCTCGGCCGACGACCTCTTTCGCGTCGGCACCCTCGGCTTCCGGGGCGAGGCCCTGGCCTCGATCGCGTCGGTCAGCCGCCTGACGGTCCGCAGCCGCACGCCCGACCGCGACGAGGCGAGCTCGATAGAAGGCGACGGCGATTTGCAGCCGTGCGCGGCTCCGATCGGCACGACCGTCGAGGTTCGAAATCTCTTCTACAACGTGCCGGCCCGGCGGAAGTTTCTCCGGCAGGCCCCGACCGAATTGTCACACGTGACCGAGCAGCTCGCCCGACTGGCATTGGCCCATCCGACGGTCGGATTCACCCTGACCCACAACGGCCGCACGGCCCGCGATCTGCCGGCCACGCCCGACCGCCGGACGCGAATCGCCGACTTTTACGGCGCTGATCTCGCCGAGTGTCTGATCCCGATCGCGCGCGACGAGCGCGGCCTGGCGATCGAGGCCCTCATCGCCCCGCCGGCCCAGTCCCGCGCGACTTCAAAATGGCAATATGTCTTTTTAAACGGCCGCTGCATCGTCGACCGGCGGATCGGCTACGCCATCCGCGAGGCCTACCGCGGCCTGATCGAGGCCGGCCGCTATCCGGTCGTATTCATCTTTCTGCGGACCGCGCCGGAGGAATACGACGTCAACGTGCATCCGACGAAGATCGAGGTCCGCTGGCGCGACGCGGGTCTGGTGCAGTCGCAGGTGCTGGCGTTTCTGCGGGACAACCTGCTCTCGCGGGACCTGGCCCCGCCGGTGTCGCTGGGGGGCAGTTCGATCCGCGAGGCCGCGGAGTTGTTCCCGGCATCGCCGCATGCAAGCGGGGTGCGCCGGGCCGTGGCCGATTATCTCAAGTCCATCGACCCCACCCAGGCCAGGCTGCGCTTCGAGCCGCCGCGATTCGCCTCGCCGCAAGTGCGACCGACCCTGGCGAGCGACTACGCCGCTTATACGCCGGCGCGGCACGATCCGATTCCGAGGATGGAGAGTCCGATCGAGGCAGGCGCGTTGAGTGAAGCGACCGAGAATGAAATAGACGGCGATACGGCTTCGACGCCATCGGCGCCGTCGCTCGCGGACGATGCGATCAGCGCGGAGTCTTTGCGCAGCACCGGCGATGCGCTTGCGGCCGACACGCGCACACCGGCCTCGCCGCCGCGCCTGGCCGACGCACTCGGTTCGCCGGCCATTCAGATCCACAACACCTACCTCGTGGCCCAGACCGACGAGGGCGTGATCATCATCGATCAGCATGCCCTGCACGAGCGCATCTTGTATGAGCGCTTCCGCTTGCGCATCCTCTCCGGTCCGCTGGAGAGCCAGCGGCTGCTGATTCCCGAGACGATCACCGTGTCGCCGTCACAGGCGCAGGCGGCGGCCGATCATGCGGACTTGTTGGGCAGGCTGGGTCTGGAATTATCCGCGTTCGGCCCGCGCAGCCTGGCGGTGCAGGCCTTTCCGTCGCTGCTGCCGCATGTTGAAATTGCGACATTCGTCAATGATCTACTGGATCGTCTCGCAGAGGCCGGGCAGGTCGAGACGGCGGAAACGATGATCCACGCGGCCCTCGATATGATGGCCTGCAAGGCGGCCGTGAAGGCCGGCGACCCCCTCACCCACGACGAGATTCAGGCGCTGCTGGCCCAGCGCGGACTGGTTGAAAAATCCTCCAACTGCCCCCACGGCCGCCCGACCACGCTGCAACTCTCCACGCGCGATCTTGAGAAACAGTTCAAGCGCGTGTGATTGATCGACGTCATTGGATTCCAAAACAAAACCGGCCGCCTGTGATTGCAGGCGGCCGGCTTGAGTTTCTTAGATGATCGGTCGGGCTAGGTCCCGGTCCGTTTGATTGTCGTCGGCGATCAACCGCCGCCTGCCGTGGAGAGGGTCGGGAAGGCCTCGGCCTCCGCCTCTTCCTGAATGATGATCTTCGGCTTGATCAGGATCAGCAACACCTGATCGTCCTTGACGAGGGCCGTGTTGGAGTAGGCCCGCTTGAGGATCGGAATGCGCGACAGAATCGGCACGCCGGCATCGGTCTCGCGTTCGGCCGACTGCTTCAAGCCGCCGATCAGCAGCGTACCGCCGTCCGGTACCGAGACGGTGGTCTGAATCTGCTGGGTCGTTCGGCGAATGAGCTGGACGAAGCCGGCGCCGCCGGTCGTCGAACCGCCGGCAAACTGGAACGGAACCGGATCACCCGAGACCTGGGTGAAGGTCTGGATGGTCATGGTGACGTAGCGGCGATCGGCCGTGACCGTGGCCCGAACGTCAAGCGAGCGGCCGGTGAGGGCCGTGTTGATGATCGGCTGGAAGAGGCCGACGTTGTCACCCAGCACCGGCGTCAGGGCCGATACGTAGTCCTGCTCGATGAAGGCCTGGAAGGTGGCCCGCTGACCGTTGAAGAGCACAAGTCGCGGCGCGTCGAGATCGCTTGCGCGATTGTCGACCTGGGTCGCACGCAGCAGGAAGTCGACCTGAATGTTGTCCAGAAAGCTGCCAAACATCTGGAATGCCGGGCTGGTGTCAGCACCACCAAGCGAACCGGGGATGTTGGTGGCGACCGGCGTGGCCAGGTCGAGGGTGTTGTTGATGATGGGAATCGGCGTCCAAGTGCCCGAGTGCGGACCGAGGCTGCCGGGCGCCGGGACCAGACCCGGCTGACCAAACGGCTGCGGGAACGACTGGGTCGGCAGGGGAACACCGATGCCGGCCGGCGCGCCGGGGGTGAATCCCAAGCGGCTGAACTGCCGCGGGACCAAAACCAGCGCACCGGTGGCGGGATCGCGAAGCGGCGTATTCTGGAAGCCGGCCCGATCGAAGCCGGCGTTTCCGTTGTTCAACACGACGTCGAGATCCACACCGATCTGCTCGAGGTAGTTTCGCGAGACGGTAATGTAGCGGGCTTCAACCGCGATCTGGAGCGCCCGGGCCTGGCGAAGCTGCTTGAGCAAGTCGCGAAGCTGATTGTGGGCCGTTGAGGTCTGTGTCACGATGACCTGGTTATTCAGGTCGCTGATGGCGCCGACGTTTCCGCCGGCGGACCGCCAGCTCTCGGGATCAATTGTTTCCTGAATCAACTGGATCAGGCGGGCGAGGTTGTCGGCGCCGTTGTCGTTTTGCGGCTGCTGCTGCTGGCCGGCGCCCTGCTCGAAGATGCCGCCGCCGCCACCACCGCCGCCGCCCTGCGCGCCGCCCAGACCGCCCTGCTGCTGCTGGCCGATCTGATTCAGGTTGACAGTGCGTCCGGCAAAGTCATCGACGCGGATGATGAGGTCCTGCACGTTGTAGACCTGCACGGTGGTCCGGCGGGCCAGGTCTTCCTTGGTGGAAATCTGAATAACGCCGTCGCCGATTTCGTAGGCCAGATCAGTCTCACCGGCGCCCACTTCCTCAAGGATGAGTTTCAAGGCGGTCTCGATCTTGACGGTGCCGGCGGCCAGTTTGAGACTGACTTCCTTGTCCTTTTCGATGGCCGCGGTTTCGAGGGCCGTCCAGTTGACGACGATGTTCAGTCCGGTCAGATCGCGAAGGTAGTCAACCACCTGCTCGAAGGTGATGCCGTCGAAGTTGATTTCGGGGGCCGTCTGCTGAAGTTTGCGGGTGATGGTGCGATTGGCTTCGCTCTCGGTCACCTCGGCCGCGCTCTGCCGCTTGGCGGTGATCTCGGCCCAGTTCTTGGGATAGAGCACGTCCTTGTGCCAGGGGATCAAGGCCTCTTCGGTTTCAACGAAGAGATCCTGGGCCTCATCGCGCCGAACGGTCGTCGCGTTGCGGTCGCGGACGTGGACGGCAATGTCTTCCAACGTCTCCTTCATGACCGCCGCGTTCTGATTTTCGGGGTCGATGGCGAGCAACTGCTTGAGCACCTGAATCGCATCTTCATAGCGGCGCTCTTTGCGAAGCTCGATCGCATGGTTCATCAACTGATCGATCTGCTTGCGCTTGCTTTCCTCGATGAGGGCGATTCGCTGGGCTTCGCGGTCGGCGATCTCGCGGCTGGCCTCGGTGATTTCGGACTCTTCGTAGGCCTTTTCCTCGTCATCGATGTAACGGGCGAGTTGCACCGCGTGATCGCGGAACTGCTCGTAGCGGGATGGCGGATTGGCAAAGCGGCGATTCGCCTCGATGGCCTGGCGGGCGTAGTCCATCAACTGATGGGCTTCGGCGAAATCGTTGGCGATCACGGCCTTCTTAATCTTCTCTTCGGTGACGCGGTAGGTCTTCTCAGCCTGCTGCCAGAGCAACTCATGCTCTTCGGCCACTTCATCGACGATGTTTGAGGCGCCGATCGCGCGGCTGGTGCCCGAGGAGCCCGGCGTGAACAAGCCTGTTGTTCCGGGCGCCGTCACTGACGAACTGCTCGAGGGCGACTGGACGGTGGTGGTTGAAGCTGGGGCCGAACGTGAATCGAGCAACTCCATCGGCTGAACGGGACCGGACGAGCGAACTGGCGCCGCTGTGCTGCTCGCGGGCGTGATCGGCTGAACGGCCTGCGGCGGCGAGGTGCGGGCCGGCGGATTGTTGGAAACCGCCGAGGCACCCGGGCGAATCTCGTGCATCTCCTCCATGGGGACCGTGCCGCTGGTGCTCGGCGTGGTGCGAGCCGGCGGAGGGGCCGGCGGCGTGGAGGTCGTCGCGGGCTTGGTGGCGTTCGATGTGCCGGTCACCTCGTGCATCTGAATGGTGGCACCAGACGATGCAGGTGCGGCGGGACGATCGATCTCGGCCAGCTTGGCCGAGGCGCGGGCCTTGGTGTCGGCCGGGGCATATTTGTTGGTAAGAATACGATTGTAGATGGGCTTGGCCTCGGCGCCCTTGCCGGAACTCATCAGAGAGTCGGCCAGTTCCAGATCGTGCCGCGCGTCGGCCTGTGCGCCGATGGCCGTGGTCGTGTCGGTCAGGTACTTCTGAAGCTGTACCTGCTGCACCTCGTCCTTAAGCTCATCAGGGTCCAACTTGTCCAGCAGCGCCCGGGCCCCATCGTAGTCGCCGGCATCGAACAGCTTGATGGCCTGGGCGAGCAGATCGGCCGCCGACGGGTCCGTGTCATCCGCCCGAACGGTTGTGCTGACGAGCATCATCCCGACGAGCAATGCGGCACATGCATACCGGAGTCGCGACATGGGTCTTCTCCTGAGTTCGTCTCAATCCGCTACTTGTTTCCGGCTCGCCGCCTGCAACGTGGCGAATCGGCAATGTTCGGTGTGTCTGAATGCGACGTTCCCTCTCGCCGCACTGCGGTTCCGGCTGTCGGCAAGCTGGGTGGGGCCGACCGCCGTGGCGCATCCGCGCCATGCCATGGCCGTGGTACGCCATTGGCCTACCTAATCTACGCCGGTACAGGCAATAATGCAAGCCCCTGTCGGGTCAATCCTTCAAATTGGCGCTCCCAATCCCCCGGTCCGAGGAAGCATTCGAACACCCTTACATCGGCCATGTGGCCGGTTTCACCGCGTATTCGGCAAATTGATTGTATCCGGACCGTCGGGCCGTTTGTCTCCCCCGATTTTCGGGCCTCGAAGTCGGTCCGGGTAGCGCGTTCGCGCGGGCCGCATCGCGACCGGCGACTGACCGATATTTGGTGCCGGGCGCGAGCCTCGTCCCTCGCATTCGTGCCCTTTCGAACCCGCGTCGGCAAGGCTCATGCCATCGGGCCCGAGTGCCCAGAGAGACGCAGCCCGTATCCAAGGCGACCGCCCTTTCGTGCTCCTGATCGTTCTCGATTTTTGTCGTGATTCATATGCCCCATCGGCGGTCTCGTCGCGGGAAACGGCCACGCGTGAGCATCCGAGTCGTGCGTTCAATCCATGTGAATTCACTTGCAGCCATCACTTCGGAAGTCATTTCCGTGTGATCGCATTCAGTCGCATCAGACATCACTTATCACGCCGTAACATCAAAAAGCGAATAGGAATGACTTACTCTTCGCCCCAAGCCCTTATGGGCTTGCATCTTGACCCATGCGGGCCTAGCCTACACCCAGGTCACGACAACTCAGAAACTTACGGGACACTCGAATTTGTCCCGTGAACTGAGCAGGCGCGATTCGAATTCACGTTGACTTTGGATCCGCTCAACCAAGGAGTTCATGTCACATGCCGCGAGGTAAAATGTCCGCAGAAGGTCGCGCGAAGATCGCGGCCGCCGCCCGCAAGAGATGGGCCCGTGTTCGCGCGATGAAGAAGTCCGGCGATATGGCCGGCGCCGCACGCCTGACCGGTCGGCGCAAGAGCGTCGCCGCGACGGGCGGCAAGGCGCCGATGTCGGGTCTGGCCATGCCCAAGCGGCGGGGCCGTCCGCCCAAGTCCGCCGCTTCGACCGGTCACAACCCCTACCTGAACATGACCATCAACGACTTGGTCTCGGCCAAGCGCCAGATTGATGAGGCGTGGTCGGCGCTGATGCAAATGGTGAGATAGGCGTCCCCGAAGCGCTTACCGAAAAGCCGAACCTGCATTCGCGGCAGAGGTGCGCCAGTCAAGCAAGCGCACCTTTCACGCGGAGTCAGGCTAAGTCGGCATCGAGGCTGATTTGCCTCATAGGATTCTCATTTCAGACCGCCCGGCTCATAAGGCCGGCGCGGTTTGATTTTTTTCTGCATTTGCGTCATTGGTGGCGGGAAATCGTGTTCAACGATTCTGCATTCCCCGCCGAGAGGCTGATATTCGTCCATTCTCCCGGTCGAAAAAGCCTCGGCCTCGGTATATGATCGTGCGCACGCCGCAATGAAACCCACACGACCATGACTCACTTGCATCGCCGCCGCAAACCCAGCACGCCCGCCTTGAGTCGCAACCGGTCGCCTATTAAGGAACGCATGCACATGAATACCCGCCCGCGAATTCACACCGGACTGACTATATTGACGGCTGTGCTCATGCAATCCCTTTTTGCCGGATGCGCCGAGGCCGAGTGGACGCGGTTTTTCGACTCGTTCAAGGACAAGGGCGAACAGCCCAAAGCCGCGCCGCGCGACAAAGTGGGCACGGTCTCGCTGCAGGACACCATCGGGCAACTCGTCACGGTAGAAGGCCTGCGGCTTCAGCGGGTTCGGGGTTACGGACTGGTGGTGAATCTGGCCGGCGCGGGTGGAACCGATGCCCCGAAGGCAGTGAAAGATCACCTCGCGGCAGAGATGCGGCGGCGTCAACCCATCGGTGCGCCGGGCACGCCGGCACAGGATTGGCTGGAATCCCGGGACGCCGCCGTTGTTGAGGTGACCGGGCTGATCCCGTCGGCCGCCGAAAAGGGCACGCGGTTCGACGTGGCGGTCCGCAGCATGGGTGAGCAGTGCAAATCGCTCATGGGTGGCCGCCTGGTGCTATGTGACCTTTCGCTTTATTCCGATACCCCCGGCGGCGTCATCAGCGGTCAGACCCTGGCCACGGCGGCGGGTCCGCTCTTCATCAGTCCGTTCGGGCGCGGCTCGGAGGCGGCGACCAAGGTCAATCCGCGCATCGGCGTGGTGCTCGGTGGCGGAACGGTCGTCAAGCCCCGCAAGGTGCGGCTGGTGCTGAATGATCCGCGGTACAGTGACGCCGTGCGTATTCGCAATCGAATCAACAGCGTCTATGGCACGCTTGACTCCATCGCCGATGCAAAAAGCCCGACCATGATCGAACTGACCGTGCCGCCCGAGCATCGCCTTCGCAAGAAGCTCTTCCTCGACTACGTCGGCCACACGACGTTGATTTCGAGCGAAGGATTCCTGCAACAGCGCACCAACGAACTCGCGGCGGAGATTCAGCAATCCGATGCCAACTACGAGTCCATCGCGGTCGCATGGGAGGCCATCGGGCGGAGCACGCTGCCGGTCGTTCAGTCGCTATATGACAACGCCCTGGCGCCGGCTCGATATTACTCCGGCCGAACCGGCCTACGCATGGGCGACAAGGCCGGTATGGAAGTTGTCGCGACATTCGCCGCCGATGAGTCAAGCGTCTTTCGCGATCAGGCCATCGAGGAACTGGGACATGCTGTCAAGATGTATGCCGCCGGTGAGCATCTGCGAAAGCTGCTCGACGGAAATGACATGCAGACGCGCATCAAGGCCTATCGCGCCCTGCGCCTGCATCAGCATCCCAGCATTCGATCCACCGTGCTGGATGAAGACAACTTGATGCTGGATGTCGTGGATTGCAAGGGTCCGCCGCTGATCTACGCTCAGCGCACGCTGGCTCCGCGGCTCGCGATCTTCGGGTCGGACCTTGCATGCAGGCCCCCTGCGATGTATCCCAACGGCGCCGATCGCGACTGGGAGCCGCGCATCCAGATTTCGGCCGATCGCAAGAGCAAGGGCCTCACGGTGATTTACAAGAATCGTGCCAATTCAAAGACTTCGCCACCTATGAACGCACCTGCCCGCGTGGCCGACTTGGTCAAGTTCCTAGGGGGCAAGCCGACGCAGGACGCATCGGGCCAGTTCATGGGGCTGGCGGTTCCGTATTGCGAGATTCTGGACGTGATTGTTCAGATGTGTGACTCCGGCACGATTCCGGCCAAACTGGAGGTCGAGCGTGCCACGGCCAGCGATGTGCTCGACTACGAGAAGCCGCGGGAACGTGAAGAATCCGAATATTGAGAACCGCCCGCCCTCGGTCGGGTAAGATAGGCGGCACGGGGTCGCCGCTGGAGAGCGGTCCCGCGCGTTGGGGATCTCGGCCCATGTACACGCTTACCTCGATCATGGTGATCCTGGCGAGTTCTCTCGGATGGAATGCGCCGAGCGCTCGGTTGGCTCCGATTGCCGACAGCGGGATGTCGCGTTTCGGCACGGCCGATCCGCAGGCGGCCATGCTCTCCGCGGAGAAGCCCGAATCGGTGACCAAGGGTCCGCAGCGCGAAGGCCTGGCCTGGGGACGATTCGAGTTTGGGCCGGCCGATAAGTTGGTGGCGATCGTCGTAGCACTGGATGAAACCAAGCCGACCGAGCCCGCCGTGTGGATCGACACGAATGCCAACGGCGATCTCACCGATGATCCGGCGATCGAATGGACGCCGGTGAAACTCCCTGACGGGGCGACCGCCGGTACCGCTTTTGAGACAAACATAAAATTGCCAGGTGCTGACGGCCCGCTGGCCGGGCGCCCGGTTCGCGTGTTTCGGTTCACGCCGGCTGAAGCAACGACACGGCGGCTCCCGCCGCAGGCCATCTACGCATCGTTGCAGGTCGGGACCCAGGGCGAACTGCAGGCAGACACGCGCAAGTTTGCGGCGGTGCTGCTCGATCGATCGGCGACCGGCGATTTCACGTATCCCAAGGGACGTAGCGACGCGCTTCTGCTTCTTCTGGACGCCAACGGCGACGCGAACTTCGGTCCGACCGAGCGGTTTGCCATCGACAAAGCGTTTCGGCTGAATGACGGTTGGTTTGAGGTGGACTCCATCAGCAGCGACGGCTCCGATTTAAAACTGAAGAAGGCGGCCTCGCCGGAGGAAATCGCGCGACGCACCGCGGCTCCAATGGCCGGGGACACGGCCGAAGCCTTCACCGGCCCGGGATTGGACGGCAAGCCGGTCAACTTCCCAGCAGACTACAAGGGCAAACTGGTGCTGGTCGATTTCTGGGCGACGTGGTGCATGCCCTGCGTCGCCGAACTGCCGAACGTAAAGGCGGTGTACGACAAGTATCACGACAAGGGTCTCGAAGTCCTCGGCATCAGTTTCGACAAGCCGGGCCAGGCCGCGGCCGTGCGAAAGTTCGCCGAGGCGCGAAAGCTCCCATGGCGGCATGTCTATGAGGGAAAATTCTGGTCCACCGATATCGGACAGAAGTGGCGGATCAACAGCATTCCGGCCGCATTCCTGATTGACGGCGATACCGGCAAAATCCTCGCTGCCGGCGCGGCGGTGCGCGGTGAGAAACTGGACGCCACGGTTGGACTGGAAATCAAGAACAAGTTTCGGGACCCCGCCCCATAAGTTTCCGATCCTGGCTCGCCGATTCATCCCGGTCGCGAGGCCATTTGCGGACTCGCCGCCGACTGTGTGCCGGTGTCGCTGCATCGCCGGCTGTTGATTTTTTTCAACATTCGACTTCGCCGTGACTCCCCGGAAGAATCGAGAGACGCATGCGGACGGTGGATCCGTCTGTTTCGGGTCGACCGTTGCGTCAGGGGGGAATCGTCATGGCAGCATTTCGTTCACGAATCGTACCATTTGCGCTCACATTATCGACGGCCGTAATTTTTATAGCCGGCTGCGGAACGGCCGGCGATCAACTGCGGCCCGATCAACAGGGCGGATTGTCCGGCGATCCCTTGATCAACGGCGCGGCGCCCGGCATTGGGGGAAGCACGCCACAGAACGGGACCGATGGTTCGAATGGCTCGGCCGGAGCCGGTGGTGCTACCGGCTCGTCGGGCACCAATGGAACCAACGGCTCCGACGGCGCCAATGGATCTTCCGGTGGTTCAGGCACTGTCGGCACCACGGGTGCTACAGGTCCGGCCGGACCTGCCGGGCCTGAAGGACCCGCCGGACCGCCGGGGCCGGTGGGTGCGTCGCCCTTTTCGCTCGTTCAGGGCAACGCCGTTTTCACCCAGGGTGCGCTCGGCGTGGGTGTGACCGCGCCGCTGGCCAAACTGCACGTCATGGAGGCGACCGATGCCATGTGCATTGTGCGCATTGAATCGGGCGCGACATCGCCGCAGTACGCCGGCATTGACTTCGTCGACCGCGGGAAACCGCACTGGGGAATGGGCAAGGACACGCTCAACGATTTTTATATCAACGACCATGGCGACCGGCGATTCACCATTAAGGCGGAGACCGGTCTGTTCGGCATCGGCACCGAAGCGCCGGTGTCGCGCCTCGATGTTCGCAACGGTGTGATCAGCGTCACCAACGGTATTGGGCTTACCCGCGTTGCCACCGGACTGACGGCCGGCCTGGACGCCGGATACCTTCAACTGACCGGACCGGACAACAACGTGCTTGCCGGAATGGGCGGCAGTGCGCGGGGCACGGTCTATGTGCAGAATGCCGCCGGTGCACGCGTGGCCGAAATGGCCGTCACACCGCAGGGGCAAGGAATCATTGTGGCGGATGTCATTCAGGCCGCGGTGAAGAACTTCTGCATCGATCATCCGCTGGACCCGGCCAACAAGCTGCTGGTGCACACTTCGGTCGAGTCTTCCGAGATGATGAACCTGTACAGCGGCAATGTCGTGACCGACGCCAATGGCTTTGCCGAGGTCAGGCTTCCCGACTGGTTTGACGCCCTGAATGGAGATTTTCGGTACCAACTGACGCCAATCGGGCAGTTTGCCCAGTGCATGATCGGTGAGAAGCTCAAGGGCAACCGATTCGTGATTCGAACCGACAAGCCGCAAGTTGAGGTTTCGTGGCAGGTTACGGCGGTTCGCCAAGATCCGTGGGCCATGAAACACCGCTCACCGGTCGAGGTGGACAAATCCTCGGCTGAGAAGGGGAAACTGCTCCGCCCGGACGCGTATGACCGGGAATAGGGGACGCATGCCCCGATTGGGACGGCAGCCCGTCAATTGGAGGGAATTGAAGTCAGCCGTGCCCCCTCGGATTCACGCCGAGCATAATCAAATTTCCTTGACACGTGATTCTCGGCCCCGGTAAATTGTTTTAGCAGGTCTTTCGGGGGACGTGACGCCCGCGAAAGCCCGGCAGCGTGTAGCGAGTTTGGCCATTCGGCTAATTCCGGGGAACCGCCGGTCGAAAATCAACGATCGGCAAAATGCACAAGGAGCGAGGACATGAAGAAGACGTTGGCATTGGTGGCGGGCGTGGTGCTGGCTCTGTCAGCCTCATCTGCTCGCGCGACGATTTACAACGACACCGCGGGCGATACTTTCGCCGGCGTCGGCGGCGGCGGCATTCTTGACATTCTGTCGGTTGAAGTGACCGACAATGGCACGAACATCAACTTCAAGGTGAACTTGGCCGCGGACATCGTCGCCACCGATTGGGGCAAGTACATGGTCATGATCGACACCGGGCCGGGCGGTGATCCGTCGGGCAACGGCTGGGGCCGCCCAATCAGTTGGGGCCCTGTCAACGGCGGCGCGAACTATTGGCTTGGTTCGTGGGTCGATGGCGGCAACGGCGCGGAGAATCGCGCTTGGGATGGTGCGGCCTGGCAACTCCAGGATGCGACCTACAACGTCGCTCCGAACAACCAGATTTCCATCGTCAAGGCCGGCTCCTCTGCAACCATTACGCTTCCGCTCGCGCGACTTGGCCTCGGCGCCAACCAGCAATTCTGCTTTGATGTTTTCAGCAGCGGCGGCGGCGGCAGCGATGGCGCCATCGACTCGCTTGGCGATCCCAACGAGCACGTTTCAGCCTGGGACCAGCCGTCGACGGCCGTTCCCGTTTGCTACACCACGACGCCTGAGCCGGGTTCGCTCGCACTGCTCGGCCTCGGCGCCTTTGCCTTGCTGCGACGCAAGCACTAATCATGCAAGCAAGCAGTCGATAAGACTCTCCCCGCAGCCCGCGCCATTCTTGGCGCGGGCTGCTTTCTTGCGCGGCGTAGCAAATCCGCGAGGTATGATCCAAGCATGGTGAAGTCCTCCGCCACGCAAACTGAGGCAAAGGACGTTCCAGTGCGTCGACCGCGCTTGTCTGCGCGCAAGCGCGCACTCTTCGTTGCCGGTGCGATGCTCGTGGCGATGCTGGCGGTCGGCGGGCTTGAAGGCACCTTGCGGCTCTTTGGATTGGGCGGTTATGCACCGGTGCTGCAGGTGGCAGGCGACACGCCGCATGGCCGCGTCGTTGTCAGCAACGCAAGCGGGGCAGCGTCTTATTTCTTCGCCAACAAGAGCCGGCCCGGGGGCATCGCCGAGTCGACGTTCTACCAGCCCAAGCCCGCCGGGACGTTTCGAATCATGTGGTTCGGCGAGTCCGCGGCCAAGGGTTTTCCCGAGCCCCCCTGCCTCGCCGCTACCGCGTTCCTCGAAGCCATGCTGAAGAACGTATGGCCGGATCGACAGGTCGAGGTTATTAACCTTGCGTGCACGGCCATCGCCAGTTTTCCCGTGCGGGGAATCCTCGAGGAAGCGGTCGCGTTCGAGCCCGACCTTGTCATCGTCTATTGCGGCAACAACGAATTCTTCGGTGCATACGGCGTTGCATCGCTGCACCGCTCCGGTGACAGCGTGACCGCCATGCGGTTTCAACGATGGATGCGATCGCTGGCCCTGACGCAGGCATTCGACAAACTCACCGCGACGGCCTCCGCCGGACCCGAGATGACGCTCATGGAGCGGATGGTGGCCGATGCCCGCATCGAGCCAACCGATCCTCGGCGGGACGCCGCCGCGCGAAACCTGTATGACAACCTGACCGCCATGGTTCGGCTCTGCCGCGATCGCAACGTGCCCATCATGGTCTGCAACTCGCCGGTCAATGAACGCGATCTTGCGCCGCTCGGAAACAGCGATTTGGCCCGACGCACGTATGAGTCGGGCGTCGCATTTGCGGCAGAAGGCAAGGATGCCGCGGCAGCAGATGCGTTTCAGAAGGCCGTCGATCTCGACATCATGCCATGGCGCGCTACATCCAGGAACAACGATGCAATTCGGCGCGCGGCCACTGAAAATGGAGCGCTCTTCTGCGATCTCGTGGCCGCGTTTCGTGCCGAGAGTCCGCATGGCGCCATCGGTTGGGAATTGATGGACGATCATGTTCATCCTTCGCTACGGGGCCAGGATCTCATTGCTCGAACAGTCGTCAAGACCCTGACGAGTGCCACCGGCCTGCTCCATGTGGACAAATCCAAGTTTGATTCGCTGCCCGGATGGGAGGAAATCGCAACGACCCTTGGGGACTGCGACTACACGCGATACGCCGTTGCCCACACCGTTCGCGTGATCAACAACATCCCGTTCTACAAGGCCAGCAACCCCGTCGCGCTGGCGCGATATGGCAAAATCATTGCCGATCTCGAATACGCCATGTCGCCGGAGGTGCTCAAGGCCGCGCACGACTGGCAGAAGCCCGAATCGCACGGCGGCGGCACGCAGCGGCCCATCACCGGGATGGTTGCCCGTGCCAAGATTCGGGAAAACAACTACGCCGAGGCCGAGCGGCTGAGCGAAGTCGCGGTGCGCTGCGTGCCGCCCTATTCGTCGTGGAGCCTTGAGTTCACCTATTTCATGCTGATCTGTCGCGAGCGCGTGGTGGGCAAATTGAGCGATGCGGATCTGGTCACGGCACGCGAGGCGATTGATCGCGGGCGATTTCTGCTTTCACACGGAAACGTCGAGACTGGTCTGACCGAGCGGTACATCGGTCGACTGCATCAACTCCGCGGCGAGTGGGCCGAGGCGATTCCGTACCTGTTGCACGCGCGGGCGAAACTGGGCGGCTCGGACCTGGTTGCGGTCGATCAGGCATTGGTGGAGTCGTACCTGCGCGGCGGCGACCGCGCTACGGCGGAGAAGATCATCACTGCCGGCGAGGCCGATTCGGAGTTTGGCGCTCTGTATCGAAAAATGCGGGCGATGTACCTGGCCGGTCCCGCCCCGGCCGCTCGCCCCTAAGGATCGCCCCCGGCATCCACTCCGGTCGATGAATACACAGGTCGTCGCCGTACCTGCGATGCCGCGTATGATGGCCGCCCATGGTTCGAAGTCGCTGGCCCGTCATTGCCCTTTTGACCATTACCGCGGCGCTCTCCGTCGCCGATCACCTCGGCGTGTTCGGCACGCTCGGGCCCGACCGGCAGCGATACGATCGATCAATCGCAACAATTTCGCGCGTGATCGACGGCGATACGTTTGACATTGACATGCCGGACCGCAATGGCGAACCGACGCGCGTGCGCCTGCTCGGAATTGACTGCCCTGAAATCGCCCATGCACCGGGAGAGGCCGACGCCCACGGCGGACGGGAGGCCGTCGAGTGGGCCAACGCCCATGTGCTCTCACGGCGCGTCCGCATCGTGCTCGATCCGACACGACCAGTCCGGGACAAATACGGCCGGCTCCTCGCGTACCTGTTTCTCGACGGCAACGAATCAACGACGACGACACCGAGTTCCGAACCTGCGGACACGCCGATCTCGATCAACCAGCGTCTCATCGAAACTGGCCATGCTTATGCAGATGGGCGGTTCGAGCATGTGCACGAACTTCGCTTTGAGCGGGCCGAGCGACTGGCGATGCGCGCCAAGCGCGGGCTCTGGCGAACGGTTACAGATGGCGACATGCCGGCATGGCGGCGTCGCCAGATGGAAAAAAGTGGTGGATACGGACGCCGCGATTGATCTCGTCCGGTGTCACGCAATGAACTCGATGTCGCCCGCGTCGGGAACGATCCCGGCGGCGGCCCCCTCTTTGAGCAGGCGACGCACTGCCGCGCGTCCGCGTTCGCCGTAGTCGAGGGTCCAGTCGTTGACGTACATCCCCACGAATTGATCAGTCAGGTCGCGGTCGAGATCGCGACCGAACTCAAGGGCATATTGGACGGCCTCGTCGCGATGATCGAGGCTGTATTGAATCGATGCGCGGAGCAGGGCCGACACTTCGTGCATGGCCTGCGTGCCGAGATCGCGGCGTACGACGTTGCCCCCCAGCGGGAGCGGCAGGTCGGTTCGCTCGCGCCACCAGTGGGCGAGATCGACCACCAGCGACAGGCCTGCTTTGCGGTAGGTCAACTGGGCCTCATGAATGATCAGACCCGCGTCTACTTCACCGCGCTGCACCGCGGCTGGAATCTCATCGAACATCACGATGCGATGTCGAAACGGGCGCTTGCCCATGCACATCCGCAGCGCCAGGAACGCAGTCGTCCGCTCACCTGGAATGGCGATCAACTTGTCACGCAGGTCGTCCAACGACACCGGGTTTTTCGCGATGACCATCGGTCCGTAGCCGTCGCCCATCGAGCAGCCGCAGGACAACAAGGCGTATCGATCTTTCACGTACGGGTAGGAATGCAGCGAGATCGCGGAGACCTCCAACTCGCCCTTTTCGGCGCGGCGGTTGAGCGACTCGATGTCGGCCATCTCGTGGGAGAATCGATAGCGACCAGTGTCAATCTTGTCCTTCGCCAGCGCGTAGAACATGAATGCGTCATCGGGATCGGGCGAGTGACCCACGCGAATGGGAATGACGGATGTTGCGGTATTCATGCGGGGAATCTTACACGATGCGGCGGACGGGATCGCCCCACCCAGCGGACAATTTCGGTGGATTTGAAAGGGATGGAAACGGCGGCAATTCGCGACACTGGTCTTGAATCAATCCGGATCGACCGCGGCGCTGTCGTCCGATCGGTCCGAATCCGGTGAAACAGGACGAACCGCGTCGGTTCGAGGAGGCGGGCGCCAGTCGTCTTCGTTCGCCTCAGCGACCGACGGCGGCGGCGGCTTCCGACGCACCTCGCGCACCTCGGCATTTTTCGGCTGCGCGGGCGTTTCCGCGGGAACCACGTCATCTTGATTGGCCGTGACTGGTTCGGCGGCATCGACTTCGGCGCGGACGGGCGCAGGTGGATCACGCCGCGGGGGCGTACGCTTTGCCGGAACCGCTGTGCGATCCACGACCGGCGGACTTGCCTCGCGGGTGACCGGTCGCGGTGAACGCGCAGCGCCTCCGGCGAGGGCACGATCGAGCCCCATCAGTGTGCCCGCCAGGTAGGTCGATACGAAGCCGCGCGAGGTGCAATCGGTATGGCCGCCGCGATAACCCACGTCGGCAAACTCGGGCCGGCAGGCGACATTTTGGAGCTTGGCATATTGCCGAGCCATGTCGGACGATGCGGTGCTGGGGCGTCGAAATCCTTCCAGCCCGGCGATGCCCTCGGATGCCTTGCTGCGATCGACGGTGCCGGTGTACCAGACGATGTCCTTGAGAATCACGTCGGACGGCGAATAGACGCAGTAAAGGTTGCCGCGGACGCGTCGCAAAGCCCGCGTGAGGTCGTAGCGACTCGACAGACTGCAACCCAGGAAGACGACGTTCTGCACCTGGATTCGCTCGGGAATGAATTCAAGCGCGAAGGCGGCGATTCCGGTTCCGGCCGACAGGGCGACGATGTTGATTTTCTTTCCGGGATACTCACGGGCATAGTTGCGAATCTCGGCGGCCAATTCCGTGGCCTTCTCGCGATTCTTGGCCAGGCTCATCTGATCGCCGGCGTGGGTCCAACCCTGCCAACTGAAAACCTTCACATAGCCGTCATAGCCGGCGTCCTGCAGGCCCATGGGGACATCGAGCGAGCCGACGTGCCCGATCGGGCCGGCGCCGCCGACGTAGTAGGTGATGCCGTTTCGCAAGTCGCCGTCCTGTGCGATCTTTGAGACACCGGTCACCACAGAGTTAATGGGGTTAAAGCAGCCCAGGCCGGCGATCAGTATGCCGGCGGAGAGGCCATATAAGAATACACATGACTTGATCGAGGTGCGAAGACTCATCCGATGAGACCAATCCTTTTCTTGCGAGTGAGGCCCGAAAGGGCCGCTCGGGATTATATCGGATGAGAGGGAGCCCGGCAGGGCAGGCCGGCAAAGCGGCATTAGGCGAGAATATCGAGCGACGCGGCGTTGGCGACATCGGCGGCGGCGGATTCGACGCCCTCGCCGGCGGCCTGCAGCAAATGAACCACGGCCGCGCCAACGTCGCGCTGCGAGTCAGCGACCTTGGCGGCGACCGCGATTTGGATCGACGCGGCGGTGCGCGCCGCGATGAGTCCGGAGAATGCACTGGCAAGGGACGCGATGTCCATGACCAGTCTATCGACGCAGATGCCCCGCGCCGTCAGTTGCATCGGCAGATTTCGCCGATCGCCGGCCAGATACGCCCTTCCCGCGGCCGGCGAGCCGGCGCGGTCAGGCGAATTACCAGCCCACAGAGGCGTCGGCGAACACCTGGGAAACCTTGTCTCCCAGCGCCGACACCGCACCGATGCAGACAATGATGACCAGTGCGATCATCACCGCGTACTCGGTCGCCGTCGCGCCGTCTTCGTTCTGCCAGAACGTCTTGAGTCGATTGATCACCGATTGCATGTTACACCTCCGCCTCCGAAGGATTCCCCACCCCCAGGAACAGCCTTAAGACTATGAAACAACGGGGCCATCCGCCAACTCATGCACAGGGATTTTCCAACATTGTTTCAGGGGTTGCATCCGTTACGATCCCGGCGGCTATTTGCGGACCGGCGCGCAGCGCCGTCCGGGTATTAACAGGACGGGAACATGGATCATTTTCATTATCGTGACGGTAGTCTGTATTGCGAGGGCGTGCCGGTCGCCAGCATCGCCGAATCGGTCGGCACGCCCGCGTATGTCTACTCGACGGCGACCCTGCGCCGGCATTATCAGAACATGGCCGAGGCGTTCGCCCCGCTGTCGCCGATTCTCTGTTACTCCATCAAGAGTTGTCCCAATCTGGCGATCTGCCGGCTGCTGCGCGACATGGGGTCTGGTTTTGACGTGGTCAGCGGCGGCGAACTGTATCGGGCGCTGGAGGCCGGGGCCGACCCTGGCCGAATCGTTTTTGCCGGCGTCGGAAAGACGGACGACGAAATCCTGCGCGGCATCGATGCGAAAATCGGATGGTTCAACATTGAGTCCGAACCCGAACTGGAAAACCTCATCGAACTCGCATCAAAGCGCGGAACGACCGTGCGGGCCGCTTTGCGCATCAATCCGGACGTCGATCCGCATACACACCGCTATACGACGACCGGTGTGAAGGAGACCAAGTTCGGCGTGGACATCGCACGGGCGCGGCGGGTGTTTGAACGCTACGGGCGTCAATCTTCGGTGCGGCTCTGCGGCATTCATCTGCACATCGGCTCGCCTGTTAACACGGTCGAGCCGTACGTCGCCGCAATTCGCAAGAGCCTGGCCTTGATCGATAGTCTTCGCAGCGATGGCTTTAAGATCGATACGTTGGACATCGGCGGCGGATTCGGTGCGCACTATCGGGGCAGCGAGGCGCCCCCGCCCGCCGAATACGCAAAGGCGATCATTCCGCTGCTGGAGGGCAAGGGGTTGCAGATCATCCTCGAGCCCGGACGGTCGATCGCAGCGAATGCGGGCATTCTGGTCAGCCGCGTCACCTATGTGAAGGACGGCGGCGATCGGCGGTTCGTTATTCTCGACGCCGGTATGAATGATCTGATCCGGCCGGCACTCTACGAGGCATATCATTTCATCTGGCCGGTCAGGCCCGCGGCGGGCTTCGTGCCCGACGCCCGCGGCGAAGGTGCCAAGTTTGAAGGCCTGGTCAATTCCGATGTCGTCGGGCCGGTTTGCGAGACCGGCGATTTCTTCGCCAAGGAGCGCCCCCTGCCGCCCGTGGCACGCGGGGACCTCATGGCGGTCTTCACGGCCGGCGCCTATGGCATGGCCATGACCAGCCACTACAACAGCCGCCCCAATCCGCCTGAGGTGCTCGTCGATGACGGCAACTTTCGCGTGATTCGAAAGCGCGAGACGTACGCCGATCTGCTCGCGCTGGAACGCGAGGCGTGACGCGCAGGAATTGACGCACCGCGCCAAATGCGCCGGCGTGGAGAAATCCTGCACCGCGTGCCGATGTTGCTCTTGCCGCCCTTCGCCGGGTGTGCATGAACACCTATGACGAGCAATTGCGATCCCCATAGCGAGCACGACATCGCCCGCGTGTCCGTCGTCATACCAAGCTACCGCTCGGCCTCGGTCGTGGGCGCGGCCATCGATTCGGTGCTGGCGCAGGACTATCCCATTCATGAACTGATCGTCGTTGAAGACGAGGAGGTGACCGACTCGCCGACCGCGCGGCTGTGTGCCACCTATGGCGACCGGGTGCGGTACGTCACCAGCCCGCATGGCGGGGCATCGACCGCAAGAAACCGCGGCGCGGCCTGCACGACCGGCGAATGGCTCGCGTTTCTTGATGCAGACGATGTGTGGGAACCCGGCAAATTACGTGTGCAAATGGAATCGCTGGCCGCGAACAGTGATGCGGCGTTCTGTGTCACCGCAGCCCGGTGCTGGTCGACCAGCCGAAATGAATTTCAGACGCTTGCCTACGATGGATCACTCGATCCGCGCGAAATTCAGCGGGCACTACTGATCCGAAACATCTTTGCGGGCATTAACTCGTCAATTGTGATGAGCCGGCGGGCGTTTGACGCCATCGGAGGCTTTGCCTCGGGCAAGGCGTGCGAAGACCGGCGGCTCGCGCTGGCCCTGTTTGAGCATTACCGTGCCGTCATTTTGAATGAGCCGCTGATCCGCCAGCAGCCGGGGCCGGCGAGTTGGCGAAATCCCGACAAGCACCGCGCGGAACAGATCCGGCTCATCGAAGATTATGCCGACTTGTTTGAACGCCTTGATCCATCGGGGAGGCTTCTGCGACGCGCGATCGCGCGTATGCACGAGCGGGCGGGCATGCACCACCTGGAAAATGGTGACTATCGCGGCGCGGCCCGCGATCTGATTCACTCGACGGTGTTGTGGCCTTTTCAGCGCAATCCCTGGATGGTGCTGTTGAATGCCGTGTTGGGACGATTGCAGCGACCCGCAAATCACGGCTTTCACGCGCCGGCGCATCACTGAGAAATTGCCGTGGATTTCCCGTTGACCGAACGCGCGCCGTTCCGTAGCGTGCCCGCATGACAGACCCACGCCTCCGCCGATTCGCCGCATGTAACTCAATTCGCCGCATTCGGTCTCTTTCGATTCGTAGAGTCCTCGTCTGCCTGCTCGCCGTTTCTACGTCTTTATTAACGGGATGCTTCTCCGAACACGCCTACCCGATGCAGACAACGGACATCGTGCAGATTCGACCGCTCGATCCCAATCCCACGCGAAACGGGACGGTCCCGGAGTGGCTGGAGACCGCAGCAGAGGATCTTTCCCCACTGCTGCCGAAAACGGCGTCGAAGCCGCTTTTGACAGGCGACATGGTTGGGCCGGATGGCAAACCGACCGATGTCTTCAAGCACTTCGGCGTGAACCCGGACGCCATCGGGACCCTGCTCGGCAACTACCACGGCATCTTCTACACGGCGCGGCTGGTTTCCAGCCGGGAGAGCATTGACACGGCCGCGCCGGCGTGGCCCGGCTTCGAGGACGTCTGGATCCCCATCGATGCGTCGCTGTCGCTCGCCGGACGGCTGGGCTTCTCAATGCAAAACGGCGTTGTTCGCGACGCCCCCTGCATCATCATATTGCCCGGCTTCTTCGGCGATAACGGCGTGCAACGCTCGCGGGATCTGGCCAATGCGCTCATTGAGTCGGGTTACCACGTGCTCGCCGTGGAACTGCGCGGACATGGCCAGACCGAACGTAAGTATCCGAATGTCGCGTATCAATTCGGTGCGGCGGAGTCGGCCGATCTGCTGACCGTCGCCGAATGGGCACAGGCCAAGCCACATGTTGTCAGCACGGGCCTGATCGGGTTCTGCTGGAGCGGGCAAACCGCGCTGATGGCGGCTTGGCAGGACGGCAGGTGCGAAATTGACCCTTCGGTTTCCAACCTCATCGCGCCCACGTTTCCAAAGCGGACGGGTGATCGCCACTTCACGGCTGGTGTGATCGCGTTCTCCCCCGCAGTGAAATGGGAGGAGATTCTCGATTGGCTGGACACTGAGCACACGACTCTTAAGCAGCCCATTTACGCTGCGCTGCAGGACACTGTGCGCTCACGCATGGTCCGCAAGAACATGCCGCAACCCGATGGCAGCATGCGCAGACTCATCGCGACGGAGTTTCAGGGTTCTCCCTTGAATACGCCGCAGCACCTTGAGGACATATACACGCTGCTGCGCATCATGCCCTACAATGACAAGTTCGCCCCAGCAAAAATGCACCGCATTCGCGTGCCGGTGCTGATTGTCCACGCGGCCGACGACCCGATGATTCCCGCGCAATGGACCGCCGACCTCGCCGCGATGACCAAGAACCCCTACATCGCCTTTCTGGTGCTGCCCAGCGGCGGACACGTCGGCTTCGCGGCATGGGCGCGGTCATACTATTTCAGCTTGATCATCAACTACTTTGACATGTACCGCGGCGCGGCGGCGGCCGTTGCACCGCGGTTGCAGATCAAGGATTGCGACATCCCGATGCCTACAGCACGGATCATTCAGTCAAACTGAGTTGTCTCGCAGTCAGCTATTTCAGGTGCCCTGACTCAGTTGCGAGGCGGGAATCCGCGCGCTCACATCCCTGACCGGACCTGCCGGGCGGCGTGACGGCATCATGGCCGCTTCGAGTTCGGCATCCAGCCCCGGGCGCGGGAGCAGAAATTGATGTTTGAACTGCTCGGAGGTGCGGGAGCGGTTCTCGCGCAGGCGTTTGTCGCGATTTGAGAGCGTGCCCGCGGTTAACTCGGCCAGTTGCACGCAGCCCAAGCGGCCCGATTCCCGCTTGCCGGCGTACTCGACGTTGGCGGCGCTCAGGGCGGCGTCAAACCGCGCCGCCAGATCGCCCCACTGACCCGCCTCGCGGCCCTCCAGATAAAGTCGATAGTATGGACGTTCGCCAAACTGCGGAGCCAGCACAAAATCGACGACCGACTTCGACCCGGTGGCCAATCCGCGCATGGCGGTCACGACTTGATCCTCGGTGAGCTTTTCGCCGGCCATGGAAGATGTGTGTGCATCGCGGCTCAGAAACTCGATCAGGGGGGCCTGTCCGCGCAAACCGGTCACGCGGACCCGATCACCCAGGTCGTAGCGATAGAGGCCGCTGCCGTTGGTGAGCAGGACAAAGTACTCGCAGCCCTGCCGGAGTTCGTGCATTCGCAAGACCGTCGGTCGATCGGTTCCGTACTCGTCGGCGGGGATGAACTCAAAGAAGTGAGATCGCACGTTTAATATGCCGGAGGCCGTGGCGTCTACGTCGGGAATGGAGAGCCGCCCCTCGCTGGCAAGCAGACCGATGTCGCGCGATGGCACGTCGCCAAAATATTTCTTCAACAACGGCAGGTAAAGCCCCATCGTGCCGCCGGTCCAATGCGCGAGGAATCCCAGTCGCCAGTAATTGCGCGGATACAGGCCGCCGTTCTCTCGGACGCAGCCCTCCAGACGTCGGGCCGCATCGGGCCGCGCGGGCATGTGCGGGGCCAAAGCGGCGCGAGTCTCGCGCGACACCGGCAAATCGGCCCACAGCGCGCCGTCATGGATATCACGGATGATCTGCTCGCGGTGGTCGTCGGCGGCCCGGGCCAGAAGCAGCAACGTGGCCGGGCTGGCTGTGACCATGAATGCCACGTCGCGAAAAATTGACAAACGCATGATGGTGTAATATTTGGCGGCGGCGTCGCGGATGTCCGCGACAGCCAGCGGCGCCGTGTAGTACCGCCGGACCAGCCGCCGCTGCGTGGCGGCGAGCAGGCCGGTGATCGCCCCGCAGGGAGCGCCGCCCGGCGCCAGGTGGTCATTCATGGGACTGGTGATCTGCACGATGCCGCGGAGAAAACTGCCGTGGTGATCCAGCAACGCGCGGAGTCCCCAGACCGACCAGCCGTCGCGCCACTCATTGAGGACGCACGGCGTGATGGGGATGTATTTTGGCTCGGCGGTCGTTCCGCTGGTCAGCGCAAACATGAGCAGGCGCGTTCCGCGGGCGAAGAGCGCTTCGACTTCACCATTGCGGACGCGCTCAATGTAGGGCGAGATGTCGGCGTACCGCTGAATCGGAACGCCAGAGGCGTAATCTGAATAGGTGCGAATGCGATCGAACCCGAAGTGTCGCTGAAAATCCGACGCCGGCGCTTGCAGCACCAATTTCTCAAACAAGCGATTTTGCACGTCGACGGCATCATCAATGGCGCGCTGAAAGCGGCGCATGGCGACGCCGGCATGGGTACGGGCGGCCCAGAGTTTCACGTGATCCAACCAGGTTCGGCGCTTGACGAGCGACATGCACACACTTTAGCCGTTGAGGCCCCGCACCGCTTCCCCCAAAAGTCGGGGCCGAGGGGCGGCTCAGTTGCATCAATCGTTAAACAACGCGCCGGCAGTTTCCACGTCGGAATGCGGGGCAGATTGTGGTCGTGGCGACTGGGAAATGATGCCCTTGGCCAGGTCCGCGAACCTGCGTTCGTGGTACATGTTTTCTGGATCGTCGATGCCTGCCAGGTAGCGGTCAAAGAAATCGACGGTCCTGCGGGCGTATTCCTCCGGCTCAACGGCGACCGACTGGTTGTGCTTGGCGTGCGGCACGATCCAGAGGTACTTGGGCTGTGGGCTGAGTGCATACAGCAGTCGGGATTGCTCGACCGGCACGTAGCTGTCGCGCTCGCCATGGATGAACAACACGGGCCGCGGCTGCATGCGAATCAGGGCCTTGCGGACGGACGGAAACGTGCAGCCGAGTTTGATGCGGCAACTCACGAATAGGCACCATCGCAGAAACCGCCAGAACTCGGGCGGGTGGTTTTCGTAAATGATCCGGATCTTGGCGAAGATCTTGGCCCAGCGCTTCATCAGGTGTTCGAGGGTGCAGTCGGATGAAAACGCCCCGTCAACGATCAAGGCCTTGATGCTCTCGCAGTCCTGAGCGGCCAGTAGCCCGGCACAGGCGCCGCGGGAAATCCCGAAGACACCCAGCCGGACCGGCCGGCCGTTCTGCTCGAGCCAGCCCTCGGCGAAGGCGATGGCGGCCTTCATGTCCGAAAGCTCCCGATCGCTGGGCCACTGCCGCGGGGTGTAGCCCTCCTCGGATGCGCTTTTTCCGTGGCCTCGAAAGTCGAACGAAAAGATGTCGTAGCCCGCCTTCATCAGGCCGCGGCAATAGCGCGCGAAGCTGAGGCGGTTGCTCTTGAACTCGGGGGCAAAGACGATCATCCCCTTGCGCGCATCGGCCACCGGCGATTGAATGACGGTGCCCCGGAGTCGCACGCCGTCGCGCACGAAGAAATCCACTTCATCGCCGCGAACCGCGTCAAACCCGGACTGCACCATGGACATGGGCGGTTCGGTGTCGCGCAGGATGTTCAGGCAAATGCGAACGTATTTGGTGAGGATGAGGATCGGGATGACGACGAGCAGGGTGATGGTGAGGGCGATGGAGACTAGTGCCCAGTTGTGCGTGACGATGGGCCAGAAATCAGCCACCGTCAGAAATGTGGATGCTACCATCAATCGCACCGCGACCGCCTCCGGCACATGACGCCCCTTGTTCGGGGAAGATACCCCACGATCGTGAGTCCCGCCACTGGCGGCCGTTCATCAAAGGGCCCGGGCGCAACCACACAAGAGGTGGACCGGCGCGGCCGCCACCTGGTTAGTTGACCCCCGTTGTCCGCAGGCTAGACTGGCCCGTTGCAGACACGGCCGGCTACGCCCATCGCGCACTGCAGCGGCCATTTCCGCAGACAGGCTCGGACGCCCTCTTTCATGCTCAAGACCCTTCACGGATACATTTCTCGCGAACTGCTGAAGACGTTTGCCATGACCGCCGCCGCGCTGACGACGCTGCTGGTCATGGGCGGCGGCGTGGCCAACATGTTTCGCGCGCCAGGTCTGGGGGCGAGCGAAATGGGCAAGCTCTTTGCCTTCTTCACCCCGGTCGCACTGACCATGATTCTGCCGATCGCCGCCCTTTTCAGTACGACCATTTGTTATGGACGCGCCGCGGCGGACAACGAAATCACCGCAGCCAAGGCCGCCGGCATCAACGTTCATCGCTTGCTGCTGTCCGCCGGCATGCTTGGCCTCTTCGTGACCGCGGCCACGTACTTCGCCTGGAACTTCATGATTCCGTTGTTGTCCGGCAAGGTCGAAGAGCTGACGCGGCGCGATCTGCCCAAGATCATTGTCAGCCAGTTTCAGCACAACAAGGCGCTGGTTTTCGGCAAGTACCGGCTCTACGCAGACAGTTTCGAACCGATCGACAGTTCTAGATTGCCGCCGGATCCGGAAGATCCCGAGGCGAATCAGTACAAGAGCGTGATGGCCCTTCTGGGCGTTTCTTTCATCGAGGTGGACGATGACCAGATGACGCGGTTCGGTACCTCCGACGTCACGTACATCATCATCAATCAGTCACCCAAACTGCCGTCCGGTCCAACCGTGTTCATCTCGCTGACCGGCGTACGAGCGGTCGATCGCTCGCGACCGGTGACGCAGGCGATGGACGTCGATCGGCAGAACATCGGTCCATTGCAAATCCCGCTGTTTCAGCGGCACAAGATGAAGTTTCAGAATCTGCCGACGCTGCAGAACTATCTCACGCACGCCGACGAAATCCCGGAAGTCAGCGATCTGCTCTTTCGGCTGAAGCGATCGCTGATGGAGCAGTATCTCTTTCAAGATGTCGTCGATGGAATCAACGCGGGCTACACCCTTCGCGGGCCTGATACGACATATCGCATCAAGGCCGAGCGCCTTCGGCAGGCCCCCGGCACCAATCAGCCGGAACTTGCGGAGGTGACTGTCGAGGAAGTCATGGCGTCCGGCGAGAGTCGGGTGTTCACTGCGTCGCGCGCCACGGTGGATTTGAAAAACTCGTTTGACCGGGAGAATCCCAACGTTGTCGTCGAACTGACCGGCGGCGTGAAGGTGCGGCAGATTCCGGGTACACCGAACGATCGCATCGTCACGCTCGAAAAGCAGTCGCTGGTTCCGGTTTCGTTCCTGTCGCAGCCGTCACTGAAGACGCGCCTCGAGGCATTTGAAGCCAACAAGGCCCTGGATCCCGAAGTCAACCTCGGGCCCTCCACACCGAAGCTGGACGAGGCCCGCGCCAATCTGATCAAACGGCGTGATCGGTTTCTTTCGGAAGTGAAGGGCGAGATTCACTTCCGCGCGTCGTACGCCGCCAGCGCCATTGCGGTGATCCTGCTGGGCGCCATGCTCGGCATTGTTTTGCGCGGCGGGCAGGTATTGACCGCGTTCGGCATCAGTTGCCTGCCAACGGCCTTCGTGGTGGTGGCGAGCATCGTGGGCCGCAACCTTGCCGATCAGCCGGACAAGACCCTGCTGAGCCTCTGCATCATGTGGGGCGCGACGATTTTGATGTACCTGGCCACGGTGGTTGTGGGCTTGCGCGTGTTGCATCGGTAGAGGCCGGCCATAAGCCATAAGCCATAAGCCTTAAGCTGGATGTCTTTGTTTGAGCTGCTGGAGACCAATCCTGAATCGGCAATGCATGGGTTAGCGATAGGCTGATATCGAGTTGGATATGAGTGGAAACGGAGTGATCGAGAAAGTGCGTTTCGAGTCAAGACAGCTTATGGCTCATGGTTCACGGTTCAAGGTCTCACACCCATGAGAGTACTCGATCGCTACATCCTTCGTGCGTTCTTCACGAACTTCTTCATCGCCCTGCTGGTGATGGTGGGGATGTACATCCTGCTCGATCTGTTTGTGAATCTCGACGAGTTCAGCAAACTGCCTACCGACACGCCGATGGACATCGCGTCCAAGATCATTCACTACTACGCCTACAACCTCTTCCTGTACTTCTCGCAACTTGCCGGCGTCGTCATCCTCGCCTCGGCCTGCTTTACACTCGCACGGTTTCATCGGGCAAACGAATTCACGCCGGTCCTGGCGTCGGGCGTGAGCCTCTATCGTGTGGCGGCTCCGATCATGATTGCGGCCATCTGCCTGAACTTCCTCTGGCTGGCCAATCAGGAGTTGATCGTCCCCCGCATTGCCGACAAACTCGCCCGCACCCATGACGACACCGAGGGCCGCATGACCTACGGTGTGTGGTTTCGGCCCGATCACGAACGCGCCCTGGTCTCCGCCGCGCAGTTCAGCCCCTCGCGCAAGACCATGCGGAATGTGCTCATCATGAAGCGCGATGAGTACGCCCGGCTGACCGACGTGATCTCTGCCGATGCGGCCATCTGGGATGAAGAGCGGCAGGTGTGGAACCTCGAGCACGGGCTGTTGAGCCGCTACGGCAGCGAGAGCACCGAGAGCATGATCCGCCAGACCGTGATGGAGTACCCGTCCGCGCTCACACCCAAGGAACTGGCCCTGCAACAGGCGTCGCAGTGGACCAACTACCTCAGCCTGGCCGAGTTGTCCGACCTGCAGAATCGCTTCCCGCAGACCGCGGAGTTCGTCAAGGTGAAACACGTCCGGTTGACGACGATCCCCCTCAACATGCTGATGCTTGCCCTTGGCATTCCATTCTTGCTGACGCGCGAGCGGCCGAACATTCTGGTGGCCGGCGGCAAGTGTCTGCTGGCCTGCGGGGCCTGCTTCGTGCTGATGTTCTTCTGCCAGGCGGTCGATGTCGCCGGATTGCCGATCAAGCCGGAGATGCCGGCATGGCTGCCGGTGATTCTTTTTGCACCGGTGGCCGTTGTTTTGATGGACAGCGTCAAGACGTAGCAGGATATCGAGGTGTCAAGGTGTCAAGGTGTCAAGGTGCCAAGGTGTCGAGGTGGCAGGTTTTCGAGGCTGGTGAAACCGCAATGGCCCTTGCGCCGCCGTATACAGGCGCGGACGTCTGCAACCTGTTCACTCAGTGTCTGAACTGCCTGCTTTACGTGGCGAATCTCGAACTTCCGTTCGCTCCCATGCGTAGCCAATTGCGTTAGAATGCCCCTGCGTCAACGGATGACGCGGTCCTCGCGAAGGGAGTCGCCATGTCTCGCCACCAGCCCCGATTCTGGGTCGTTTCGTTCCTCTTTGCGGCCATCAACGTCGCCGGCATCGTCTGGATTCGGCAGTCGCTCGTCGGGAACGGCACGCCGCGCTTGCGTGTCCTGTCGGCCCTGCCGGTTCGCGATGTCGACAAGACCGACCGGCTGAGCCTGGTCTTCGACGAACCGATCGTCGACGCCGATGCCGTGGGCAAGCCGCTGGACAAGTCGCCCTTCGCCATTCAGCCGATGCCCGACGGCCGCTGGCAGTGGTCGCAGCCCGACACGCTGGCGTTTGTGCTGGCCAAGCCGCTGCCGGCCGGTCGCGTCTTCAAGATCAAGCCGGCCGTCGATCTGGAGACGCAGACTCGCCGCGTGCTCATCGGCGATGGGACCTTCGAGTTCCGCACGCGGGCGTTGGAAGTCGAGTCGTGCTACGTCGCGTCGGCCGATCGCGAACATGCCAACATCGAGATCGAATTCAATCAGCGGGTCGCCCCGGCCGATCTGCTCGCACAACTGGTGATCAAGCGGGTCAACTCCGGCGAACGTACCGCCGCGGTTTGCCTGACCCGCGAGCCGTCGGAGAAACTGCTGGTCCGCGTGGAACACGAGCGGTCGATGGGGCTGCTGGTGGGAATCGACAAGGGGCTGAAAGGACACGGCGGCGAACTGCCGCTCGAATCATCCTACAACAGCAAGGTGCAGATCAGCGACACGTTCGTTCATCTCTCGACCGACATCAACGAACCGCGGCTCGAAGAGGAGATCGTCGTCCGGCTCAACTTCTCGCAGGCGATCGATCCGAAGCAGAAACTGGCAGCCACAGCGGTTCAGCCGGCGGTGTCGGACCTCCGCACGCGCATCAGCGACAACACCCTGGTGCTGGTCGGAAAATTCCAACCGGGCGTGCAGTACTCGCTGACCATCCCGGATTCGCTGGTCTCCAAGTCCGGCAAGAAGCTGGAGCAGGCCGAGCGCATAACACTCAACGTGCCGGAGCGCGAGCCGACCGTGTCGTTCCCACTGTCGCGTGGCATTCTGTCGCCTGAGGGCAATCTGCTTCTCGATTTGAGCACAGTGAACACCGCGGGACTTGAGATCGAGGCCCGGCGGGTCTTTGCAAACAACATCGTGCCGCACGTCCGTGGCGACGGCGAGGCCGAGACGTCGGACGAAGTGGCCTCGAAGAAGATCAAATGCGATGCGCCGCGGAATGTCGTTCACAAGGCGGCGCTGGACTTGAAGTCGCTGCTCGGAAAGGCGACCGGCGTCTATCACCTGTCCGCCCGGGCGACCGATCATGCCTGGACCCGCGACGACGCAATCGTCACCATCAGCGACCTCGCGATCACCAGCAAGTCGACGCGGGACGGGCTGTTTATCTGGGTCACCTCGCTGCGGACCGGCAAGCCGGTGGAGGGCGCCGACGTCACCGCGCTGACCTACAACAACCAGACGCAGGGCAGCGTGAAGACTGCCGCCGACGGCACTGCGATCATTCCCGTCGCACGCAACGGCGACCGGTCGCCCTGGTTGATCACCGCGGCGCTCGGCGACGACTTGAACTACCTAAGGCCCGATCTGCGGCAATGGGTGATCGACGACATCGATGGCGGCGGCCGATCGGTGCCGGAGAATTATGACGTTTTCCTTTATACCGAGCGCGGCATCTATCGACCCGGCGATACCATTCACCTGACCGGCCTGATCCGCGAGATCGATGGGGCGACGCCGCCGCCCTTTCCGATCGACATCACGCTGATTCGCCCCGACGGCAAGCGGCTGCCGGCACAGTCGGTGACCCCGATCGCAAATCAGGATGGCTTCGTGCAGATCGACCTGCCGACGCGCGAGGATGGCCGCACCGGTCGCTATCGCATCGAGGCGACGCTGCCAGGTTCGAGTGAGGTGATTGGGGCGACGTCGGCCCTGGTCGAGGCGTTTGTGCCGGCGCGAATCGAGATGACGGCGAGCGCCAATGCCGAGCGCTTCTCACCGGGCCAGGGGGCGACCGGAAAACTGAGCGGCAAATACCTGTTCGGTCCGCCCGCAGCCGCACTGCCGTGGTCGCTGAATGTCACGTACGTCCCGGCGCGCTTCAAGTCCGCGGACTTCCCCGACTTCACGTTTGGTGACGGCGTCTCGCGGCCGACCTACTCTCCGCCAGAAGTTGAAGGTGAGACCGACGAGAATGGGCTTGCACAACTCACCCTTCCCCAGCCGAGGGACGCGTCCGCCGGACGGTGGCGGGCCGATTGCAGCGTCACACTGACTGAACCGGGCGGACGCTCGCTTTCCCGGAATTTTTCGACGCTGGTGGACATGACCGATCGCTTCCTGGGGCTGCGGCTGGCTCGCGGCGCGATTGCCTCGGTCGGCGAGTCATTCCCGATCGAATACGTGCAGTGCGATGCCGAGGGCAAACTTGCGCAGTCGGTGCCGTTGGAGGTCACGCTGGTCCGCGTTGAATATGACAATGTGCTGCAACGCGTCAATGGCCAGGCGGTGTGGAAGTCGACTGAGCGGTTGATTCCAATTGAAGAACGCGCAGTCACCGGTAAGCGGCCCGTCGACAAGCCCGGCACATTCTCACTGACCTGTCCAGAATCGGGTTACTATCGGCTCACCGCGGTGGACACGCGGTCCAAGTTGGAGACGGTCCTCGCTTTTCACGCCTCGGAAGACGGCGGTACGACGACGACGGCGTTGAATCGGCCGGAGCACTTGGACATCGTGCTCGATTCACCGCGCTACGTGCCCGGCAGCAAGGCCGTGGCGTTGATTCGATCACCGTTTGCCGGCACGGCACTGGTTACGCTTGAAACTGACCGCATCGTTCAGACGCAGGTCGTCGACATCGCTGCCGGCTCGGACAAGGTGGAGATAGACCTGCCCGCCGGCATTCGCGGCGGCGCGTTTGTGTCGGCCTCGGTGGTTCGGGCCGTGGACCCGGCCGCCGAAGACTGGCTGCCGCATCGGGCCATGGGTCTCGCGCGGTTGTACACCGATCACGCCGACAGGGCGCTGCCTCTAGCGCTGACGATTGCGCCATCGTGTCGCCCGGGCGACGCAATTGAGGCCCGTATTGAGGCGAAGGCATTGGACGAGGCGTCCGCGCCGGGCGTGGTACACCTGTGGGCCGTGGACGAGGGCATTCTGCTGACAACGGATTACCGCAGGCCCGATCCGCTGGCTCACTTTTTTGCGCCGCGATCGATGACGATTGACTCTTCTGACGTTTTTGCGGATTTATTGCCTGACACGGCCCGCCCTGCCAGCATGGAGCGAATCGGTGCCGACGGCGATGACGATTCCGACGCAATGCGCGGCAACCCGGTGCCCAGCCGGCAGCGCGCCGCTGCTGTTATCTGGCGATCCGTCGAACCGATTGGGCCTGATGGCACGCTGAATCTCAAGTTGGACATTCCACAGATGACCGGGGCGCTGCGAGTCATGGCCGTTGTCGCGCAGGGTGATCGGTACGGCACCGCTGCGTCGACCGTGACCGTCGCAGCGGCGTTGATGTGCGAGGCGGCGTGGCCGCGCGTGGTCGCGCCCGGCGACGTATTCGCAACGCCCGTCAAAATCTTCAATTCTACCGATCAACCGCTGACCGCCGCATTGACCGTGGACGTTTCGGGGCCGCTGACCATTGACGCATCTGAGACGACCGGCAAGGCCGAGATTCCGGCCAACGGCTCCAGTACGGTCTGGTTGCGATCCAAGGCCGCCGGCATGGGGCCGGTGCATCTTCGCATTCTGGCATCGGCGACCCATCCGGACCTGGGCACACTCACCGCCGAAGCCGAGGCCGACTTCTCTTCGCGCCCGGCCGCCCCGCTGCACACGGAATCGACATTCGTCACGATCAAGGCCGGTGAGAAACTCGATCTCGCCGCGCCGGACGGATACCTGCCGGGCAGCGTGCAACGGACCGCGGCCATCAGCGCGAATCCCACGGTCGATCTGCGACCCGCGGTCGAGCAGGTCATCGACTATCCCTACGGCTGCGTCGAACAGACCACGAGCGGCCTGATCTGCATGCTATACGCGGCCGATCTGATCTCGACGGAATCGCCGGGAACCGAACGAGCCGGCGCCATCGCACGAATGATGGATGCCGGCATCGCCCGCCTGTGGTCGATGCAGACGCGCGATGGCGGGCTTGGCTACTGGCCGGGGGCGATGCAGTCGGACGTGTGGGGAACCTCTTACGCCGCTCAATTCCTGGCGACGGCGTCGCGCTCAGGCTATCACGTCGAGCAGGGATTCAAGGATGAATTGGCTCGCTATCTGGATCGACTGCTGTCAAACTCAAACCACGACGACTTATCGGACAATATGCGGGCAGGGCTCTGCCATGCCCTCGCGGTATTCGAGAAGCCCGCGATGGGCTGGATGGATCAGTTGACCCAGTCGCCGGCACGGCTCGACATGTCGGGCCGGGCGTCGCTGGCCGCCGCCTGGATCGCGGTGGGCCGCAAGGATCGCGCCGCCGCCCTCCTGCAGGATGACACGCTGGGCCAGTCCATTGCGACCACGACGTCGGGGCGCTTTGTTTCGCAGACGCAGTCCGAGGCGGCCCTGTTGTCGACGCTGCTCGATCTCGATCCGCGACACCCGTGGATTGCACCGCTTGTGCAGCGGATCAACGGCCGCCGCGAGAAAGGTCGCTGGGGTACGACACTGGAAAACGCCGCCGCAATTTCGGCTTTGTGCAAGTATCAACTCGTGGTCGACGAGCCGGCTGATTTTGAGGGTACCCTCTCCGCCGGGGCCGACCGCTATTCGTTCAACTCGAAAGGCACGTCGCAGTTCACGCTGGCTGATCCGTCGCAAGCGGCGCTGTTCGAGACCAGCGGCACTGGCGATGTTCACGTCTGTATCACGACGACCGGCCGATTGCTGGACGAGTCCGTGAAGCCCTATGAGCGACAGCTGACGCTGACGCGTGAATGGCTGGATCGCGAGGGCAAGCCCATCGATTCCGCCCAATTGCACGTGGGTGACCTGACTCACGTCCGCGTGACGATCGCCGCGCCGGCGCTGACTGATGGAAACACGGTCGACAATGTGGCCATCGTCGATGTGCTGCCCGGCGGCACGGAGGTGGAGAATCCGCGGCTGGCAACGTCGGCCCATGCCGGTGGCGATGTCGATGTGCGCCCGGATCGCACCGAGTTTCTCGATGACCGCGTGATTCTGTTCACATCGGTCGGACGAGAAAAGCGACAATTTGATTATTACATCCGCGCGACCACAGCGGGCGAGTTTGCCGCCCCGCCGATCGAGGCATCGTGCATGTACGACCCGGGCTTTGCGGCGCTGACTGGCGGCGGGCGCGTGGAAATCTCGAAATGACGCCGGGTTTGCATGATAATGACATGTGCCGACGTAGCCACGGCGTGCGACGCAGACTGCGCGTATTTGCATACGCGATTGCGGCAGCATTCTCGCTCTGCTTAGGCGCATTCGCTGTTGCATGGGTTGTCCTGCCAGGCACGCCCGAGGGCGTGCTCAATCCGCCGGCGAGCGCCGCCGTGACCGACGCATCGGGTTGCCTGCTGATGCAGACGGTCGCGCGGGATGACCAATGGAGGTTTCCGGTGCCGCTTTCGGAGATCTCGCCGTGGCTGATTCAGGCCACCATCGCCGTCGAGGACGAGCGCTTTGCGTCGCATCCCGGCGTTGATCCGATCGCGGCGGCGCGGGCTGCCCTGCAAAACCTTTCTTCGCTGCGAATACGCTCCGGCGCCAGCACCCTGACGATGCAACTCGTGCGCATGGCCGATCCGCGACCGCGATCGTGGTGGGCCAAGGCGGCGCAGACGGTCCAGGCATTGAAACTCGACCGGCGTCTCGATAAAGACGCCCAACTCGCATGTTATTTCAATCTAGCGCCCTATGGCGGCAACATCTGCGGCGCCGAGGCCGCGTCGCGGATTTACTTCAACAAACACGCCGCCGATCTCACGCTTGCCGAGGCCGCACTGCTGGCCGGATTGCCGCAGTCGCCCTCGCGGTATCGGCCCGATCGGCATCCCGATCGCGCGCTCGCCCGGCGGTCGGTCGTCCTTGGTCGCATGCTTGAATTGGCGATGATCTCGTCGCACCAATACGAGGCGGCGCAGAGTGAACCCGTGCGACTCGCCGATCCGCCGCCCGCCAACATCGCCCCGCACTTTGCCGACATGGTGGCGGCGCGCCGCGCCACCGGCGGCGCGACACGGCTGCGACGCGCCCTGCAACTCGACATGAATCGTCTTGCGGAGGGACACGTTCGCTCTCTGCCCAACGGCTCCGATGCCGCCATCGTCGTCATTGAGATCGCCACCGGCGACGTCGTGGCGTTGGTCGGCGGAACGCGCGAACACGACCCGCGCACCGGCCGCGTCAACGGCGCGACGGCCCGCCGCAGCCCCGGGTCGGCGTTGAAACCGTTCATTTACGCCGCGGCCATGGATGCCGGGATGCTCGATCCGCAGACGCTTGTCTATGATATTCCCATCGATCGCGACGGCTGGACCCCGGACAATTTCGATCGCGTGAATCTCGGTCCCCTCCCGGCGGCCCAGGCCCTGCGGCGATCGCGCAACGTGCCGGCCATTCTGATTTCCGAGGCCGTCGGCCCGCCCCGATGCGCCGGCCTGCTCGAAGCGCTCGGCGTTCGTATCTCGCTGGGCCGAACCGAAGCGGCGGGTTTGGCGCTGGCGACCGGCGCTGTGGAGGTCTCGCTGCTGGATTTGACCAATGCCTATGCCGCGATTGGGCGCGGCGGCGAATACGTCGCACCGCGCATCTTTGACGATGATCCGCTGGTGGCCCGCCCCGCACTATCGCAACGCGCCTGTGACGCGCTCGATGAGATGCTCTCATGCACCTTGCGCCGACCGCGTGTGGCCGATGAGCAGGAACCTGGCGAAACGGCCTGGTTCATGTGGAAGACCGGCACCAGTTCCGGTCGGCGCGATGCCTGGGCCGTCGGACACAACCGTCATTTTGCAGCCGGTGTCTGGATCGGACGCCTCGAAGGCGGCGGTCACACCGCACAGGTTGGGGCTCGCGCTGCCGAGCCGCTGCTTGCACGCATCTTCGCCCTGCCTGCGATTCGCAACGACCAGCCGCCGCCGCCGGCCGCGACATGGCACGCCGCGCGGCCAATGCCCGCGCCGCCTGAACTGGATGCCCCGCTGCAGATTCTCTCGCCGACCGCCGATGCCACTTTCATTGCAACCGGCGGACCCGCCGCGATTCCCATTCGAGCCAATCGTGCTTTGGAGACCGCCGTCTGGTTTCTGGACGGCCGGATGATCAGGCTGTTCGGTGAACGGACCGTGCTGGACGCCGAGCCTGGACGGCATGAACTGACCTGTCGGGATGATCGCAATCGAACGGCGCGGGTTTCGTTTCAAGTCGAGGCAACGCACGCCATTGCGACTGGCAGTCGATGAGTCTGGATCAGCGTTGAGTCGCTTCGACGCTTCGCGCGGCCAGCGCGGCCTCTGCGGCACGCAGGTCGGCCTCGGTATCGACATCCATCGAGCGCTCGGCGGGCATGCGATAGCCCAGCGTCCCGGTGGGCATAAAGGTGCGATCGCGGCGAAGCGATTCGACGCGGTTGACATAGATCGCCCCATTCAGGACATACGCCGGCGGCACATCCTGTCGGCGCACATATCCCGCTGCTTGTGGGAGCAGCGGCGTCAGCGTGTCGTCAGAAGTGAGGGCATGGATCAGGTGCGGCTGGACGGGTGACTCTGTGATTCCCACCACCGCCTCGGCACGCCGCAAGACAGCGCGTTCGACCGCTGCGTCGATGTCCTGCCCCGAGCGCAGCGGCGACGTCGGCTGAAGCAGGCAGACGTATTCAAAGGTTGCGCCGCGATGCGCTTCCAGCCAGTCCAATGCGTGAAGCACGACATCGAGATGCGGCGACAAGTCCCCGGACAACTCGGCCGGTCGCAGGAACGGCACATCCACTCCCATACCGCGGGCCACCATCGCGATTTCGGGGTCGTCGGTCGACACCATGACTTGGGTCAGCGTCCGGCTGGCCTTGGCCGCATCGAGGGTCCATGCGATGAGCGGGCGTCCGGCCACGGGGCGCAGATTCTTGCGCGGCACCCCTTTCGATCCGCCCCGCGCCGTCACCAATCCCAGCACCCTGGCCATGAATGTCCTTCCGCCCGGTCCAATGAAGGCCGACACTGCGATCTTAACGATTCGATGGTCGATAGTCAGTTAGGGCCGTTTCGCGTGCACCTGCTTCAAGCAGTGTGACCGTGAGTGGGCGCACCGGGTTGCAGCACTGCTTGAAGCAGTGGCGCCCTTCAGGCCAACGACGTTTGGTACTGCATCACTGGCTCGATCATGCGCATGCTGGAAACTCCGATTGTCTCCATTGTTGTCGCCACGTACAACCGGCGCGACCGGTTGATTCGATGCGTGTCGGCGATCCGCACGAATGTGTCGATTTCTCACGAGATCATCGTCGTTGGCGGTGCGGCCCCTGACGGCACGACCGAATGGTGCCGGTCACAGGCCGATCTGGTCTTCATCGCGGAGACCGTACGAGAGGGCGCCACGAAGGCGTACAACAAGGGCTTCCGCGCGGCCCGCGGGCGGTATGTCATGTGGTTGAATGACGATGCCGTGCCGCTGTCCGGCGCGGTGGAGGCCGCCGTGCGGACGATCGAGCGGCCGGACCTGAGCGACGTCGGGATGGTCGCCTTATATCACAACTTCGATCGCACGCGGAACCGACTCGACACGGTCATGCATGACGGCGTCGCGTTCAGCATTTACAACGTGCGCGGCGTGCCGTATGCGAACTTCGGATTGCTGCGGCGCGATCTGCTGGCGCGGCTCGGCTTTCTCGACGAGCGGTACTACTTCTCGGCGTGGGATCCGGATTTGTCCCTGAAAGTTCAGTTGGAGGCCGGAATGCGCGTCATCGGCTGCCGCGAAGCGCTGATCGACCACGAGGAATTGCACGACGAGCGCAAAACCGCAGACTTGCCGGCGCTCGATCGCGACAATGAGCTGCTCTTCGCGAAGTGGAATCTGCCGGCGCGGAACAGCTATCCCGATCCCGCGCCGGCCTATCAGCAGATGCTCCGCGAACGATCCATTGTGTATTAGGGGCAAGGCCCCGTCTTAGCTCCAGCCTGGGGCAAAGCGAAGCGCCGGCCCTGGGTTTCGAATGGGTTCGCCAATTCAGGGCTGAAGGCCCGCCTCTACCATGCGCGTGCGTCACCCAATAATTGAACCGGGCTTTCAGCCCTTGCACTCTCCGTAACGAGATACCCCAGGCCGTTGGCCTGGGCTGAGACTGAGGCGCACCGTTGGTGCTGGCCGTTGGGTTGGGCTGGGGCTGATTCGCACTGTTGGTGTTCGCAGTCGGCCCGCATCACATCCCGCACTGCTTCGCGAAGGCGCGCGCATTCAGCTCCGCGCCGGTGCAGCGCTTCGTCAGGTCGCTCCACGAATACAGATTGCCGGGGCCGAAGATCTCGTCCTTCATGTATTGCCCCGCCTGCTTGCTGCCGTAGAAGCAGGTTGCCATGGGGTCATTCATATTCAGGACTTCCTTCGCGATGTGATCCTGCACCTGGCAGGCGAACAGGTCGCCCATCATGTAACTGTGGTAATAGACCGGCACGGTGACGACGTGCACCTTGGCTGCATAGCCCGGAAGCGACATGTCGTCCGGCGGGTTGAGCAACTGGTATTGCTTCTTGAGATCCCACCACAACTTGGCCAGATCCTGATCGGGATTTGAATACATGCCGCGCTCGAAGCGCATCATGACCTGCGTCCAGCGCGAGAAGATGAGCCGCTCTGCCATCTTCGACTTCTTCGCCGCCTCGGCCAGACGCTGCTGGTCTGGTGGAAGCTTGCGCACGCGGTTGAGAAAATCGTCACTCTTCACGAAGGCCCCGAACATCATCGCCATGCCCTCGGTCGTGATCGGGTGCGACGGCTCGCGGAGCAGGAAGGGCAGGTCGGGGTCGATGTACTGCTCGTAGACCGCGTGGCCGACTTCGTGGATGACCGTGTCGGCCCAGTAGAGGTTGGGCTTGAGATTGCACAACACGCGGATGTCCTGATCGCGGTTGATGTTGGTGCAGAAGGCGTGCGGACTCTTGCCCTTCTTCTCGTACATGTCGCTGCGCGACAGGATGGCCTCGACCGGCATGTCGAGACTCTGGTAATAATCGCGGGTGAGGGCCAGCAGGTCGGCGTCGCTGTAGATCGCATCGAGATTTGCGCCTTCGGCCTGCGGGGCCTCCTGGAAGAACAGGTCGCCGAAGTGCCATGGCTTCAACTCGCTCACGCTGATGCCGAACTTCGCGGCGCGGGCGACATCGATGTCATTCTTGACCTTCGCAAACGCCGAACCGGTCAGACGATCCAGCTCGTCGAAGAGCTTGACGAGTTCCTTCTCGTCGATCTCCTGCAGGGCGAGCTGCATCACGAAGTAATTCGAATAGCCCAGTTTGCGGGCCAGCTCGTTGCGCAGCTTGACCGCCTCGCTGAGTTTCGGGGCGATCTTGCGGCCGACCTCGATGTACGCCGTCCACGCCGCCTTCGCCTCGGCCGAGTCCTTCGTCTCGCCGAGGATTTTGCGGATGTCGTTCTCGGTCACTTCCTTGCCATTGACCATGCCGCGATGGGTGTTGAAGATCTGCTCGCACTCATTCTGAATCGCGATGATTTTCTTCTGCAATTCCGGGTCGGCCTGACCGGGCAGGAATGCGCGGTACATCACGTCCAGTTCCCGGGCCATGACCGGGTCATTCACGTTGCCGCCCTCGCGGAGGGTCTTGATCTTCGCAAAGGTCGCCTTGTCGGAGTGCAACTCGACGAGCTTGTTCTCGGCGGCCTTCTTCGCCTCGAACGCCGCATCGGAGCCGGTCGTGCTCGCCTCCCACCAGGCCTTGGCGGATTGGATGAAGAGCGGCTTGAAGCGGCTTTCGTAGCCGTCGCAGATCGTGACGAACTCGATCTCGGCCTCTGTCTTGGGTGCGCCGGCTTTCATGGAAACCGGTCCCCGGGAATGGGTCTGCGAACACGAGGCGATGACCGCCACAATGGAAAACGCCGCCGCCGCGGCGAGGCCTCGCCGCAATCGATTGAAGGACATTCGCTGGCTCCTGAGTTGATCAACACGGGCAGATGGGAATCCAATAAGGCGGGCCGGCCGCTCCACTCGCATCCGGCACGCCGGACAGGCCACCGCCGCCCGTCCATCCCAATCGGGACGACGGGAAGCGGCCGACGCCGTCAAAATCGGGCAAAGCAAAACACGCCCACGGGGATTCGAACCCCGGTCGCCGCCATGAAAAGGCGGTGTCCTAGGCCTCTAGACGATGGGCGCTTCTCAGGGGGGATTGATAATCAGGATTCGGGGCGATGTCAATACGGGGGGAATAGCCATAAGCCGTAAGCCTTAAGCGATAAGCGATAAACCTTGATCGTTGAGCGAAGCAGAGTCGGATGCGCGAGCGGCTGGCGTGGGGACGGGGTGTAGGTGTCAAGGTGTCGAGGTGACAAGGTGTCGGGACCCTGTCAGAGCTTCAAGTCATGCGACGCCGCCCAGGATCGAATGGCCGCCGCGCAGGCCGCGGCTCGCGCCTGCAGGAGGAAGTGCGGACCTTCGATGCGGACGTGCTTCCATGCGGGATGGTCTTTGATCAACGACTCTGCCGCCGAGCGCGCGACGACGCGATCGTTTGATGGCGTCAGGCAGAGCACCGGCACTTGAATGCCGCCGCAGACGCTGGTGACGTCGACCTCCAACAGCGCCCGAATCCTCGAACGCCAGGCCGCTGACGACACCGTGGCATTTGCCTGCTGAAACTCCGCCAGTAGCGCCGGCGTTGCGTCCTTTCCCAGCGCATATCGCAGCGGCGTCGTCATCGTCATGCATGCGCGCGGCAATCTTGCCAGCATTGGTCGCGCCCAGCCTGGAATGCGGACCGGGCTGCGCGCGAACGTGCTCACCAGCACTAGACCGGCGAGGTCGGGCGGCCGCCGCGCCGCGAGCGTGATTGCGATCGGGCCGGAGAACGACTCCGCGATGACCACAAATGGATTCGTCGGCGGCAGCGCTGCCTGCACGCGCTGCGTCAACTGCTCGTAATTCTGCGCGCGGTCGGGCGGATAGTGCATGATCCGCGCCGGCGCGGCGGGGTTCAGCGCCGCGATGAAGGCACTGAACAACTGACCGGTGCCATCGAGTCCGGGCAGCAGCATGATGGAGGTCTGGATCACATGGGGATTGGATGGCGGCGGCGCGGGGGCTGTCAATGCGATGCGACAGCCGTAAGCCGTAAGCCTTAAGCCTTAAGCCGTTAGCCATAAGCAGTTAGCAAAGGCTCTCCTCCGCCTGGGGGGCGTTCGGCTCATGGTCCTGCCAGCCCGCCTCTCGGCGGTGATCTCCCTGCTGCCGCTGCCGGTCCCGCTGGCGATGGATTCCTCGCGGGCGGTGTCATGCCGATAACCGCGCGGTCCCCGGAATAGGCCCTGCGGCGGGGCTGGAAAACTACAAACGCCCGGATAAGCCGTCTGCGCCGCGTCGGCGCTGGCCAGCGCGAAGACAAAACTGGCCAGCGCGGACATAAAACTGGCCAGCGCGGAGATGGCGCTGGCCAGCGCGGGAGCAAAACTGGTCAGCGCGGAGACGGCGCTGGCCAGCGCCGACACAAAACTGGCCAGCGCGGAGGCAAAACAGGCCAGCGCGAACACAAAACTGGCCAGCGCCGAACACTTTGTGGCCAGCGGCAAAGCGCGAATGGCCACTGCGGTTTCGAGAATCGGGGTCCCGGAGGGACCATTTGAGAATAGCCCACCGTTTCAACGGTGGGATGGGGGACGCCCCCCTCGCATTTCCGTCCCGGATGGACGGGTTGAACCGCATCCGGGCGAGACCTCGCGCCATCCCTCCGGGATGGCCAATCAATTGACGATCGCATCGCACCCACCGTTGAAACGGTGGGCTATTTTCACCCGCGTCCCTGCCGGGACGGAGCATCCGCGACGATTGTCGTCTTCTCCCCGCATTCCGAGCAGACGCCGGAGAGGTTGCCGGTCAGTCGTCCGGCGGCGTGGCCGCACCCTGATGGATGAAAATTGGGGCTGCTGGATTAGTATAAGGTCGGCGATTTCGGCAGGTGGAGGTCGTCGACCAATGAGTATCAAGCTTGCCGG
>Ga0268299_1000314_pt1 | contig 167472 bp, 153 predicted proteins | sample NOBtaG_FD_193484 | JGI IMG/M metagenome (GOLD analysis project Ga0268299, IMG submission 193484) | Activated sludge microbial communities from bioreactor in Nijmegen, Gelderland, Netherland - NOB reactor | ecosystem: Engineered > Bioreactor > Aerobic > Activated sludge | place: Netherlands... | reverse complement strand
CTCGAAGATCATTGGAATAAGGTCGTGTCATGCCTGCTGGCCTCCTCTCTCCAGCAGACACTTTGAATCACAAATCAAACGATTTGGGAATCCTCAATCCGATTCGGATAAATTATGAAACGCTCTAGAGTATCCGTGATGATCGAGCATTTGGCTGCTATCGCTAAATTTGGCAGGATCCAGTCTGACGTGCTCCCCGTCATGACCTCATTTATAAGTTAGCCCTATTCAGGTTTTGGTCCAGGCTGGACCGTAAGCAGACCGCATACCACCAAACTTGGCGTGTTCTCAAGGGACACAAAATGTGCCGAATATGAGATAATTGGGAATTGAACCCGCCCAGTAAAATATTTTGTTGGTATTTGTGTTGGTATCGGTGAATATGGCTTCCGGTTAGTTTATTGATAAATATACATGTTTTCCAATATCGTGAATCCGCCCCTGGCCGCGAAACAGGTCGGCGACGGCTTCAATCGCGAGCTTCTGGTAATCGAGATCGGGTTCGAAATGCAGTTTCATCGAACCCTCCTCACAGGCTGCGAACGTCGAAAATGCCGTTCTGGTTCAGGATCGCCGCCATGTTGGTCTTGGCGATATCGTCTTTGAACCCGGAATCCTTGAACACGACGCGGGTATCGACAGCGGGCGCGAGCGCCGCCCGCCAGGCGACGATCCCGGCGCTCAAGGGCTCGATCACATCCTTCGTCAGCCCATCGGCGAGGCAGACGATCAGCGCACCGCCGCCGAAGCGCCTCGAAGGCCGGATCATCAACGTCGATGTCGTCGATTGCCGTCTCTTCAACGTCTTCCTCATGGGAGTCGATCTTTGAGAGAAGTGAGTCAACGTCAGTAAGCTGGCGCTTGATGGTCAAGGCGAACGAAGCGACCGAGCTTTCCATCCGCTTCAGAATGTTCACCCGAAGCAGGTGAATAAGGCTTTCTTCCCGATCGACCTGCCGGAAGAAACTTTGGCCGCCCCGGATTTTGGTGCTGTATTTTTCATCGTAGGCGGCTTGCTTGTGCGGAAGCACGTAGCGCAACGGCGCGTAGGCGCCAAGCGCCAGCCGTCTGATTTCATTATTGATCTCGCGAATGGAGCGGAATTCGCCAGCCAGGTCGACATTTGCCCTGTAGAGCGCCCAGTTGTCCCGCAGGCGCTTCGGGCACAGCACCAGCACACGGTCATTGCGCAGCTCGTAGTATTTTATGACGGCCAGGGCCTCAAACGTCTTACCAAGACCGACGCTATCGGCGATAATGCAACCGCCGATCCGCTCAAGCTTGTCAATCGCCCCGACCACGCCGTCGCGCTGAAAGCGGAAGAGCTTCTTCCAAACGATGGTATCCCGTATGCCCGTGGCGGACTTTATGATCTGTTCTTCATCGAGATGGTCTCTCAAATCTTTGAAGAGCTGAAAAAGCATCTGAAAATAGATGAGGGATGGGGCGCGCTGTGCTGCCACGTCTGAAAGCACATCCAGGAAATGCGCCTTCGCGCTGCCGTCAGCCTTAACGTCTTCCCAGTTCGCGCGAAACCACTCAGCAAAATCAGCCACCTCCGCTTCAGAGTCTGTCACCTGAACGAGGCCCAATCGTCCGCCCGGCGTTATCCCCAGGCCCTCAGTCGTGAACGAACATGTCCCTAACATTGCCTGACGGGGGGCAGTTTTGCTTTCCACAAAGACCAGCGATTGAGGCGGCGACCTTAGAGCGTGCCGGATTTCAGTTCGCGTGCGGATCCAGTCGGTAGCAAGGCGGGCAAGCCATCGTCCTTGCAGTCGCCCCCTGAAGACGATGTCGGCATCGCCCCCGAACAGGGCTGGTGCAATTTTATCCGGTTCGCCAAGCAACAGACGACACTGGTCAACCCGGTTCAGCACATCCTTGAGTTCGGCAAATGCAAACAGCGAGAATGATGGCGACACAAGATCGACATGGGCCCCCTGCGTCAGCCATTCCCGCAGGCGATCAAGCCCCCGATCCGTCCCGCTGTTCCGCAGAAGTCGCATCAGTCGCCACCCTTCCGGCTGCCATGTGGCGTTGCCCGATTGTCTTGGGGCTTGGGCGCGCTGTCGATGAATTGCCGGATGGCCTGTCGGATCACCCATGAGACGGAAGCGTCCCGCGCAACCGCAATCTCATTTAGCGTCCGGTAGTCCTGCTCTTCCAAGCTCACTGTGAGCCGCGTTGCCTTGCGGGGACGCTCAGTCATATCACCCTCCAACTATAGAAAAGATGATACGCACTGCGGCATCATATTGCAACAAAGTGATGCATTCTTCACCGAGTGCTTTCGTGATCAAGACGGGGCGGGGTATCAGATGAGCCAGCACAGAGAGGGGCGACAGATTGCACCTCAAGTGGCAGCAGGTGCGTAATCGCGTCTTTGGTGTGAGCCGTAATGAAGGGGTGGTCCGTCGGGTTGGCTGCTACCAATTAGCAGGGGCCCATAAGCTGCAGTACAGAATGCGACGTCTTAGCCCAAATCCAACTTCGGCTGCTTACAAGACTCTCATGACAATTCAGCGACCAAATGCGATTATGCTGCTTCCGTGGTGCTTCCGCAACCGGATATCGTTTGGTTCACGTCAAAACTTGAATTCATAAATAATTGATTTGATTGATTAAATTGGCGCACCCGAAGGGATTCGAACCCCTGGCCTCTGCCTTCGGAGGGCAGCGCTCTATCCAGCTGAGCTACGGGTGCATGTGTTCCGGTGATAGGGTTGGAACGGGCGCAAACTAGCCTATTCATGGGGTGGCGGCAATCGTGGCGTTGCAAAAATCTGGCTTTTCCCGAATAAAGACGCAGATGGCCTGGATGGCGGCGTGACAGGAACAGGGTGTGCAGAAGAAGAGTGAACCTTCGGGCGTCCGGGGGCGGATCGGGAGTGGTCCCGCCGCAACGGGGAATAAGGGGGCGCCTGTCGCGCATGGGCCGCGTGAGGGTGGATGGCGCAATGGCCTGGTGAACGCCGCATTGATGATAAGCAGCATACTGGTCGTGGTGTTGCTGTGTGAACTGGTGTTATTCCGTTTTATTTTGATCCCCGGCGGCGTCCCGGAAAATGTCTTTGTGGATGGGCTGGTGCGGCTTCGGCCCGGCAGTGAGGGGGTATGGCGCGTTGGTGATGACGTGGCGGAACGCTACCGCATCAATGCGCAGGGCTGGAATTCAGGCCATGCAACATATGACGCCAGGGCCCCTTCGGGCGTCCGGCGCATCGCCATTATTGGCGATTCCTTTGTGGAGGCGTTGCAGGTTCCTTACAATGCCAGTCTGGCCGAGCAGCTTGAGGGGGCGGCAAAAGGGCGCCTTCAGGTCTATCGTTTTGGCATCAGTGGCGCACCCTTGAGCCATTATCTGGCGATGGCGCGGCATGTGGCGCAGACCTATCATCCCGACATGATCGTGCTGGTGCTGGTGCATAATGATTTCGATGAATCTTTTTCTGCAGTAGCGGGGCGCTATACCAGCAGCTTTCTGAAATTCCGCATGGATGGGAATCAGGTCGCCGGGGAAATTCCGCCTGCGCCCTATCAAGCCACCTGGCGTGACTGGCTGCGGCAAACCGCAACGCTGCGATATCTCTATTACCGGCAGAGGCTGAACCCGGCCGCGATGATCATGCAAATGCCGCCGGCCGCACCGCCTGTCTATCAGGCGAATGTGGCCGTGGATGCGGTGATGGCGCAGCGGGCCGCGATACGGGGGGTTGCCGGGTACGCCTTTGCGCAGTTTCAGGCCCTGTCGCGAGAACATCATTTTCGCCCCTTGCTGATGATGGATGGCGACAGGCGTTCGATCGTTTCCGGGGTAGACAGTGTGGCGCTGTATAGGGACGGAGCGCTGTGGTTAAACGCCATGGCGGCTGAGGTGGCGGCAAAGGCAGGGCTGACATTTATCGATCTGCATCCGCTGTTTCAGAAAGACTGGCAGATAAACCACCAGCCATTGAATTTCGTTTCCGACAATCACTGGAATGAACGGGGCCACAGGGTCGCGGCACAGGCGCTGGAGGCGTATGCGCTGAACGCTAAACCCTGATTTGCGGCGTCATTCCTGCGGCCGCCAGCGTAACACGGGTGTGCGCGCGGCGCGGGTTTCATCCAGCCGGTTGCGCGGCGCGAAATGCGGCGCCTGGGTGAAACGCGCCAGATCGCCCGCTTTTGCCGCCTGCGCGAGATTGCGCAGTACACTGATCAATTGATCGAGAGCTTCCTTTGATTCCGTTTCCGTCGGTTCGATCAGCATCGCCCCATGCACCACCAGTGGAAAATAGATGGTCATCGGATGATAGCCTTCATCGATCATCGCCTTGGCGAAATCCAGCGTGGTGACGCCGGTGTCTTTCAGAAAGCTGTCATCGAACAGGCATTCATGCATGCACGGGCCGGGGAAGGGGGCGCTCATATCCCCGCTCAGGCTGGCCAATACATAATTGGCGTTCAGCACGGCGTCTTCGGCGACCTGCCGCAGGCCATCGCCGCCGTGGCTCAGCATATAACTCAGGGCACGGACGAACATCCCCATCTGGCCGTGAAATGCGGTCATGCGCCCGAAGGGCGTGGCGCCGCCTGCATCGGCGCCGAGATCAATCAGATCAAACCCCGCTCCATGATCCACCACAAAGGGCAATGGGGCGTATGGGGCCAGCGCCTGCGAGAAAACCACAGGCCCGGCACCCGGCCCGCCGCCGCCATGCGGCGTGGAAAAGGTCTTGTGCAGATTGATGTGCATGGCGTCAATGCCCAGATCACCGGGGCGGACCCGCCCGACCAGGGCGTTGAAGTTCGCCCCGTCACAATAGAAGTAACCGCCTGCGTCATGCACGGCCTTCGCCATTTCAACGATGTCATTTTCAAACAGTCCGCAGGTGTTTGGATTGGTCACCATAATGGCAGCGACGTCCGGGCCAAGCTTCGCCTTCAATGCAGCCAGATCAACCCGGCCGCGTTTGTCAGCAGGAATCGGATCAACGCTGAAACCGCACATGGCGGCGGTGGCGGGATTGGTGCCATGGGCGGATTCGGGGGCCAGCACCCGGTTACGCTTTTCGCCGCGCGCATCCAGTGCGGCGCGGATCGCCATCAGTCCGCACAGCTCCCCATGCGCGCCCGCCTTGGGCGACATGGCGACGGCTGGCATGCCGGTCAGCACACGCAACCAGTGCGCCAATGTGTTGATCAGTTCCAGCGCGCCCTGCACAGTGGAAATGGGTTGCAGCGGGTGCAGGTCCGCAAAGCCCGGCAGCCGCGCCAGCTTTTCATTCAGGCGCGGATTATGCTTCATGGTGCAGGAGCCAAGCGGATATAGCCCGCTGTCAATCGCGTAATTTTTGCGGCTCAGGCGGACAAAATGCCGCACCACCTGTGGCTCCGACAGGCCAGGCAGGCCGATGGCCCCGGTGCGCGCCAATGCGCCCAGACGGTTCGCCATTGTTGCAGGTGTTGGCAGATCAACGCCGCATCGCCCGTCTGCATTTTGTTCGAACAATAAAGGCTCTTCATGGTCCAGTCCGCGATGGCCACTGAATGTGGTCAATGTGTCTTTTCCCGCTTCGCCGGGATGTGTCGGGCGTCCGGCCCGCATCATGACAGCACCTCGCGCAGGGCGCTGGCAAATGCAAGCCTGTCCTGATCCGTATTGGTTTCGTTTGCCGCCACGAGCAGTAGATTGGCGAGACCGGGATCATCGGGGATCAACCGCGAAACCGGCACCCCGCCCAATATGCCGCGGGCCGCCAATGCCTCGACCACTGGCGCGGCGGGCTTTGGCAGGCGCAGCGTGAACTCGTTGAAAAAACTTTTATTGAGGCAGGTTACGCCGGGAATGCCGGTCAGGGCCTGGGCCAGCACAATTGCCGCCTGATGGTTGAGCAGCGCCAGTTGCGTAAATCCCGCTTCGCCCAATAGCGCCACATGAATGGTGAAGGCCAGACAGCACAGGCCGGAATTGGTGCAGATATTGCTGGTCGCCTTTTCCCGGCGGATATGCTGTTCACGCGCAGATAGTGTCAGCACATAGCCGCGCCGTCCCTGTGCATCCACGGTTTCGCCGCACAGCCGCCCGGGCATCTGGCGCTGCAACGCGCTGCGCGCCGCAAACAATCCCAGATAGGGACCGCCAAAATTCAGCCCGACGCCCAGTGATTGCCCTTCGCCCACAAAAATATCCGCGCCCATTTCACCTGGCGGTAATGTTGCGCCCAGCGCCAGCGTTTCCGTGGTCACCGCAACAAGCAACGCGCCCCGGGCGTGCGCCGCTTCCGTCAGCGGGCGCAGATCGCGCAGATGGCCAAAGAAGTCCGGCGTCTGCACCACGATGCAGGCGGTGTCATCATCAATCATATTGACAAGATCTTCGACGCCATCGGGAGCTGCCGCCATGGCCTGCACAATCCCGCCTGCAAAATGCGATGTGGTTTCGGTGACGGCGCGATAGTGCGGATGCAGTCCGCCGGATAAAATCGCCTTGCGCCGTTTGGTGGCGCGATTGGCCATCAGTACGGCTTCGGCGCAAGCGGTTGCGCCGTCATACATGGAGGCGTTGGCGATATCCATGCCCGACAGCATGGCGACCTGTGTCTGGAATTCGAACAGATATTGCAGCGTGCCCTGCGAAATTTCCGGCTGATAGGGCGTATAGGAAGTCAGAAATTCCGAACGCTGGATCAGATGATCCACTGTTGCCGGAATATGATGGCGATAGGCCCCCGCGCCACAAAAGAACGGGGCATCGCAGGCCGCAAGATTTTTTGACGCCATGGCGCGCAGCATACGTTCGACCTCTATTTCGCCCTGATGGGGAGGCAGATCAAGCGGTTCTGAGCGGCGCGCAATTTGCGGAACATCGGCAAACAGATCATCAATGCTGGCCGCGCCAATGGTGCGCAGCATTGCGGCGCGATCCGTCTGGGTAAGTGGAAGATAGCGCATCAGGCCAGGCCTTCGACAAAGGTTTTATATGCGGCCGCATCCATAAGCCCATCCAGTTCCGATTTGTTGGCAAGCCGGATTTTGAAAAACCAGCCGTCAGTTTCCGCCGCCTCATTGACGGTTACCGGCGCACCTTCCAGTGCGGTGTTTGCGTCAACGATTTCGCCGCTGACAGGTGCGTATATTTCGCTTGCGGCTTTCACTGATTCGACAACGGCGGTTTCATCGCCCTGGCCGATTTTTGTGCCCAATTGCGGCAGTTCGACAAAGACAATATCGCCAAGCTGTTCCTGCGCGTAATTGGAAATGCCGACGGTGCCGACATCCCCGTCAAGGCGTATCCATTCATGGTCCTGTGTATAGAAAATTTTTGTCATTTGCGTGTCCTAGCGGTGAAAGCGTTTCGGGATAAATGGCATGGGTGTAATGTGTGCGGCTAGTGGCTTGCCGCGCACCATCAGATTAACTTGCGTGCCGTCTGTGGCCTGTGATGCGCTGACATAGCCCATGGCGATGGGGGCGTTGAGGGTCGGGCTGAATGTGCCACTGGTCACATGGCCAATCACGGCGCCATTCAGATCAAGGATTTCGGTTCCTTCGCGTGCGGGTGCGCGGCCATCAGGACGGATGCCAACCCGCAGGCGTTTGGGGCCGTCCTTGATTTGCGCTTGCAGAATTGCGCTGCCGGGGAAACCACCGGTTTCGCGGCGACGTTTGGAGATGGACCACAACAGATTGGCTTCGACCGGCGTTGTGGTTTCGTCAATATCGTGGCCGTACAGGCACAGTCCCGCTTCCAGCCGCAAACTGTCGCGCGCGCCAAGGCCGACTGGCGCGACCTCCGGTTCAGCGAGCAATCGTTTGGCCCAGTCTTGCGCCGCATTTGCGGGAACCGAAATTTCGAAACCGTCTTCGCCGGTGTAGCCGCAACGATGAATGATCAGATCAGCCTCATCAACGCGAAACCGTCTGCCATGCATAAAGCCGAGACTGGCAGCTTCCGGCACAAGCCGCGCCAATACCGTTGCGGCTGCTGGTCCCTGTAAGGCAAGCAGCGCACGATCTTCCATTCGGGTCAGTGTGGCTTTCCCGGCAAGGGCCGTTTCGATATGGTCGAAGTCTTCGGCCTTGCGTCCGGCATTGACGACGAGAAAAAGCTGATGCTGGTGTTCTGGGCGCACCGGCCGCGTTACCATCAGATCATCAAGTATGCCGCCCTGTGCATTCAGTAAAGTCGTATAGCGCATCTGCCCAGGCTTCAGTTCGGCAATGGCGCCGGGAACCAGTGTTTCAAATGCCGCAGCAATATCAATACCGGGCAGGGCGCTGAGCATCGCCTGACCCATATGCGACACATCGAACAGGCCGGCCTGTTCGCGGGTGTGCAGATGTTCTTTCAAAATGCCAGCGGGATAATTTACCGGCATGGCATAGCCCGCAAACGGGACCATCTTTGCGCCCAGCGCAAGATGCAGCGCGTGAAGCGGTGTATTGCGTAACGGTGCGTCGATCGTATCAGCCATAATCCTCTGTCCCGTTTGGTGCAACGCAGGTTCATCCAAAACCGGAATCCCTAACGCCTGCCGTTTGGCGCGTTACGCGCGCCGTCGGCTGCCCCCTCTGTCACGGGAACCTGAGAGATTTGACCCTGCCTCGCTTTTAAAGCTGACCGGGCTTACCCCTTCGGTGAAGCGGCAAATACCCGCACATGCGAGGCATAGACGCCTGCTTTCCAGAGTTTCATCCCCCTGCGGTCCGGTTGCCTGAGAGTTTCCGGGGCGGTTGCTCCTTCGGCGCCGGTTCATTGCGATGCGTGTGCATCACGAATACCCGGACTCTTCCGCAGGGATCATCTGTATTTATGCAGTAGTGCGTCCGACAAGAGTTCGGACACGGAAGCTATATCATAGAAAGGATAGCTTCGGAGTCAACCGATTCCGGTTGCCGGTGGCATGATTGTGCGGGACAGGTGGAAGAAAAGATTTTTACTCTGTTTTATCAGCAGCAGCGGCGCCGGAAGCGGTACCGCTCGCCATCCCTACATGGGTGCTGGATTGACCGCTGATCACATCAAATTTTTCCGGATCATCCCCAGGATGCATTTCGCTTTCGCAGCGCGGCGCGCAGGCAAAGGTTTCGGTTAAGGCGCCACGATGTAGCGTCACGGTGCGGGTAGTGTGCGGCACCACGATTACATCCTTGTCAAAGACGACATTGCCCTCTTTGTCAAAGCCAAGAATATTGGTTTCGCCGCTGGTGCGGCCAAGCACAAACATCAACTGGTTGCTTTGTGCAGAAACGTCTGCGATGTGGGGATTGCCAACAATAATGGTTTCTACGGGCCGGTCAGTGCGCAGGATATGATTTTTGTCGATGGTCACCCGCAGACTCTCGCTTGCCCAGGCGCTGCCCGTCAGAATAGCTGCAGCTATCACGAGACAGCCCCCCGGTAAAAGCCTCCCGATTCGCGCTATACGGTTTTGGACCAACATGTTCGCCTCTCTTTCGTCTGGCCAGTTTTGTACGAAGCAACCGGTTGCGAGTATAGGACCATAAACATTAACGTAATATAAACCAAATAAAAGGCAAATAGGGACAAGGAAGGTAATTTTTACTGCAAAAAGAAATAGACTGTGCTTTCCGGGTACTCTGTCATGTAAAAAAGATTTCTGCGGTGGAAAACTGAAGGTAAGATAGCCTGGCGGTAGATTCAGTTACCTCAATGCTTGCAGGCTTAGGAGATTAAAGGATGCTTGATCCATCCGTTTGCACACTAAAGGGCAGCAAACTGTTCGCAAACCTGTCCGGGTCGGCCATTTCAGACATTGAAGCCATGTGCAAATGGCAGGAATTTGGCCCCGATGAGGCCATCATCGACGCCAGTTTAACTCCCCCGCGCGATGCCGTATATTTTGTTGTTTCGGGTGCGGTACGGGTGGCGACATCCGTGGGACAGACAGGCGAAATTGCTTTTATCGATCTTGGCGCCGGGGCTCAATTCGGCGAATTATCCGCCATTGACGGACAACCAAGGTCCGCCAATGTTTTTGCCAGGGAATATTGCATCATCGCCTCCGTGGAGGCTGCGCAGTTCAATGAAATATTGCTGTCAAACCCGCAGGTGGCTGTTGCCCTGCTGCGACATTTGACCAGCATCATCCGCAACAATAACAAGCGAATCGTTGATCTTAGTACGCGCACGGATGTGCAGCGGGTTTATTCGGAAATTCTGCGTATTTCGGAGCCTGATCCCAGGGGGGACGGTTCCTGGCTGATTACCCGCATGCCCAAACATAAGGAAATTGCCGCCTGGGCCGGAACGACCGAGGAAAGTGTCGCAACGGCGCTTGGGCAACTGATTAAAGTGGGGCTGGCAAAACGGCGCTATCCCAGCCTGCACATTACAGACCGGGCCAAGGTTCGCCTGCTGGCGGAGCTGGGATAGATGGATTGTCATCGGTTAGGCTTCAGGAATCGTTAAGCATTCATAATTAATGCGTTTGGTGATGGTGATCACGCGCAATAGCGGAAGCGGTCCCCATATCCGGTTTGTAGTCAGGCATAGAAAGCGATTGTCGAAGCGAAAAATTAAATGTTAGCGTCTAACGTTACGGGGACATCTTATAGTGGCCCCACAGATTAGCACTCTTCGATAGAATTCGGAGTGTAACGTTGAGCAAATACCCCGCTCTTGGGCGAGTTAAGGTGGGGATGATCTGGCAGATGGCTGTCAGACGACAACTAGTAGGAGAGATAGACATGTTGAAACTGTATGTTGCTGCTCAGGAAAAACTGCTGGCTTTGAAGGAAGACATCTCGGGCGCCACGGCGATCGAATATGGCCTGATCGCCGCTGGTATTGCTATCGCGATTTTGGTTGCGGTACAGTTGGTGGGCACGAATATGGCGACCCTGTTCGGGAACGTCGCCGCTGGCCTTGCCCCCGCCGCGCCATAAAACCAGGCAGTCGGGAAGGGTTTTCCTGACGCAAGGGCAAGATTTGCACTGCCGGATTTTCCGGCGGTGCTTTTTTTGACGAATAATCTCTTGGTTTGTGTCGCTTAATCCCAACTTCGTCATTGTGGCATGGCAATCTAAGAGCCAAAAATACAGGCTTTTCCATGTGACTTCCGGATTGCTTCACTGCGTTCGCAATGACATAGGGGAGCGTTTCAACATAAAACAGGTTCCGATCCGAATCGGTTTGCACCACCGCCCATATTCGACACTTTCATTGGATCCCCGGCAATGATTTTATTTTTTCTGTTGTTTTTGGGCATCATGGTTGTGGCGGCCATTTATGATCTTGTTTCCTATACAATTCCCAACTTTTTACCGCTGTTGCTGATCGGGGCGTTTGTGGTTTTCGCCCTGTGGCAGGCGCTGTCCTGGCCACTATTAGCGAATCATGCCGGGGCTGGTTTGGGCATGCTGGGGGTCGGCTGGGCGCTGTTTGCGCTGGGGCTATTGGGCGGGGGTGACGCCAAGCTGTTTGCGGCCACCGGCCTCTGGATGGGGTGGTATGGGCTTCTTAACTATCTGATAATGTTTAGTCTTTGTGGTGGGGTGTTAGCCTTGAGCCTGCTTTTATTCCGCCGCTTGCGGCTTTCGGAAAGGCTTATGCGCCACGTCTGGATCGCCACATTACACAAGAAAGAACAGGGTGCGCCTTATGGTATTGCGCTGGCGGCGGGCGCCATCCTTGCCTGGCCTGATCTGCTCATTTTGCCGGGTCAATGAGGGGAGTGCACAAGAACAAGAGGGTTAATATTCAAGTTTTCGGGCCTTGAGGAAAAGATGCAGTGATGGTTAATGATTTTTTCATATCCTGAGTGCAAATGTAGGCAGATTGAGGTAAGACCTTGGAACGTAATGGTGAAGTTTAGCTTTCATTTCCATCAATCCAGAGGGTATGGAAAGCTGGATTGGGTGGGGGGCATCGATACATGAACTTGATGCGGATCATTATTCTGGTTGCAGCCATCGCCGCGGCAGGTCTGACGGCCATTCTGGTCAGCAGCCTGGTCAGTGCGCCGGAAGTGGCGACGGATGAGACGGCCAGGATACCGGTAACCCAGGTGCTTGTCGCTGCGCGCAAGATCGAAATCGGGACTAAGTTGACCGAGGCCGACTTGCGCTGGCAGGATTTTCCAGAGACCTCTGTCGCCTCCACCTATTTTACCCAGGACCGTAATCCCGATGCGATCAAGGAGCATTTGGGGGGAATTGCGCGCTCGGAAATTTTCGCTGATTCGCCCATCACCCCCGGAAAAATCGTTAACGCCGGCGATGGCGGTTTTATGTCCGCAATTCTTGAAGGTGGCATGCGGGCCATGAGTGTGCAGGTCTCGCCTGAAACGGGGGCGGGCGGGTTTATCCTGCCGGGTGATCGTGTGGATGTGATCCAAAGTCGCGAAGTCAAAGTCGAAAATGAAACTGGCGATAGCGAACAGGAGATTGTCAGCGAAACCGTTCTTGAAAATGTACGCACACTGGCTATCGACCAAACGGTCAACGATCCTGCTGTGGCGTCAGGGGCGGAAGTGAAGACCAGTTCGGTAATTGGCAAGACGGCGACGCTTGAGTTGACGCCGGCGCAGGCGCAGACATTATCGAAGGCAGTTGCCAGCGGCGGTTCACTTGTTCTTGTGTTACGCAGTCTGGAGCGCAAGGAAGATCCGGATTTTGCGGCGCGCGAAGCTGCGGCTGCGGCGGCGCTGGCGGCTGAGCGTTCGAAGAATAAATCTTTCACGATCATCCGGTACGGCACGCCCGGCAAGTTCCGCCCTAAATAGAAGATGTTTTTGAAAATGCAGATGATTAGGCAGTATAAAAACCAGAGCCGCGTGATAGGCATTGCCGGGCTGTTGCTGTTGGCGGGTGCTTTTTCTGCGCAATTTGCCCGCGCTGCAGATCCAGATCCGGCAATCAGCGAAACAACTGCCGCGCCTCCGGTTGCCATGAAGTTTGACGGCAGCAAGGTGCGGATCATGTCTGACGATCCGGAGAGTGCCGCTGCGCGCCACCAGATCAAGCTTGAGCGCGGCAAAGCGGCAATAGTTGAATTGCCAAAGGATGCCCGCGATATTCTGGTTTCGGACCCTAAAATTGCGGATGCGAGGGTGCGCACCCCACGGCAGATTTATGTTATCGGAGCCGCCATCGGCGCCACCAATATCATCTTTTTTGATGAACATGGCGGGCAGATATTAAACCTTGAACTGTTGGTTCAACTCGACGCGAAGGGGGCAACCGGGGCGCTGCAACGGCATTTTCCAGATAGTAATCTGCGGGTTGAAGCACTGAACAACAATCTGGCCATTAGTGGGCGGGTTCCCAATGTGGCGGCTTCGGAGAAGGCCCTTGCCATTGTCCGGCGCTTTGTTGACGCCCCAGAAAATGTCGTCAATCTATTGGCAGTGGAGGGCGACGATCAGGTGTTATTGAAGGTGCGCGTCTCGGAAATGCAGCGCAGCGTCATCAAGCAACTGGGCATCAATCTGTTTGGCACGTTAAATCGGGGTGGCGGCAGCGCCTCTCGTTTTGGCACTAATAATCAGTTTAATGTGTCGGGCAGCCTGTTGGGCGGCTTGACTGCGGGTGCGAACAAAACCGTGCCCGGACCTGCCGGAGATCCGTTTGGACCGCTTGGTGGTGTGTCGGTGGCGACCAATTCCATTTCAGGCGTATTGCAGGCGCTGGAGCGTAACGGGCTTGTGCGCGTATTGGCGGAACCAAATCTGACAGCAGTATCTGGCGAGTCAGCCAAATTTCTGGCTGGCGGTGAGTTTCCTGTTCCGGCGGGGGTAGATGCACAAGGCAATATCAAGATCGAATTCAAGCCGTTTGGCGTTGGTCTTGGTTTTACCCCTGTGGTGCTGAGCGATGGACGGATCAATTTGCGTCTGTCCACAGAGGTCAGCCAGATATCCAATGAGCAATCGGTTACGCTTCAAACCCTTGTCATTCCGGGCCTTTCAGTCCGCCGGGCCGAAACATCGGTTGAGCTTCCCAGTGGCGGCAGTCTTGTGATCGCCGGTCTGCTTCAGAATGATATCCAGAAGAGTATTGATGGGATTCCTGGTCTGAAGGACATACCTATTCTGGGCTCATTGTTTCGCAGCAGCGATTTTCAGAACAATGAAACCGAACTGGTCATTCTTGTAACGCCCTATCTTGTGAATGGCGTCAGTGAAGATCAGTTGCGCCTGCCCACCGATGGTTTTACGCCATCCAGCGATTTCGACAGCTATTTCCTTGGTCAGTTGCACGGTGTGTACAAACGCAAACCAAGCCCAGGGACATCCTTGCAGGGGCCATATGGCCACATCATGGAGTAATCGGACGTGTTGCGTATGCAGATGAACCAAATTCCCCAGTGGCCGTTGATGACGCATGGGCGTCGCGTTGCGCTTTTGCTTTTGCTGGCCGGTGGCGTTGCTGGATGCCAAAATAGCATGATTCTGTCACAGGCAACGCCCCAGCCGACTGTATCAGAAAAATATCCAATTTCGGTTGAGCCAGTGCAGGAAACCATGCAGCTATCGCCGGTATTGGCAGGCAACAAACTTGCTCCGGCAGACGCCAGGCAGGTTACGGCCTTTGCGGGGGGGTTCCTCCAGAAGGGTCATGGTCCGCTGGCCATCATTCTGCCTAATATTCCATATTCACCCCGGACGCAGGGGCAGATGCAGGCGATTAACGAAATTTTGGCTGAACGCGGTGTGCCTGCCTCCAGGATTGAGTGGCGCATGGCAACGCCCGGCGCGGCTCCGGTCGCTGCTGCGGTCCCGCCCGGCGGCGTTAATGGCGCTGACGCCAGGCCTGATCCTCTTGTATTCAGCTTTACCCGTTATGTGGCGTCGGCAGAAGGCGCATGCGGGAATTGGGAAAAGGATATAGGCCGCAGCCATGATAACCACACATGGGACAATTTTGGTTGTGCGCACCAGCATAATCTGGCCGTGATGGTGGCTGACCCGCTGGATCTGAAGCGGCCCCGTGCAACAACACCTGTTGACGTTGACCGGCGCACTGTTGTGATCAAAGCCTATCGTGAAGGCAAAACGACCTCCAGTGAGCGGTCCGAGGATGAAAAAGGTACTGTCAGCGATGTGTCGAAATGAGCGAAGCAGGTAACAATTCTGACGGCAATACCGTCTCGACGGGTAGTCAGCAGATCCCCCGTATCACGTTGCACGCTTTTATGGATAAGGCAGCGGACCGGGAGAGTCTGGCTACGGCCTGCCGTGACCGGCGCATGATCCGGGTAACGCACGAAATTCATGAAGGTAGCGTTGCAAACGCATCCGAATTTTATTCTGATCAGCCGACGCCGAATTTGCTGATTGTAGATGTTCCCAAGGAGCGCGAGCAGGCTTTTGCCTATTTGCAGACGCTGGCGGAGGCCTGCGATCCGGGTACCCAGGTCGTGGTTGTCGGGACGCTGAATGATGTCGGTGTCTATAGAGACTTTATGCGTCAGGGCGTCAGCGAATATCTGGTCAGCCCGGTTAGCGCGGTGCAGCTTATCGAAACCATCGCGAATATATACGCCAATCCAGGCACCCAGCCAGTAGGGAAAGTGCATTGCTTTACAGGCGTTAGTGGTGGTGTTGGGTCAAGTACGATCGCACATAATGTTGCGTGGCATTTGGCCGAGACGCTGAATGAAAGCACCGTCGTCCTGGATCTCGATTTGCCATTTGGCACATTGGGGCTGAATTTTAATCATGATGGCGGCAAAGGGATTACCGAGGCGCTTCTGGAGCCGGACCGGCTTGATGATGTGTTGCTGGAGCGTCTGCTCTACAAGACGACAGACAAATTAAGCCTGTTTACCGCACCCGCCACACTGGATAGCGGCTTTGATCCCGCGCCCAAGGCCCTGGAAAAAGTGTTTGATGTCGTGAAGTCTAACTTTGCGCATATTGTCATTGATTTGCCGCATACCTGGTCGAACTGGGCGCGCGGTGTGCTTATGGCCAGCGATGAAATCGTCCTCAGTTTTCTGCCAGATCTGGCTAGCCTGAGAAATACCAAGAATTTGAAGGACTATTTGGTTGCTCAGCGCCCAAATGACATTGCGCCACGCTTGGTGCTGAATATGATGGAGGCGCCTAAACGGCCTGAAATCCCGATAAAAGAGATTGCTGATACGGTGGGCTCCAATCCGGCCTGTATTTTGAGCTATGATAACCTTTTATTCGGAACTGCGGCCAATAATGGTCAAATGGTCAGCGAAGTGGATGCAAAAAATAAAAATTCGCTGGCTTTGCTCGATCTTGCTTCCGCGCTGGCCCGGCGAAGTGCTAGCCTGCCAGGAAGCGCCAAGGATACTTCCCCATTGGCGCCGTTGTTGGCGCTTTTGAAAGGCCTGAAGGCTTAAAGCAAAATGTTCGGCAAGCGCACGGATACCAAACCGAAGCCCGCGCCGGCCAATGCCACGGATACGCTCAACGCATCTGAGGCGGCGGGCGCGGTGAAAGCAAAACCGGCGATCTCTGCGTCAGTTCCGGTTCCTGAGCCTGTGGAAGTAAACCTGGAGCCGCTGGGCGGCGACAATGCGCGCTCCGAGCAATATTATCAGCTTAAAACAAGTATCTTTAATGCACTGATTGACACGGTTGATCTGGCGCAAATGGCCGCGCTGGAAACAGAGGCCGCGCGCGAGGAAATCGGCGACATCGTAACTGAAATCATCGCCATCAAGAGTCTGGTGCTTAGCGTGTCCGAGCAACAGCGCCTTATCGCTGATATCTGCAATGATGTGCTGGGCTATGGTCCTCTGGAGACGCTGCTGGCGCGTGACGATATTGCCGATATCATGGTCAATGGTGCGGCACTTACTTTCATTGAAGTGAACGGCAAAATCGAGAAGGCCGGTATTAAATTTCGCGATAATGCGCAGTTGATGAATATCTGTCAGCGCATTGTCAGCCAGGTTGGCCGCCGTGTGGATGAAGCCAGCCCGATTTGCGACGCACGACTTGCCGATGGTTCGCGTGTGAACGTAATCGCTCCGCCATTGGCTATTGATGGTCCGGCGCTGACCATCCGTAAATTCAAAAAAGACAAGCTGAAGCTCAGCGATCTGGTGAATTTCGGCGCCATCTCTCCGCCGGGCGCTACCATACTTGGGATTGTCGGCGCCATACGGTGCAATGTAATCATTTCTGGTGGTACCGGTTCAGGAAAAACCACTTTGCTGAATAGTCTTTCCGCCTTTGCAGCCGCGGATGAGCGGATCATCACCTGCGAGGATACAGCCGAACTGCAATTACAGCAGCCCCATGTGGTGCGGCTGGAAACCAGGCCGCCCAATCTGGAAGGTGCTGGCGAAATAACCATGCGCGATCTGGTGAAGAACTGCCTGCGTATGCGTCCCGAACGCATCATTGTCGGCGAAGTGCGTGGGCCAGAGGCATTTGACCTGTTGCAGGCGATGAATACCGGCCATGACGGTTCCATGGGGACGTTACACGCCAATACGCCACGCGAAGCCATCAGCCGTGTTGAAAGCATGATAACAATGGGCGGCTTTAGCCTGCCTGCCAAGACCATCCGTGAAATGATTGTGTCGGCGGTTGATGTGATCGTGCAGGCGCAGCGTCTTCGCGACGGCTCACGCCGGATTATCAGCGTCACCGAGATCATCGGCATGGAAGGCGACGTTGTTATCACTCAGGAAGTGCTGTCCTATGAAGTGCTGGGCGAGGACGCCAAGGGCAAACTTGTGGGACTTCATAAGCCTGGCGAAGTGGGCATCCCAAAATTCATGGAAAAGGCGCGCTATTATGGCATGGGCGACAAGCTTTCCGAAGCCATGGAGGAACTGAACGATATTTATACGAGAGAAAAACCCAATGCCATGGCCAGAGTTGTCCGCTAGGCGCGATGGTTCTTTTTTCAAATAGGACTGAACGCAATATTGTTCACCTGCACTTGGGCGAAAACTGATCATGAGTCCGAATACGATAGTTATATTGACGGCCATTCTTGCTGCGCTTAGTGCGGCAGGGGTGGGCTATGCCATATTTGGCCGGCGCATTGATGACAGCGACCGTGTACGTGGCCGTGTTCAGGCGATAAGCGGGACAAAGGGCGGCGCAGGCGTGCTCCGTGGACGTGATGGGCAACGCGGTGGTGGCGGCAAGCGCAATGTTCAGGCTGCGTTGAAGGATCTGGAAGATGCGCGCAAGGGACAAAAGAAGCGGCTGAACTTGCGGCAGATGTTTGCATTGGCGGGGGTGGAATGGACGGAGCAGAATTTTATCATTGGGTCAGTTGCCTTTGGTCTCATTGTATTCCTGGGCGTTCTGATTGCCGGTTATGGAGTTTTGATTAGTCTTCCTGCCGGATTTGCGGCCGGGTTTGGCGCGCCACGCTGGTTGCTTGGATTTTTTTCCAGAAGAAGACAAAAAGCTTTTTCGGATTCATTCGTTAATGCCGTTGACGTGGTCGTGCGTGGCGTGAAGGCCGGACTGCCTATCGGTGAATGCATGGCGATTATTGCACGGGAAAGCCCTGATCCTTTGGGGCAGGAGTTTCGCACGCTGGTCGAGGGACAAAAATTGGGGATCAGTCTGACTGCGGGGCTTGAGCGAATGTACGAACGGATGCCCAGCACAGAGCTGAACTTTTTCGTCATTGTGCTGACAATTCAAGGGCAGTCCGGCGGCAATCTTTCGGAAGCGCTGGGTAACCTGTCCAGTGTGCTGCGGGAACGCAAGCTGATGAAAGCAAAAATACAATCAATGTCCTCAGAAGCCAAGGCGTCAGCTATGATTATCGGATCGTTGCCGATCGCGGTGTCCGGGATGATGTTTCTGATCGCGCCGCAGCATGTCAATCTGCTGTTTTCCACGACAATGGGCAATATGATGGTCGTGGGCGGGTTGAGCCTGATGGGGCTGGGCGTTTTCGTCATGAAAAAAATGATGAATTTTGATTTCTAGAGAAGGCAGGGAATGGATTTTTTTGCTTCCTATATGAATGTTCAGTTCCTGGTAACTGTGCTGACTTTTGTTGCCGCGCTGGGCACGATCGTTTCATTGGCCATGCCTTATCTTCAGCAGGATCGGCTTGGCGAGCGCCTGAAGGTTGTGGCGGAGCGCCGCAATGAATTAAAGAGTCAGGCGCGTTCCGAGCGCGACTCGAGAAAAAGCAAGCTCCGCCCGACAGCTCGCAGCTATATGCAACAGGTGGTCGACAGGCTTAGCCTACGCAAAATTCTCGAGTCACCGGAAACGCGATTGAAGCTTTCACAGGCCGGCCTGCGGGGGCAGGCGCCGCTAGTGACGTTTCTGTTTTTCCGCCTGGTAATGCCAGTTATCGTTTTTGCCGGAGCTTTTCTATATCTTCTGGCTTCCGATAATTTTGCCGGAAACATGTTGGCTAAACTGGGCGTGTCATTTGCGGCGGGTTTTATTGGCTTTTACCTGCCGAATGTGTATGTGGAAAATTTGATCGGCAAGCGTCAGCAGGCCATTTCACGGGCTTTTCCTGATGCGCTTGACCTGTTGCTGATATGCGTTGAAGCAGGCATGACCATTGAAGTGGCGTTTGGCCGTGTCGCCAAGGAAATAGGCGGTCAGTCGGTTGAGCTGGCTGAAGAACTGGGCCTTACTACCGCAGAGCTTGCCTATTTGTCCGACCGTCGCATCGCTCTCGAAAATCTGGCGCAACGTACGGGACTGGATGGGGTCAAGTCTGTCGTTACTTCGCTTATTCAGTCGGAGCGTTATGGTACGCCTTTAGGGCAATCGCTGCGGGTAATGGCGCAGGAAAATCGTGACCTGCGGATGGCGGCGGCCGAGAAAAAGGCAGGCGCTTTGCCCGCCCAGTTGACAGTGCCAATGATTGGATGTTTTCTGCCGGTTTTATTTCTTGTCATCCTTGGCCCGGTTATTATCACCCTCATGAAGTGATAGTTCTTTTTTCCGTCGTGCAATTCGGGCCCTATTTTGCCGGTGATTGCACCGGGGTAAGTCCCTCAAAGTAAACCATATTGTTTTGCGCCATGGTGTTGGGCAAGTTGGCCTGAGTGATCTGTCCTGCTTGTTTGAAATCCCCATTCATCGCCATCAACAGGGATAAATTCTGACGTATCTGGATATTGGCGTCAGGATGCTGCGAAGCGCGCTGCAAGGTTTCAACGGCCTCTTCATGGCGGCCGGCCAACGCCAGATTTAATGCAAGATTGTTCAGGATTATTGGATTTCCGGGCGAAATGGCCAGGGCCCTGTTATAGGCCTCTGCGGCCTCGCTTTGCCTGCCAAGACGATCAAGTATTATCCCCCGCGCAGAATGGGTGCTCCAGTCGGCGGCGTTCCCGGCGCTGGCAATGGTAATATCCTCCAATGCAAGTTCTGTATTGCCCAATGCGGCATATGCCTTACCCCTTTCGGCAAGCAATTGTACGTTCCCCGGATGGATTTTCAGTGCATTATTCAATATATTAACAGCGTCACCGGGGCTATTTGCATATCGCATATTACTGGCGCATTGCAGCGTTATATTAATATCCCCGGGATTTTCCTGATATAGCGCATACCAATAAGTCGCGGCCTCTTCATATTCCTGGTTTGTAGATGATTTAATTGCCGCTTCCTGCAGATAAGGCTTCAGCGTGAATTGGCCGCCGGTGGTCCCGGCCACCTCTTTTTTGATGGGAGAGTAATTGGCTGTGTGTGGCGCGCTACTGCATGCTTCCAGAAGGATGGTAATAAACATGGCGGACAAGCTGATGGATTTATGGCCCATAGCGCCTTTTTCCTCGCTCTTGAGGGGGGAAACCCCGCGATTTCGTAAAAAAAGAGAAAGCTTCATACAGCCATATCTTTTCGATTTTTCATTGCAATCATTCTAAAATACGAATCACCTGCATTTTTATCTGTCGTCAAATATAGATATAGCATGGTTAACAATGATGAATGAATCCCGCTTCGAGAAAGTTTTTTTGCGTGCGCTGCCGGCAACCGGAAGCGATACTACGCCGTTGATCGACGATAGCTGCTATTGGCAAGTAATAGTTAGCGCCTGATTTAGACAGGAAGGCGTTAAACATGGTTGGCCAAAAGGTGCATCTAATACTATCTTACGAAATCGACTGTTAATATTTCCAGTTTACAAATCAGGGTTCACTTTAGAAACATTGGAATCGCCATGTCAGAATTTTCCATAGAATCTTCCATTGAATTTGCCAGAGCTGCCCGGACGCTGGCGCTGCTCCGCGCAAGAATGCTTTGGCGTCGGCAAATACGGCGGCTGGGCATTGTTTCACTCGTAATGGCGGCAATCGTTGTGCATGGCTCTACAGGTGATCAGGCATGGGCGGCGAACGCAGAATCCAGCAAATATTTTCAGGAGGCCCAGCAGGCGGTGAAGGATGGAAATGGCAATGAAGCCATTATTCATTTGAAGAATTCCGTACGTGCCGACCCTGATAATGTGGACGCGCGGTTTATGCTGGGGCAATTCCATATGCAGCGCGGTGATGTGCAGGGTGCAGAAAAAGAATTTCGCGAAGCCCGCAGCAGGGGAATGGATGACGCCAAGGTCTTGCCGCTTTTGGCGCAAACCTTATTGTCTCAGGGAAAATCAAAGGAGTTGCTGGCGGAAATCAACACTGATTCGATGAAAGGTGAGATCAGGATAACGGGCCATACCTTGCGGGCACGGGCATATCTGGTTGAAAATGATATTGCCAAAGCCAAGGCGGAGATGGAAATAGCGCGCCCTGAAGCAGCCAATATTGCGCCATTCCACGCTACGGAAGCAGAAATATTGCAGCGCGACGGCGACTATCCTGCGGCTGAAAAAGCTATTGACCGGGCTATCGCCATAGATCCGAAATTTAGTCTGGCGCTATGGCTAAAGGGCGAGTTGCGGCGTGTACAGAAGGATCTTCCAGGTTCGCTGGAGGCGTACAACAAGGCGCTTGAGGTGGATAAAAACTCCATACAGGTGCTTGTTGGACGCGCCTTTGTTTTTCTTGGTCTTAGCCGCTTTGAAGAAGCCGAAGCTGACGTGGATGCCATTTTGAAGCGATCCGCACAAATGCCCATGGCGTTGTATCTCAAAGCAGCCTTGCTGTCGCAACGCAACGAAGCGGAAAAAGCCTTGGAAGTACTGCAGCCGGTGGAATTCCGGATGGCCTCGTTCATGCCCGCTGTTTATTTAATGGCCAATCTGAACCTTAAATTGAACCGCCTTGAAGGCGCGCTAAATTATGCAGAACGGTATCATGCAGCGAATGAAAACGTGCCAGACGCTGTAAAGCTGCTGTCAGCCGTTTATTTGCGGCAAAAACGCTTTCCAGATGCAATCAAGCTACTCAAACCGCACGAAAACGAAGACGGTTACAAGGATGACATCTATTATCTACAGCTTCTTGGAAACAGCTATCTTGCTGTTTCAGATTATCCATCGGCGGCAAGAGCGTTCAAGACATTACAGAAATTAAAGCCGGAAGACACATCTGTCCGGGAACAACTGGCTATCACCAGTCTTGGCATGGGTGAGCAGGATGAGGCGGTGCGCGAACTGGAGGCAATGGCCGAGGGGAAGGAAGGTTCGGATCGCGTAAACCTTCTGCTTATTCTTACGCACATGCGGAACAAGGAATATGTCAAGGCTGAGGAAGCGGCAGTAAACTTCGTAAAACAACGAGAAAATAGCGGTACCGCCCATAATTTACTGGGTTCGGTTCTTCTGGCCCAGGACAAACGTCCAGAGGCGCGCGCATCGTTTGAAGCGGCATTAAAGGCGGAGCCCAACTTTTCACCCGCTGTTTTGAATTTGGCGCAACTTGAGCGGATGGAAAAACGTCCGGAAGAAGCTAAAAAGCTTCTGATAGCGCATCTGGAAAAAGACAAGGGCAACGAGAAGGTTCTGACCCAGCTTGCAGATTTGTCTATAGCGGAAAAAGATATGGAAGGCGCCGTTGCATGGCTGCAAAAGGCGGTTGAAGGAAACTCCAAGTCTGAAGGGGCTCGCATCCGTCTTATCGAAATGCAAATGAGGCTGAACAAGGCGGAGGCTGCGTTGCAAACGGCAAACGATCTGAACGCCATTGCACCAGAATCACCAACCGCGTTAAACGCCCTGGCGCAGGTGCAGATACTGAACAAACAAATAGCAAGCGGCATTGCCACGTATCGCAAGCTGGTGAGTATTGTTCCAACTGCGCCACAGGGTCATATGCTGCTCGGCAAGGCGTTGCTAATGGATAATAATATAGCAGAAGCAAGGGCCGCGTTCGACGAAACCATTAAACTTGCGCCAGACTATCCGGATGCGCGCGCGGAACGTATTGGCATTGAATTGAAGGATAATGGCATTGAAGCTGCAGTGAAGCTGGCCGAAAAATTCCGTGATGAAAAGCCGGAAAATCCGATGTTTCATCTAATGTTGGGTGATGTGTATATGCGGGCTGAAAAATATGCGGACGCCTCTGCTGCTTTTGCGAAGGCTCAGGAGTTAAAACCTGGCGGAAAGACTCTGCAACGTTTGTATGTGGCGCAAATCCGGGAAGGCAAGGAAGATGAAGCCTTTGCGAAACTGCAAAGCTGGGTGAATAAAAACCCTGAAGACTGGGAAAGCCGTTTGATGTTTTCTACTGAGCTGATACGGCGTGGAAAGCTTGAGGAGGCCATTCTCGAAAATGAAGCCCTGAATGAAAAATTGCCGGGCCGCCCGGTGATATTAAATAATCTGGGTTGGCTTTATGCCCGCAAGGGTGACCCTCGGGGGATTGAGCTGGTTCGTACTGCATATGAGTTGGCGCCAAATTCACCAGAAATCCAGGACACCTATGGCTGGCTTCTTGTGAAAGGAGGCAAAGTCAAGGAAGGTCTGGAGGTGCTTGACAAGGCAGCGAAGGCTTTGCCGAAATCAGCCGAAATTCAGTATCATTATGCCGCAGCGCTTGCGCAGAGCGATAAAAAAGCCGAAGCGCTTGAGATATTGACCCGGGTTCTGGCTGAAAAGAGTGAGTTTGACGAGCGCAAAGAAGCCGATGCGCTGCTGGAGACGCTTAAGGGAGGCTGACAAAAACCCACTGGACTGTGGCCGGCGCCCTGATCGGATAGGTTAAGGCGCAGGCCACATTCACAGTGGCTTATTGTTCTTCGAGCGAGGATCTTGGTGTGCGAATCCTGACTTTTACAAGTCTCTACCCTAGCGCTGCGCAACCATCACAGGGTATTTTTGTTGAAAACCGGCTGCGTGAACTGCTGCGAAGCGGCGCAGTGGAATCGCAGGTAATTTGCCCGGTTCCTTGGGCCCCTGCGGGCAGTCAATTTCTTTCCAATTATGCGGTCTATCGAAAGATAGAGGCGCAGGCGGTGCGGCACGGGATCTCTGTCACCTATCCAAGGTATTTTCTGATCCCGAAATTTGGGATGACGCTCGCTCCCAGCATGATGTTTTTGTCGATTTACTGGTCCGTACGCAAATTAATCCAGGATGGTTATGATTTTGACCTGATTGATGCGCACTATTTTTATCCTGATGGTGTCGCTGCGGCGATGATCGGGCACCTTCTGAACAAACCCGTGGTGATTACTGCACGTGGAACGGATATCAACCTTATCCCGGCCTATGATCTGCCGCGCCGCCAAATTTTATGGGCGGCGGAGCAGGCGAGCGGTCTGATCACAGTATGTCAGGCGCTAAAAGATACGCTGGTTGAAATGGGTGTTGCTGAAACCAAAATTCATGCGTTGCGAAATGGTGTGGATCTGGTTCGTTTCCAGCCGCAAGACCGCATGGAGGCGAGGGAAGCATTCGGTGCTTCGGGAAAGACATTGCTGTCCGTTGGGCACTTAATTGAACGTAAGGGCCATGATCTGGTTATTCGGGCGCTGCCGGAACTTCCTGACTATCACCTGCTGATAGCGGGAGATGGCCCGGAACGTGAGGCATTGCACAAACTTGCAGAAGAACTGGCAGTGGCCAGGCGCGTTCGTTTTCTCGGTGCGGTGCGCCCGGAGAACATGGCCCGGCTCTATAATTCCGGCGACGCCTTGATACTGGCGTCCAGCCGTGAAGGCTGGGCCAATGTCCTGCTTGAGGCAATGGCTTGCGGCACCCCTGTGGTGGCCTCAAATGTTTGGGGAACGCCAGAGGTTGTTACCTCCCCTGAAGCGGGGGTATTGATGCAGGCGCGCACAGCACAGGGCGTGGCTCAGGGTGTGCGGGCGCTATTTGAGAATTTGCCTTCCCGCGATAAAACCCGCCGCTATGCAGAAGGGTTTAGCTGGGATTCAACGACGGCAGGACAAATCTCCCTGTTTAGAGAAATTTTGAAAAACCGGTAAACACAAATTTACCATAGTTCGCATTTAGTGATGCCGGTCACTTACCATTTCACAGAACTTATTTATATGGAATGCAGCAAATCGGTAACAGATTCCAGTTAATATGCCGTGCACACGGCGGGACTGTTACAGTCCGGTGCATGCGGGATAGGGCGCGGGGTACTTAATGTTTTCTAGTAGGATGATCATAATTGGCGCGGCGGATTTATTGATCCTGGTGGTTTCAATTCTGTTTGGATTGATAACATCACAGGCCGGGGTCAACGTCCTTTTTAGCGGCTATACAGAACCTTCAATTGAATGGAGCGCGTATATCATTGTCATCATGGGCTGTCTGATTTCCATGGGCCTGTACAATACAGATTACATGTTCGATATGCGCGAGGCGGTAACGCGGTTAATCACGGGATTTATTATTGCTTTTATCATGGTCTCGATTTTACTCGGACTGGTCAAGACCGGGCCGGCACTGAACCAGGCGCTTCCGCCCGCGATGGCGCTTAGTTTTGCAGGTTTGCTTATAATCCGATTCACAGCCAGTCATGGCATAGTCTCGCAGTTTTTGAAACGCCGCATCCTCATATTGGGCGCTGGCATTCGTGCGCAGCGAATTGAATCTGAGGTGCGAAACAAGCGTGGCCATTGTGGTTTTATTCCGGTTGCCTATATCCCGACAAGTCCGGATGAAGCCGGTGTTGCAGTTGTTAATCTCATTGATGATCCGATAGACCTGAACAGCTTTTGCGCAGAAGCCGGCATAGATGAAATTGTGATTGCCGCAGATGAACGGCGCGGAACGATGCCCATCGACATGCTGCTGGAATGCCGGATGAGCGGCCGTAAAATCACCGCAGTTACCGATTTTATTGAACGCGAAGCAGGGCAGGTTGAACTGGATGGCCTATATCCCAGCTGGCTGGTTTTTTCACAGGGCGCAGCGCGCAATAATGTTAACCGTTTCGTCAAACGTGCGGTGGATATTGTGACCAGTAGTGTGCTGTTGCTTGTCACGCTTCCGGTTACGCTGCTCACGGCATTGCTGATTTGGCTTGATGATGGCGACCCGATTTTTTACCGGCAGACCCGCGTGGGATTAAAGGGCAGGAATTTCGATGTCGTAAAGTTCCGTAGTATGCGCAATGATGCCGAGAAGGACGGGGTGGCGCGCTGGGCCACCAAGGATGATGACCGGGTCACCCGTATTGGGCGGTTCATCCGCAAAACCCGTATCGATGAAATTCCTCAAATTTACAATGTCCTGTCGGGTGATATGAGCTTTGTGGGGCCACGCCCTGAACGCCCATCCATCGTTGCCGATCTGGAAGACAAGATTGCCTTTTTCAAATATCGCCATGTGGTGAAGCCGGGTATCACCGGCTGGGCGCAGGTCAACTATCCCTACGGCGCCAGCATTGAGGATGCGCGGGAAAAACTGAAATATGATCTCTATTACGTCAAGAATGAGTCGATCTTTCTGGATTTCCTGATTTTAATGGAAACGGTACGGGTTGTTTTCTGGCCGGATGGCGCGCGCTAGTAAAATCCCGCCTCCTCTGTTTTCTTCTTTCACCATCCCCTAAATCTGTGAAATACTTTGCACGCCCCCTGCAACAGGGCGGCATTCAACTGGCCTCGACCAATGAGGGCCGGGATCGGCTGCGCCCTGTCGCGGTTGAATAACGGGGAGGGATTGCCATGTTTTATGGATGGATCATACTGGCCGCGCTTAGTTCAATTTATTTTTTAGCCATTAGCACCGTGCTGTATGGCTTAAGTATCGTCATCCCCGAAATGATCGAGGATATGAACTGGTCTCGATCAGAAGCCAGTTTGGGCTTTTCCATTCTTGTGCTGGCATTGGGCTTGTTAGGGCCGGTGGCGGCTATCGTGTTACGCCGTATTGGCGCCAGACGCATGATGGGGATTGGCGGACTGATCGCCATGGCGGGCGCCATCGGCAATTTTTATCTGAATTCCCTGTGGCATTACTATCTTGTCATTTTGATTATGGCCGTTGGCATTGCGATGCTGGGGGGCGTGGCCTGTACGCATACGCTGGCGAACTGGTTCGCGCGCAAGCGTGGTCTTGCGCTGGGCGTGTTTCTGTCAACGGGGGGGGTAGGCGCATTCATTGCGGCGCCCGCCATTTCAGCCCTGGTGCAGTCGACTGGCAATTGGCGTCACGCCTGGCTGGTGATGGCGTGCACGACATTGCTCGGCGCGATTATCGCGGTGGTGTTCGTGCGCGATGATCCAGCTGACAAGAACACATTTATTGACGGGATTGACCTGGCGCTGGCCCTCACAAATCCTGAGGCCGCACCGCCGCGAAGGGTGTACCAGACAGATGTGTCGTGGGAAGTGAAGGAAGCCATTCTCACGCTGCCTTTCTGGATAACCGTCTTTGCGGCCGCAGCGGCGGTCTTTGGTTTCCTGGCGGTTAACACCCAGGGGGTGCTGCATCTGAGGGCTTTGGGCATATCCCCGATTACAGCGGCGTCGGCCATTGGCATTATCGGCCTGTTAGGCGCGGGCGGGCGCCTCTTCGGCGGTTTTCTGGGGGACCGGCTGGATCCGCGCTATCTGTTATCGCTAGGGCTTGCGATGGAATTGGCCGCGATCATTATGCTGATTTATGCAGATACGGTGATGATGACCTATGCCTGCGCGATCATTCTGGGCGCCGGCAACGGCGCCGCAATTGTGGCCAGCCCGGCTTTGGTGGCGAATTATTATGGCGGCAGGAACTATGCAGGCATGATTGCCGTGCATGGTTTGATCGTTATCGTCATCGGCGCATCGGGACCGGTTGTCGCCAGCCATGTGTATGAAGCTGTTGGCAGCTATACGCCGGTATTTCTGGGTTTTGCCATTGTATCCCTGATTCCGGTACTGGCCACATTGTGGATGCGTCCGCCGCAGCGTAAAGATGCGCTGACGGTGTCTTTGCGGCCAGCGCAGTGACCGAACGCACCTGACCGGGTTATCCCTCAACTATTAATAGCATGAGGCATCAATGTTCTATGGCTGGATAATCCTGGCTGCGATTTGTGCAATTTATTTCTTGTCCCTCGGCACGGTGTTTTACGGATTTAGCGCCAACATGCCAGAAATGATCAAGGGCATGGGATGGGCGCGTGCCGAGGTCAGTTTGGGATTTTCTATTCTGCTGCTGGTAATGGGCCTGTCGGGGTTGGTGGCGGCATTTTTCATACGGCGTATCGGCGCCAGATGGACCATGGCCGCTGGTGGTCTCATCGGTACAGCGGGCGCGATCAGCTGCTACTACATGGCTTCATTGCCGCAATATTATCTCAGCATCGGTGTCGTCGCCTTTGGCCTGGCGCTGCTCGGCAACGTTCCCGGCATGCAGGTCTTGACCAGTTGGTTTGCGCGCAAACGCGCGCTGGCCATCGGCATTTTCATGTCCATGGGGGGATTGGGGGCGTTTGTTGCCGCGCCGCTCATTTCTCTGCTGGTGCAGACGACAGGCGACTGGCGCGACGCCTGGCTGGCGATGGCTGGCGCGACACTGTTAGGGGGGACAATCGCAGTTTTAATCGTGCGCAATAACCCGGGGGATATAGGAACATTTGCGGATGGGATTGATCCGTCATTAACGCCAGCTAATTCCGGCGCTGCGCGGCCTCCCCGGCGGGTGCATCCAATCATGACCTCATGGGAGACCAAACACGCCCTGCGCTCCTTGCCTTTCTGGATCACTATTTCCGCGGCCGCCGCTACGGTCTTTGGCGGCGTCACTTTCAATAGTCAGAGCGGATTGCACCTGCAGGATTTGGGCATTGCGCCGGTCACTGCGGCCTCGGCGATTGGTGTTTTCGGCATGTTCGCCGCAACAGGCAGTTGGTTCGCAGGATATTTGGGTGACCGGTTTGACCCGCGCTACATGCTGGCTTGCGGCCTGACGATGCAATCGGCGGCGCTAATTATGCTGATCTATGCAGACGCGCCGCAACTGGCTTTCACGCTGGCGGCTATTTTTGGCGCGGGTAATGGTATGGCGCTGACTGCCAGCCCGGCCCTGCAGGCGAATTTTTACGGCAGCCAGAATTATGCGGCCCTGATCAGCATCCATGGTCTTATGGTTACCGGCTCCGCAACTGCGGCGCCGCTTTTGGCAGGCTCTATTTTTGATGCGGCGGGCAGTTATACGCCGTTGTTTGTTTCGATTGCCACGATTGGGCTTATTCCAGTGATATTCGTTTTATGCATGCGCCCACCGGTTGCCGCCGCCGGTTCGGCGTAATGAGTGTACGCACAATAATAAGCCCGCGCTGAAGGTTTTTGCAAAACCCTCTTTCCCGCGCACACCAGAGTGTGAAATACTTCCCACATTGATTTATAAACGGAAGCAACCGGCCCCGAACCATGAGGGCAGGGGAACAGTTTGCACGTCATCGCAAACGCAGGGGGGGGGATCGCCAGTGTTTTACGGATGGATAATTCTCGCAGCGCTTAGCGGTATCTATTTCTTTGCGGTTGGCACCGTTGTGTACGGCTTTAGCGTGATTATTCCGGAAATGATCACAGCCATGAACTGGACGCGATCTGAAGCCAGCCTGGGTTATTCCATTCTAGCGTTTGTCATGGGCATGTCGGGGCCGGTGGCGGCCTATTGCATCAATCGGTTTGGCGCCAGAATGACGATGACGGCGGGTGGTATAATCGGTGTGTTTGGCGCAGTTTGCAGTTTTTTTATGAATTCACTGGCGCAATATTATATCTCCATAGGAATTGTTGCTCTTGGCCTGGCGCTACTTAGCGTTGTTCCCGGGCTGCATATTTTAGCCCACTGGTTTGCCCGCAAACGCGCACTGGCCATAGGCATTTTCATGTCTATGGGGGGGGTGGGGGCGTTTTTCGCGGCGCCAGCGATTTCACTGATGGTGCAAGCCACTGGAAACTGGCGCGACGCCTGGCTGGTTATGGCAGGCACGATGTTGATTGGTACGGTTATTGCCGCGATTTTTGTACGCGAAACACCCGCGCACAAGGGAACATTTGTGGATGGTCTTGACCCTGCCACTGTATCAGCACAAACCAGCGCGCATAAACCTGCTCAGGTGCATCAATCCACGATTTCGTGGGAGATAAAAGACGCCCTTCGTACTATACCATACTGGATGATTGTTGCTGCCGTTTCTGCCGTGGTTTTCGGTCATGGCGTCGTCAACAGTCAGGGCGTGTTGCATTTGCGCGACCTGGGAATATCACCGGTTACAGCCGCGTCGGCGATTGGCATTATCGGCATGCTTGGCGCAGCAGGGCGATTATTTACTGGAATTCTGGGTGATCGCATCGATCCGCGTTATTTGCTGGCCTTTGGGCTTGTTGCTGAATTGGCGGGTATCGTCCTGCTGATCTTTGCCAATAATATTGTGATGGTCTATACCTTTGCTGTAGTTTTTGGTGCCGGAAATGGCATGGCTGTTGTCGCGGGCCCGGCATTGTTGGCGAATTATTTTGGCAACAGGAACTATGCAGGTCTGATTGCCATTCGTGGGCTGATCGTTACCCCTGTTTCGGCGTTAGGGCCCATCATTGCAGGCTATACATTTGACTCGACGGGCAGTTATACGTCTGTATTCCTGTCATTTGCAGTCATCGGTTTAATTCCGGTACTGATTCTTCTTGTAGTGCGCCCACCCATGCCTGCCGTGGCGCAGGGCACTCTTGCAGTCGGACCTCCAGGAATAAAGGTGTGAAGATATGTCGCTTTTTGATCTAACGGGCAAAGTCGCCATCGTAACCGGCGCCACCAAAGGTATTGGCGAGGCGATAGCCCATCGTCTGGCCGAGCATGGATCTAAAGTCGTGATTTCCAGCCGTAAGCAGGATTCCTGTGAACGGGTCGCTGCTGCGATTAACGGGAAATGGGGCAAGGGGGAAGAGGTTGCCATCCCGATAGCCTGCAATATTGGTTACAAGGAGCAGCTACAGAACCTGGTTGACCAGACGGATGCAAAATGGGGCAAGGTTACCACACTGGTTTGTAATGCGGCCGTGAACCCGCATTTTGGCTCGATGCTGGATATTCCTGATGACGCCTTTGAGCGGATCATGCGGTCGAATATCCTGTCGAACCAGTGGCTATGCAATATGGTGTTGCCACAGATGATTGCGCGCAAGGACGGTTCCATTATCATTATTTCGTCAATCGGTGGTCACCATGGCAATTCAGTGATTGGAGGCTACTGCATCTCCAAAGCAGCCGATATGCAGCTCGCCCGCAACATCGCCGTTGAATTTGGGGTGCATAATATTCGCGCCAACGCCATTGCCCCCGGCCTGGTCAAGACAGAATTTGCAAAGGCGCTCTGGAGCGATCCGGAAATACTTGAGGATTCGGTGTCGGGTTCCACTCTGAAGCGAATCGGTGCGCCAGACGAGATTGCAGGGGCCGCAGTGTTTCTTGCCTCGGCGGCGGGGGCATTTGTTACAGGCCAGACCATAAATGTGGATGGTGGGGCGACGGCATTTTAATGAAAAAAAGCCCCGAACCTCAGAGGCCGGGGCGAGTTGGGGTTGGGTTCCTCATAAGAGGAAACATTACCCTAATGGTGAATGCGTAAAGGTTTAGTGACGATGGTCACAGAATCAGGCATTCATTGGGTTCTTTTAAATGTAATTGCGGGAATATGTGATTTTGGTCACAATGGGCTGGAGCTGGCGTGGCTCTTGCGTTTCACTCCCAGCCCGTCCGTGCGTGACCAATGGGGTGAAGGCAATGGGTAACATGAGGGGGACGTAAGTGGCTGAATCAAGGGACGACCTTCCCGGCATTGTCATTCCTGTCGATACACAGGGCAATTCGCTTGCATCAAACATATTGTTTGCAGGGTTTGATGCGGCTGAATTGAAGCGCATCGAGCGCAATTGCGTCTGGCGTAAATGCAGGGCGGATGATCAGATACTAACCAGGGACAGTCTCAGCCGGGATATTATTTTTGTTGTAACCGGCGAAGTCCGGGTCGTAAATTTTTCACTCACCGGCAGGGAAGTTGCCTATGCCGAAGTTAAGAGCGGCGGTTATTTTGGTGAACTCGCAGCGATTGACGGAGAGCCGCGATCAGCCAATGTCGTTGCGCACCAGGATTGTCTGATTGCCTCGCTTAGCCCCACAGCCTTTCGCGCCGTGCTTCAGGAATATCCGGAGGTTGGGGTGCGTGTTCTCGAAAAGCTGGCGCGGATTGTGCGTGTTTGCGATGACCGTATCATGGATCTGGCCACACTGGGTGCGCACCAGCGCGTCTACCGCGAGCTTTCAAAGCTGATTTCCGAAGATCCAGTCAGGCCGGGTTCCTGGATGATCTATCCAAGCCCGACCCAGTCTGTGATTGCGGCAAAGGCCAGCACGACCCGTGAAACTGTTGCGCGGGTTATGAGCCAGTTAAGCAGTGCGGGTATACTTGAGCGGAAAACGAAAACTCTATATGTGCGCGACCGGGAGCGGCTAAATTTGCTAATTGAGCATGTCTCGTCAGTTGATGATGCGGCCCGCTAATTTGTAAAACGCCGCTCATGCGAAAGCAGCCATTGCTTGCGCTCCAGGCCCCCACCATAACCAGTAAGCTTGCCCGTGCCGCCAATCACACGGTGGCAGGGCACGATTATAACAACAGGATTGGTGCCATTGGCGGCGCCGACGGCGCGACTGGCTTTTGGTTTTCCTATTGATGCCGCCTGTTGTCCATAGGACCAGGTCGCACCTGCAGGAATTTTGCGTAATGCCGCCCAGGCGTCCTGCTGAAAGCGGGTTCCACCGGTAGCGACGGCGATTGTTTCGATAGATTTTAGATCACCGCTAAAAAATGCATTGATTTTACCAGCGATATTTTCTGGCACTTGGCCTGGTATCGTATCCATCCGGCCATAATGTCTTTGCAGCAGGGTTTTCATGCGTTCTTCATGATCTTCAAAATCCAGCGCATATATTTGTTCCAGTTCATCCCATATGATAAAATTTTTTCCTATGGGGGAGGGCAGCTGGTCAATCAGCAGGCGCATGGGTTATATCCTTTTTGTATTGGCTGGAAGCAAAGCAGCATCCGATGTCCACAAATGCAGCGCCGCATAGGCGCGCCATGGCCGCCAGACCTCGGCGCGTGATATCAACTGCGATGCGCCAGTCCGTTCTGTTTTGTTTACGCCTAGCGCCCGCATCAATGCAATATCGCCGCTGGGAAATGCATCGCTTTCGCGCATCGCCCGCATGGCAATATATTGCGCCGTCCATTCTCCTATGCCGGGCAATGCCCGCAAACGCAAGATCGCATCCTCTGGCTTGAGACCGGGATCAAACAGCTTCGGATCGGCACATGAGGCAGCAGCGATATTCGCAATGGCGGTGCCCCGCGCGCGCGGCATGCCAATTTGCGCAATGTCCTGATTTAATAATTGCGCCGCCGCCGGAAAAAGATGGGTTAAGCCTGCAGGGGTTGCGCCACCAGGTATTTTTGCGCCAAAACTTTCCACCAGTTTCCCGGCCAGGCGGGTTGCGGCGGATACTGTAATTTGCTGGCCAAGCACTGCGCGCACCGCCACTTCAAAACCATCCCAGGCGCCAGGCACACGCAAGCCCGGTCTGGCCGCAACCATCCCCGCTAAAAATGGATCACATGATAGCGCCGCGCCAATTGCGACGGGATCGGCGGCAAGATCAAACACGCGCCGCAATCGCGCGATGATTATGGGCAATTGTTTAAAAACAGGAAAGGTGACCGTTGCGCGCAATGCGCACAGATTCTTATCGTTCTTTACTGCAACCCAACCAGCCTGGCCACCAAGTGTTATGGTGCGCAGGTAGGCGCCATTGCGAATGACTTCCACCCCGGGGATGGCGCGGGCCGACAGGAAATTCAGCATGGCATCCCAGTCATAGGGCGCTCGATAAGGCAACGAGAGTGCAATGCCTGAACTGGAAGGCGTATCCCGCATGCCGGATTTCTTGCGCAATGCACTGGGCGGACGGCCAAACAAATGCTGAAAGGTTTCATTGAACCGTCGCACACTGCCAAAACCGCTGGCCAGAGCAATCTCGGTCATGGACAGGCAGGTTTCGGAAATCAGCTGTTTGGCGAACAGGATACGGCGCGTATGCGCTACATTGGTGGGGGATGCGCCAATATGGCGCATAAACAGACGGCGTAAATGACGTTCGCCCACACCCAGCCGCGCGCTTAGCTGTTCAACATTGCCATCATCCAGCGCCCCATCTTCGATCAATGAAAGCGCGCGTGAAACCGTTGCATAGGTGCCGTGCCAGGCGCCGGCATTGGGTGCGCTTTCAGGCCGGCAGCGCAGGCAGGATCGAAATCCGGCGGCCTGCGCCGCGGCGGCAGAAGAAAAGAAAATACAATTGTCCAGCTTGGGTGGGCGTGCTGGACAGACCGGCCGGCAATAGATGCCGGTACTTCTGACAGCCGTAAAGAAGCGTCCATCGAAACGGGCATCGCGGGCGAGCAGGGCATTGTAACAGGCGGAACGATCAAGTGTCATGCCGCCCATTCTACACCGGTTTTAACGCCATGCTGGCGATTTTCGGACTCCAATCCGGGGAGGCGGTTTATCTCTTTTCGTGTAGTTTCGCCTCATCCCACAGGGCATCCAGTTCGGCCAGCGTGCTATCAGATGGCTTTTTTCCGGCTTTGGCCAGGTGTTGCTCGATATAGGCAAAGCGGCGCTCGAACTTCTGATTGGCGCCGCGCATTGCCGTTTCAGGATCAATTTTCAAATGGCGCGCAATATTTACGGTGGCGAACAACAGATCGCCAAGTTCATCGGCAATGCGCGCCGCATGTGCGCCATTGGCGATTTCATGTTCCAGTTCACCAATCTCCTCACGCACTTTGTTAAACACCGGCGCAATATCTGGCCAGTCAAATCCAACCTTTGCAGCACGGCTTTGCAGCTTGGCCGCACGGGTCAGGGCAGGCAGATTAACCGGCACTTCATCCAGCACGCCCTTGCGTGTATCACCGCCGGGTTTGGCGGCGCGCTCATGGGCCTTGTATTCATCCCAGGCCAGTGTCTGCGCTTCGGCATTCGCGATCTGCGCTCCGCCAAACACATGCGGATGCCGGTTGATCATCTTTGTACAGATGGATTCGACAATATCCGAAAAATTGAACGCGCCAATTTCTTCGGCCATCTGCGCGTGGTAGACCGTCTGAAACAGCAGATCGCCCAATTCATCTTTCAGGCCCGGCATGTCCTTGCGTTCAATCGCGTCGGCCACCTCATAGGCTTCTTCGATGGTATGGGGTGCAATGGTTTCAAACGTCTGCTGGTGATCCCAGGGGCAGCCATCCGGCGCGCGCAACCGCGCCATGATTCCCAACAATGCCGCAATGTTGCGGGGTTCAGTCATGGCTCACCCCAACGGCGCGCGCCACTCGCTTACCACTTCAGAAAGCGCGGGACGCGGGCGGTCTTCGGGTTTTTCTGATGCGGTGCCAATATAGACAAAGCCTGCGATTTTTTCGCTGGCAGAGAGGCCCAGCGCCGCGCACACTTTGGGATGATAGGCGCACCATTCGGTAAGCCAGTTCGCGCCAAAGCCCATTGCGTGGGCAGAATATAATAAATTCAGGCACACCGCACCCACGGACAGGCTCTGTTCCCATTCGGGAATTTTATGCGGCGAGACAATGCGCGACACGACCGCGATCACCAATGGCGCGCGGGTAAACCGCGTCGCTTCAAGATCAAGTTTGGCTGACGATGCGTCGGCTTCCTGATCCGTGTATACGGCGCGCAGCACCTGGCCCAGTGTCTGGCGCGCTTCGCCGCGAATGACAATAAACCGCCAGGGATGAATTTTCCCGTGATCAGGAACGCGGCTGGCGCCCTGAAGAATTTTTTCGAGTGCGGCGTCATCCGGGCCGGGTTCCGTAAGCAACCGCGCCGAAACTGAACGCCGGGTGAGAATTTCTTCGATCAACTGCTTGGTCATGCATTTTTTCTCATTCTGGGGTGCGGCGACGGGCTACCTCATATAATATGATTGCGGCGGCGTTGGAAACATTCAGGCTGGCCAATTGCCCGCTGGCCGGGATACGGGCCAGAAAATCACATTTTCGGGCCGTTAGCTGGCGTAGTCCACTGCCTTCCGCACCCAGAACCAGGGCCACATTACCGCTCAGATCAATATCAGCAATGGCCTGTGGCGCTTCTGAATCAAGCCCGACCCGCCAATAGCCAAGTTCCGCCAATTGTTCCATGGCGCGGGCCAGATTGACCACCCGGACAATGGGGATAATGTCCAGCGCCCCCGAAGCGGCTTTCGCCAGAACACCGGACGCCGGTGGCGCATGGTGTCCGGTCAGAATAACCGCCGTGGCGCCAAAAGCCACGCAAGAACGCAGAATCGCTCCCACATTTTGCGGGTCGGTGAGCTGGTCCAGGACCACAACCAGGCGTGGCGTACGGTCATCCCCCTGGACGCAGACCTCTTTCAGGTCCGGTTCAGGCAGGTTTTGAACCCGCAAGGCCAGCCCCTGATGCACCGCCCCGGCAGGCAAAAGCCGGGAGATTTTCTCGGAATCCCTGATTTCCGGGGCCGGTTCCGGATTTTTGATGTGCGCGGACAGATTTTCAAGCGCACTGGAAGTGGCTAAAAACTGCAATTTTTCGCGTTCCGGATTGCGCAGGGCGGCCACAACCGCATGCAGGCCATATAGCCACAGGCCATCTGCGTCGCTCCGGCCACGGCCTGGGGGCCGGTAGCCACCAGATTTGGGATGCGATTTTTTAGCTCCATCTTGCCGGAGGGGCTGTCCGGAAGTCTTGTCGGGATACTTGCGTTGGGCCATGAGAAGGCTTATAGTGTGCAACTTCAAACGACGCAATGACCGGTTCGTGGTGTTCATCCGTGGTGCTAAATGGCGCCGCGACGTTCTTGCGTATGCGATTTCTGTTGACACTGAAAGGTCTTATTCGTATTTCGGCAGGCTGCAATTGATGGAGCGCTGCTGTCGGCGTTTGGGGCCTTTATTTATTGCTAAAAAACAGGAGGGGTGCCCGAGTGGCTAAAGGGGACGGACTGTAAATCCGTTGGCATAGCCTACGTTGGTTCGAATCCAACCCCCTCCACCAATATGGGCGCGACGGGTTTTGTCAGGGTGGCAAGAGGTTGATCAAAATTGCGGGCGTAGCTCAATGGTAGAGCCACAGCCTTCCAAGCTGAAGACGAGGGTTCGATTCCCTCCGCCCGCTCCAGGCTACGCTCTTCGAGCTTCGCCTGGCGCAGCCAGGCAGAGGCGAGACTGGACCGTAGCCTGCCCTGCATAGCTCCGTGAGGAGCGAAGCATGGGCTGGTTTGGATCGGATAACAGAGCGTAAATGGTTGGTGAAGTTTAGGTTTAGATTGTCGTCGAAGTACTAATAGTTCGAGGGTTGAGCAGAACATGTCGAAAGAGAAGTTTGCGCGCACGAAGCCGCATTGCAACATTGGCACGATTGGGCATGTTGACCATGGCAAGACGTCATTGACGGCTGCGATTACGAAGGTTCTGGCCGAGACGGGTGGCGCGACGTATACGGCGTATGACCAGATTGACAAGGCTCCGGAAGAAAAGGCGCGCGGCATCACGATATCGACGGCGCATGTTGAATATGAAACGGTGAACCGTCATTACGCGCATGTGGACTGCCCGGGCCATGCGGACTATGTGAAGAACATGATCACGGGTGCGGCGCAGATGGATGGCGGCATTCTGGTGGTTTCGGCGGCCGATGGCCCGATGCCGCAGACGCGCGAGCATATTTTGCTGGCGCGCCAGGTTGGGGTGCCTTCGCTGGTGGTGTTCATGAACAAGGTGGATCAGGTGGACGATCCGGAGCTTCTGGAGCTGGTTGAGCTGGAGATTCGCGAACTTCTGTCGAGCTATGATTATCCTGGCGATGATATTCCGATCATCAAGGGTTCGGCGCTTGCAGCGCTGGAAGGCAAGAATCCGGAGATCGGGCATGATGCGATTCTGGAACTGATGAAGGCGGTGGACGCTTATATTCCGCAGCCGGAGCGTCCGAAGGACCGTCCGTTTCTGATGCCGATTGAAGACGTGTTTTCGATTTCGGGCCGCGGCACGGTTGTGACGGGCCGTGTGGAGCAGGGCGTTGTAAAGGTTGGCGAGGAAGTTGAGATTGTAGGTCTGAAGCCGACGCAGAAGACGGTTTGCACGGGCGTTGAAATGTTCCGCAAGCTTCTGGATCAGGGTGAGGCGGGCGACAATATCGGCGCGCTGCTGCGCGGCGTTGACCGTGAAGGTGTTGAGCGCGGTCAGGTTCTGGCCAAGCCCGGCTCGATTACGCCGCACACGAATTTCAAGGCGGAAGCCTATATTCTGACGAAGGAAGAAGGCGGCCGTCACACGCCGTTCTTCAATAATTACCGTCCGCAGTTTTATTTCCGCACGACGGACGTGACGGGTGTTGTGACTTTGCCGGAAGGCACCGAGATGGTGATGCCGGGCGACAATGTTACGATGGATGTTGAACTGATTGTTGCGATCGCCATGGACGAAGGCCTCCGCTTCGCCATCCGCGAAGGCGGCCGCACCGTCGGCGCTGGCGTCGTCGCAAAAATCATTAAATAAGGGGCGTTGACCGGCGCGTATACAGGAGTGTAGCTCAATTGGTAGAGCACCGGTCTCCAAAACCGGGGGCTGGGGGTTCGAGTCCCTCCACTCCTGCCAAATAGTAGCGCGAGCGGGTTTTGAAAGAATGAAAGTGTTTATGGAACGGTAATGGCGAAAACCTCACCTTTCGAATTTGTGCAGCAGGTGCGCCGGGAAACCTCCAAGGTGACCTGGCCGACAAGGAAAGAAACGGGTGTCACGACGATGATGGTATTCGTCATGGTGGCGTTCGCATCGGTGTTTTTTGCGGTTGTCGATATCGTACTGCAATTTGGAATTGGATTTTTACTTGGCGCAGGCGGATAGGGTTCAGAATATGGTGATGCGCTGGTATATCGTTCATACCTATTCGAACTTCGAAAAGAAGGTCGCGGATTCGATTAAGGAGCAGGCGGAAACGCAGGGGCTGGCAGACAGGTTTGAAGAAATTCTGGTGCCAACCGAAGAAGTCGTGGAAATGCGGCGCGGGCGGAAAATTCAGTCCGAACGCAAATTTTTCCCGGGCTATGTGCTGGTAAAGATGGAGTTGAGCGACGAGACCTATCACCTGATCAGAAATACTGGCAAGGTGACGGGCTTTTTGGGCAGCGGTAACCGGCCAAGCCCGGTTCCAGACGTGGAAGTCGCCCGCATCATGAACCAGGTGCAGGAAGGTATTGAACGGCCGAAGCCCGTTATCAGCTTTGAAATTGGCGAGCAGGTTCGCGTGTGTGATGGGCCGTTCGCCTCGTTCAATGGCGTGGTCGAAGAAGTAGATACGGACCGGACGCGGCTCAAGGTGGCGGTGTCAATTTTTGGCCGTGCAACGCCGGTTGAGCTTGAATTCGGCCAGGTGGAGAAAGTTTAACTGATCGGACAGTGTGCGGTTTGCAGGCTGTCCAAAACAAGTGGGAGGCGCGTCTCAAAATGCCGGGACAAACCCGCACCACTAACCCCCTGCTTTCGCCGGAGCGAAGCTCTGGCGGGCAAGACAGACGTTTTTACCGGCGTCACTAAACTGAGGGCAATATGGCGAAGAAGATTACAGGTTATATTAAATTGCAGTGCAAGGCGACGCAGGCTAATCCCTCGCCGCCTATTGGCCCGGCCTTGGGTCAGCGCGGTCTCAACATTATGGAATTCTGCAAGGCGTTCAATGCGCAGACGCAGAATTTCGAACCAGGTACGCCGTTGCCGGTGATCATTACGGCCTATGCGGATAAATCGTTCACCTTCGTGATCAAGACACCGCCCGCTTCGCATATGCTGAAGCAGGCTGCGAACATCAACAAGGGATCGAACGCAGCGGGCCGTACGGTTGCGGGCCATGTGACCATGGCGCAATGCCGCGAGATCGCCGAAAAGAAGGCGAAGGATCTGAACGCAAATGACCTTGACGCGGGGGCCCGGATTATTGCCGGTTCCGCCCGTTCTCTTGGTCTGGAAGTGAGGGACTAAACCATGGTCCAATTATCAAAGCGTCAAAAGAAAGCGTCTGTGGCAATTGACCGCAACCGTTTTTATGGGCTGGAAGAAGCTGTCGGCCTGATCAAAACCCATAGTGTGGGCAAGTTCGATGAAACCGTCGAAGTGGCGATGAATTTGAACGTTGACCCCCGGCATGCGGACCAGATGGTGCGCGGCGTCGTGCAATTACCAAATGGCACCGGTAAAACTGTGCGTGTGGCGGTTTTCGCCAGGGGCGACAAAGCCGATGCAGCCCAGGCGGCGGGTGCGGATATTGTCGGCGCCGAAGATCTGATGGAAAAAGTGCAGGCGGGCGAAATCAATTTCGACCGTGTCATCGCGACACCCGACATGATGGCGATTGTTGGCCGTCTGGGTAAAGTTCTGGGTCCGCGCGGCCTGATGCCAAATCCAAAACTGGGCACCGTAACCAATGACGTTGCCGAGGCGGTAAAGGCAAGCAAAAGCGGCCAGGTGGAATTCCGTGTGGAAAAGGCCGGTATCATTCATGGCGGCGTTGGCAAAGCCAGTTTTGATTCAGCCGCATTGTGCGCAAATATTCGCGCCTTTGTGGGCGCGGTAACGCGCGCAAAGCCGGAAGGCGCCAAGGGCACCTATGTGAAGAAAGTTTCACTTAGCTCCACCATGGGGCCAGGCCTGAAAGTGGATTTTGCGAGTATTTCTAACTCGTAACAAAGATTCGCACCGCTGCAGGCGGTGCGAAGGATAGCCCGTTACGGCGCATTGTGCGTTACGGCGGGTTACATCCTGTCCGAGATTGCGGGTTCTGACTCACCTGTGAGTCAGCTTAAAAACCGCCCGCATGAGACGGGGCAAGGCGTGAGAGGTTGCTGTTGGCGTGGAAACATGGCTGACAGCGGCAAAGATCGGTTTGATCCGGGACAGGCGCAACGGCTCCGCACCTCATGTGGGGGCCCGGTCTGACCGGGTGGCGGGGTTGGTCCAACGATGGCGGTCCGGGGCAGATGTGCGCCCGGCTTGCCGGAACAAGGAGTACAACAATGGACCGAGCGCAAAAGCAGGAAATGATCACCTATCTCAACGGCGTCTTCAGTGACGCCGGGGTGGTCGTGGTGTCCCATTATTCAGGAATGAGCGTCAGCGAGATGAGTGATCTTCGCAGGCGCATGGGCGACGCGAACGCGAGAGTAAAAGTGATCAAAAACCGGCTTGCAAAGCGCGCACTTGATGGCACGCCGTGCAGTGGTATTTCTGACCTGCTGACGGGCCCCACCGTAATTGCCTATTCGGCAGATCCGGTTGCGGCCCCGAAAGTGGCGATGGAATATGCCAAGCTTAACGACAAGTTCGTTATCCGGGGTGGCGCCATGGGCCTGACGGTTCTCGACAAAAAAGGCGTCGAGACACTGGCCAGCCTGCCATCGCTTGACGAACTTCGCGCCAGATTGGTGGGAATGATCAGCACGCCTGCGACACGTATCGCAACAGTGCTGTCTGCACCGGCAAGCCAGTTGGCAAGAGTTCTGAGCGCATATGCGAGCAAAAATGAAGCTGCGTAAGTAAACCTACCGATACACGATCAAACCGAAGGAACTATAGAGATGGCAAATTTAGATCAAATCGTTGAGGATCTGTCCGCGTTGACAGTTCTCGAAGCGGCATCGCTGTCAAAGATGCTGGAAGAAAAGTGGGGCGTGTCTGCTGCTGCGCCTGTTGCCGTGGCTGCTGCTGCCGCTGCGCCTGCTGCTGCTGTTGAAGAGCAGACAGAGTTCGACGTTATCCTGGCGTCTGCCGGTGACAAGAAGATCAACGTGATCAAGGAAGTTCGCACGATCACGGGACTTGGCCTGAAAGAAGCCAAGGATCTGGTCGAAGCGGCGCCAAAGGAAGTGAAGACCGGTGTCAACAAGGCAGAAGCAGCAGCCCTCAAGGCGCAGCTCGAAGCCGCTGGCGCAACTGTAGAAGTAAAATAGTTTTTACTGACTGCATCTAATTCCGTGGCGCGCAGGTGTGCGCCACGGCCTTATCGCCGCCCGGGCGGTTATTGAAATTTAGCGAGGAGCAGGTATGGCCCAGTCTTTTACTGGTCGCAAGCGGATCCGCAAGTCCTTTGGCAACATTCCAGAAGTTGTGCGGATGCCGAACCTCATCGAAGTTCAGCGGAATTCCTACAATCAGTTTTTGCAGTTCGACAGGGGCGTTACCGAGCGTAACGACACCGGTCTGCAGGGCGTGTTCAAATCGGTATTCCCGATTAAGGATTTTGCCGAAACTGCATCACTTGAGTTTGTAAAATACGAATTTGAGACGCCTAAATATGACGTGGAAGAATGTCAGCAGCGTGACATGACCTATGCAGCGCCGTTAAAACTGACATTGCGTCTGATCGTATTTGATGTGGATGAAGTGACCGGCGCCAGATCGGTGAAGGACATCAAGGAGCAGGCTGTCTATATGGGTGACATGCCGATGATGACGGACCATGGCACCTTTGTCGTCAATGGCACCGAGCGGGTGATCGTCAGCCAGATGCACCGCTCGCCAGGCGTATTCTTTGATCACGACCGGGGCAAAAGCCATTCCAGCGGCAAGCTGCTGTTTGCGGCGCGCGTGATCCCGTATCGCGGATCATGGCTGGATCTTGAATTTGATATTAAAGATATCGTCAATGTGCGCATTGACCGGCGCCGCAAAATGCCGGCGACCACGCTGCTTTATGCGCTGGGTATGTCACAGGATGAAATCCTGGAATATTTCTTCCAGACTGTTGAATATACAGCCAACAAAAAGGGCGGCTGGAGTGTTCCGTTTAATCCGGACAAGTTGCGCGGTACAACGGCTGGCAACGATATGATCGACGCAAAAACGGGCGAGATCGTGCTGGAAGCAGGACGTAAATTTACGCCGCGTATTGGACGCAAGCTGCAGGAGCAGGGCGTAAAGGAACTTCTGGTTACCGCCGAAGAGATTATCGGCCGTTATGCCGCTTGCGATATGATCGACGAATCCACCGGCGAAATCTATGTTGAAGCGGGCGAAGAATATACCGCCGAAATTATCGCCAGACTGGAAGAGGAAAAAATCACCAGCATTCCGACACTGGATGTGGATGGTGTGAATATCGGCGCCTATATCCGCAACACCATGATGGTGGACAAGAGCGAGACCCGCGAACAGGCGCTGATTGACATTTATCGCGTGATCCGTCCGGGCGAGCCGCCAACGCTGGAAGCAGCCGAAGGCTTGTTCAGCGGGCTGTTCTTTGATTCAGAACGCTATGATCTTTCTGCGGTAGGCCGTGTAAAGATGAATATGCGTCTTGGCCTGGAATGCGATGATACGGTTGGCATCCTGCGCAAGGAAGATATTCTTGCCGTTGTGAAGACGTTGTGCGAATTGCGCGACGGGCGTGGCGAAATCGACGATATCGATCATCTGGGCAACCGCCGCCTGCGTTCGGTTGGCGAACTGATGGAAAACCAGTATCGCATCGGCCTGCTGCGCATGGAACGCGCGATCAAGGAGCGGATGAGTTCGGTTGAAATCGATACGGTCATGCCGCACGATCTGATCAATGCGAAACCGGTTGCCGCCGCGATCCGTGAATTTTTCGGTTCGTCACAGCTTAGCCAGTTTATGGATCAAACCAATCCGCTGTCGGAAATTACCCATAAGCGCCGTCTCTCGGCGTTGGGGCCTGGCGGCCTGACACGCGAACGTGCGGGCTTTGAAGTGCGCGACGTGCACCCAACCCATTATGGCCGCATCTGTCCGATTGAAACGCCCGAAGGGCCGAATATCGGTTTGATCAACAGCCTGGCGACCTACGCGCGCGTAAACAAATATGGTTTCATCGAAACGCCCTACCGCAAGGTTGCAAACGGCAAGGTCAGCAGTGACGTTGTCTATCTGTCGGCGATGGAAGAAGCCAAGTTCACGATCGCGCAGGCCAACGCGCCGTTCGATGCGAAGGGTCAATTGCTCAGCGATCTGGTGTCGTGCCGGATTGCAGGCGACTTCGCCATGACTGCGCCGTCAAATGTTGAATTGATGGATGTCTCGCCCAAGCAGCTTGTTTCGGTTGCTGCGGCGCTTATTCCGTTCCTGGAAAACGATGACGCCAATCGCGCGCTGATGGGTTCGAACATGCAGCGTCAGGCTGTGCCATTGTTGCAGGCTGAGGCGCCGCTGGTCGGCACCGGCATGGAAGCAGTGGTTGCGTATGATTCCGGCGCCGCAATCGGCGCACGCCGTTCGGGTGTCGTTGATCAGGTCGATGCAGAACGTATCGTTGTGCGTGTCCGTGAAGAAGTGGACGCATCACGTTCCGTGGTGGACATCTATAACCTGCGCAAGTTCCAGCGTTCCAACCAGAACACCTGCATCACGCAGCGGCCGCTGGTGAAGGTGGGCGACCGGGTGGAAGCGGGTGACATTATCGCTGATGGTCCGTCTACGGAGCTTGGCGAACTGGCGCTGGGGCGTAACGTGCTTGTCGCGTTTATGCCGTGGAATGGATACAATTTCGAAGACTCGATCCTGATCTCTGAACGTATCGTGCGCGACGATGTGTTTACCTCGATCCATATTGAGGAATTCGAAGTCATGGCCCGCGACACCAAGCTGGGGCCGGAAGAAATCACCCGCGACATTCCCAATGTGGGCGAAGAAAATCTGCGCGATCTTGATGAAGCAGGCATCGTGTATATCGGCGCAGAGGTAAACCCCGGTGATATTCTGGTCGGCAAGGTGACGCCCAAGGGCGAATCGCCGATGACGCCGGAAGAGAAACTTTTGCGCGCGATCTTCGGCGAAAAAGCTTCTGATGTGCGCGATACTTCGCTTCGGCTGCCGCCGGGTGTGGCGGGCACGGTCGTGGAAGTTCGGGTGTTCAACCGTCATGGCGTGGAAAAAGACGAACGCGCCATGGCCATTGAACGCGCTGAAATTGAAGCGCTGGCAAAAGACCGTGATGACGAACTGGCAATTCTCGAACGCAACATTTATGGCCGTTTGAGTGAACTGCTTGTTGGCAAGCAGGCGTCAGGCGGGCCAAAGGGGATGGCCGACGGCACCAAGATCACCGAGGCGCTGCTGGAAGGCCTGCCGTCCCGCAAGTCCTGGTGGCAGATCGCGCTTAAAAACGAAAAAGCCATGTCGGAAGCCGAAACGCTGAAAAAGCAGTTCGACGATTCGACAGGCGCCGTGCAGGCGCGTTTCGAAAACAAGGTTGAAAAACTGCAACGCGGCGATGAATTGCCGCCGGGCGTGATGAAGATGGTCAAAATCTTTGTCGCTGTGAAGCGCAAGCTTCAGCCGGGTGACAAGATGGCCGGGCGTCATGGCAACAAGGGTGTGATTTCCAAAATCGTACCCATCGAAGATATGCCGTTCACGGAGGATGGCACGCATGTTGACGTTGTGCTTAATCCGCTTGGCGTGCCGAGCCGCATGAATGTCGGGCAGATTCTGGAAACCCATCTTGGCTGGGCCTGTGCGGGCCTTGGCAAGCAGATTGGCGCGGCGCTTGACGCCGTGTATTCGGGGCGCTCCATGAATGGCCTCAAGGATGTGTTGCGTGTGGCGTATGACGACAAGATCTACAAGGAGGATATCGCGGTCATGACAGACCCCGAACTTCTGGAAATGTCTGAAAATCTGCGCCGTGGCGTGCCGATTGCGACCCCGGTGTTTGATGGCGCGCACGAGGCTGACATTGTCGACATGCTCAGCAAGGCGGGGCTGGATGCATCCGGCCAGGTCGAACTGTATGATGGACTGTCTGGTGATCTGTTCGACCGCAAGGTGACGGTCGGCTATATTTATATGCTGAAGCTGCATCACCTTGTGGATGACAAGATCCATGCGCGCTCGATTGGGCCTTACAGCCTGGTTACGCAGCAGCCTCTCGGCGGCAAGGCGCAATTCGGCGGACAGCGTTTCGGTGAAATGGAAGTCTGGGCGCTGGAAGCATATGGCGCCGCCTACACATTGCAGGAAATGCTGACGGTCAAGTCAGACGACGTTGCCGGCCGCACAAAGGTTTATGAATCGATCGTGCGCGGTGATGAAACGTTTGAAACCGGCATACCGGAATCCTTTAACGTGCTGGTCAAGGAAATGCGCTCGCTGTCGCTGAACGTGAATCTTTTGACCAAGGAAGAATAGCCGCGCTGGATCATATCTTGAATGGTCAGTGAACGAACATTTTCCAAGCCTTGAAGTTAAGGCCAAGGAGTATCGAAAGATGAACCAGGAACTAGTAAATCTCTTCACCCCCGCAGGGCAAAAAGAGAACTTTGATCGTCTGCAAATCGCTCTGGCCAGTCCGGAGCGCATTCTGTCCTGGTCGTTCGGTGAAATTAAAAAGCCGGAAACGATCAACTACCGCACGTTCAAGCCGGAGCGTGATGGCCTTTTCTGCGCCCGCATCTTCGGGCCGATCAAGGACTATGAATGTCTGTGCGGCAAATACAAGCGGATGAAGTACAAGGGCATTATCTGCGAAAAATGCAATGTTGAAGTAACCTTGTCCAAGGTCCGGCGTGAGCGCATGGGCCATATCGAACTGGCGTCGCCGGTTGCGCATATCTGGTTCCTGAAATCCCTGCCAAGCCGCATCGGCCTGATGCTCGATATGACGCTGAAGGATCTGGAGCGGGTATTGTATTTTGAGCAGTATGTCGTGCTTGAACCGGGCCTGACCCCGCTGAAGCCCAACATGCTTATCAACGAAGAAGAATTCCGCCGCGCGCAGGATGAATATGGCGATGATGCATTTACGGTAGGTATCGGCGCCGAGGCGATCCGTGAATTATTGATGGCAATCGATCTGGTTGCCCTGCGTGACCGTTTGCGCATTGAGCTGTCCGAAGCGACAGGCGAAGCCAAGCCGAAAAAGATCGTCAAGCGGTTGAAGCTTGTTGAATCTTTCATCGAATCAAAAAACCGTCCCGAATGGATGATCCTGACCGTTGTGCCGGTTATTCCGCCGGAACTGCGCCCGCTGGTGCCGCTGGATGGCGGCCGTTTTGCGACATCGGATCTGAACGATCTGTACCGCCGGGTGATCAACCGTAACAACCGCCTGAAGCGGCTGATGGAACTGCGCGCGCCGGATATCATTGTGCGTAACGAAAAACGCATGTTGCAGGAATCGGTTGACGCGCTGTTTGATAATGGCCGCCGTGGCCGCGTCATTACCGGCGCGAACAAGCGTCCGCTGAAGTCGCTTGCCGATATGCTGAAGGGCAAGCAGGGCCGCTTCCGTCAGAACCTGCTGGGCAAGCGCGTCGATTATTCCGGCCGTTCCGTGATTGTGGTGGGGCCGGAGTTAAAGCTGCATCAGTGCGGGCTGCCGAAGAAAATGGCGCTTGAACTGTTCAAGCCGTTTATATATTCGCAGCTAGAAGCGCGCGGGCTTTCCAGCACCGTGAAACAGGCGAAGAAGCTGGTGGAAAAGGAACGCCCCGAAGTGTGGGACGTGCTTGATCAGGTGATCCGCGAACATCCGGTTATGCTGAACCGTGCGCCGACACTGCACCGTTTGGGCATTCAGGCGTTTGAGCCGGTGCTGATAGAAGGCAAGGCAATTCAGCTTCATCCGCTGGTGTGCGCCGCATTCAATGCCGATTTTGACGGTGACCAGATGGCCGTGCATGTGCCGCTGAGCCTTGAGGCGCAGCTTGAAGCGCGCGTCCTGATGATGTCGACGAATAATATTCTGCGCCCGTCAGACGGCAAGCCGATTATTGTGCCCAGCCAGGATATCGTGCTTGGCCTTTATTACATGACCATCGAACGTCCCGGGGCACAGGGCGAAGGCATGATCTTCTCCAATCCGGGCGAGATCGAACACGCACTGGCCAGTAAATCCGTGACCCTGCATTCGCCGATCAAGGCGCGCCGGATCAGCGTCGATGCCGAAGGCAAAGAGTTTACCGAGCGTGTGGACACCACGCCGGGGCGCATGATGCTGGGCGATCTGTTGCCACGCCATCCGCAGGTGCCGTTTAGTCTTGTAAACCGCCTGTTGACGAAGCGCGACATCAGTACGGTTATCGATGTGGTCTATCGTCATGCCGGGCAAAAAGAGACGGTGCTGTTCTGCGACCGCATCATGGCGCTTGGATTCCGTCACGCCTTCAAGGCCGGTATCTCGTTCGGCAAGGATGACATGGTGGTGCCAAAGGCCAAGACAAAAATGGTCGATGACACCCGTGCGCTGGCCAAGGAATATGAACAGCAGTATACGGATGGTCTGATCACCCAGGGTGAAAAATACAACAAGGTCATCGACGCCTGGTCAAAATGCACCGACCGGGTAGCCGATGAAATGATGGCGGAAATTTCGAATGCCGGTCTTGATGCGAATGGCAAGACGAAGCCGTTGAACTCGATCTATATGATGGCGCATTCCGGTGCGCGTGGCTCCGCCGCGCAGATGAAGCAGCTTGCCGGCATGCGCGGGCTGATGGCGAAACCGTCGGGTGAAATCATCGAAACGCCGATCATCTCGAACTTCAAGGAAGGCCTTACCGTTCTTGAATATTTCAACTCAACGCATGGCGCGCGCAAGGGCCTTGCGGATACAGCGCTGAAGACCGCCAACTCGGGTTATCTCACGCGGCGTCTGGTTGACGTGGCGCAGGATTGCATCATCAAGGAGCAGGATTGCGGCACAAAGCGCGGCCTGAACGTATCGGCTGTTGTCGAAGGCGGCGAAATATTACAGCGGCTTGGGGATCGTATCCTTGGCCGTACCATATGTGATGACGTCATTCATCCGGTAAGCGATGTGGTTATGGCCAAGGCTGGGCAGGAGCTTAACGAAGCAACGGTTGAGTTGATCGAGGCAGCGGATATTCAAACCGTACGTATTCGCTCTGTGCTGACATGCGATTCCAAGGTTGGGGTATGCGCAAGATGTTATGGCCGTGATCTGGCCCGTGGCACACCGGTAAATATCGGTGAAGCAGTGGGCGTCATCGCTGCGCAATCGATTGGTGAGCCGGGAACACAGCTGACCATGCGCACATTCCATATTGGCGGCACGGCGCAGGTGGCCGAACAATCCTTCATCGAAGCAACGCATGAAGGCGTGTTGCAGATTGAAAATAAGAATCTGGTGGCTGATCGCAATGGCCGCCAGGTCGTGCTCAGCCGCAACTGCATTCTGGCGATTGTCGATGATAACGGCCGTCAGCGCGCCACGCACAAAGTGCCCTATGGCACCCGCCTGCTGGTCAAGGAAGGCGGCAGGATCACCAAGGGGCTGCGCCTGTGCGAATGGGATCCCTATACGCTGCCGATCATTACGGAAAAATCCGGTACGGTTAAGTTTGTCGATCTTGTCGATGGTATTTCTGTGCGCGATATGGTGGACGATGCAACAGGCATCACCAACAAGATCGTTATCGATTGGCGCTCTGCGCCCAAGGGCGGCGATCTGAAGCCGGGTGTGGCGCTGGTCGATAAAAAGGGTATGCCCGTCAAGCTGGGTACTGGCGATCTTGATGTGCGCTATCTGCTGTCGGTGGATGCGATTTTATCGGTTGAAGATGGCGACGAGGTTGCGGCGGGCGACGTGCTGGCGCGTATTCCACGCGAAAGCGCCAAGACCCGCGACATCACCGGCGGTCTGCCCCGTGTGGCGGAACTGTTCGAGGCCCGGCGTCCGAAAGATCATGCGGTGCTGGCTGAAATGGACGGCATCGTCAAATTTGGCCGCGACTACAAGAACAAGCGCCGAATCATTATTGAGGCGGCGGATGATCCCTCGGTGTTCAGTGAATATCTGATCCCGAAGGGCAAGCATGTGGCCGTGCAGGAGGGTGACTTCATCCGCAAGGGCGAGTTCCTGCTGGATGGCAATCCGGCCCCGCACGACATTCTGGCGATCCTGGGTGTAGAGGAACTGGCTAACTATCTGGTGCAGGAAATCCAGGAAGTTTACCGCCTGCAGGGCGTGCCCATCAACGACAAGCATATAGAGGTGATTGTCCGCCAGATGCTGCAAAAGGCCGAGGTCACCAATCCAGGTGAAACGACCCTGCTGAAGGGCGAGCAGATCGATCGTCTGGAACTGGACGAAATCAACGAGAAAGTCGTTGCCGAAGGCCGCAAGCCGGCGGAAGCCGTTCCGGTTCTGCTGGGGATCACCAAGGCCTCCCTGCAAACCCGCTCGTTCATCTCGGCGGCGTCCTTTCAGGAAACGACTCGAGTGCTTACCGAAGCCGCCGTGGCCGGGAAAGTCGATTATCTCTCGGGACTTAAGGAAAACGTCATTGTTGGCCGCCTGATTCCGGCGGGTACCGGCGCCCTGATTAACGAAATGAAGGCCATCGCCATCAAGCGCGATCAGGAGATCCTGAGCGAGCAGAAAGTGGTCAAAGGGGCCATTACCAGCGCTGGCGACCAGGTCCGGGCCGACGCAGAGGCTGTCTTCGCCAAGGCTCCGGCGGCGGGCGAATAGATAAGCTTAAATAAAACAGGCAATGTTGAAGAAAAATGCTTGTTATGGGTTGACGAAAGATAAAGGCGCGGATAATGTCCGCGCACTTTCAGGCCATGGTCGTAGGGACCGAATCTTCGGAACCTAAACACTGTCCGGAAGCGAAATAGAAGAGTTTTGGCGCATGAGCGGGTGAACGGCCCGTTCCTCTGCAAGTAACCCAGGATAGGGACGGCAAGTGTCGTCCCCTGTCCTGTTTGCGATTTTTGTTATTGTTTTTGTTGCTCTAGGACATGGGAAGCGATCTTAATGCCGACAATCAACCAATTGGTTCGCAAGCCACGCAAGGCCCCGGTTAAACGGAACAAGGTGCCTGCTCTGGAGGCGTGTCCGCAAAAGCGCGGTGTCTGTACGCGCGTGTACACGACAACGCCGAAAAAGCCGAACTCGGCGCTGCGTAAGGTTGCCCGTGTGCGCCTGACCAATAAATTCGAAGTCACCAGCTATATTCCGGGCGAAGGCCATAATCTGCAGGAGCATTCGGTCGTGATGCTTCGCGGCGGCCGCGTAAAGGATTTGCCCGGTGTGCGTTATCATATCATTCGTGGTGTCCTTGACACCCAGGGCGTTAAGAACCGGCGTCAACGCCGTTCTAAATATGGCGCCAAGCGGCCGAAATAGTATCAGAGAGATCGATAGCAGATATGTCACGTCGTCATCGCGCAGAAAAACGAGAAGTCCTTCCCGACGCCAAATTTGGCGATATCGTGCTCACGAAGTTTATGAACTCGCTGATGTATCAGGGCAAGAAATCGACGGCGGAAAGCATCACCTATGGCGCGTTCGAAATCGTCGAGCGCAAAATCGGGCGCAGCCCGGTTGAGGTGTTTCGTGATGCGCTTGAAAATATCAAGCCAAATGTCGAAGTGCGTTCGCGGCGCGTTGGCGGCGCCACCTACCAGGTTCCGGTAGAAGTGCGTAACGAACGCCGTCAGGCTCTGGCAATCCGCTGGCTGATTAATGCAGCCCGCGCACGCAATGAAAATACAATGGTCGAGCGTCTGTCCGGCGAATTAATGGACGCCGTAAATAATCGGGGAGCGGCAGTGAAGAAGCGTGAAGACACCCATCGGATGGCGGACGCCAACCGGGCTTTCTCGCATTATCGCTGGTAATCAATTAAAAGTCTGAAGGTTCCCGATCATGTCCCGCAAAACCCCACTCGAACATTACCGTAATATCGGCATCATGGCGCATATTGACGCCGGCAAGACGACGACGACGGAGCGTATCCTGTATTATACCGGGGTCAGCCACAAGATCGGCGAAGTGCACGAAGGCGCCGCGACGATGGACTGGATGGAGCAGGAACAGGAACGCGGCATCACCATTACTTCGGCTGCGACGACCTGCTTCTGGCGTGACTACCGCATCAACATTATTGACACCCCCGGCCATGTGGATTTCACGATCGAGGTAGAGCGCAGTCTGCGTGTGCTCGATGGCGCAGTGGCGGTGTTTGACTCGGTTGCCGGTGTTGAGCCGCAATCGGAAACCGTTTGGCGTCAGGCCGACAAATATAATGTTCCGCGCATTTGCTTCGTGAACAAGATGGACCGCATCGGCGCGGATTTCTATCGCTGCGTTGAAATGATCAAGGACCGTCTGGGCGCCATTCCGGCGGTGCTGCAATTGCCGATCGGATCGGAATCCGCGTTTGTCGGCGTTGTCGATCTGCTGAATAACCGGGCTATCATCTGGAAAGATGAAAGCCTTGGCGCCGAATTTGAGTATGCTGCAATTCCCGCCGACATGGCGGACGAAGCCGCTGACTACCGCGCCCAACTGGTTGAGCTGGTGGTTGAACAGGATGAAGCCGCACTCGAAGCCTATCTTGAAGGCGCGGAACCCAGCGTGGAAACATTACTGTCCTGTATCCGCAAGGGTACTGTTGGCGGCAAGTTCGTTCCGGTAATTTGTGGCTCCGCGTTCAAGAACAAGGGCGTGCAGACATTGCTGGATGCGGCCGTTGATTTTCTGCCTTCGCCTCTGGATGTTCCCTTTATCCAGGGTACCGTGCCGGATTCGGACGAAGTCGTAGAGCGCCGCCCCGATGATGCAGAGCCAGTGGCGGCCCTTGCATTCAAGGTAATGAACGATCCGTTTGTGGGTTCGCTGACCTTCGTGCGGCTTTATTCCGGTACGCTGGAAGCGGGCATGACAGTGCTGAATTCGCGTCGCGGCCATCGCGAACGGATTGGCCGGATGCTGCAAATGCATGCGGACAAGCGCGAAGAGGTCAAGACAGCAGTTGCTGGTGATATTGTGGCGCTGGCAGGTCTGAAAAACACTATTACCGGTGATACGCTTTGCGATACGGTCAAGGTGGCCATCCTAGAAAGCATGGAATTCCCGGACCCGGTTATCGAAGTGGCCGTCGAACCAAAGACAAAAGCCGATCAGGAAAAAATGGGCGTCGCGCTCAATCGGCTGGCACAGGAAGACCCTTCCTTCCGCGTCTCCAGCGATCCGGAATCCGGCCAGACCATTATCAAGGGCATGGGCGAGCTGCATCTCGATATTATCGTTGATCGCATGCGTCGCGAATTCAAGGTTGAGGCCAATGTCGGTGCGCCGCAGGTGGCGTATCGCGAAACAATTAACAAGACTGTCGAGGTCGATTACACCCACAAAAAGCAGACCGGTGGTTCGGGGCAATTTGCCCGCATCAAGATCCGTCTTGAAGCACTGGAACCCGGCAGCGGCGAGCATTTTGAAAACAAGGTTGTCGGCGGTTCGGTGCCGCGTGAATATATTCCGGGCGTGGAAAAAGGCGTGATGAGCGTCAAGGACAGCGGCGTTCTCGCTGGCTTCCCGGTTATCGATTTTCAGGTCACGTTGCTCGATGGCGCCAGCCATGACGTGGACTCCAGCGTGCTGGCGTTTGAAATTGCGGCGCGCGCTGCGTTCCGTGAAGCAGTGCAAAAGGCCGATCCGAAATTGCTCGAACCGATCATGCGGGTCGAAGTGGTGACGCCGGAAGATTATATGGGCGATGTGATCGGCGATCTGAACAGCCGCCGCGGCCAGATTGGTGGCACGGAATCGCGCGGTAATGCGGCCGTCATCAAGGCGATGGTGCCGCTCGCCAACATGTTTGGCTATGTGAACAATTTGCGCTCCATGAGCCAGGGGCGCGCGCAATACACAATGCACTTTGACCACTATGAAGCCGTGCCGCAGCACGTTTCAGCAGAGGTCATTGCAAAACTGGCGTAATAATTTGTCCATTCAACGGACAGAAGGTTAAGGACTGGAACCTCAGGGTTCCCAAAGCGGAGACAAAGAACATGTCGAAAGAGAAGTTTGCGCGCACGAAGCCGCATTGCAACATTGGCACGATTGGGCATGTTGACCATGGCAAGACGTCATTGACGGCTGCGATTACGAAGGTTCTGGCCGAGACGGGTGGCGCGACGTATACGGCGTATGACCAGATTGACAAGGCTCCGGAAGAAAAGGCGCGCGGCATCACGATATCGACGGCGCATGTTGAATATGAAACGGTGAACCGTCATTACGCGCATGTGGACTGCCCGGGCCATGCGGACTATGTGAAGAACATGATCACGGGTGCGGCGCAGATGGATGGCGGCATTCTGGTGGTTTCGGCGGCCGATGGCCCGATGCCGCAGACGCGCGAGCATATTTTGCTGGCGCGCCAGGTTGGGGTGCCTTCGCTGGTGGTGTTCATGAACAAGGTGGATCAGGTGGACGATCCGGAGCTTCTGGAGCTGGTTGAGCTGGAGATTCGCGAACTTCTGTCGAGCTATGATTATCCTGGCGATGATATTCCGATCATCAAGGGTTCGGCGCTTGCAGCGCTGGAAGGCAAGAATCCGGAGATCGGGCATGATGCGATTCTGGAACTGATGAAGGCGGTGGACGCTTATATTCCGCAGCCGGAGCGTCCGAAGGACCGTCCGTTTCTGATGCCGATTGAAGACGTGTTTTCGATTTCGGGCCGCGGCACGGTTGTGACGGGCCGTGTGGAGCAGGGCGTTGTAAAGGTTGGCGAGGAAGTTGAGATTGTAGGTCTGAAGCCGACGCAGAAGACGGTTTGCACGGGCGTTGAAATGTTCCGCAAGCTTCTGGATCAGGGTGAGGCGGGCGACAATATCGGCGCGCTGCTGCGCGGCGTTGACCGTGAAGGTGTTGAGCGCGGTCAGGTTCTGGCCAAGCCCGGCTCGATTACGCCGCACACGAATTTCAAGGCGGAAGCCTATATTCTGACGAAGGAAGAAGGCGGCCGTCACACGCCGTTCTTCAATAATTACCGTCCGCAGTTTTATTTCCGCACGACGGACGTGACGGGTGTTGTGACTTTGCCGGAAGGCACCGAGATGGTGATGCCGGGCGACAATGTTACGATGGATGTTGAACTGATTGTTGCGATCGCCATGGACGAAGGCCTCCGCTTCGCCATCCGTGAAGGCGGCCGCACCGTCGGCGCCGGCGTCGTCGCAAAAATCATTAAATAAGGACGGCGTAGCCAATGCAAAACCAGAATATCCGTATCCGGTTGAAGGCTTTCGAGCATCGCGTACTCGATCAGTCAACCAAGGATATCGTGAACACCGCCAAGCGCACAGGTGCGACAGTACGTGGTCCGATTCCTCTGCCGACCAGGATTGAGAAATTCACGGTGCTGCGTGGGCCGCATGTTGACAAGAAAAGCCGCGAGCAGTTTGAAGTGCGTACGCACAAAAGATTACTCGATATCGTTGATCCGACACCACAAACAGTGGACGCGCTCATGAAGCTCGACCTGGCTGCCGGTGTGGATGTGGAAATTAAGCTTTAAGCAGGTGAAGAAATGCGTTCTGGTGTGATTGCCCAGAAAATCGGCATGACCCGCGTCTTCAAAGATGATGGGCGACATGTTCCGGTGACGGTTCTGAAGATGGATAACTGTCAGGTTGTCCGTCAGCGCACTGTTGACGGCGACGGTTATACCGCAGTGCAGCTTGGCGCTGTTGCGGCGAAACCAAAGAATGTCACAAAGCCGATGCGGGGACATTTTGCGGCGACCAATGTAGAGCCGAAGCGTAAGGTCGTGGAGTTCCGGGTTTCCCCGGAAAACCTGCTCGACATTGGTGCGGAAATTACGGCTGAACATTTCGTTATTGGTCAATACGTGGACGTGTCCGGCACGAGCATCGGCAAGGGTTTTGCCGGCGTTATGAAACGGCACAATTTTGGCGGCATGCCCGCCAGCCACGGCGTATCGATTACGCATCGCGCCCATGGTTCGACCGGTCAACGGCAGGATCCAGGCAAGGTGTTCAAGGGCAAGAAGATGGCCGGGCATATGGGCGATGTTCGTGTCACCACCCAGAATCTGGAAGTGGTGGCGACGGATGTAGCGCGCGGTATTTTGATGATCAAGGGGGCGGTGCCGGGCGCCAAAGGCGGCTTTGTGCTGGTGCGTGATGCGGTTAAGCGCGCACTGCCCGAGGGGGTGCCGATGCCCGGTGCGGTTCGCGGCGGTAATAGCGCAGCAGCAGCACCTGTAGAACAGAAGGAAGAAAACGCATGAAGGCCGAGGTAAAAAATCTCGATGCCAGCAATGCAGGCGATATCGAGTTGGCAGACGGCATTTTTGCGCTGGAACCACGCGCCGACATTCTGCACCGTATGGTGGTGTATCAACTCGCCAAACGGCGTGCGGGTACGCACAAGGTAAAGAACCGCAGCGAAATTAATATGACCACCAAAAAGTTTGGCAAGCAAAAGGGTGGTGGTACGGCGCGTCACGGTGCGCGTTCGGCAAATATTTTCCGTGGCGGCGGCGTTGCGCACGGGCCAACCCCGCGCAGTCATGCAACGGATCTGCCGAAGAAAGTTCGCAAGCTCGCGCTGCGTCATGCACTGTCGGCAAAGGTGCAGGATCAGTCGCTGTTCATTCTGGAAGACGCCAAGCTGGGCTCGGCAAAGACAAGCGGCCTTCGCGATGTGCTGGTCAAGCTGGGTTTCAGCAATGCGCTGTTCATTGACGGGACAGAAGTGGACGCAAATTTCCTGATGGCCGCACGCAATTTGCCCAATGTGGATGTGCTGCCAAGTCAGGGTGCAAATGTGTATGACATTCTGCGTCGCGACAAGCTGGTGCTGACCCGCGCGGCCGTCGCACAATTGGAGGAACGCCTGAAATGAACCGGGAGCGGATGTACGATATTATTCTTAGCCCGGTGATTACCGAAAAGGCGACGATGGCGAGCGAGCACAATCAGGTGACGTTTCGTGTGGCGAATGACGCCACCAAGCCGGAAATCAAACAGGCCGTTGAGAAACTGTTTGATGTCAAGGTGAAGGCGGTGAATACGCTTCGCCAGATTGGCAAAGTAAAGCGTTTCCGGGGCAAGCTTGGAAAGCGCAGTGATTATAAGAAGGCCATCGTCAGCCTGGCGGATGGTCATTCTATTGATGTAACGACGGGGCTTTAGGGTGCGGCAATGGCGTTAAAAGCATATAAACCGACAACACCGGGCCAACGCGGCTTGGTGCTTGTCAGCCGCGAAGGGCTTTGGAAGGGCAAGCCGGTCAAATCTTTGACCGAAGGCCTGACTAAAAGTGGCGGCCGGAATAATTCGGGCAGGATTACTGCGTTCCAGCGCGGCGGCGGGCATAAGCGCTCCTATCGCATGGTTGACTTCAAGCGGCGCAAATTCGATGTGTCTGCGACGGTTGAGCGTCTGGAATATGATCCTAATCGCACAGCTTTCATTGCGCTGGTCAATTATGATGATGGCGAGCAGGCATATATTTTGGCGCCGCAACGTTTGAAGGCGGGTGACAAGGTTGTTGCCGGCAACAAGGTTGACATCAAGCCAGGCAATGCGATGCCTTTGGCCAGCATGCCGATCGGCACCATCATCCATAATGTCGAAATCAAAGTCGGCAAGGGCGGGCAGATCGCACGTTCGGCGGGTACTTATGCGCAATTGGTTGGCCGGGATTCCGGTTATGCCCAACTGCGGTTATCGTCAGGCGAACAGCGTATTATCCGGGCCGAGTGCATGGCGACCGTGGGTGCGGTTTCCAATCCGGATAATTCGAACCAGAATTTTGGCAAGGCAGGACGTACCCGCTGGAAAGGCCGCAGGCCTTCTGTGCGTGGTGTCGCGATGAACCCGGTGGATCACCCGCATGGCGGCGGCGAAGGCCGCACCTCTGGCGGCCGTCATCCGGTTACGCCGTGGGGTAAGCCGACCAAAGGCAAGAAGACACGTTCCAACAAGGCGACCGACAAGTATATCTTGCGCAGCCGTCATCTGAAGAAGGGGCGCTAGGCCGTGACACGTTCCGTATGGAAAGGCCCGTTCGTCGATGGGTATCTGTTAAAGAAAGCCGAAACTGCACGTTCGGCGGCACGGAAGGAAGTGATCAAGACCTGGTCACGCCGTTCGACAATTCTGCCCCAGTTCGTTGGGTTGACATTTGGCGTCTATAATGGACACAAGTTTATTCCGGTATCGGTCAGCGAAGAAATGGTGGGTCATAAGCTTGGCGAATTTTCACCGACGCGGACCTATTTCGGTCATACGGCGGACAAAAAGGCAAAGAGGAAATAATGAGCAAGCTGGCGCGTCCCAGAGGTCTTGCGGAAAATGAAGCCCAGGCGATTGGGCGGATGATCCGCATCAGCCCGCAGAAGCTTAATTTGGTTGCTGGCGGCATTCGCGGCATGCATGTCGAGAAGGCATTGGCGGAGCTTACCTTTTCGCATCGCCGTATTGCGCAGGATGTGAAAAAGGTGTTGCAGTCCGCCATTGCCAACGCTGAAAATAACCATGGGCTGGATATGGATAGTCTGTACGTAAAAGAAGCGTCGGTCGGCAAGGCGCTGGTGATCAAGCGGTTTCATCCGCGCGCGCGCGGGCGTTCCGGCCGTGTGGAAAAACCGTTTAGCCACCTGACCATTGTGGTCCGTGAGCGTGAGGAGACTGCCTGATGGGCCATAAGGTAAATCCGATCGGCTTGCGTGTCGGTATCAACCGCACCTGGGATTCGCGCTGGTATGCTGAAGGCAAGGCCTATGGCGATCTGCTGCACGAGGATATTCGTATCCGCCAGGTGCTGTCGAAGCGTCTGGCGCTGGCGGGTGTTTCACGCATTCAGATTGAACGCCCGCACCGCAAATGCCGCGTAACGATTTTCTCGGCGCGCCCCGGTGTGGTCATTGGCAAAAAAGGCGCGGACATTGAAAAACTGCGCAGCGAATTATCATTGCTGACGGATAGCGAAGTTCATCTGAACATCGTTGAAATCCGCAAGCCGGAAATTGATGCAAAGCTGGTCGCGGAAAATATTGCACAGCAGCTGGAACGTCGCGTCTCGTTTCGTCGCGCCATGAAGCGCGCAGTGCAGTCTTCCATGCGGCTGGGTGCGCAAGGGATAAAAGTGAATTGTGCCGGCCGTCTTGGCGGCGCCGAAATTGCACGTACCGAATGGTATCATGAAGGCCGGGTGCCGCTGCATACGTTGCGCGCGGACATTGATTACGGTGTGGCTACGGCGCAAACCGCCTATGGCGCCTGCGGCATTAAGGTCTGGGTGTTTAAGGGTGAAATTCTGGAACATGACCCAATGGCCCAGGATAACCGCATGGCGGCGGCACAGGAAGGTGCACGTCCGCCCCGGCCCGCCGGTGGCGGAAGGCCGGATCGGGATAACAGGGATAATCGTGATCGTGGGGATCGTAATCGCGCAGATCGCGATTAGGCAAACGCGGACAAGGTAAAAGGCAAGAGCAATGTTACAGCCAAAACGGACAAAATTTCGTAAGGCGCATAAAGGCCGCATCAAGGGCGTCGCCAAAGCTGGCTTCACCCTGAACTTCGGTGGTTATGGGCTTAAGGCGATGGAACCGGACCGGGTCACAGCGCGCCAGATCGAAGCGGCGCGCCGTGCGATCACCCGTCACATGAAACGTGCGGGCAGGGTATGGATACGTATTTTCCCGGACGTTCCGGTGAGTAAGAAGCCTACCGAAGTCCGTATGGGTAAAGGTAAGGGAACGCCGGAATTTTGGGCGGTCCGGATTAAACCCGGGCGCATTATGTTTGAAATTGATGGGGTGCCGGAACCATTGGCGCGCGAAGCGCTGCGGTTAGGGGCCATGAAATTGCCGATCAAAACCCGTGTGGTTGGCCGGACGCTATAGAGGTGATGCTGATGAAGGCCGCAGAGTTGCGAGATAAAACAGCCGACCAGTTGAAGGATGAAGTCCTGAAACTGAAGAAGGAGCAGTTCAATATGCGCTTTCAAAAGGCGACAGGACAGCTGGAAAACACTGCCCAGGTGGGTAAGGTGCGCCGTAATATTGCGCGGATGAAAACGATACTTAATGAACAGGCGGCGAAAGCCGGGCCTGGCCGCGCAGGGAGCAAGTAAATATGCCAAAGCGTATCCTGCAAGGTGTCGTGGTTAGCGACAAGGGCAATAAGACTGTGGTGGTAAAAGTAGAACGCCGCTTTCCCGATCCAGTGATGGGAAAGACTGTGCGGCGTTCGAAAAAATACCATGCACATGATGAGAACAATAGTTTTTCGGTTGGTGAAAATGTGCGGATCAGGGAATGCCGCCCAATTTCAAAAACCAAAAGTTGGGAGGTTATCACGAACGACGCCTGATCAGTATGATCGCGCGGTGGTTTCAAGATGACCATGGTTGAAATTGTAATTTTAAGTCCGGGCAGATTTCTCCCGGAGATAACTTTGAAGAACGGTATCCGGCAATGATCCAGATGCAATCCAGGCTAGATGTAGCCGATAATTCAGGTGCGCGTGAAGTGATGTGCATCAAGGTCTTGGGCGGCTCCAAACGCCGTTATGCGACCGTTGGCGACGTTATCGTTGTCAGTGTCAAGGAGGCGATTCCGCGCGGCAAGGTAAAGGCGGGCGATGTGTTGAAAGCGGTAATTGTGCGCACTGCGAAAGCAATCGCGCGCCCCGATGGCAGCGCTATCCGGTTTGATCGCAATGCGGCTGTGCTGATCAACAATCAGGGCGAGCCCATCGGCACACGTATCTTTGGCCCGGTTGTGCGCGAACTGCGTGCGAAGAACCATATGAAGATCATTTCGCTTGCGCCGGAGGTGCTGTGATGGCCGCGAAATTCAAGATCAAAAAAGGTGACAAGGTTGTGGTTCTTGCGGGCCGCGACAAAGGAAAAAAGGGCGAAGTCGTCAAAATGTTTTTGACGGAAAATCGTGCGCTCGTTTCCGGGGTCAATCAGGTGAAGCGGCACACGAAGCAGAGTCAGACTTCTGCGGGCGGTATTCTGGTCAAGGAATTGCCGATCCAGATTTCAAATCTGGCCCATGTGGATCCGAAAACAGGTGAGCCAACACGGGTTGGTTATAAAATTCTTGATGATGGACGCAAGGTGCGTTTTGCCAAGCGTTCGGGAGAAGTGATAGATGTCTGAGGCAGCCTACACGCCACGGCTAAAGACGCATTATGATTCGGTCGTCCGGGCCGGCATGGTGAAAGATTTTGGCTATGCGAATGTGATGCAAGTACCCCGCCTGGAAAAGGTGGTGCTGAATATGGGGGTCGGCAAGGCGACCCAGGATTCAAAAAAGATCAACATCGCACTCGAAGAGCTGACGCTGATCGCCGGGCAAAAGGCCGTGGTGACGCGCGCCAAAAAGTCCATTGCAGCCTTCAAGCTGCGTGAAGGCATGCCGATTGGCGTCAAGGTTACGCTTCGCCAGGCGCGCATGTATGAATTTGTCGACAGGCTGATTAATGTGGCGCTGCCGCGCGTTCGCGACTTTCGCGGGCTCAACGCAAAAAGTTTTGATGGCCGCGGCAATTTTTCCATGGGCCTGAAAGAACATATCGTTTTCCCGGAAATCGACTATGACAAGGTTGATACTTTCTGGGGCCTTGATGTGGTGGTTTGCACCACGGCAAGGACCGACGATGAAGCGCGGGCCTTGTTAAAGCTTTTTAATTTTCCTCTGACATGAGCAGTGGCGAAAACGTGACGAAGGGCAATATGAATGGCTAAGAAAAGCGCCATATACCGGAACAAGAAGCGGGAAAGCATGGTCAAAAGCTATGCGGCCAGGCGCGCGCGCCTCAAGGCGGTGACGATGGATCAGGCGTTACAGCCGGAAGAACGTTTTGCTGCAAGTCTCAAGCTTGCGGAACTTCCGCGCAACTCTGCGAAAGTCCGTGTACATAACCGCTGCGAAATCAGCGGCCGTCCCAAAGCATATTACCGCAAGCTGCGCATGTCGCGTATCGCATTGCGTGACATGGCCTCTTCCGGGCAGATCCCCGGAATGGTCAAGTCGAGCTGGTAAGGAGCATCATTTATGACGATGACGGATCCACTGGCGGACATGTTGTCCCGCATACGCAACGCACAAATGCGGGGTAAGGCGAAAGCAGTTACGCCTGAATCCAATTTGCGCCGCCGCGTGCTGGATGTCCTGCAGGATGAAGGCTATATTCGCGGTTACACGCGGGTTGAATATCCAGGCGGTAAAAGTGAGCTGGAGATTGAGCTCAAATACGATAATGGCCAGCCGGTCATTCGGGAAATATCGCGCATCTCGCGCCCTGGCCGCCGGGTTTATTCCTCGGTCAGTGAAATTCCCCGGGTTCGTAATGGCCTCGGTCTGGCTATTTTATCAACGCCGCAAGGTGTGATTTCAGACGCCCAGGCGCGCGAACGCAATATTGGCGGCGAAGTTTTGTGCAAGGTGTTCTAGTCCATAATCATTTCAGATTGTGTGCTGGTTTTTTAAAAGAATGACAGGAATCGGACTAAGAAGATGTCTCGAATAGGCAAAAACCCGGTCGCTGTACCCAAAGGGGTCACGGTTGACATTAAAGGGCAGGATATCACGGTTAGCGGACCCAAGGGAAAGCTGGCGATAACCATGGTCGATGAAATTGCCATCTCGCAGGAAGGCGATAGCATCAAGGTCATGCCCCGTAATGACAACCGGCAGGGCCGCACCATGTGGGGCATGCAGCGTACATTGGTAAGCAATATGGTCGCTGGTGTGACCACGGGATTTACTACCAAACTGGAAATCAATGGCGTCGGTTATCGCGCAGCGGTGCAGGGCAAAAATCTGCAATTGCAGATGGGCTATAGTCACGATGTGATTTACCCAATTCCTGCTGATGTGCAGATTGCCTGCGAAAAACCAACGGCGATTGCCGTCACCGGAATCGATAAACAGCGTGTAGGACAGGTTGCTGCGGAAATCCGCCGTTACCGTCCGCCAGAACCCTATAAGGGCAAAGGCATTCGCTACGAAAATGAATTCATCTTCCGTAAGGAAGGCAAGAAGAAGTAGACGGAGCGGCGGTTATGAAAAATCTGAAAAAATTAGGCGAGCGCCGTCAAAAGCGTGTGCGCAGCAAGTTACGGATCGTCGGCAACGGCAAGCCACGGCTTTCGATATTCCGTTCTTCGAAGAATATCTATGCGCAGGTTATTGATGATGTGGCGGGACGCACGCTTGTTTCGGCATGTAGTCTGGACAAGGATTTGCGCGAAAAGGCAAAGACTGGCGCGGATTGCGCGGCGGCGGCGGCGGTTGGCAAGCTGGTTGCTGAACGGGCAAAAGCGGCGGGTATTGCCAAAGTGGTTTTTGATCGTGGTGGCTATCTGTATCACGGTCGGGTTAAGGCGCTGGCAGACGGCGCCCGCGAGGGCGGATTGGAATTTTAGGGCTTTCACTTTCTGAAAGACACTCTGAGAAACACTAGGGAGTTGCCACAACATGGCACGTAATGACGGTTTTGAACGCGAGCGTGAACGCGGCGATGGTGATCTGGTTGATAAGCTGGTGCATATCAATCGCGTCGCCAAAGTGGTGAAGGGCGGCCGCAGGTTCGGTTTCGCTGCGCTGGTGGTTATTGGCGATCAAAAGGGCCGGGTTGGCTTTGGTCATGGCAAGGCGCGCGAAGTGCCCGAAGCCATCCGCAAGGCAACCGAGTCCGGCAAGCGTAACATGATCCGTGTGCCGCTTCGCGAAGGCCGCACCCTGCATCACGATATGGAAGGCCGCCACGGCGCCGGCAAAGTGGTGATGCGTTCCGCAACACCAGGAACCGGAATTATTGCCGGTGGTCCGATGCGCGCTGTGTTTGAAACGCTCGGCCTTCAGGATGTGGTGGCCAAATCGGTTGGCTCCAGCAATCCATACAACATGGTGCGCGCGACGATCGACGGTTTGAAAAAACAGGTTTCACCCCGCATGGTTGCATCCAGGCGCGGTAAAAGAATTGGAGATATTGCGCAGCGCCGCAGTGGATCCGCCGACGACATTTCGGGGCAGGAGTAGGGCATTATGGCGGACAAGAAAAAACCTGCTACGGGCAAGACGGTTACGATCGAGCAGATCGGCAGCCCCATTCGCCGTCCTGCTGATCAGCGCGCAACACTGATCGGCCTTGGCCTGAACAAGATGCACCGTGTACGGACGCTGGAGGATACTCCTTCCGTGCGCGGCATGATTGCCAAGGTTGCGCATCTGGTGCGTGTGCAATAGGCAGCGTCAAAGAGTATTTTCAAACTTGATCCGCTGCATGATAGTAGCGGGCCGGATACTGAAAACCGGTTACAAGCCTAATATGGGATAGCGGTTATGAAGCTGAATGAATTGCGTGATAATCCGGGCGCCCGGAAAAAAAGCAAGCGCCTTGGCCGGGGTATCGGTTCCGGTCTCGGCAAGACTGCGGGGCGTGGTGTGAAGGGTCAAAGGGCGCGTTCGGGTGTGGCGATCAAAGGCTTTGAAGGCGGGCAGATGCCGGTGCATATGCGCTTGCCGAAGCGTGGCTTTAACAGTATGGCGCCGCGCGATTTCGTCGAGGTGAATCTTGGCCGTCTTCAGGCGGCAATTGACGCAGGCAAGCTGGATGCCAGCAAGCCTGTTGACGCAGTGGCGTTACAGTCGGCGGGGCTGGTCCGCCGTATTCGTGGCGGCGTACGCCTGCTGGGCAATGGCGAACTCAAGTCAAAGCTGACAATCGAAGTGGTCGGCGCGACCAAGGCTGCGATTGCGGCGGTAGAAAAGCTTGGTGGCGCCGTTACGGTTACTGCTTAAAAAAACTGGCCGGTTCGGGTGCGGAGTTTTGAAACTTCTGCCCCCGGTTCCTCTAAAGTTGCACTCTAAAATCGCTCTTGGAATATTGAATGGCCTCCGCCGCCGAACAATTAGCCGCCAATCTTAACTTTGCCGCCTTCGGCAAGGCGGAGGAGCTGAAAAAGCGCCTGTGGTTCACCCTGGGCGCTCTCATCATATACCGGCTCGGCACCTATATTCCGCTTCCGGGCATCAATCCGCTGGCGCTGGCGGAAATTATTTCGCGAAATCAAAGCGGCATTCTCGGCCTGTTCAATGTGTTCTCTGGCGGCGCTGTTGGCCGCATGGCGATTTTTGCGCTTAACATCATGCCCTATATTTCGGCCAGCATCATCATTCAGTTGATGACCTCTGTTTCAACGCGGCTGGAAGCACTGAAAAAAGAAGGGGAGCAGGGCCGCAAGAAAATCACACAGTACACACGATACGGAACGGTGTTTCTGGCCACGTTACAGGCATACGGTATTGCTTCGGGGCTTGAAGGCGCTGGCAATGTCGTTATCGAGGCTGGCATCTTCTTCCGGATGACTACGGTCATTACGCTGGTCGGCGGCACGGTGTTTCTGATGTGGCTGGGCGAACAGATCACGGCGCGCGGCGTTGGCAACGGTATTTCATTGATCATCTTTGCGGGTATTGTGGCGGAATTGCCGAGCGCGCTGGTCAGCACGTTTGAGTTGGGCCGCACCGGCGCGCTGCCGACGATTTTTCTGTTGTTGCTGGTTGTTATGATTGGCGGTGTCATTGGCGCCATTGTTTTCATGGAACGCGCGCAACGCCGCCTTCTGGTGCAATATCCCAAACGCCAGGTTGGCCGCAAAATGACCGGCGGCGAATCATCGCATCTGCCGTTGAAACTGAACGTTTCCGGTGTAATTCCGCCGATTTTTGCATCCTCCATTCTGCTGCTGCCGATTACGGTTGCAAACTTTTCTGCCGGCAAGGGGCCGGAATGGCTGACGACGGTCACCAGCCTGTTGGGGCATGGACAGCCGCTATACATGCTGTTCTACGCAGCGGGTATTATGTTCTTCTGTTTCTTCTACACGTCGATTATTTTTAACCCTGAAGACACGGCGGAAAATCTGCGTAAAAACGGCGGCTTCATTCCAGGCATCCGTCCCGGCGCCAAAACGGCGGAATATATTAATTATATATTGACCCGTTTGACAGTTGTTGGCGCGCTGTATCTGACGGCGGTCTGTTTGCTTCCTGAAATTCTGGTCGCGCAATATTCCGTGCCGTTTTATTTTGGCGGCACATCGCTGCTGATTGTTGTCAGCGTGACGATGGATACGGTGGCGCAAATCCAGAGCCACTTGCTGGCGCATCAATATGAAGGGCTGATCAAGAAAAGCCGGTTGAAGGGGCGCAACAAATGAATTTGATTCTGTTGGGCGCTCCCGGCGCAGGCAAAGGCACCCAGGCGGAACGCCTGCAGGCGGAACGCGGTCTTGTGCAGCTTTCCACTGGCGACATGCTGCGCGCGGCTGTAGCGGCGGGAACCGAGACGGGCCGCAAGGCAAAAGAAATCATGGACCGGGGCGATCTGGTGTCAGATGCCGTGGTGGTTGGAATTATCTCAGACCGTATAGATCAGCCGGATTGCCGCAAGGGCTTTATCCTGGACGGTTTCCCCCGTAACGAGGCGCAGGCCCAGGCGCTGGACAAGATGCTGGTCCAGAAGGGGCAGAAGCTGGACCTGGTGATCGAGGTAAAGGTCGACGAACAGATCCTGTTTGACCGTATTCGTAACCGGGCCGCCGAATCAGCTGCCGCAAGCGGGTCGGTCCGGGCCGATGATAATGAGGAGACCCTGCGCAACCGGCTGGGCGTTTACCATGCCCAAACGGCCCCTTTGCTGCCCTATTACAGGGCGCAGGGCAAATTACGCAGCATTGACGGCATGCAGACGGTAGAAAGCGTCGCCAAACAGATCGCCGCCCTTCTGGATGGGGTAAAATGAGATAGGTACGGATGAGGATTTATTTGACGCGAGGCCGGAAATACTTATAATCCGCCAACTTTGCTGGTCTTAGGATCTGGCCGCCCCAAATGGTCCTTTTTAACCGGTTGCTACCCAGCCTCCGGTCGTCTGTATTGGGGTATTTATAGGACAATTCATGCCTGAAACGGGCAAGATTGCGTAATTAAGGAGACAGAACGTGGCGCGTATCGCAGGTGTAAATATTCCAACCAACAAGCGGGTTGTGATCGCGCTTACCTATATTCATGGTATCGGTCGCACCAAGGCGCTCGAAATCTGTGAACGGGTCGGTATTCCAGCCGAGCGCCGGGTGTTTGATTTGTCGGAATCAGAAGTCATCAAGGTTCGTGAAACCATTGATCAGGACCATCTGGTTGAGGGTGATCTGCGCCGGTCAGTGGCGATGAACATAAAGCGCCTGATGGATCTTGGCTGTTATCGTGGTTTGCGCCATCGGCGTGGTTTGCCGGTGCGTGGTCAGCGTACGCATACCAATGCGCGCACACGTAAAGGCCCTGCGAAAGCGATTGCCGGCAAGAAGAAGTAAATTTGAATTTATCCGCCGTAATTTTTGCGGCCGGTTATGCCTGGCAATTTTCGAATAGAAAACACGGCCAGGAAATGCACTGGAAAGGTTTGATACAGAATGGCTAAGGAAGCGACGCGCATTCGCCGTAAAGAGCGGAAAAACATCACTTCGGGTGTTGCGCATGTAAATGCCACCTTCAACAACACTAAAATCACGATCAGCGACGCCCAGGGCAACGTGATCTCATGGTGTTCTGCAGGCGTGATGGGCTTCAAGGGATCGCGCAAATCGACACCCTATGCCGCGCAGGTGGCGGCGGAAAGCGCCGGTAAAAAAGCGCAGGAACATGGCATGCAGGTGCTTGAGGTTGAGGTCAAGGGCCCCGGCTCTGGCCGTGAATCAGCGCTGCGTGCGTTGCAGGCGGTTGGTTTTACTGTCACGACCATTCGTGATGTGACGCCCATTCCGCACAATGGTTGCCGGCCGCCAAAGCGCCGCCGGGTTTAATAGTCTGATTCGGCTGAATTCGGTGTCGGCATTTTGCCCGATGCCGGTTTGGCCGGGAAATTTCACATAGGAGATGGCGCGATTAATGCGCTCATCGCTTCAGGCATGAGGTCGCCAACGTGATCGAAAAAAACTGGCAGGAACTGATTAAACCAAACCGGCTTGAGGTTGATCCAGGCCTGGATCCAAAGCGCAGGGCAACTGTCGTTGCCGTGCCGCTGGAGCGCGGCTTTGGCGTCACGCTGGGCAATAGTCTGCGGCGCATATTGCTGTCGTCCCTGCAGGGGGCGGCGGTGACTGCGGTTCAGATTGATGGTGTGCTGCACGAATTTTCGTCCATCAGTGGCGTACGCGAAGATGTCACCGACATCGTGCTGAATCTGAAATCGCTGGCGCTGCGCATGCACTCCGAAGGCCCGCGCCGCATGATCCTGGCCGCAGAAGGACCAGGCGAGGTGACAGCCGCGCAGATTACGCCGGTTTCGGACATTGATATTCTGAACCCGGACCATGTCATTTGCACACTGGGTCAGGGCGCAAAAATCCGGCTGGAGCTGATCATCAATAACGGCAAAGGCTATGTGCCGGCCGACCGTAACCGTCCCGAAGACGCGCCCATTGGCCTGATCGCCATTGACGCACTGTACAGCCCGGTGCGCCGTGTGTCCTTCAAGGTGGAAAATACCCGCGAAGGCCAGGTGTTGGATTATGACAAGCTGAGCATGGATGTGGAAACCAATGGCGCAGTAACGCCCGAAGATGCGGTTGCCTATGCAGCGCGTATCCTTCAGGACCAGTTGCAGGTTTTCGTCAACTTCGACGAGCCAACCCGCGCGCAGACCTTCGAAGAACGTCCGGAACTGGAGTTCAATCCGGCGTTGCTGAAAAAGGTAGACGAGCTGGAATTGTCGGTGCGTTCGGCAAACTGCCTGAAGAACGACAATATCATCTATATCGGAGATCTGATTCAGAAGACCGAGGCGGAAATGCTGCGTACGCCAAATTTTGGACGCAAGTCGCTGAACGAGATCAAGGAACTATTGTCGCAGATGGGCCTGCACCTTGGCATGGAAGTGCTGAACTGGCCGCCAGACAATATCGAAGAACTGGCAAAACGCCACGAAGACCAATATTGAACAGTTGATACTTTCTGGACCGGACGGGTTCGGAGCATAAGGAGACACCATCATGCGTCACGGAGTTGGCGGCCGCAAACTGAACCGCACGGCATCGCACCGCAAGGCAATGCTGGCGAACATGGCTTCGGCCCTGATCAAGCATGAGCAGATCGTCACCACTTTGCCAAAGGCCAAGGAACTGCGGCCCTATGTGGAAAAGCTGGTGACCCAGGGCAAAAAGGCCACCCTGCATGCGCGCCGTCAGGTTCTGGCGCAGTTGCCGGATTCTGATCAGACGCTGGTTGAAAAACTGTTTGGCACACTTGCGCCGCGTTATGCAACGCGCCACGGCGGTTATACCCGTGTGATGCGCGCCGGTTTCCGCTATGGGGACAATGCGCCTTTGGCGGTGATTGAATTTGTTGATCGTGATGAAGATGCGCGCGGTCAGGATTCAGGCCCGGTCCACACGGACGACGAGGATGCAGGCTAGATTTTTATTCCGGCCCGACCGGGCGTCTGAAAACATACGCATAGGGCTGGCCGTGTGGCTGGCCCTTTTTTTCCTGGTTTCATTTTCGGGCGCCGCGCATGCGCAACAGCGTAATGTGCCCCAGGGCCGTGTCGAGATTCAGCTTTCCTTTGCCCCCGTGGTGCAAAAATCCGCCCCCGCTGTTACCAACATTTTCGCCAAACGGGTTGTGCGTACCGGGGCGGAACCGCCGCTGTTCAGAGACCCGATGATGCAGCGGTTTTTCGGCGAAAATTTCGGTGGCCAGTTCATGCCGCGCGAGCGTGTGCAGAATACGCTGGGCTCCGGTGTACTGGTTCGTGCCGATGGCATTGTCGTCACCAATAATCACGTCATCGAAAATACGACCGGCATTCGCGTCGTGCTTAGCGACCGGCGGGAATTTGATGCAAAAGTGCTTCTGAGTGATCCGCATACGGATCTTGCCATATTGAAAATTGATACGGGTGGCGAAAAACTGCCTGTGCTGGAATTTGGCGATTCCGACGCGGCCCAGGTTGGCGACATTGTACTGGCGATCGGCAATCCCTTCGGTGTCGGCCAAACGGTAACCAGCGGTATTGTGTCGGCCACCGCGCGCACCCAGGGCGGCGTTTCGGATTATCAGTTTTTCATTCAGACCGATGCGGCCATCAATCCCGGCAATTCCGGCGGCGCGCTTGTGGGGGTCGATGGCAAGCTGATAGGCGTCAACACGGCAATCTTTTCGCGCAGTGGCGGCTCCATTGGCATCGGTTTTGCCATTCCCTCCAACATGGTCAAACAGGTTGTGGAATCGGCTTTCTCCGGGGGCAGGGTGGTGCGCCCCTGGCTTGGCGCGTCGGGGCAGGGGGTTACGCAGGATATCAGTCAGGGGCTGGGCCTTGCGCGCCCCGCAGGCGTACTGATCAGCAATGTATATCCAGGCGGCCCGGCGGACCAGGCGGGCCTGACAGTTGGCGACGTTATTCTCAAGGTGGATGATCGCGAAATCGCCGATCCGGAAAGTTTGCGCTACCGTATTGCGACGGCAAAAGTTGGCGGCACGGTAAAAATTGAAATCTGGCGCAATGGCGCCCCCGCGACCTTACCGATGCAGCTAAAGCCCGCTCCGGAAATCCCACCGCGCAATCCTGTCAAATTGAGTGGAAACCATCCGTTGACGGGCATTACCATCGCCAATCTGTCGCCCGCCTATGCGGAGGAATTGGGGCTCAGTCCCGGCCTGACCGGTGTGATCATTACGGAAATGCCCCGGCGCAGTCCGGCGGTGCAGATTGGTTTGCAGCCAGGTGATATACTTCTGTCCATTGGTCAGGATAAGATACAGTTGACCGGAGACGTCGTGCGCCTGACCCGGACTGCGCGCGATGTGTGGGAAATACGCATCCGGCGCGGGGATGAGGTGCTATCAGTGCGCGTTGGCGCGTAAGGGAAAAATCGTGACAAGCCTGTTCGAGGCGGCTGGACTGGAAGGTGGCGCACCACGGCCATTGGCGGATCGCTTGCGCCCTGCGACACTGGATGAAGTTGTCGGCCAGGATCATCTAATTGGCCCGGGCGCGCCATTGCGGCGCATGGCCGATGCCGGCAAGCTGACATCGCTGATTTTGTGGGGGCCGCCGGGCACGGGAAAAACCACTATCGCGCGGCTGCTGACGGCGGGGTCGAACCTGCATTTTGAACAATTGTCGGCGGTATTTTCTGGCGTCGCGGATTTGCGCAAGGTATTTGATCAGGCTAAAACACGGCGGCGGGATGGTGTGGGAACACTATTGTTCGTGGACGAAATTCATCGTTTCAACCGCGCACAGCAGGACGGTTTTCTGCCCTATGTCGAAGACGGGACCATTGTTCTGATTGGCGCCACGACTGAAAACCCGTCATTCGAGCTGAACGCGGCGCTTTTATCGCGTGCACAGGTAATGGTGCTGCGGCGTCTGGATGACGATAATCTGGAGATATTGCTGTCACGCGCCGAAAGCGTCATGGGCAAGCCATTGCCTTTGACGGCGGATGCACGCGCCACCTTGCGGGCCATGGCGGATGGGGATGGCCGCTTTGCGTTGAATCTGGCAGAGGAATTATATGCGCTGGATATTGCAACCCCGCTTGATCCGGCGCGGTTGGTAGAAACAGTACAGCGCCGCGCGCCTGTGTATGACAAGGCGCAGGAAGGCCATTACAATTTAATCAGCGCACTGCATAAAACCTTGCGCGGTTCGGATACGGACGCTGCATTATATTATCTTGCGCGCATGCTGACGGCGGGGGAAGACCCGCTCTATATTGCCCGCCGCATGGTGCGGTTCGCAGTTGAGGATATTGGCCTGGCCGATCCCAATGCGCTGGTGCAGACGCTGGCGGCAAAAGATGCCTATGATTTTCTGGGCAGCCCCGAAGGAGAACTGGCGCTGGTGCAGGCGGTGATTTATCTGGGCACCGCGCCAAAATCCAATGCGGTGTATCGCGCGTCCAGGGCGGCAAATGTCGCGGCGAAAGAACAGGGTTCGCTCTCTCCCCCAAAACATATTCTCAATGCGCCTACAAAAATGATGCGTGAGCAAGGCTATGGCGCAGGCTATCAATATGATCACGACACGGCGGAGGGTTTTTCCGGGCAGAATTATTTCCCCGAAGAAATGCCGCGCCGCAAATTTTATGTCCCAACCGAACGCGGCTTTGAGCGCGAGGTCATAAAACGGCTGGCTTATTGGGACGGGCTGCGCGAAAAGGCGGCGAAGGATGAATAGGGCCATGTCATGCTGAACATGTACCTGGCGGTTGCAGCGGGCGGCGCTCTGGGATCGGTCGGGCGTTATATTTTTGTGGGGCAGGCGGCGCGGCTGTTGGGTGTGGGTTTCCCCTGGGGCACACTCGGGGTCAATGTCATTGGATCGCTGCTTATGGGGTTGGCTGCGGGCATCTATGCTGCGCGCGTATCGACGCCGCCCGAAATACAGGCCTTTATCAGCGTCGGGGTGCTGGGCGGTTTCACCACCTTTTCGGCATTTTCATTGGACGTAGTGCACTTATATGAGCGCGGCCAGATTGCACTGGCGGTGGTGTATGGCGCCGCCTCGTTTGGTTTATCTCTGGGCGCGCTGCTAATAGGCCTTACATTCATGCGCCGTTTGCTTACATAGTAGACTTATGAACACAGCAAAAAATATCGAAGTCGCCAGAGAAGAGTCCGGGCTGCGTCTTGACCGTTGGTTCAAGCGCCGCTTTCCGCACCTTGCCCATGGCCGGCTGGAAAAACTGCTGCGCACCGGTCAGGTGCGGGTGGATGGCGGCCGGGTCAAGGCGGGCTTTCGCCTGGACGCCGGGCAGCAGGTGCGCGTACCGCCTTTGCAGACAGAAGAGACGGTGGCGCAGGAAAATTATAAACCGGTACCCGCGAAACTTTCGCGCACGGACCGCGCGATGATGCAGGACGCTGTTCTGTACAATGACGGTACGGTCATTGCGATCAACAAACCGGCCGGGCTGGCGGTGCAGGGTGGCTCCGGCACTTCGCGCCATGTGGATGGCATGCTGGACGCCCTGCGCGAAGAAGGCGGCGAAAGGCCACGTCTGGTGCACCGGCTGGATCGCGACACCAGCGGGGTGCTTTTGCTGGCCAGCACAGTGAACGCAGCGGCAAGGTTCGGTCAGGCTTTTCGCAGCCGCGAGGCGCGCAAAATTTACTGGGCGCTTACGGTTGGCGTGCCGTCCCCACGCCAGGGCCGCATCCGTGCGCCACTGGCAAAATTAAACGGCGAGGGCGCCTGGGAAGACCGTGAACGGGTCAGCGCGGTTGAGGTCGATGATCCACGTGGCAAGCCCGCCGACACACTGTACAAGGTCATCGACATGGTGGGCCAGCATGTGGCCTGGGTGGCGTTCATGCCGCTGACGGGGCGTACCCATCAATTGCGCGCCCATGCGGCGCTGCTGGGAACGCCCATCGTTGGCGATCGCAAATATGGTGGCGACAGGGCGCTGGTCGAAGGCATCGCCCCCAAGCTGCATCTGCATCTGCATGCGCGCTCGCTTGAAATTCCGCATCCGGATGGGGGCATAATCTCGGTAACCGCGCCATTGCCGGATCATATGCAGGAAACGTGGAAATTTTTCGGATTTGATTCCAATACATCCGGGGATCCATTTCTGGAGTGGGATCAGTGAACTGGATGCCGCGGTGGATAAAGGTTGCTGCGGCATTTATCGCTGTACTGATTTTAATTCTGGGCGGTGCGGCAATTTATCTCGTAACATATCCGGTTGATCTATCGAACTTGCGCAATGAAATTGCCGCCGAACTGCAAGCGGCAACAGGGCGCGATATCAGGATCACCGGGAAAATTATTCTCGGGGTTTCGCTGACCCCAACCCTGGATGTGGAAGGGCTGGAAATCGCGAACCTGAAATGGGGCAAGGCAGAAAAATTTGTCACCGTCGGGCGCACGAAAATCCGTGTACATCTGTTCCCATTATTGCACGGCCGCGCGGATATCATTTCAATTGCGGCGGAACGTGCGGTGATACATCTTGAAACGGATGGCGTTGCGCGGCGCAACTGGACAGTGCTTGCGCAAGCGGTGACAGAAGATGGTGAAGAGGCGCCGATACCTGAAATCCAGGAAATTAAAGTCAGCGATATCACGATAGACTATCGTGACATTGCTGATCCCAAAGTTCGCCACAGCCTGCATCTTGAAAAAGCCTCTCTGGACTATGACACCGTCAACGGCATTGGCAGCTATTCGATTTTGGGCAAGCTTGGCGACGATAGTATTGAGGCGGATGGGAAAGTGGCGCCGCTATACACGATAAGTGCGGAGCAACCCCGGCAATTTGATATGAAGGCGGAAGTTTTTGGCATGAGCCTGACCGCCGATGGCAGCGCAAAATTTCCATTCGTTGAATTTACCTATGCAGACTTTACCCTTGGCGCGCCAAAAGGCTTAACCCAGGCAGCGGCCTATTTTGGGGTCAGTCTGCCGAATATTGGCGCCACGAAAATATCCGGCAACCTGACGCCGGTAGAATATGACCTGCATTTTGGCAACCTTACTGGCGAAGTGGGTGATGTCGATCTGGCTGGATTTATCATTGTTGGCATGAGCGCGCCCCATAAAGTCACATCCGATCTGCGATCGGAAGCGCTTGATATTGAACCTTATTGGAACATGCTTCCGGCGTCGGCGCCGCCACCGGGAAAAGTTTTTTTTAATAATCCAATAAAACTGGAACTGCCTGAAACTGTTGAACTGCAATTTCGTTATGCCGTTAAATCCCTGAAAATGGGCGGTCATACATATGCCAACCTTCTTCTGGATGGGCAGTTGGAAAAAAACATTCTCCGTTTCAAACATCTTGATCTGGATATGGCCGACGGCAGAATGGCAAACAGCCTGACATTGGCGCCACAGGCGGACGCTCTGTCATTATCCATTCAGAGCAATGTGACGGGTGTCGATGTAGGCAAGCTGTTGAAGCAATTTGAGATGCCAAAATACGTCAAGGGAAAGGCATATTTATTGCTGGAAGGCGAGAGCTTTGGCTCCACCATGGCTGAATTGGCAGCCGGATTTGATGGACGCGCCTATTTTGAAATGCGAGAGGGAACCATTCCAGTACGTCTTTCATCACTGCTTAGGGGGGGCATTACGGATATATTTCGTTCGATCGAGGGCATGTTCGAGGGCGCTGGAAAGGATGCCAGGATCAAGTGTGGTTTGGGAGCCTTTGTCATTAATGGCGGCGTGGCCGAAAACAAGGCGCTGCTTATGATTACCGACAAGGCGGTTGTGACCGGCAAGGGCAGCATTGATCTTGGACAGGAGCGGTTGAAAATGCGCTTGTCGCCGAGGCCGTATGACAAGAGCCTGATCAGTCTGGCCAGCGATGTGGACATTCGCGGCACGCTCGTTTCCCCTGAGTTTCACCTGAATAAGGGGTCGGTCGCAAAGAACGTGGGAAAGACCGCGTTAGGAGTAGCGCTTGGGCCATTTGGCATGGTTCTTGGCGTAGCGGGCTCCATCATATCAAAGCCCGGTGACAAACCAGAAAACGGTCAATGCGTCACCACAAAGGCAGACGCTTTTACGGCGCTGCAGGAGCCCGGTGCGTGGCCGGAGCTTAACCAGTTGGATGCCGCGCGGTAATTGTCAGGGGCTGGGCGTCAGACGTACAAAGTCACGGTCATCGATGGCAATCAGTTCCGCCGTTTCCTGCGCGAATGGTTCAAAGCCCATGCGTTGATACAGCGGCAGGGCGCGCGGGTGATCCAGTGTGCAGGTCTGCACCTGTAAACGCCTTGTATCGCCGCGCCAGGCAATCGAGATCGCCTGTGACAACAGGAAACGGCTGAGTCCGATGCCTGCAAATTCCGGCATCAGCCCAAAAAACACCAGATCCACATCGGGCGTATTTCTGAAATCCAGTTCGAAATAACCGGCGGGCACACCCCCGGCATACAGGACATAAATCTCCACCTGCTCGTGGTGGATGATATCCGTCAGTTCTTCGTCGGACATGCGCTTGCGATTCACCCAGGCATAATCGCGGCCCACCATGTGATACAGATAGCGGTAAAAATGCACCGGGGGCTTTTCAGCCCGCAACAGCGCGTAGTTACGCAATGGCGGCGCCACATGCAGCAGCAGCGGCTTTTTATGCATCTCCAGAAATGTAACGGTGGTGCGAAGCGTCTTTGGCATCTAGCGCCTTTTTCTACTTCTCAACAGGCAGGTCATTCCTGCCCCCCCATTCCGCCCATGACCCGTCATACAGTGCGACCGCCTTGTGCCCCAGCCTGTGCAGGGCCAGAAATACAATGGCAGCAGTGACCCCGGACCCGCAACTATTGACGACCGGCTTGGATATATCAATACCAGCTTCCTCCACCACTCGGCGCAGGTTAACGACCGGCAGCATGGTGCCATCCGGGTTCAGCAGCCGCGCATAAGGCAGATTGATAGCCCCTGGAATATGCCCCGGCCGAACACCGGGGCGGGGTTCCGGCTCGGTTCCACTGAAACGTCCGGGCCCGCGCGCATCGACCACCTGTTCGGCCCCGGTGCGCAGATTTTCCAGCATCTGTCCCACGTCACGCAGAATGAAACGGTTCAGCCGCGCCGTGAAATGCCGTTCGCGTGGCATCGGCGGCATGTCCTCAACTGGCCGACCTTCTGCCTGCCATTTGGCAAAGCCGCCATCCAGTACGGCGACATCTTCATGTCCCATGGCGCGAAACATCCACCATACCCGCGCGGCGCTGAAAATGCCGGCACCATCATAAACAATGATCCGGTTGCCATCCCCCAGCCCTAGCTTGCGCATACGGCTGGCGAATTTTTCCTGGGTTGGCAACATATGCGGCAGGGGCGATGCAGTATCGCTGATTTCATCAATATCAAAGAACACGGCGCCGGGAATGTGGGCGGCCTTATATTCCGCCCTGGCGTCGCGTCCGGCGTCCGGCAGATACCAGGATGCGTCCACCACCCGCACATCCGGTGCGTTCAGGTGTTGCGCCAGCCATTCTGTGCTTACCAGTGTATTTGGAATATCATTTGCCATTGTGAGTTATAACCAATCGGGTGCGGGAAGTTTTTTATTTTTCAGGAAAGCCGGGTTGAACAGCTTGCTTTGATAGCGGGTGCCGAAATCGCACAGGATTGTGACGATACGATGACCTGGCCCCATCTGCTGCGCCAGCCGGATGGCCCCGGCGACATTGATGCCGGTTGATCCGCCCATGCACAGGCCCTCGGCGCGCAGCAAATCATATATCACGGGCAGGGCTTCCTTATCCGGGATATTGAAGGATTCATCAATGGGCGCGCCTTCAAGATTGGCGGTGACGCGGCCCTGGCCGATCCCCTCGGTGATCGAATCTCCGGTGGCTTTCAGCTCGCCGGTTTTGATCCAGCTATGAATGGCCGAACCATCGGGATCCGCGCAGGCGGTGACAATATTTTTGTTGCGCTCCTTTAACGCCATCGACACGCCCGCAAGCGTGCCGCCAGTCCCGACCGAGCAGATAAATCCATCCACCTTGCCGTCGGTCTGGTCCCAGATTTCCGGGCCGGTCCCTTTATAATGGGCCAGGCGATTGGCCACATTGTCAAACTGATTGGCCCAGATCGCGCCAGCCGGTTCCTTTGCATTAAGTTCTTCCGCCAATCTTCCGGAATATTTAACATAATTGTTTTCATCACGATACGGAACGGCAGGTACCTCAACCAGTTTGGCGCCGGTCAGGCGGATCATGTCCTTCTTTTCCTGCGACTGGGTGTCGGGAATGACAATGACCGTGCGAAACCCCAATGCATTGCCGACCAGCGCCAGGCCAATGCCGGTATTACCGGCCGTGCCTTCCACAATGACGCCGCCGGGTTTCAGCCGCCCCGTCGCAATGGCGTCACGGATAATATAAAGCGCTGCCCTGTCCTTGACCGACTGGCCGGGGTTCATGAATTCCGCCTTGGCCAGAATGTCGCAGCCCGTTGCGTCCGACGCCTTGCGCAGCCGGATAAGCGGGGTGTTGCCAATGGAATCGATCAGGCCGTTTTTTATTTCCATATTCCCATTATCCTCAACGGCACTGTTTCAATCAAGTGGTGGCAGACACGGATATGCCCGATTCCTGTAAGATACGCATATGGTTAAGTTCCAGCCATTGCAGGGCAAAAGCAAGGGTGACATTGCTGATTCGCCCCTCGGTAATACCGCGCAACGCCACGTCGCGCTTCATAACGATAACACGGATATCCTCATCTTCATGATCCAGCCCATGAACGCCGCCAACCCCTTCTGTATCTGTTATTGCGCAGAAATAATGGATTTTCTCGGCGATGCAACCTGGGCTTTGATAAAAAGCGCCCATGGGAAAAAATTTCCCCAGATGACATCCGGCCTCCTCAACTGCTTCGCGCCGGGCCACATCTTCGGGAGCCTCGCCGGGTTCAAAGCGGCCAGCGATGGTCTCGACCAGCCAGGCTCCCTGCGGGTTGGATTCTCCCTCGTTAGCATAAGGCCCGGCCCGGAACTGTTCAATCAGCACGACACAATCACGCACCGGATCATAGGGCAGCACAACGACCGCATCGCCTGAAATGAAGACTTCACGCTGAATGGGTTGGGTCCATCCCCCGTCATGGCGGCGATGTCGCACACAATAACGATCCACTGCGAAATATCCCGAAAATGTACGCTCACGCGATATCAGATCAACATCTCCGGGGCCAAATGACGGCGTCGGCCAGGTATCTTTCGGCATCTGAACACTCTTTCTAATTAGCAGGATAAGAGAGAAATTTAAATCTATAGGTTAACTTTTATTCAGTTTTTCCCCATGTGTTTCAATGTTTTAGGGATGAGAATTCATGTCCCGGCACTATATTGGATTTTATGAGCAAATTGGTATCAGTAAAACCAGCCGACGGCTGTGCCTGGGTAACCGGGGCAAGCTCCGGTATTGGCCGGGCGGTTGCGCTGGCGCTCGCGCGTGAAGGATGGCGGGTAATTGCCAGTGCGCGCGGATCAGGCGGATTGGCGTCTTTGGCGTGCGAAGCTGTCGGCCTGAAAGGTTCGGTCCATCCTTATCCGCTAGACGTCGCGAATGCACAGCAGGTGGCGGATGAGTTTGCGGCATTCACCCAAGCGCACGGCCCCGTTGCGCTGGCGGTCTTGAACGCGGGTATTTACCTTCCGGTCGAAATTTCCGGCACCCTTGATCCTGCTCTCTTTGCGCAGAGCATGCAGGTCAATTATATGGGGGTTGTAAATTGCCTGGCGCCCCTTGTCCCGGCGCAGATGTCGCATGGGCGGGGCCATGTGGTCATCGTTTCATCGGTTACCGGCTATGGTGGCCTGCCACGGGCGGCGGCCTATGGCCCGACCAAGGCGGCATTAATCAATCTGGCGGAAAGCCTGAAGTTTGATTTGGATCGCGCCGGGGTAGGTATCAGTGTGGTTTGCCCGGGATTTGTCGATACCCCCGCCACGGCGGACAATCCGTTTCCGATGCCGTTTCTGATATCTGCGGACATGGCCGCGCAGCGCATCCTTCAGGGCCTTCAGGAAGGCCGTTTTGAAATTACCTTCCCGCGTCGCTTTACCTACGGGTTAAAGCTTCTGAATATGCTGCCCTACCGGCTATATTTCCTTTTGGTAAAGCGTATTACCGGCTGGCGTTAAGGCGCGCCGGGAACGGGCACCAGAATAATTTTGTTGCCCTTCATGGCAATGGCCAGTCTGCCATGTTTCAGATCCAGCGCCGCCAGACCAAACATTTCCCGCCGCCAGCCATGCATGGCTGGCACATCGGCGTCGTCATCTGTGGCAATACGATCCAGATCGGCGCTGCTGGCAACCAGTTTGCTGGCCACGCCATCCTGTTCGCATTTTATTTTCAGCAATACCTTCAGCAATTCGACTGTGCCGCCGGTCGATGGACCGGGCGCGTCACGGTCTGGCAGTGGCGGCAGGTCCGCCTCCGGCAGTTCTACCCCCAGGCGAATCGCCGCCAACAAAGAACCGCCCAGCTTGCCGTCCGCAAAGCCGGAGGTGACCGAGCGCATCTTGCCCATCTCGGCAAGCGTGTGCGGGGGATGTGCCGCGATTTCCAGCAGCGCCTCATCCCGGATCACCCGGCTGCGGGGCAGGTCACGCGCCTGCGCCTCGGTCTCGCGCCATGCGGTAATTTCGCGCAGCACGCCCAGGAAGCGGCGGTTGCCACCGCGCGTTTTGATGCGCAGCCAGGCTTCGCGCGGCTCCGTCACATAGGTTTTGGGATCGGTGAGCGTGGCCATTTCTTCGGACAGCCAGGCCTCGCGCCGGTTTTTGTGTAATTCGCGCGCCAGCCATTCATACACGCCGCGCAAATGGGTGACGTCCTGCATGGCGTATTTCAACTGACGCTCGCTCAGGGGCCGTACCGACCAGTCGCTGAAGCGGGAGCTTTTATCGATATGCACCTTGCTGATTTTACGGGCCAGCGTGTCATAGCCAACCGAATCGCCAAAACCGCACACCATGGCCGCCACCTGGGTGTCGAACATGGGCTTGGGGATGACCCCGCCATCATGGTGGAAGATCTCCACATCCTGGCGCGCCGCATGAAACACCTTCAGCACTGCCGTATTGGCCATCAGATCATAGAGCGGCGACAGATCCATGCCCGGCGCCAGTGGGTCGATGATCAGTTCATCCTCCGGCCCGGCAATCTGCACGAGGCAAAGCTTTGGCCAAAAGGTTTTTTCCCGAAGAAATTCGGTATCTACGGTAATATACGGGGCGTGGGCTAGCCGCGCGCAACAAGCCGTCAGTTCATGCGTGTCTGTGATTACTTTCATAAGGCTAGCTATACTGGATCAGGCCCGTTTCGTCGCGCAAAAACGGCCAGCACACTTGACAATTAGCGGGCTTGTGTGCGCTTCTCCCCCCGGTTTATGAGGAAAAGAGGCTATGCACCAATACCGTACACATACCTGCGGCGAATTACGTTCTGAACATGTGGGAAATACCGTGCGCCTGTCTGGCTGGGTGCACCGCAAACGCGACCATGGCGGGCTGATATTCATTGATTTGCGGGATCACTACGGCCTGACCCAATGTGTGCTGGACCCCTCGTCCCCGGTGTTCGCGGCGCTGGAACAGGTGCGCCCGGAATGGGTGATTACCCTTACCGGAACCGTGGTCGCCCGTGGCGCCGACACCGTCAACGCCAATCTGCCGACAGGCACGGTCGAACTCGCCATCAAGGATTTTGCCCTGATCTCGCAGGCGCAGGAATTGCCTATGCCGGTATTTGGCGAACAGAATTACCCGGAAGAAATCCGTTTGCGTAACCGCTTCCTGGATTTGCGCCGGGAAAAACTGCACCGCAATATCATGCTGCGCAGCCGGGTGATCGCAAGTCTGCGCCGCCGCATGGAAGGGCAGGGCTTTACCGAATTCCAGACCCCGATTCTGACCGCAAGCAGTCCCGAAGGCGCGCGCGACTTTCTGGTGCCCAGTCGCATGCATCCCGGCCAGTTCTACGCACTTCCCCAGGCGCCGCAGCAATTCAAGCAATTGATCATGGTGGCGGGCTTTGACCGCTATTTCCAGATTGCGCCGTGCTTTCGCGATGAAGACGCCCGCGCCGACCGTTCACCGGGCGAGTTCTATCAGCTTGATATTGAAATGTCGTTCGTCACCCAGGAAGACATTTTCGCCGCCGTCGAGCCGGTGTTACATGGCGTGTTCGAGGAATTTGCTGATGGCCGCACCGTGCCGCCGCGTCCTTTTCCGCGCATCCCCTATTCCGAATCCATGCTGAAATATGGCAGCGACAAACCGGATTTGCGCAACCCGATTGAAATTTGCGATTTGACGGAATTTTTTGCGCTGGATGCGGTCACGTTTAACGCCTTCAAGAAACCGATTGCTGCGGGCGGCGTGGTGCGTGCGATCCCCGCCCCTGGCGCTGCGGCGCAACCGCGCAGTTTCTTCGATAAACTGAACGAATGGGCGCGCACCGATATGGGTGCGCCGGGCCTTGGCTATGTCATTCTGGAAGAAGAGACGGGCGCGCTGGTAGGGCGTGGCCCTATCGCCAAGTTTATTCCCGGCGATATTCTGGCGCAGATGGCGGCGCGGGCAAAGGCCAAAGCAGGCGACGCCATCTTCTTCGCCTGCGACAAACCCAATCAGGCGGCGGTATTGGCGGGCGCGGCGCGCATGCGCATTGGCGAACAGTTGGAGATTTGCGAGAAGGATGTTTTCCGCTTCTGCTGGATTGTTGACTTCCCGATGTTCGAACTGGACGAGAAGACCGGCAAGATAGATTTCGCGCATAATCCGTTCTCCATGCCGCAGGGCGGGCTGGAAGCGCTGGACTCCGCCGATCCCCTCGGCATCAAGGCCTATCAGTATGACATTGTCTGTAATGGCACAGAGCTATCCTCGGGCGCGGTGCGTAACCACCGCCCCGACATCATGTACAAGGCGTTCGCCATTGCAGGCTACGACACCGCCACAGTGGATAGCCGGTTTGGCGGCATGATTTCCGCCTTCAAATATGGCGCGCCGCCGCATGGCGGTATTGCCCCCGGCGTTGACCGCATCGTCATGCTGCTGGCGGATGAACCGAATATCCGCGAGGTCATTCTGTTTCCGATGAACCAGCAGGCGCAGGATTTGCTGATGAATGCACCGGCTGGAGTTTCTCCGGAACAGCTGCGCGAATTGCATATTCGCATTGCCCTGCCGCCGTCTGTTGAAAAGAAAAAGGATTAGCCCCGGCGGGAGCGCCTGGGGATGAGCCCAGGTAGAGCTGGAGCCGTGTCTGTTTCTGACGGTTGCGCAGTGGCGGTCACCAGATCGCGGGTGGACTGGCCAAGCCGCGCGCACAGGATCAGCGACAGGTTAAACAATACGCGCGCGGCGATGGCGGGCATTTTTTCCATGATGCGCCGGACGATTTCCTGGCTGAGCACCAGCAACTCTGCATCATCCATGGTCACAACATCGGCGGTGCGCGGCGCCTCTGTCAGATAGGCCAGTTCGCCGAATATGTCGCCGCGTTTCAGGCGCGCCACCTCGGCCTTGTCCGGTCCCGCCAGAACCCTGACCTCGCCAGATAAAATGACGAACATTTCCCGTCCCAACTGACCGGCCTTGACGATGGGCATGTTTGTCCGGCAATGCAGAACCGATCCGGCACGGATAAAGGACATCGCCTCGGGATAGCTTAAACCCTCCAGCAGCGGGATACCGGCGGTGGGCGATTGGTTCAGTTTACGGGCCAGGAAATGCCAGAACTCATCATCAGCCATCGCAGCTTCAACCGGGGCATGTGCGTAAGCGGGAAAAGTGCGCGAGAACCAGTTGCCTGTCTCGGTTGGATTTACCATCCCCCGGGCGATCTGAAGCAGGGGAGAGTTAACCCGCCCAAGATGCTGGAAATCTTCCGTCACCATCACCAGCGGCACCTGATAGCCAAGCACTTCATCCATGAAATTTTCGCGAAACCGGCGGTAGCCGAGACGTTGATACAGCGGCAACAGTGCAGGCGCGCATTGGGTGAAATCAAAACGGCTGCCATTCTGGCGGGCAATTTTATAGACGGCGCTTAACGCCAGTGACGCGGCCCTGCTGTTGGTCCATTTAGGACTAATCACCAATTGGCCGCTAAGCGAAAGCGCGTCGATACTGAATTCGCGGAACGGACCAAAGCCGTCAAGCTGGGTAATCTCGGAAAGATTGTTGTCGGCCAGCCCGGTATTCAGGCGCGCGGTTGCGACAATTTCATGGGCGCCAGACTGGGCGACATAGATTTGCTTGGCCGATGCGTCCAGCGGATCGCACACCCGTTTGGCGCGATGGTCTGCATAAGGGGGTTCGTCGCCAAATTCCTCGACCTTCACCCTGTACCGGAAACGGTAAATCCTCCGGCGCTCCTCCTCGTCGCGCGCGATGAAGGCCTGAAGTCTTGAATTTTGGGGCGTCCCATCCTGCATCGGTAAAGATTGAATGAACAAGATGAAGACAGGGTTAAGAACGCATCAAAAAAGGGGGCCGCGCATTCGCGGCCCCAGTTTTCAGCAGGGAAGACTCCGATGACTATTCGGAGGTACGCAACGCAACTAACTGGCGATATTCCCTTAATTCCTTGGAAACCATTCCTTCACGAGCAGCCGCTGGTGGCGCCGCAGGTGTTGCACTTCATGCAGGTGCCATTACGCACCAGTGTGAAATTGCCGCACTCGCCACAGCTTTCTCCCTCATATCCCTTGACCCGCGCTTCCATCAGCAGGCTGGTTTGTGTCGTGCTGCCCCCGCTGCTTACAGAGGTGCTCATGGCATAGCTCTCAGTTGTGACAAAGGGGCCCGTGCCCGTGCGCATTTCGCCTGGCAGGCTGGCCGCGACTTCTTCCCGCTCAACAATTGAAGGCCGCTCGGCGCCGCCGGGCAGTACGACAAGACGGCTGCGCACAAAGCCGGTGCTGGTAACTTTCTGCACCTGGCCGGTAACCTCTTCGATGCCCGATCCCATCGCGTCAAAGCGGTATTCGTTGGGTTCGACATGCGCCAGATCGCCGCGACCGAGATAGGAGATCGCCAGTTCCCGGAACACATAATCGACAATCGACGTGGCGCTTTTGATCACGTCATTGCCCTGCACCATGCCCGCCGGTTCAAAGCGGGTGAAGGTAAAGGCGTCGACAAATTCTTCCAGTGGCACGCCATATTGCAGGCCAATGGAAATGGCGATGGCGTAATTGTTCATCAGGCTTCGAAAGGCGGCGCCTTCCTTGTGCATGTCGATGAAGATTTCACCCAGTTTGCCGTCTTCATATTCGCCCGTGCGCAGATAGACCTTGTGTCCGCCGACGGTTGCCTTTTGCGTATAGCCCTTGCGGCGATGCGGCAGACGGCGGCGCTCAACGGTTTTCTTTTCCGCCTCCAGGGTGCGAATGGCCAGTTGCTCTGCAACAAGTTGCGCACGCATGGCGGCGGGCGCTTCAATAACGGTTTGCGCCGTTTCCTGGGCGACAGAGGCGTCATTATCCAGAATTTGGGCGTTGAGCGGCTGGCTCAGTTTGGAGCCGTCACGATACAGCGCGTTGGCCTTGATCCCCAGGCGCCAGGATTTCATATAGGCGCTGGAACATTCCGCAATGGTGGCGTCATTGGGCATATTGATGGTCTTGGAGATGGCGCCGGAAATAAACGGCTGGCAGGCCGCCATCATTTCGATATGGCTATCCACACTCAGATAGCGCTTGCCAATGCGCCCGCATGGATTGGCGCAATCAAACACCGGCAGATGCGCGTCTTTAAGACCCGGCGCGCCTTCCAGTGTCATGGTGCCGCAGCAATACAGGTTTGCGGCATCCACATCGGCCTGGGTGAAACCAATCGCCGTCAGCATGTTGAAATTCATGTCTTCCAGTTGTTCCTGGCTCAGGCCCAGAACAGCGGTGCAGAAATCCTCGCCCAGCGACCATTTGTTGAAGACGAACTTGATGTCAAACGCAGACGCCAGTCCGGCCTCGATGGTTTCCAGTTGCCCGTCGCCAAACCCGCGCGCGCGCAGGCTATCGTGATTGACACCAGGCGCGCCGTTCAATGTGCCACGGCCCACGGCATAATCGATAATGGCGTCGATTTCTGACGGGGTATAGCCAAGCACCTGTAATGCGGGCGGCACAGTCTGGTTGATGATCTTGAAATATCCGCCGCCCGCCAGTTTCTTGAACTTGACCAGGGCGAAATCCGGCTCGATCCCGGTGGTGTCGCAATCCATGACCAGGCCGATGGTGCCGGTTGGCGCAATCACGCTGGCCTGCGCATTGCGATAGCCATGCGCCTTGCCCAATATCACGGCGCGGTCCCACGCAACCCGTGCGGCGGCAATCAGCGCCTTATCGGGGCAACTGGCGGCGTCCAGCGGCACAGGAAGGGTCTGCAAACCTTCATAGCCGCAGGTTTCACCATGTGCCGCGCGTTGATGATTGCGCATCACCCGCAGCATCGCATCCGCATTTTTCTCATACCCTGGAAAGGCGCCAAGCTCGCGCGCCATCAACGCCGAGGTTTCATAGGAAACGCCCGTCATCAGCGCGGAAATACCCCCCGCAATGGCGCGCCCCTCGGCGCTGTCATAGCCAAGTCCCATCCCCATCAGCAATCCGCCAAGATTGGCAAAGCCAAGCCCAAGGGTGCGATAGATATAGGACAGCTCGGCAATTTTCCGGGACGGGAACTGCGCCATCATGACGGAAATTTCCAGCACGATAGTCCACAGCGATGCCGCGTGTGAGAAGCCCGCAACATCAAAGGCGCCCGCGCCGTCCTGGAAGCGCATCAGATTGAGCGAGGCCAGATTGCAGGCGGTATCGTCCAGGAACATATATTCCGAGCATGGATTGGAGGCGCGGATCGGCCCGCTTTTGGGGCAGGTATGCCAGTCATTGATGGTGGTGTGGAACTGCAACCCCGGATCGGCGGACGCCCATGCGGCCTCGCCAATGCGATCCCACAGCTTGCGCGCGGGCAGGGTCCTGGTCACACGGCCATCGGTACGCCGGGTCAGGGACCATTCCCCATCTTCTTCAACCGCTTTCAGAAACTCGTCCGTTACACGCACGGAATTGTTGGAGTTTTGTCCCGATACAGTCAGATAGGCCTCCGAATCCCAGTCGGTGTCGAAGGTCGGAAAATCCATCCGCTTATGGCCCTGGCGGGCAAACTGAATCGAACGCTGAATATAATTTTCCGGCACCATCATGGTGCGGGCGTTGCGGATTTCCTGACGCAGGGCAGGATTCTTTTTCGGATCGAAGCATTCATCGCCATCGCTGCTGCAATTGACGCAGGCGCGGATGATGGCGTTCAGATGTTTATCGAGCAGCTTGGACCCGGATACCAGCGCCGCGACTTTTTGCTCTTCGAGCATTTTCCAGTCGATAAAGGTCTCAATATCCGGGTGATCGACATCCACGATCACCATTTTCGCAGCGCGCCGGGTGGTGCCGCCGGACTTGATGGCGCCCGCAGCACGGTCGCCGATGCGCAAAAAGCTCATCAGGCCAGACGATTTGCCGCCGCCGGAAAGGCCTTCATCCTCGCCGCGCAGGGCAGAGAAGTTGGAACCTGTGCCCGAACCATATTTGAACAGGCGCGCCTCACGCACCCATAAATCCATAATGCCGCCTTCATTCACCAGATCGTCACTGACGCTCTGAATGAAACAGGCGTGGGGTTGCGGGCGCTCATAGGCGCTGAGAGAGCGCTGCACCTCGCCGGTGGTGTGATCCACATAGAAATGCCCCTGCGCAGGTCCATCAATGCCATAGGCCCAATGCAGGCCGGTGTTGAACCATTGCGGGCTATTGGGCGCGCACATCTGGCTGGCCAGCATATAGCGATGCTCATCATAAAAGGCGCGCGCATCATCCTGTGAGTCGAAATACCCGCCCTTCCAGCCCCAATAGGTCCACGCGCCCGCCAGACGGTCAAATACCTGTGTCGCCTGCTTTTCGGGACCAAAACGCTTGGTCGGGTCGATCCGCTCCATTGCGGCGTCGTCTGCGGTGTGGCGCCATAACCAGGCCGGCACATCGGCTTCCTCGACAGGGCGAAGTTCAACGGGAACCCCGGCTTTGCGAAAATATTTCTGCGCCAGAACGTCACAGGCCACCTGGCTCCAACTGGCCGGGACGCGGATATCTTCCAAACGGAATACAATCGACCCGTCGGGATTACGAATCTCGCTATTCGCAGTACGGAACGCGATGCTATCGTAGGGTGACTTGCCTTCGACCGTGTAGTGACGCTTGACGCGCATATTATCTGCCCCGACTTACTATGTTTACGTTGGTCTGGATCGGGTGGTGATGCCGACGAAACAAAAGCTGGAAATTGTCCCCCCGCTGCTTTTGTCTCAATACTACATCTAGTGTCCCACTCCCCAGGGACCACCAAGACTAGGTGATAGGAAAAAATGCGCAACAACATTTTGTGGATAAAAAATGAATTTCCACAAGATAATGGCCTGTGTATAACTTTTGCTTTAATTGTCAATATGGAGAAATATCAAACCAAATCAATTATTTGTATATAATAATGAATGTAAAAACTGATCGGATCGGCGGTATAAAAATAATTTCTGTCCGGTCCCTAAAATAATAATGATGCCGCACCGGGCTGGACGCTGGACACAGTGGGTGTCATATTCGCGTCGAATTACGCTATTGTTCGGGAGTTGGATCGTTACTGATTGAATCACAACACCCCCTTCGTCATTGCGAACGAAGTGAAGCAATCTAGGAGTCACACGCGCAAGCCTGCGTTTTGGCCACTGGATTGTCACGCCGCTTACGCGGCTCGCAGTGACGGTGGAGGGGGCGCGGCGGTTGTGATTAAAAGGAATCCCGCTCCTGCTATCACCTGAGAGGAATGTAATGAGCCTGCTAATCAAACAGCTTTTTACCTGGTGGGATGGGCAGAGCGCGGGAACGCGGCTGTGGACCTGGCGCAAGGGGGTGCGGGTCGGCGCCGATTCTCAGGGCAACATCTATTACCGCGAACGCAAGCGCGACCGCCGCTGGGTGATTTATAACGGCGAGGTGGACGCCTCCCGCATCCCGCCGGAATGGCATGGCTGGCTGCACCATACGGTGGATGAATTGCCGGGCGAATCAACACACAGGCGCAAGAAGTACGAGCAGCCCCATCTGTCGAATCAAACGGGCACGCCAAATGCCTACCGTCCCAGGGGCAGCATCCTGAAGGGCGCCGGCAACCCAAAAGCGGCGGGCGCCTATGAAGCCTGGAAACCGGAAGCATAGTCATGGGTGGAAATATTGTTGAAACACTGATCGGCGCTGCAGTGTTGGCGGTTGCCGGTATCTTTCTGGCCTTTGGCTATTCGACCAGCAGCATCAACAGCGATGGCGGCTTCAAACTTATTGCTAAATTTGACCGGGTTGACGGGCTGACGACGGGTAGCGATGTGCGCATGTCGGGTATCAAAATAGGCGCCGTGGTCGATCAGCGGCTTGATCCGGCAACCTATCAGGCCGTGATCGAGATGGATATTGACCGTAAAGTGCAACTGCCCGATGACTCGTCGGTCAAGATCACCAGCGAAGGCTTGCTCGGCGCCACCTATATGTCGCTGGAAGCGGGCGGCAGCGAAGATCTTCTTGAAAACGGCGGCGAGATTCGCTTTACCCAAGGCTCCATTGATATCATGAGCCTGATTGGCCAGGCCATATTCTCGGCAACCGGTAAGACCGAAGAGAAAAAATGACTGCATCCGCCGCACCGGCTTCCGCCGCCAGCCAGCAATGGCAAGCGGAATCCTATGCGCGCAACGCCCGGTTTGTGGCCGATCTGGCGCGGCCTGTGGTCGATCTGCTGAACCCCGGACCGGGTGAAGAAATACTCGATCTCGGCTGCGGGGATGGGGCGCTGAGCCTTACCATTGCAGCCAGGGGCGCTAGGGTTACGGGCATTGATCCCAGTCCCTCTCTGGTGGCTGCGGCGCGCGCTGCGGGCCTTTCCGCCGTGCGTGGCGATGCTTTGGTGCTGCCTTTCACCAACTGCTTTGATGCGGTTTTCACCAATGCAGTGTTGCACTGGATATCAAAACCCGATGCGGTGATTGATTCTGTCGCAAAGGCATTACGCCCCGGCGGGCGCTTTGTGGGGGAGTTTGGCGGCCATGGCAATGTGGCGGCCATCGTGGTCGCCCTGCGCGCCACGGCCCGCAGACATGGTCTGGATGAAAGCCAGGTTTCGCCGTGGTTTTACCCGACGCCTGCGGAATATGCGGACAGGCTGACGCGCGGTGGATTTCACGTCGACACGATCGAATTAATACCCCGGCCTACGCCGCTGCCAACCGGCATTGAGGGCTGGCTGGATACGTTCCGGGCGCCATTTTTTCAATCATTACCCCGCGAAAAGCGCGCTTCGATTCGTCAGGAAATTATCGGCCTGCTGGCGCCGTCCTTGTGTGATTCACAGGGCAACTGGACAGCGGATTATGTCCGGCTGCGGTTTGCAGCGCATCTGGTGGCCTAGATGAAAGTGAAATCAGGCATTGTCGTGCTTTGTCTGTTATCCCCCATCGCCGGGTGGGCGCAGGAAATAATTCCGCCCTCGGAACCGGCGGAAACTATCGAAGTGCCCAGTCTGGAAGAGGAACTTGGCGGCGTTGCGCCATGGTCACAGGTTCCACCAACGGGCGCGCAACCGGCTGCGGCTGAAACCGAAGAAGAACGGCGCGCCAAGACCGTGCGTCTGAACGGGCTGGACAAGATCACTGGACGGATCATGTCCTTTGATGTGCCGGTGGATGCGCCAACCCTGTTTGGCGCATTGCAGATTACAGCCCGCACCTGCCACAAGCGCCCGCCCGAAGAAACGCCCGAAACCAGCGCCTATCTGGAGATCGCCGATTTTGGCGCCGCAGCGGCCGCCAGCAGCGGCAAGGCCAGGGGACAGCCTATATTTTCGGGCTGGATGTTTGCGTCAAGTCCCGCACTTTCGGCGCTGGAACACCCGATTTACGATATCTGGGTGATTGATTGCAGAACATGAGCGCCGCTACAGGGATCGGGCATGGCATAAAAATCGCCACTGCTGTTGATGGCCCGGCGCAATAACTGCTGATAGCGGATGCGAGGAATTTCGACGCCCCCGAAACTGCCCAGATGCGGTGTCAGGAATTGGGTATCCAGCAGCTGAAAGCCGCCCGCGCGCAGGCGGCCCGCAAGATGCGTCAGGGCGACTTTGCTGGCGTCGCGCACGAGGCTGAACATGCTTTCGCCAAAAAATGCCGCTCCGATTTGCACGCCGTAAACGCCGCCGACAAGCTGTTCGTCTATCCAGCATTCAACGCAATGGGCATGGCCCTGTTCGAACAGGGCGGTGTAGAGGCGGATGATCTGCTCGTTGATCCAGCTATCTTCATGCCCTGGACGTGGCGCCGCACACGCACGCATGACCTGCTCGAAAGCGGTATCAATGCGCACCACAAAATGGTCCGCGCGTATGGTGCGGGCCAGTCTGCGCGATACATGAAATCTGTCCAGCGGTAAAATGCCGCGCATTTCAGGATCGAGCCAGAACAGGTCCGGATCGTCCCGGCTTTCAGCCATGGGAAAATATCCGTGGGCATAGGCGCGCAGCAGCAGTTCCGGCGTCAGATCAGGCATTTTATTCGTTCGTCTTTGCGAGGAGCGAAGCGACGCGGCAATCCAGGGCCAGCTATTGAGGCCTTTGCGTGTGACTCCGGATCGCCACGCCGCGATGCGGCTCGCGATGACAGCGCTGTGGAAGGGTAACCCAACCTACCTATATCCAACTCTCACACATGATCTTCTCAGCTATTAGCGAGACGGGTCTCAAGCCAGTGAATATCATATTCGCCATTTATAAAATCCGGCTCCTCCAGCAGGGCGCGGTGCAAATCCAGTGTCGTTTCGACGCCATCAATGACGAACTCGTCCAGCGCGCGGCCCAGGCGCATCAGGCATTCATGCCGGTCCCGGCCATGCACGATCAGCTTGCCGATCATGCTGTCATAATAAGGCGGTATCCGGTAGCCCGCATAGGCGGCGGAATCGACGCGCACGCCAAGTCCACCAGGCACATGGAAATTCTTTATGGCGCCCGGGCTGGGGACAAAGGTTCTGGGGTGTTCGGCATTGATGCGGCATTCAATGGCGTGGCCACGCAGAACAACATCTTCCTGTTTGAAACTAAGCGGCATTCCGCTGGCGACACGAATTTGCTCGCGCACCAGATCGATGCCGGTCACCATCTCGGTCACGGGGTGTTCAACCTGTAGACGGGTGTTCATTTCGATAAAATAAAATGCGCCGTTCTCGTACAGAAATTCAATCGTGCCTGCGCCCAGATAGCCAATTTTCTCCATGGCCTTTGTCACGATGCGGCCGATTTCACGGCGTGCGGCGTCGTTGAGTGCAGGCGATGGCGACTCTTCGAGAACTTTTTGATGCCGCCGTTGCAGCGAGCAATCACGTTCGCCCAGATGCACCACATTGCCGTGCGAATCCGCCATGATCTGAATTTCAATATGGCGTGGATGGCCCAGATATTTTTCCAGATACATGGCGTCATCGCCAAAGGCTGCACGTGCCTCGTTACGCGCAGTGGCCAGCGCCTCCGCCAGCATGCCTGCATCTGTGGCCACCTTCATGCCGCGTCCGCCGCCACCGGCGGCCGCCTTGCACAGAACCGGATAGCCGATCTTGGCGGCAATTTCCGCTGCATCGCTATCGTTTACAGCACCGGGGGAGCCGGGCACCACCGGAATTCCGGCGGCAATCATGGCCTGCTTGGCGGCGATCTTGTCGCCCATGGTGCGAATATGTTCCGTACGCGGCCCCACAAACGTAATCTTATGCGCCGCCAGTATTTCGGCAAAATTAGCATTCTCGGAAAGAAAGCCATAGCCGGGATGCACGGCGTCCGCGCCGGTAATTTCACACGCGGTAACGATGGCTGGAATATTGAGATAGGATTTTGCAGCGGAGGGCGGACCAATGCACACGCTTTCATCCGCCAGCCGCACATGCATGGCTTCGGAATCCGCCGTGGAGTGCACAGCGACCGTCGCAATCCCCATCTCCTTGCAGGCACGATGGATACGCAATGCTATTTCACCGCGATTGGCGATCAGTAATTTTTTGATCATGTGCTGGCCCAAACTATTTTTAGCCTGCGTGTCATTCAATAATGGCCATGGGTTCGCCGAATTCCACCGGCTGTCCATCCTTGACCAGAATGCGCACCACCTTGCCGGATTTCGGCGCGGCAATCGGGTTCATGGTTTTCATGGCCTCGACAATGAACAGCGTCTGGCCGGTTTCCACTGCATCGCCTACCGCAATGAAGGGGGTGGCCCCCGGTTCCGGCGCCAGATAGACCGTGCCAACCATGGGTGATGTGACAGCGCCGGGATGCGCGCCCAGGCTTTCCGCAATTACAGGCTGGGCTGCATGGGATATCGCCGGTGCGGCATACTGTACCGGCGCTGCGGCGCCGGGCTGACGCGCCACGCGCACCCGCAATCCTTCATGCTCGATTTCAATTTCGGTCAGTCTGGTCTCATCGAGAAGCTCCGCAAGTGCGCGGATCATGTCCCGGTCGATTTTATTTTTGTTCATGCTTTTTTCCGTTAACTCAAAACGTCCGCAAGGGCATCCAGCGCAAGTACATAGCCCCGCGCGCCAAAGCCGCAAATCAGGCCCAGCGCCACCGGGGTAATATAGGAGTGATGGCGAAATGCCTCGCGCTGAAACAGATTCGACAGATGCACCTCAATGATGGGTTTTTCAACCGCGCGCAAGGCGTCCAGAATCGCAACCGATGTATGAGTATAGGCCCCCGCATTGATGATGATGGCGCCGGCATTATTGCGCGCCCATTGAATCCAGTCCACCAGTTCACCTTCATGGTTTGACTGGCGAAAATCCAGTTGCCAGCCATGCGCCGCCGCAGACTTGTTCATCAGCAGATGAATGTCGTCAAGCGTCGTCGCACCATAGATTTCAGGCTCGCGCGTACCTAGCAGGTTCAAGTTCGGGCCGTTAAGCACAAGTATCAGCGCCGGCATGGGGGCTCCCAAATCGTTTGTCCCAGCTTTGTAGCCTGACCAGACCCGTCTGGGAAGTGCCTCACGATTATAGCAGTGCGGCGGCTATTTTGCCGGCAAATGGTTGCAGGGCCGCCTTATCCACCATATTGCGCGCATGCAGGGCCAGTTCATCGCCTATATGGCGGGGAATGACATGGAAATGAACATGGAACACGGTCTGTCCCGCCGCACTGCCATTAAACTGGTACAGGCCAACACCGTCCGGCTTCAGCGCGGTGCTGACGGCCTGGGCGATGCGATGGGTGGCGCGAATCAGAATGGCGGCCTCATCGGCGCTGATCTCATGGATATTGGCCGCATGGCGTTTTGGGATGATCAGGCAGTGCCCGGGCGATTGCGGCATCACATCCATGAAGGACAGCGTGTCCTGATCTTCGTGGATTTTCACCGCGCCCATTTCGCCGCGCAGAATCTTGCAAAATATGCAGTTGGGATCGCTGCTCATTCTTCTTCGTGCTCCTCTTCGGTGTTTTTTCGAAACGGGGAATGCCCGGACAATATATGCGAATCCTCGATCACATGCGCGCGCTCCTGCGCCAGAAAATGACGTATCGCGTCGCGCAGGCGCGGGTCTTTAATCCAGTGGGCGCTATAGGTCAGGTTCGGCAAATATCCGCGCGCCAGTTTGTGCGCACCCTGTGCGCCAGCTTCCACACGCGATAGACGGCGCGCGATGGCGAATTCGATGGCCTGATAATAGCAGGCTTCGAAATGCAGGAACGGATGCTCTTCGATACATCCCCAGTTGCGCCCGAACAGGGCTTCACCGCCAATAAAATTGATGGCCCCCGCAATGGGCCGCCCCTCGCGGCTGCATATAACCAGTGCAATTTTATCAGGCATGGATGCGCCGATCAGGCTGAAAAATTCCCGCGTCAGATAGGGTTGTCCCCATTTGTTGCGGCCGGTATTCAGATAGAAGCGGTAAAAGGCGTCCCAATGCGTTTCCCGGATTGCATCACCGGTCAGCATTTCAATCGCAATGCCGTTCGCTGTGGCCTCGCGGCGTTCTTTACGAATTTGTTTGCGTTTGCGTGAATTCAGGCTGTTCAGGAAATCATCAAAATTCTGATAACCCTGATTTATCCAATGGAACTGATAATCCGTGCGTTGCAAAAACCCTGATGCCCCCAGAGTTTCCCATTCCTCTTTTTCCATAAATGTAACATGCAGCGAGGACACCCCCGACTTGTCGGCAATTTCGGTGCTGGCCTGGATCAGCGCATCGCGATGCTGCGCGGCATTGGCATGCGGGCGAATCAGAATGCGGCGGCCAGGGGCGGGGGTGAACGGCACACAGACTTGCAGCTTGGGATAATATTGCCCGCCCGCACGGTGAAAGGCGTCGGCCCAGGCATGATCGAAAACATATTCGCCATAGGAATGCGACTTCAGATACATCGGCATGGCGCCCAGCAATGCGCCATCCGGCGCTTCCAGCACAATATGGCGCGGGGCCCAGCCGGCCTGATCTGACGCCGACCCGGATTTTTCCATGGCCAGCAAAAAAGCATGCGACAAAAACGGATTGCCGGGAATTTCTTCACCGTGCGGCAGCCCGGCCGGATTGGCGCAGGCATCCCATTGCGCTGCACTGATCGCATCAATGTCTTCGATGATACGGACGCGAAGCTGCCCGTTTTTGTCAGGCATGAAATCCCTCAAAAATAAAACTGTCCGCATAGTGTTTGGCGATGGCCACCTGCTGTGGCGTGCGCACTGTCCAGCATATCAGCGGAATGCGCTGGCGGCGAACGGCGCGGGTTGGCGGCCCAGGCAGATCCCGGACATTGTAGGACACGAAATGCGGCTGGCTTGTTTCGCAGCTCCATAATTTACCCCAGGCCAGGCGCTGCCGCCAGTGCATGCCGGGTTCTGGCCTTGAAATAAAATTCTGTGCAATCTGGCCACGGACAAATGCAGGGGCGTTTTCCACAAACCAGGCGACGCTTGCCGGATTGAAGGATTGCACGGCGAACGGGCCATCATACTGCGCCAGCAGTTCAGCGATGCGGGCCTCCAGCGGACCGATGCGGCCGCCCTTTGGCACTTTTATTTCAATCAGCAGCGGCGTGCGCCCCCCCACGGCCTCCAGCGTATCGGCAAATGTTGGAATGGTTTCATTGCTACCGAGAAGACGCAGTTTACCCAGCGCCCGATGGTCCATGCTTGCAGTCGGGCCCTGCACGCTGGTCATGCGATCCAGCGTGAAATCGTGAAATACGATTGGCGCGCCATCACCTGCGGCCTGCACATCCAGTTCCATGCCATAGCCGTTCTGGACGGAGGCCTGAAACGCCGCCAGACTGTTTTCGGGCGTAGCGCTGCGATTATCAAACAGGCCGCGATGGCTATAGGGATATTTGGTCAGCCATTCGGTCATGGTCTTACCGGGCTGGATCAATGGCAAAAATGCCCGCTATTTCGACGGCCACATCGAATGGCAGGCTGTTACATCCGACGGCAAAGCGCGCATGGACGCCTTTTGCGCCGAATATACCGGCGATCAAATCCGACGCGCCATTAATGACGGCGGGATGTTCGCCGAATTCCGGCGTGGCATTGACGAAGCCTTCGATACGCACACATTGCCGCACCCGGTCCAGATTGCCACTACAGGCTTCGCGCAGATGCGCCAGCAAATTCAGGGCGCATAATCGCGCGGCCTGCTGGCCCTGCCCAACAGAATAGGCCGCGCCGCATTTGCCGCGCCATTCCAGTCCCTGTGGTCCCACGGGCACCTGGCCAGAGATAAACACCAGATCGCCGCTGATCACATAAGGCGTATAATTTGCGGCCGGTGGCCGGGGCTTTGGCAGTTCAATTCCCAATTCTGCCAGACGCTGGGCTATGATATTAGTCATTCAAAGACTCCTGCATTATTTGGCCATGATACCACTGGATTGAAAATAACAGCATGACAAGTTCTACCCCTACCATGCCCGCTGAGTGGGAGCCGCATCAGCGCACCTTCATGGCCTGGCCCTGCCGTGACAAATTGTGGGGCAGTGCGCCAGCGATGGAACGGGCGCGGCTTGCTTATGCCACAGTGGCGCGGGCGATCACGCGGTTTGAGCCGGTCACCATGATTGCGCGCCCCGAACATATGGGGGCGGCAGCTGCTATCTGCGGGGCGGGTGTTACGGTCATCGCCCATGAAATTGATGATTCCTGGATGCGCGACACTGGCCCAACCTTTGTGCATGACGGGCATGGCGGGATCGCCGGGGTGCAGTGGCGCTTCAATGGCTGGGGCGGTAAATATGTTCCCCATGACAGGGATGCGGGTATTGCGACCGCGCTGTTGCGTGATCTGGGGCTTGCCTGCCATGCGGCCCCGCTATTCGCTGAAGGGGGCGCGCTGCATGTGGACGGTGCGGGAACCCTGATCACCACGGAGCAATGCCTGCTGAACCCAAACCGCAATCCCGGCATGAGCCGCGCTGACGTTGAAGCGGTTCTGAAAAGCATGCTGGGCATTCGCACGGTGATCTGGCTGGCACAGGGACTAGCCGGTGATGAAACCGATGGCCATATCGACAATGTCGTCTGTTTTGCCGCCCCCGGCCGCGTAATCCTGCAAGGGTGCGACGATCCGGCGGACGTCAATTATGCCATTGTTGCGGATAATCGGGCGCGTCTGAAGGCCGCGCGTGATGCGCGCGGAATACCGCTGGAGATCGTGGAATTACCCGCGCCCCGCGCACACATGGATGATCGCGGCAATCGCCTGACGCTGTCTTATGTGAATTTCTATCTGACGAATGGCGGGTTGATCATGCCGGCCTTTGATGATCCGGCTGATGCACCAGCGCAGCAAATACTTACGGCGGCATTTCCCGGACGCATGATCGTGCAGTTACCAGCCCTGGATATTGTTCAGGGCGGCGGCGGCATTCACTGCATCACGCAGCAAATGCCAGCAGTTTAGTGCTCGCGCCGGCTGATCAGGTTCAGATTACGCGCACGGCGGTTTTTCTCGCGATACATGGCGCGGTCAGCCTTGAGCAGCAGGTCTTCCGGCTGTGACCAGCCAGCATAATCTGCGGAACCAATGCTGGCCCGGATGGGGATGGAAACGCCTTCATAGACCAGATTGCTGCCATTGAGAATCTGGCGCAATATTTCGGCGCGCTTGCGCCCGACCTGTTTTACGGCATGAATAAACAGCACGGCATATTCGTCGCCGCCAAGCCGCGCGACAAGATCGGTCTTGCGTACATTGCTCAGCAGCAATTCACCAACCCGGCGCAGCACCATATCGCCTGCCTGATGCCCATAAGTGTCGTTGATTGTCTTGAAGCCATCAAGATCGATAAAGGACAGAACGCCTTCTTCGTTATAGCGGCGCGCCGATTGCAGGGCGCGGCTCAATCCATCCATAAAGCCGCGCCGGTTCAGCAACCCGGTAAGCTCATCCGTACTGGTCAGTGATTCCAGATGGTGGATACGGGCCTCCTGTTCCGCCAGGCGCTGTTCGGCCTGTGCCGCAAGATTGAGCACCTGGGTGATGAAGGCGCTGCCTCCCGGCCCTTGGCCATAGTTCTGGATTTCACACAGTTTGCGCAATTGCTCCGCCGTGCCGGTGGCAAGCCCGTGTAAGGGATGCTGATGTGGTTCCTTAACTAAAGTCTGGCTCATTTTAGTTTTCCTGAAGTAGCGGTTTGCCGTCCCAATATTTTAATCCAGGCTTGAAATGCATGCTTCGTGCCAGAAAAAACCCCAGGAAAACTGCCAAAAAAAGCGTAATGGTTCACCCGCTCGGTAATAAATTCCCGTTTCCGGGAAAATATTTCCGTATCCCGGGCAGAAATGTCTTATTGGATGATCTTTTTTGTGGCTTTCATGCGAAGGCCAGTGTCGCAATCTGCGAATCTCTATAAGCTTAAGTCTTGATTATGTTTGCCAAAGCGCGGTGCCGGGAAATAATTGCATGAAGAATATCTGGATTGGGCGCCTGGCAACGGTGCTGATGACGTCTGTTGGGTGGCTGGCTGGCAATGCTGTGGCGGTCGAGGCGCTGGCCGTTCATCCGCCCATGCTGTCGCACCGGGCCATTTACAAGGTGTCGCTCGCGCCGGGGCACAGTCGTGGGCAGGTTTCCAGCGTTGACGGCCGCATGGTTTCGGAATGGCAGGAAACCTGTGACGGCCTTATCTCGGAACAGCGCATCGTAACAGACATGCTCGACGAAGCGGGCGAGATGTCCCTGAGTGATATTTCAGCTTCATCCTGGGAGTCGCAGGATGGTCTGCGTTTCCGGTTTTCGATGCGCCAGCGGCTGGATAACAAACTGGTAGCCGAATATGACGGTATTGCTGAATATCCCACCGCATTGGGGCAGGGGATAGCGACCATACGCAAGCCCGGCGAAAAAGAGATAAAATTGCCCCCAGGTGTTCTATTCCCCAGCGGTTATATGCAGGCATTGCTGGACGCTGCGCGCGCCGGGAAGAAAAATCTGGCCCGTCAGGTGTTCGATGGCACGTCCGAATCTGACTATTATCAGGTTGTCTCATCAATTGGCGCGGGGACAAACATTGCTGCACAACAAGCGCGGGAGCCGTCAAAAAATCCCGGCGAACATAAATCGGTACTAAAGGCAATTTCAGGCCTGACATGGTGGCCCGTGCAGGTATCCTATTATGGATTGCAGGATAATGAGGGCCTGCCAGAGTTCGAGATGGCTTTCAAATTATATGATAACGGGGTCAGCGCCGATCTAACCCTGGATTATGGCGCATTTGCACTGTTTGCATCCCTGCAGCGCATCGATACATACAAGCGCCCCGACTGTTAAAATCCGAGCAGGTCCAGTTTTGTCTCGATGAAAGCGCGCGCGTCAGGCCAGTCGCTGGTGTACAGATGACAGTTCTGGGCAGGCCCAACCAGTGCGGCCAGGCGTTTGTCCGCGATAAAATGCAACAGAGATACGCTGCGGGCCTGTTCGGCCACTGCATCCAGATGCGGGGGTAAATCATCCAGAAAAAATACCGGCGCATTTATCTGCTCCTCAAGATAACGCAGCGGAAGACCTTTTGAACCGGCATTGGCGACCAGCGGATAATCCATCCCGTGCCTGCGCAGCCAGCGCTGGCGGGCGGCATGTGCGGACGGCGGCACATTACTGAGAACAATGATTTGTGCACGCGCATTCAGCGCCTGCAACGCCGCGGCCGCACCATCTACGGGATCAAGCAGTTCCGTGTCCGTGTTAAAAAACTCGGCCAACAGATCTTTTACCTGCGCCTGTGTGCTGGCCTCGTTACTGCCCTGCCTGCGAATATTGCCTGTGATTGCAAAATTTTTCAGATCGAGCCAATGGCCGTTTCGATGCAGGAACCGTTCTAAACCTGCGATAAAATAGGCAACCACCTCATCTGCATCCGTAACGATCAGGGGGCGCTGTGGGTCCAGCACCAGGTCTTCCAGTTGGCTGCGGACATGTGCTTCCATCTGGTTCAGCCCCAATCCGGCGCGGCATCGCCCAAAAGCAGGACGCGCGCACGGGCAGGGTGTTGCGGATCAATATCGACAGCAGTACAAAATTCCAGCAGGCTGGGCTCGTGGCCAAGCAGAAAGTCCAGGACGGCGCCCAGAAAAGCGGTATCCGTGACACTGGCTCGCACATCGGCAGGATCCATGCCGGTCAAGTCAAGAAAGCGACCGCAAAGTGTTGATTCTGCAACAATATACGTTAATGCCTGTAAAGCCAGAGCCTCGGCCCAATCCTGTTTCATTTTGCCTCAGTGCAATTAAAATTAACTAGAAACTTACATGTTTTCTGTATTTGTTACTATAGTTTGGGGTAGCTTCCTTGGTGGGGGCAATTAACGTATTAGATACAGTTAATTGTTAAGTTTCCAGGTAAATGCGGTTTGGGGACCGCACCTGAAGTGAAGAAGTTACACAAAACTCTGATAAGTGCAGGCTTGTTATGATGGTAAGTCATAGGTGAGCTAAGGAATGCAGGTATTCAATACAGATGACCAAGACAGTCCTGATCTGCGAAGATAACAAGCTGAACATGAAGCTTTTTCATGATCTGCTCGTGGCGCATGGTTATTCGACCATCCAGACATCGGACGGCATGGAAGCGCTGGATCTTGCGCAAAAGCATAAACCTGATCTGATTTTGATGGATATTCAGCTGCCGGGTGTGTCCGGCCTTGAAGTAACCAAATGGATCAAGGAAAATGACGATACAGTTCATATTCCGGTTATTGCTATCACGGCCTTCGCCATGAAGGGGGACGAGGCGCGCATCAGGGACGGAGGATGTGAGGCCTATATCGCGAAGCCAATCTCGGTCATAGATTTTATGGCGACTATTCGCCGTTTTCTGGAATGAATAGGGATGTGTGAATGACTGCCCGGGTATTGGTAGTTGATGATGTTCCAGCGAACGTAAAGCTGCTTGAAGCAAAGCTGAGCGCGGAATATTACGAAGTCATTACTGCCGTCAACGGCCAGCAGGCGATAGAAGTCGCCGAGGCCGAGATGCCGGATATCATATTGCTTGATGTGATGATGCCCATCATGGATGGCTTTACGGCATGCCGCAAGCTGAAGGAAAACAGCCGACTTCGCCATATACCGGTTATAATGATCACGGCGCTGGATCAGCCGTCTGACCGGGTGCAGGGCCTGCTGTCCGGCGCCGATGATTTTATCAGCAAGCCCATAAAGAACAATCCACTTTTCCCGCGCGTTCGAAGCCTGATCCGGTTGAAAATGATGACCGATGAATTGCGCGCGCGCGATATAACGGGCCAGAATCTCGGCCTGGCGAATTTGTCCGGCTGGGAAGACGGCGGCGATATTATGGGGCGCATCCTGATTGTGGATGATCAGGCGCGCTCCAGTGCGCGCATTAGCGGCGTGCTTAATGAAGGGGGGCACGCCGCCCAGGTCGTGGATGATTCCGCTGAAGCCTTGCGGCTTGCCAGGGGCGGGGCTTTTGATTTGATCATCGTCAGCCTGTCCATGCGTAATTATGATGGCCTGCGGCTATGTTCGCAGTTCCGTACGGCGGAAGAAACCAGGACCATCCCGCTGCTGATCATCGTCGAGGATCCCGAGGACAGCCGTCTGGCGCGCGGCCTTGATATGGGCATTAACGATTATCTTGTGCGCCCGATTGAAAGCAATGAGCTGTTCGCACGGGTGCGCACACAGTTGCGCTGGCACAGATACGAAGAAAAGCTGCGCCACAATCTGCATCTCAGTTTGCAGATGGCGGTTACGGACGCTCTGACCGGGTTATATAACCGGCGCTATATGGAAACCCATCTTCAGATACTGACGCAGCGCGCAAAGCAGGAAGACCGGCCAATATCGCTGCTCATGATCGATATCGATTTCTTCAAAAATATCAACGATGCGCATGGCCATGATGCAGGCGACAGGATTTTGAAGCAGTTTTCAGCCGGAATTTCACGCAATATCCGTGGCATTGACCTGGCCTGCCGGTTTGGTGGCGAGGAGTTTGTTGTCATCATGCCGGAAACGGATATGGCGATCGCATCACTGGTCGCAGAACGAATTCGTCAGTACACAGAAACTTTTTCTTTTGACGTTGGCGGCGTGAACCCGGTGGCGATGACCACCAGCATCGGCGTGACCAGTCTGATCGGAAATGGTGATACGCCAGAGACCATCCTGAAGCGGGCCGATGACGCGCTGTACCGCGCCAAGAATGATGGCCGCAACCGGGTCAGCGAGCATATAGGCTGATCCACCTGTTCTGCCGGAAAACATGCCGTTCTGGGGTCTTTGCGTTTCAGGTTGACGCCAAACGTCGTCAATTGCGAGGCGCAACGCGCCGTGGCAATCCAGAGTCACAAACACAGGCTATGGCGTGTGACTCTGGATTGCCACGCTTCGCTCGCAATGACGACGGAGGGATCTGCGCTTCAATTTAATTACAAAATGGTCAGTGATCCGGCCCATGCAAAATCTTGTTTCGCAATCCTGTGTCATAGGCGATGCCCGCCGGGCTTAATGTAATGGATTGTGGATAGGCCGATTGCGCCAGCGTTTTGCGCTCCAGCGCCTTCCAGACCATTTCATTCGATAATCCGGTCGCGTCGGAGGCGCGCACGGCGACCTGGCCGATATGGAAATGATCGCCGTGGGGCTGGGGCAGCCGGCTGATCTGAAAACCGCCATCTTCCAGCGCTGTTCCAGCCTCGGGGTGGCGCGCCAGTTCCTGCAACAGGGTCAGGGTCTTCAACTGTAACATGTTCAGATTAAGCGGGTTGGACTTTGGCGGCATGTGATTTCCAGCATGAGAATGGATATAATCTCTGTTTAACCCCGTGCCAGCCAATCGGCAAGAGGCGGATATTTTTGGTGCGGCAGGCGCCATTTTCATGGCATGCTGGCGTCAATAATAACACAGGGAGGGAAATTACATGCGCCTGTCAAAACCGCGTATCACGCCATTGCCGGAATCCGAATTGACGGAGGAGCAGCTTAAGATAGTTGCGCCCATGAAGCAGCGCTACGGCTTTGTTTTTAATGTATTGAAGACCATGATGCGGAACATGAACCTGCTGAATTCCTGGAATGGCTTTGCAGGGCACATTATGGGGACATCCTCGCTCAGCCCGCGCCATCGTGAAATGCTGATCATGCGGGTGGGTTGGCTGACCCAGTCGGAATATGAATGGGGCCAGCATGTGCTGATGAGCGCCCCTGCGGGCCTGGTCCATGCCGACCATCTGCGCATCAAGGAAGGCCCCAAGGCGGCAGGCTGGAACGAACTGGAAAGCGCCCTGCTACAGGCAACCGATGAATTGCTGGACGATGCGATCATCGAGGACACGACATGGAATATCCTGACGAAACATCTGAGTACGGAACAGATCATGGATGCCGTGTTTACCGTCGGCCAATATAATATGCTGGCCATGGCGCTGAACACACTGGGTGTGCAACGCGAGGAAGGCGTTCCCGGGTTTCCCTGAATGCGTCGCGCATTTTGTGTTCGCTGGATAGTTTGATCAATTGGTGCGGGCGGGGTATTACCTTATCCCTGTCCCGCCATATGCCCTAAGTCCCCCTCGTCTAGTGGCCCAGGACGTCGCCCTCTCACGGCGAAAACAGGGGTTCGAGTCCCCTGGGGGACGCCATCTCCATAAGCGACCTGACTATGCCGTAGTGAAACTGGAGCTTCGCTACAAAAGAAATTTCCGGATTTGTCAAAGGTTTTGCAATTTCAGGGGCTTTGCAATTTCAGGGCACTGAAATATAGTGCCCGCAAGGCTGGAGCATGAAAAACAGAAACCTTGCCATAATTCTCTCACTTGCCGTCTTCCTCGCCGCACAGGCGCTGGGGATAGCGCATGCGGCTGCGTACGGACCGGGCAAGCATAAGCATCATGGCCAGGCCTGTGATATTTATCTTTCAACGGATCAGGCGAAATCCGCCCCGCCCCCGCCGCTTCCCGCACTGCATATTCCCGTCTATGGGCGCGTCACATATGCGCAGCCTGTTTCCATCGCGCTTGCGGGCAAGGCATATCCTTCAGCTTTTCCCCGCGCGCCGCCCCCCACTCTCCTTAGCTAGCAAACCATTTTTGTCGTAACGCCCCTTCGCGCCCCGCGCGATGGGTGTTTGCTAATCTTCAAGGAGACTATGATGCGAAACCCATCTTTCGCAGCTTCGGCTGCGCTCAGCTTGCTATTCAGTTCCACTGCCTTTGCCGCGTCCGATAGCGACATACAGGCGATGAAGGTGGAAATCCAGGCCATGCGGCAAACCTATGAAAGCCGTATCGCTGAACTGGAATCGAAGCTTTCGAAAATTGAAAACCAGAAACCCGCCGCGCAACAAGCCGCCGTACCGGCGGCGCCCGTGCCCGCGCGCCAATCGGCCCGCACGATCCGTGACAACAGCTTTAATCCCTCCATCGGTCTGATCCTCAACGGCAAATATAGCGGCTTTTCTGAGGAAAGCTCCGAATTTGCCGGATTTGCCATTGGCGAAGAAGGCGAGCGGGGCAAGGAGGGCTTTGGGATTGATGAATCCGAGTTCAACTTTTCCTCGAACATTGATGACAAATTCTATGGCAGCGTCACGGCGGCCATCGTCCGCGAAGGGGGCGAGGACAAGGTCGAACTGGAAGAAGCCTATGTCCAGACCTTGCCCGGCATGGGGCTGCCCAAGGGCACGAATATAAAGGCCGGACGCGCACTTTGGACGCTGGGATATCTGAACGAGCAGCATGCGCATACGGATGATTTCGCAGACCGGCCACTGCCCTACCGGGTTTTTCTGAACAGTGCGTTCAATGATGACGGGGTGGAGGTTTCCTACGTGCTGCCCACGGATTTCTATTCCGAGATCGGCGGCGGCGCCTTTCGCGGTGATGACACCCCGTTTGGCGGTTCAAGCGGCGGCGGCTTTGACGCCTGGTCGGCCTTCGCCCGCATCGGTGGCGACATTGGTGAAAATCAAAGCTGGCGGCTTGGCGGCTACGCTCTGTCCGGCGATGCGGGCGGACGCGCCGGAAACGGGGATGCCGTAGACTTTACCGGTGATACCAGTCTATATGCGGCCGATTTTCGCTACACATGGGCGCCAACCGGCAATCCGCGCGCGCAGGAAGTGATCCTGCAGGGCGAATATTTTTGGCGTAGCGAAGACGGGACTTATGAAGATTTTGGGGCCGGGACCGGCGCGACTGCGTTCGATGACAATGCCCGGGGATGGTATGCACAGGGCGTCTACAAGTTTCTGCCGCAATGGCGCATTGGTTACCGTTATAGCAGGCTGAAATCGCCGGATGTTCCGCCTGGTCTGCTGGGCAGCGCACTGGATTCCGGCGGCTATAATCCGGACGCCCATGCCGTGATGGCCGACTGGACGAACAGCGAGTTCAGCCGGCTGCGCCTGCAATATAATCATGAAGAACTGGCGCGGGGGCAGGGGGATGACCAGATCCTTCTGCAATATATCATGAGCATCGGCGCGCATGGCGCGCATAAATATTAAGCGGGAGAATCAACCATGCAACGCATTCTTCCTCTTATTGTTTTTCTGGGGCTGATGATCGCCGCCCCGCCCGGCGCGCAGGCTAAAATCAGTCTGTTCGCCTGTGAACCGGAATGGGCGGCGCTGGCGCGCGAACTGGGCGGCGCTGACGTGGAAATATTCACGGCTACGACGCCCAGGCAGGACCCGCATCATGTGCGCGCCAAGCCCAGCCTGATTGCCGCCATGCGCCGGGCCGATCTGGTGATCTGCACCGGCGCGAGCCTGGAGGTTGGCTGGCTGCCCATCCTGTTGCAGAAGGCGGGCAATGCTAGCGTCCAGCCGGGCGGCGCAGGGTTACTGCTTGCGGCGGAGCTTGTTCCATTGTTGGAAAAGCCCGTGCGGCTCGATCGCGCAGAAGGCGATATTCACCCCGAAGGCAATCCGCATGTGCATCTGAACCCGCACAATATTGCGCCGGTGGCGGCCGCACTGACAGAGCGTCTCAAATCCGCCGATACGGCCAACGCCAGTTCCTATCAGGCGCGCTCTGATGACTTTGCTGCAAGGTGGCGCGACGCCACGCAACGCTGGGAACAGCAGGCGGCGGGGCTGAAAGGAACCGCCATTGTGGCGCACCACAAAGCCTTCACCTACCTTCTGGCGTGGCTGGGGATACAGGAGGCAGGCATGCTGGAGCCCAAACCAGGCATCCCTCCAACCGCATCACATCTGGAAGCCATGCTGCAGAAGCTGACTTTGAACCCGGTGCGTCTGATCGTGCGTACACCCTATGATCCGGCGGACGCGAGCGAATGGCTTTCGCAAAAATCCGGGGCGGCCGCTATCGTGCTGCCGTTCACCGTTGGCGGCGATGCGGAAAGTGGTGATCTGTTCGCTTTGTTCGACCGCACCATTTCGCTTCTGAAGGGCGCCAGCGGTGCTTAGCGCCGAAATGGCCGTGATCGTGGGGCCGGCCTTTGCGGCTGGCCTCATGATCGCAGTGACCCACGCGCCGCTGGGCATTGTGGTGCTGCGGCGCGGCATCATCTTTATCGATCTGGCGATAGCCCAGATCGCAGGCCTTGGCGCAGTGGCGGCGGGGCTGTTCTGGGGTGAACCGCCCTGGTGGGCGGTGCAGGGGACGGCGCTTTCCTGTGCGGTTATAGCTGCGCTTCTTTTCCACCTGGTGGAGCGTTTTTTACCGGACCGCCAGGAAGCGGTCATCGGGTGCAGTTTCGTTGTGGCGGCGTCAGTGGCGATACTGCTGCTGACCGGGCAGCCGCATGGCGATGAGGCCATGGAACAACTGCTTTCGGGGCAGCTTCTGTTCGTTACCTGGCCGCAAATCGCCCTGCATGCGCCGGTATATCTGGTTATCCTCGCGCTGTGGTTTCTGCGCCCGCAAACCCGGCAGGGGGTCTGGTTTTATCTGCTGTTCTCTGCCGCCATAACCTCGTCGGTGCAGCTGACCGGCGTCTTCGTTGTTTTCGCAAGCCTGATAGCCCCCGCCCTTGGCGCCGCCCGCTTTGCCGGAAGCCGCCGCGAACTGGCCACGGCCTATGGCATTGCGCTGACCGGGTTGCTGTCTGGCTTTGGTGTGGCCATCGGGTATGACCTTCCGCTTGGCCCGGTGCTGGTGTGCAGCTTTATGCTGTCAGCACTGTTTGCCGGAGTGTGGCCGTTTAAGCGGACCATTTTTGACTCGATTTATTGACGATCTTAACAGTAGTCTGCCGGTATGCAATGCGACCGCTGGGTAAGGTGGCGCGTTAAGGCTTTTCAACAGGGAGTGGATCACATGGAAGTAGGCTTTTTTGCAATGCCAACCATCGGCAGCCGCAGCGAGATAGAAGGCCGCATGGCCGGCAAGCGCACCGATCTCTATCAGCGCATGCTCAAAAATCTGGTGCAGACCGCGCAATATCTGGATGAACATGGCTATTACGGCATGGGCTTTACCGAGCATCATTTCCATATTGAAGGCGAAGAAGTTTCCACCAATCCGATCATGCTCGACTTGTATATGGGACTGCACACCAAACGCATCAAGGTTGGCCAGTTGGGCAATGTGCTGCCATCGCACAATCCAATCCGGGTGGCCGAAGATATCGCCATGCTGGACCAGATGACCCAGGGCCGCGCCTTCGCCGGTTTCGCCCGTGGCTATCAGCCGCGCTGGGTCAATGTGCTGGGTCAACAGCACAAGGGCCAGGAAAACAGCAATGACACTGATACCTACGAAGCTCTGAAACGCGAACTGCATGAAGAACATTTTGAAATCATCATGAAGGCGTGGGGCAACGACACCTTCTCGCACCAGGGGAAGCACTGGAAAATTCCGCCAGCAAATATTCACTGGGCCGCCCATGAGGTGACGCGCGAATTTGGCCAGGGCGTGGACGCCAAGGGGATCGTGACAGAAATCGGTATTGCGCCATCAACCTATAACAAGCGCATCCCGGACCTGTTTCAGCCGTTCAGCTTTTCCGAAAAATCGATCAAATGGGCGATGGGCAAGAATATGGTTCCGATCTCCATCGTCTGCGATGTCGAAACCGCGCAGGGGCAATTGCGTGCGGCGCAGGAAGGCGCCGCCGAAGCCGGGATCAAGCTGAAACTGGGTGAACGCATGGGCATGACCCGCGACATTGTTGTCGCCGACACGGACGCGGAAGCGGAGGAACTGGCGCGCAACGCAGGTGCGTTCCTGTGGACCAAATTCTTCCAGCCGTTCGGCTTTAATGCCGCCATCACCCGCCCCGGCGAAGATCCGTTCACGGTTGAAAACACCTTTGAAAGCATCCGCGATCGCGGCCTGCTCATCTGCGGCAGCCCGGACACGGTCAACCGCAAGCTGGAGAAACTGTTCAAGGAACTGTCCTGCGACTATTTCTGGACCATGACCTATCAGGAACTGATCCCGCAAAAAAACCTGATGCGCCATCTGGAACTGCTCACCACCAGGGTGCTTCCGAACTTTACCAGCAAGATCAAGTAGTTCTCATTACCAGGGCCAGCCGCTGTTGGCCCTGGTTTCCATCCTTGCGTTTCCCCTGGAACTGGGGTCGAATAAACAAAAATAACCAGCAGGGAGGGTGATGTCATGACCAGGGAAATCGTACTTCGCAACGCACGGCTGATTGACGGGACGGCGGATCAACCGCGCAATCGGGTATCCATCGTGATGAAGGATGGCCGCATCGCATCCGTCACCGATGGTGATGGCCCGGCGGGGCCCGGTGCGGAGATTGTTGATTGTTCTGGTAAAACCGTGATGGCCGGGCTGATCGACACCCATGTGCATTCAACCTTTGTAGACCGGACGGACCTGACCCTGTTCCTGGCGGCGGGTGTTACTTCGGCGCGCGATGTGGGCGGCAAGCTGGACAAGGTGCTGCGGCTGCGCGGGCAGATAAATTCCGGTGAAGTGGTGGGGCCGCGGCTTTATGTTTGCGGGCCGCTGCTGGATGGCGAGGCGCATAGCTTTGAAGCTGGCGGACTGACCGAGATGCTGGACAATATTCCCAATCCTGCCGCAGCGCCTGCCAAGATCGCCCACTTGCTGGATTCAGGCGTGGACGGAATAAAAATCTATTTCACCATGCAACCCGAAACCGCCAGGGCGGTGATCCGCGCGGTGGACAAGCGGGTGCCGATTACGGGTCATCTGGGCTACACCACGGCGATGCAGGCGATTGAGTACGGTATCGATGGGCTGGAACATATCTGGATTTCTCCGTACCAGGACATTTGTTCGCTGGAGATGCGGCTGGCCCCGGGTGCCTCCATGAGCAATCGCAGCTTCTGGACCCATACCATCAAGGGCTGGGAGGAAATGAATCTCAAGGCGCCAAACGCCCAGGCGTTTTTTGGCGCCATGGTGGAAAAACAGGTCAAGATGGGCACGACCCTTGATCTGCTCTGGACAGCCTATACAGGCCTGGAAGGGGCATTGGCCGATCCGGACCGTGCCTATATTCCGCCGCACTGTCTTGCCCGGCAGGCTGCGCAAAACAAGAAGGTCAAGGCCGGGATTGAATGGGATATTCATCCTGGCTACTGGGCGCCGGGCGAAGGCCGCAAGGCGCTGGACAAGCAGTTGGACGCGGTGCGCATTCTGCATGAACAGGGTGGCGTCGTGGTCGGCGGCACCGATTGCGGCGGGCTGAACTATCCCCCGCCGGGCTTTGCATTGCTGCGCGAAGTGGAACTGCTGGAACAGGCGATGGGCAGCATGGCGGCGCTGAAGGCGGTGACGGTCGGGGCTGCGCGGGCAGTGCGCAAGGAGCATGAACTGGGCAAGGTCAAGCCTGGCTACCATGCCGATCTGCTGGTGCTGGACAAAGACCCGTCAAAGGATGTGCGCGATCTGCGTTCGCTGCGCACAGTGTATCGCGGTGGTGTGGCGTATGACCCGAAGGTGCTGCTGGCCGCGCGTCCGGTACGGGACATGACGCTGATCCCCGCGTAGCATTTGTGCAACGAAAAAGCCCGGAGCGTCTGCTCCGGGCTTTTTTGTATGTGGCTGCGTTAGATCAGAAAGCGTAAGAAACCGTTGCGGCGGCGAAGTCGCGGTCGTCCAGTGGCGCATCCGGGCCAAAGTTGGAGGTCCAGCTGAGCGAGGCCGCCCAGTTGGCCAGATAGGTGCCGTTGACGCCGATGGTGATGGCCTTGCGTTCCGCCTGATAATTGCCGAACGGGGCAGGCGTATTGCCGCCGAAATCCCATTTCCAGGCGACGCTGGGGCTCAGGTTGACCGGCGAACCAAAGGCGCGGTTATAGGTCAGCGACATCAGCCCCTGTGCGCCCCAGGAGAATTTGGTCGCATAGCCGCTGGCCAGTTCCAGATCGGCATTCAGGGCGGCGGTTTGCGCAGCCAGGCTGTTCACCAGCCCCTTTGTGTTGCCGCCCGCGATGCCGGACGAAGTGGAAATCCCCGGCACCATCACCATGCCGACTTCGGTTACCAGTACGCCGCCATCGGCAGCGGCAAATTGCACCACCGGGTTGGAGGCGAACAGCAGCGAGGTCAGCGTGGTTTGCGCAGTAAACACATCCTCATAGGCCGGCTTGATAAAGCCGTCCCGGCCCATCTTCGAGACCGGGATTGCGGATGATGTTGTTTGCGCCACCGGCAGGCCGCCGAGGGTCGCTGTCAGCGGCACGTCGGCGGGGCTGGCGGAGACGATGGCCGAGGCCGGAGCAATAAATCCGCTCAGAACCGGCGCGCCCGCCGCATTCACCCCGCCGGAAAGGGGGGTGCCTGTTGGCATCGTTGTGCGCGGATTGGTATTCAACGCATCAATGGTGATGTAGCCCGTAGCGTTGGAGGTGGCGGCCACCTGCGCGGCGCGGGCTGCGGCATCGTTAAATGGAAGGCCAAGCGCTGCTGCGTCGGCGGCAGTCGACGGGAGTATGCCCAGCACGTCGGCGGATGTAAGCGTGCCCGCCGCCGCCTTGTCGGCCAGGGCGGCGGGTATTTCGCGCCGCAGGCCGATGACAGGCAGGCCCGGGATTGGTGGCGTTCCCCTGTTGATGGCGCCGGGCACCAGGCCCAGGATGGCTTCCTGCAGGGCGGCGACATCTGCGAATGTCGTCTGTCCGCTGCGCGCGGCGGTCTGGTTAAGGGCGGATATCTGGGTGGGCGCAAAGCCAGGCACCGCCGCGTCCAGCACGTTGGTCCCGCCGGGTCCGGCGCCCGCTCCTGCGACAACCTGCCTGACGCTGGATGGAAAGCCGAACGGGCTGAGCCCGCCCGCCTGTGGCGCACGGGTGGCAAACGCTGTTTGACCGCTTAAATCACTGGCCAGCGCCGCCTGTTCGGCAAAGGCATAGTTGAACGGCTGATCATGGCGGTAGGTGGCTTCCGCCTGTACGGCGATACCGCTGACCGTGGTGCTGACGCTAAGGCCGACCGTCTGCACGTCCTTGGGATAATGCAGCCGGTAACTTTGCGTATTGGCGAGCGCCGCCGCCGCTATGTCGTCAATCGCTACGATACCACGGTTGAAGAGCCGCACCATATTATTGCAGTTCGTGTAACCGCCGGGAAGCGCCAGCGCAAGACGCCCCGCCGCCAGGTCGCGCTGGCTGTTGGCGGCGGCGTCACCCGGGCCGAAACCGGGCATGCCATCGGCATTGGGATCAAAGGAGAACGGTGTGTTTGCCGAACCGACGCCATTGGCCGCCATCGCGAAGGTGCCGCCACCGGCCCCGATGATATTGCAGGTGGACTGCGCCACTTCGAACGCATTGCGCGAACCGCCCGGCGGGGCGGCGCCGACGGCAGACCCGAAGCCGCCAATTTCGCCCGGCAGCGCGGCGAAGGGAGTTATGTGATATTTGGCGGTCGCGGGATCCTGGCGTGAGAATTCCACGATTGGCAGCCGCGAATGCAGGTTCATGAAGAACAGGCCGAATTCCGTGCCCTGATTGAATTCGGATGCGAAATAGCGCAGCGCGAAACCAAATTCACCGCCATTGTCGGCATTCTTGTCATTATTGCGCTCGATGGAAACTGCAGGAACGTTGACGCCCTGCGCGCTATACCACTGGGTTTCATGGTCAAGGCCGTTGGCGATCACAAACGGATTGAAGCGCCCGTCGTCGCCAAGAGTGTTATTGCCGGCGCGAATCGGCTGGGAACCGCGCCCTACAATATCAGCAGCACTGAAGAAGGTGCCGCTGGGATCCGGCACGATATTGTCGCTCTTGAACTGATAGAAACCATCCAGGCTGAAATTGTTCGGCAGGCCGACCGAGGCGCGCGCCGCCAGGATCGGCGTGAAGAATTCTTTCAGTTCCGAACCCGGCTTGCGCACGGCGGCCACGTCAATCGGGTTGATCTGGCTCAGACCGTTTTGAATGAACGTGCTTTCGCCCCAGCTGATCACCTGGTTGCCCAGTTTAATTTCAAGCGGACTGCCGCCCACGTCAAAACTGCCCGACACGAAATAGTCCAGCAGCTTGGCGTTCTGCGATACTTCGCTGCGCTGGGGGCTTTCCAGATCGCGGAAATCCACATTGTCGACAATCGGATCGACGAACGCCGTGCCGCGCACAAAGGCGCCGAAATTACGGAAGCTGGCCTGCACTTCGGAGGTCGCCTTCATGGCGCCGGAAAACACATCCCACTGGTCATAGTTCAGATTGCCATCATCGGTATTGACGCCGGGGGAAGAGCCTTTTCGCAGGCCGGTGCTGTTACGCTTCTGGCAGCCGCCATTGGCGTCGCCGACATTCTCGCAATCGCGCGCGCTGGTGCGCATGGAGGCGCCGGCAGAAAGAATCGTGTCAACCGAGCCGCTGACCTCGCCATATTTGTATTCTATCGCGCCCGCCGGGGCCACGAGCAGAAGACCAGTCAAGGCGGTAGTCGCAAGTAAAAGCTGAGATGTTTTGCCGGATACGCCGTCCGTAATGATGCGGTTAACCCTAAGGCCCGTGATGCTCGACATGTATGCCTCCCCCTTGGAGTTGAGTAAGTGATGGTGATCAGAACCAGCGGTCATTGTTATTATTATTGTGCACAGTAAGACTAAGCTGGTTAACAGGTGGTTGGCACGGGTTTTTTTATAACATTGTAACTTTCCGTACCTTTGCGGCAAAAATGCCACCCGCAAAGGCAATTTTTCTAAAACCGCCCCGAATCACCGTCACGGCAACAAAAAAGCCCGGAGCATCTGCTCCGGGCTTTTTTGTATGTGACTGCGTTAGATCAGAAAGCGTAGGAAACCGTTGCGGCGGCGAAGTCGCGGTCGTCCAGTGGCGCATCCGGGCCAAAGTTGGAGGTCCAGCTGAGCGAGGCCGCCCAGTTGGCCAGATAGGTGCCGTTGACGCCGATGGTGATGGCCTTGCGTTCCGCCTGATAATTGCCGAACGGGGCAGGCGTATTGCCGCCGAAATCCCATTTCCAGGCGACGCTGGGGCTCAGGTTGACCGGCGAACCAAAGGCGCGGTTATAGGTCAGCGACATCAGCCCCTGTGCGCCCCAGGAGAATTTGGTCGCATAGCCGCTGGCCAGTTCCAGATCGGCATTCAGGGCGGCGGTTTGCGCAGCCAGGCTGTTCACCAGCCCCTTTGTGTTGCCGCCCGCGATGCCGGACGAAGTGGAAATCCCCGGCACCATCACCATGCCGACTTCGGTTACCAGTACGCCGCCATCGGCAGCGGCAAATTGCACCACCGGGTTGGAGGCGAACAGCAGCGAGGTCAGCGTGGTTTGCGCAGTAAACACATCCTCATAGGCCGGCTTGATAAAGCCGTCCCGGCCCATCTTCGAGACCGGGATTGCGGATGATGTTGTTTGCGCCACCGGCAGGCCGCCGAGGGTCGCTGTCAGCGGCACGTCGGCGGGGCTGGCGGAGACGATGGCCGAGGCCGGAGCAATAAATCCGCTCAGAACCGGCGCGCCCGCCGCATTCACCCCGCCGGAAAGGGGGGTGCCTGTTGGCATCGTTGTGCGCGGATTGGTATTCAACGCATCAATGGTGATGTAGCCCGTAGCGTTGGAGGTGGCGGCCACCTGCGCGGCGCGGGCTGCGGCATCGTTAAATGGAAGGCCAAGCGCTGCTGCGTCGGCGGCAGTCGACGGGAGTATGCCCAGCACGTCGGCGGATGTAAGCGTGCCCGCCGCCGCCTTGTCGGCCAGGGCGGCGGGTATTTCGCGCCGCAGGCCGATGACAGGCAGGCCCGGGATTGGTGGCGTTCCCCTGTTGATGGCGCCGGGCACCAGGCCCAGGATGGCTTCCTGCAGGGCGGCGACATCTGCGAATGTCGTCTGTCCGCTGCGCGCGGCGGTCTGGTTAAGGGCGGATATCTGGGTGGGCGCAAAGCCAGGCACCGCCGCGTCCAGCACGTTGGTCCCGCCGGGTCCGGCGCCCGCTCCTGCGACAACCTGCCTGACGCTGGATGGAAAGCCGAACGGGCTGAGCCCGCCCGCCTGTGGCGCACGGGTGGCAAACGCTGTTTGACCGCTTAAATCACTGGCCAGCGCCGCCTGTTCGGCAAAGGCATAGTTGAACGGCTGATCATGGCGGTAGGTGGCTTCCGCCTGTACGGCGATACCGCTGACCGTGGTGCTGACGCTAAGGCCGACCGTCTGCACGTCCTTGGGATAATGCAGCCGGTAACTTTGCGTATTGGCGAGCGCCGCCGCCGCTATGTCGTCAATCGCTACGATACCACGGTTGAAGAGCCGCACCATATTATTGCAGTTCGTGTAACCGCCGGGAAGCGCCAGCGCAAGACGCCCCGCCGCCAGGTCGCGCTGGCTGTTGGCGGCGGCGTCACCCGGGCCGAAACCGGGCATGCCATCGGCATTGGGATCAAAGGAGAACGGTGTGTTTGCCGAACCGACGCCATTGGCCGCCATCGCGAAGGTGCCGCCACCGGCCCCGATGATATTGCAGGTGGACTGCGCCACTTCGAACGCATTGCGCGAACCGCCCGGCGGGGCGGCGCCGACGGCAGACCCGAAGCCGCCAATTTCGCCCGGCAGCGCGGCGAAGGGAGTTATGTGATATTTGGCGGTCGCGGGATCCTGGCGTGAGAATTCCACGATTGGCAGCCGCGAATGCAGGTTCATGAAGAACAGGCCGAATTCCGTGCCCTGATTGAATTCGGATGCGAAATAGCGCAGCGCGAAACCAAATTCACCGCCATTGTCGGCATTCTTGTCATTATTGCGCTCGATGGAAACTGCAGGAACGTTGACGCCCTGCGCGCTATACCACTGGGTTTCATGGTCAAGGCCGTTGGCGATCACAAACGGATTGAAGCGCCCGTCGTCGCCAAGAGTGTTATTGCCGGCGCGAATCGGCTGGGAACCGCGCCCTACAATATCAGCAGCACTGAAGAAGGTGCCGCTGGGATCCGGCACGATATTGTCGCTCTTGAACTGATAGAAACCATCCAGGCTGAAATTGTTCGGCAGGCCGACCGAGGCGCGCGCCGCCAGGATCGGCGTGAAGAATTCTTTCAGTTCCGAACCCGGCTTGCGCACGGCGGCCACGTCAATCGGGTTGATCTGGCTCAGACCGTTTTGAATGAACGTGCTTTCGCCCCAGCTGATCACCTGGTTGCCCAGTTTAATTTCAAGCGGACTGCCGCCCACGTCAAAACTGCCCGACACGAAATAGTCCAGCAGCTTGGCGTTCTGCGATACTTCGCTGCGCTGGGGGCTTTCCAGATCGCGGAAATCCACATTGTCGACAATCGGATCGACGAACGCCGTGCCGCGCACAAAGGCGCCGAAATTACGGAAGCTGGCCTGCACTTCGGAGGTCGCCTTCATGGCGCCGGAAAACACATCCCACTGGTCATAGTTCAGATTGCCATCATCGGTATTGACGCCGGGGGAAGAGCCTTTTCGCAGGCCGGTGCTGTTACGCTTCTGGCAGCCGCCATTGGCGTCGCCGACATTCTCGCAATCGCGCGCGCTGGTGCGCATGGAGGCGCCGGCAGAAAGAATCGTGTCAACCGAGCCGCTGACCTCGCCATATTTGTATTCTATCGCGCCCGCCGGGGCCACGAGCAGAAGACCAGTCAAGGCGGTAGTCGCAAGTAAAAGCTGAGATGTTTTGCCGGATACGCCGTCCGTAATGATGCGGTTAACCCTAAGGCCCGTGATGCTCGACATGTATGCCTCCCCCTTGGAGTTAAACAGCATCCGGAACCTGAATTCCGGATGCTGCGTGTGTTTCACAACCCGCCTTTAGAAAGCATAGGCGATGTTGACCGAGGCAAAGTCGCGGTCATCAAGCGGCGAATCCGGACCGAAATTGGCGGTCCAGCTGACCGATCCCGTCCAGCGCGACTGGTAGTTCGCCGCCAGGGACAGGCCAATCGCCTTGCTTTCGGCCATGTAGTTGCCAAGCGGCGCAGGCGTGCGGCCACCCAAATCCCAACGCCAGGCCACTTGCGGCACCAGATTGACGGGGCTGCCAAACACCCGGTTATAGGTCAGGTTGAAGATGCCCTGCGCGCCCCACGAGAACGGGGTGGCCCAGTTGGTCGGCCCCTTCAGATCGGCATTCAACTTGTAGGTCGCGGCCGCAATCGGGTTCAGCAACCCCTCGCTGCCGCGCGCCGCAAGCGCCGAACTGGTGGAGATGCCCGGCACCCAGACCATGCCCACTTCCGTGACGGTGGCGCCGCCGTCCGCGCTGGCGAACTGCACGAGCGGATTGGAGCCGAACAGCACCGAAGTGATCGTGGCCTGCGCGGTGAACACGTCCTCGCGCGGGATTTCGATGAACCCATTCGGGCGCACATTGGCGGCGGTCAGCACGGAGGCGCGGGTCTGCGGCGTGAGTGGCGCCAGGGCGTCCCCCGGAGAACCGGGGGCGACGCCGGGTGTCACTGAATCCACATGGCGGGCGAACAACACGTCGGCCGCGCGGCCATTCGGCACATTGCTGGCCTGGTTCTGCCCATTGGCAAACCCCGCCAAAAGCGCCGCCGCAGTCGCCGCCGAGCCTCCGCTTAAGGCCGCAGCTCCCGCCGGAGTGATGTTCTCGACATCGAGCGCGATGAAGCCGAGTCTATTTGCAACCTCCACCAGGCTAGCCGCAGTGCCGGCTGGGAATGTAATTGTGCTGGTGCCCGGGGGATTGGCGCCGAGCGGCGTCAGCGTCTGGGTGGAGCCGCCGAGACCGAGAAGTTGGCCAATACCGCCGGCAGGACCCGAAATGTTGCCGCCAGTGCCCGCAAGCACCTGATTAGGGAGCCCATTGTTCACACCACCGGCAAAGAATGCACCCGGAAGATCCGCCACCGTCAGTGTGCCCGCCCTTGCCTTGTCGGCCGCCACCGCCAGGCCTGGCGTAGGCGTCAGGCCTGGTGTGGCGACCGTGCCGGGAACGATGTCGGCGCCAGCAATATTGGTTTGCCCCTCGTGCAGCTTCATAGCGTCGGCGAAGTTATACAGGAGGTCTCCCGGCGCGGCGGCGCTTGCCCCCGCCGCCGCCTGATTGCTCGCCTGGGTTCTGATGATATAAAAGCGGCTGGGTTCGATGGCCGCCCAGGCCGGTGCATTCGGGCTGCCAACACCGGCCGGTAACGGCGCGCCGGTCATCATTGCGGTCATACCCGTGAGATCGAGGCCTAGCGCGCCGACTTCGGAACCGACATAGCTCATCGGCTGATCATGACGGTAGGTCGCCTCGGCCTGGAACGCGATGGAGCCCAGCGTGGTGCTCATGCTGGCGCCAATCAGTTTGATATCCTCGGGATATTCCAGACGGTAATTCGTTCCGGTAGCAATTACGGCAAGGGTGTTGCGCTCGATATCCGCCGCGATGTTGCGCAACTGTAAAAGATTATTACAGTTGGTAAAGCCGCCGGGCGTGGCGAAATTGACTTTCGCCGTACCGGGCGAGGCGAGGCTCAACCCGGGAATAGCCGAGCCAACGCCCTGCGCCGCCAACGTTGGGCCCAGACCAGCCAGGACGTTGCATAATTGCTGGCCAAATTCGAAAGCATTGGCCCCGACATTGCCGGGCAGGGAGCCAATGCCGGCGCCCCCCACCAGATCGGTGCTGGTCGGCAAACTTACGCCGTTTTTGGCGGTGATGTTATTGGCCGCCCGCGCGAGAGGTGAGCCATTGGTCCCGGTGCTGAAAGAGTACCCATTGGCAATTGTGGGGATGGAAGTGGTCACGACCGGCAGCCGCGAATGATAGTTGATGAAAAACAGGCCAAACTCCATGCCGTTGTTCAGTTCCTCATTGAAATAACGCAGGGCGAAGCCGTACTCGCCGCCGTCATCGGCGTTTTTGTCATTGGCCCGCTCAATCAGCACCGAGGGGCCATTCACGCCGAGCCGTGAGTCCCAGAATACGTCGCTGTCAAGACCATTGATGATCTGGAACGGGTTGAAGCGCGAATCATCGCCAATGTCAGAGGTGCCTGCGCGAATCGGCGTTGAGCCGCGCCCGACAATGTCCGCGCTGCTGAAATAGGTGCCGGAGGGGTCGGGTGCGATATTATCAGCCTTGAACTGATAAAAGCCCTCAAGGCTGAAATTGTTGGGCAGGCCCAGCGCCGCCTTGGCGGCCAGGATCGGCGTGAAGAATTCCTTCACTTCGGAACCCGGCTTGCGGATTGCCGAAATATCGACCGGATTGATGACATTGATGCCGTTCTGAATGAAGGTGCTTTCACCCCAGCTGATCACCTGGTTGCCGGCGCGAAGCTCCAGCGGCAGGCCGCCCACGTCAAAACTTCCGCCGACGAAATAATCCAGCAGCTTGGCGTTCTGCGAGACTTCGCTGCGCGCCGCGCTGTCCAGATCGCGGAAATCCGTATTGTCGACGATCGGATCGACAAACGCGGTGCCGCGCACAAAGGCGTTGAAATTGCGCCAGGTGGCGCCCACTTCCGAGGTCGCCTTCAGGGCGCCGGAGAACACGTCCCACTGGCCATAGTTCAGATTGCCGTCATCGCTATTGATACCGCCGCCTTTTTCCACGCCAGAGGCGTCCAGAACCTTGCAGCCGCCAGCGCCTTGGCCAAGATTTCTGCAATCGCGCGCACTGGTGCGCATCGACGCGCCCGCTGAGATAAACGTGTCGATCGAGCCGCTCACCTCGCCATAGCTGTAATCAATGGCCAGCGCGGGTGAAGCAAATATCACCACAGCGAGTGCGGTGGTGGATAGCGCCAGATTCCGTGTTACGTTCGGCTTCACAGTATCAGGTGTGTGTGGATTCCTGGTGTTGGACATACATGCCTCCATGGTGGTCAGGTTTTTGTTGTTTTTGTTGTTATCGTTGTAGTTGCTGTTTTCGGGATGGACGGAAAGCGTCATAGGAATCGCCCCAACAAGGGGAACGCCTCGACAAAAAGTGGACGGTTCGCGGAGGAGCCACGAACCGTCCAGAGATATTGAGGCACGGCGCCGCCAAGAACGGCGCTACGCTAGAAGCGGCGCGGAGAAAACCCCGCCCCGCGTCTGCAAGGCACGCGATCGAAAGATGATCATTTTCGCTTGCAAACACCTGTTTGACATTCACCGTCAAATTTCCTCTCTGGACATATGTTCCACCCTCTCAAGTCCAGCGACCTCCGGCCTCGTGGCCATCCGCCAAATTACCTGTGGCGCGCTTCGCGTCCTCATGCCCGTCCGCATGGAAGGCGGTACAGCAACGGCGCCCATAACATTAAGGTTAACCGCTAAATATCGCCCCACGCGCGCCAAACCCCCTGGCCAATTCTGGTCAATAAAGACCATATACAGTAACTATATGATCTTCTGTAAGTACATGGCAGACTAGTAAAAGAAAAATGCTTTTTCAAATTATTAAATAGTATTTTATATTACTAAATAATCTTTATAATTATCGTAATAAACTAAACGTTAAACATAATGACTATTAGAAAAATTTGAGAGAGTTTCATGCTGCCAGACACACGGACGCCGCCATATGGATCATGTGCGGACAGCCGGCGGGTTCATGTTGGGAAGGTGGGCTTTATTTGCATCTGGGCGCGCCAGCACAGGGGCTTATTTCAGCGGCGCCAACGGACATATGTAATACCAGGTCTCATTGATCACACCCCATGCTTGTCCCCGGGCCGGCCAAGGCCGGTCCAGAGTGCCAAACTCGGGCCTTTGCGTGTGACTCCCCTTGCCCGCCGAAGCCTTCTGGCGAAGGCTGGTGGACCCCGGAATAAATCCGGGGTGACAGAGAAGTAATGGAGATACCGGTCAAAAATTATGATGGCTGGTATAATTCAGCGCCAGCGCATGGCTGCGACGGACCTGATAATACAGGCGCCGGATGCGTAACCGGGGGATAGAGAAATCTTCCCCCGGCCGGGAAAATCTAGATCGCGCCTGCTTCGCGTAATGCTGCGATATCGGCGTCGGTGCAGCCCGCGCTGCGCAGGATTTCCTCAGTATGTTCGCCGACCTCTGGTGCGCGGCGGGGTTTGACCCTGGTTTGCCCTTCCATCCAGATCGGGCTGTTCACGGTCTTGATGGTGCGGCCACCGGGAAGATCGAGATCGACCAGCATATGATTGGCCAGCACCTGCGGGTCCGTGATTACGTCTTCGACCCGGTTGATGGGGCTGACGGTAATGCGGTTGGAAAGCAGAATTTCACGCCATTCCGCCCAGTCCTTGCGCGCGAAGTTCTTGCCCAGTATTGCCAGCAGTTCGATCATGTTTTCACCGCGCGCGGGCGCGGTGGCGAAACGCGGATCAGTGGCAAGCTCTGGCAATTCAATACAATTGGCGAAGGTGGGCCAGCCCCGGTCGCTCGCCATGACGGCGATGATGAAGGCGCGCCCATCGCGGCATTCGAAATGATTGACCAGATCCTGCACATTTACTTTGGGATTGGCGGGATCGTTGAACATTTTCACGCCGCATATTGCGGACTGCACGGCGACGGAATTGGCCCATACCCCATGCGCCAGCAGGGAGGTGTGCACCTTGCCGCCCTTGCCGGTGCGCTCGCGCCGGTACAGCGCCATCATGATGGCCGAAAGCACCCCCATCGCCGTGGAATTATCCCCTGCTGCGGGCGGCATGACGGCGCGCGCCGCGCCATCTGCGCGGGAATGTTCCATCAGGCCGGACCGCGCCCACCAGGCGGTGGCGTCATAGCCGGGATTGCTGGCTTCCGGTCCCAGTTCACCATAGCCGGTGAACGAGGCATGGATCAGACGCGGGTTCAGTGGCGCCAGATCTTCATAACGGATTTGCAGGCGCTCCAGCACGGCGGGCGGCAGATTGGTCAGGAACACATCGCATTCCTTCACCAGCCGTTCAAACGGTTCGCGCGCGCCGGGTTTTTTCACGTCCAGCGCCAGGCTGCGTTTGTTGCGGCCCACCACCAGCCAGGAATAGTTCAGATCGCAATCGGGCAATTGCGGCACCAGCGGCAGATAGCGGTACAGATCGCCAATCCCCGGCTGCTCTATCTTGATGACATCCGCGCCAAAATCCGACATGACGGTGGCCGCTGCGGGCCCTGCAACAAAGCTGCCGAAATCCAGCACCCTGATACCGTCAAGAATTGGCTTTTCTTCGCTCATCGTTCTTCCTCCCGATTATGTTTTTTTTTAATCTCACCATACTTGGGCAGATAATACCAGCGGCTGGCAAAGGCACTTAATTTCCAAAGCATTCTCATATATAGTTATAGTCCCTTCATTTGCCACCCCTGTAAAATGCGGGGGTGTCTTTTCGTGCGGGTAAGGGTTTTTATATGGCGAATGTGGTGGTTGTCGGCGCCCAATGGGGTGACGAAGGAAAAGGCAAGATTGTGGATTGGCTCTCAGAACGCGCCGAGGTGGTCGTGCGCTTTCAGGGTGGCCACAATGCCGGACACACGCTGGTGGTGGATGGCAAGGTTTATAAGCTCAGCCTGCTGCCTTCCGGCGTGGTGCGGCAATCCAAGCTGTCGGTGATCGGCAATGGGGTTGTGGTTGATCCCTGGGCGCTGCTGGATGAAATTTCCCGGCTGGCCGGGCAGGGGGTCAGTGTTACCCCGCAAAATCTGCGTCTGTCGGAAAGCGCAGCGTTGATATTGCCCATTCACCGGGAACTGGATGAATTTCGCGAAGACAGCAATAGCGGCACCAGGCTTGGAACGACACGCCGTGGCATTGGTCCGGCGTATGAAGACAAGGTTGGCCGCCGCGCCTTGCGGGTGATTGATCTTTCCGACCGTCAGGTGATTGAGTCTCGCGTGGATTCCCTGCTCGCGCATCACAATGCGTTGCGCCGGGGCATGGGCAAGCCGGAATTTGACCGCACCGGGCTGATTACATCCCTGCTGGAAATTGCGCCTGAGATTCTGCCCTATGCCGATCCGGTGTGGCGCACCCTGGGTGAGGCGCGCCGTCAGGGCAAACGCATTCTGTTTGAAGGCGCGCAAGGAGCGATGCTGGATGTCGATCATGGCACCTATCCATTTGTCACCTCGTCCAATACGGCGGCGGGTCAGGCGGCGGTCGGCAGCGGCATTGGCCCGTCTGCGCTGGATTATGTGCTGGGCATTACCAAGGCCTATACCACTCGCGTCGGCGAAGGCCCGTTCCCGACCGAACAGAATAATGAGATCGGTCAGGGGCTGGGAAGCCGTGGCAAGGAATTTGGCACCGTTACCGGGCGTCCGCGCCGCTGCGGCTGGTTCGATGCGGTGATGGTGCGTCAGGCGCTGAAGACAGGCGGCATTAACGGCATCGCGCTGACCAAGCTGGATGTGCTGGACGGGATGGACGAATTGAAAGTGTGCACCGGCTATAAACTTGATGGCAGGCTCATTGACTATCTGCCCGGCACACAGGGGGCGCAGGCCCGCGTCGAACCGGTTTATGAAACCATGGAAGGCTGGAGCCAAAGCACCGAAGGCGCACGAAGCTGGGCGCAATTGCCCGCGACCGCCGTCAAATATATCCGCCGCATCGAGGAACTGATCGAAGCGCCGGTGGCCATGCTCTCAACCAGCCCGGAACGCGAAGACGTCATTCTGGTGCATGATCCGTTTACGGATTGATGCGGTGAAGTGATGTTGCGCGCTCCTACTTTGTCATCCTGGGTGCAGCGAGGCATCCCTTATGGAATAAGTTGCGGGTGTCCCTACGCTGCGCCGCCTTCATCCAGCGTCTGAATCTGGTTTTTACCCGGCGCAAACGCCTTGTCACCCCTGTTTTAGATGGCTTCACTGCCATCATGCCCGTGCCTGCACGCGGCATGTTAGCTCCGCTGAATTTATAGCAATGCCGCAGGTCTGATGCGAGACAGGCAACTATCATATTTTTTTTGCGAATGGTTCGCAAAAAAAGGTTGCCTGGCGATAATGCTAATGATAATCGTTATTAGGTCGGAAAATTACAGGCCCTAATGTCATGCAAACAAATAATAAATTCAGAACGGCAATAATGAGAAGCCCAGAGACCTCTGAACGAGGCTATTCCACTCCCCCCGCTCCTCCTCGCAAAAATATGGCGGACGCCCCTGCACTGAATGCGCGTAATCGCGCCCTCACAACAATGTTGGCGGTCACAATTTGTCACTTGGCTATTTTATATTGGGTTTTTCATCACCCGGTTCCAATTCAACCTCCGCAACCCGCCCTGTCCTTTACAGTAACGATGATGGAGATGTCGTCATCCGCCGCCAGCACGGTGAGTACGCCACCCGAGAAGTCCGAACCAGAAAAAATCGTTACCGAAATTAAACCGGTCAAACAGCCGGTCAAATTAAAAAAACCAGTGAAGGCAGTGAAGGCGGAGGCCAATCCGGCGCCTCAATCCCTTGCGCCAATGCCCCACAGCCCACAAGCGCAAACAGCAGTTCTCGCCCCCATCACACCCGCTCGATTTGCTGCTGCCTATTTGAAAAATCCGCCGCCGGTCTATCCGTCGATTTCACGCCGTCTGGGCGAACAGGGAAGTATTCTGCTGAGTGTCTATGTAAATGAACAGGGAACAGCAGAAACTGCCGTCGTCAGCAAGAGCTCGGGGGTTGAGCGGCTGGACAGCGCCGCCCTCGCAGCCGTCAAGCGCTGGCGCTTTATACCCGCTAGGCGAGAGGACCAGTTGTTGGCGTCCTGGGTGCAAGTGCCCATAAAATTTATCCTGGAGTAGAAAACATGGAACCTGGAATAAGCACTCCAGATATTGCAGCGGTGGAAATACCCGCTCAATCCTATGGCATTGACCATTTCTGGTCACAGGGGGATGTCATTTCGCACACTGTGGCAATCATGCTGTTGCTGATGTCAATACTCAGCTGGACACAGATTGCACTCAATGGCTGGCGCGCCTTTCGCAATAAACGCACAGTGCAGTCGTTGGAGAAATTCTGGCAGGTAGCCACATATGATCAGGCAATTGCTGAACTGGCCAGAAATGGCGGCAATAGCCCATTTCTGGCTCTGGCCCGTCACGGCGTTGCCGCTGCCAATCACTTCGATGCCTATGATGGGAACGCCTTTGACGGCGGCATGGATCGTGGCGAGTTTCTTACCCGCGCCTTGCGTCAGAGCATTGTGCGGAGCGCGGCGCGGCTTGACTCTGGTTTGACGCTGCTTGCATCCATTGGTTCCATAGCGCCTTTTGTTGGTTTGTTTGGCACTGTGTGGGGCATTTACCATGCGCTGCTGGCCATCGCGGCTACCGGCTCGGCTTCCATTGATAAGATATCAGGTCCTGTTGGAGAGGCTCTCATCATGACGGCCGCCGGGCTGTTTGTCGCCATTCCCGCCGTGCTCGCATATAACGCCTTTACGCGCCTGAACCGCGTTGAAATGGCGGAACTGGATGGCTTTGCCCATGATCTGCACGCCTATCATCTTGGCATTGGCGCCCGAACGGGAGCGCGCCCGAATATTCGCATTGTCGAAAAAGGAGCGCCATAATGTCGTTTGGCTCATTTGATCCTCTGGGGACACGCTCCCCGATGAACGAGATCAATACAACTCCGCTTGTCGATGTGATGCTTGTGCTGCTCATTATTTTTATGATCACCGCTCCCGTGCTTACTCACGCGATACATGTGGATTTGCCAAAGGCCAGCAGCGCAGTCAGTCCTGAAAAACCTGACATCGTTACACTCAGTCTTAATCGGGAAGGCGCGCTGTTCTGGAATGACACGCCCGTGAATGACAATGATGTTGCAGCCCGCATGACCGAAGCGGGCGGGCGTAAACCCCAGCCGGTACTGCAGCTGCGAGCAGACCGCGATACGCGCTATCAGAAGATTGCAGAAATTATGGCTGCTGCCCAGAAAGCCGGAATCCAGAAATTGGGTTTTGTCAGCCAGCCGGACAGTCCTTCGGAAATACTCCCATCTAAATAACCAGATCAAGTGTAACGCCCGGTTACAGAACAACTAAACTCAGGAGATGATAATGCGTCGCAATAACAAAAAAATAAAGAATAAGCGTTCAAAAAGATCCCCGGCTTGCGCCACGCTGTTGTTTGCATTTGCCGCGCCAGCGCCACTTTTCGCACAGGCCCAACCGGTTGCTGAAACCACCCTGCCAACGGTGGTCGTCAAAGACACCGCCGAAACACAGAATGAGGGGTACCAGAGCGGCGTAACCAGTGTCGGCAAGATGGCGCAGCCGGCCAAAGATGTTCCACAGTCTCTGACTACCGTCACGCGCAGCTTGATGGATGACCGCAATGTCACCTCGCTGATGGATGCATTGCGTAATGTCGCGGGGCTTACGTTTAACGCCGGAGAGGGCGGGCGCATTGGCGACAATATCACCATTCGCGGTTTCGGCGCTTCGAGCGATCTGTATCTGGATGGCGTCCGCGACAATGCGCAATATAACCGCGAGTCGTTTAACCTTGAGCGTGTAGAAGTGCTGCGCGGCGCGTCGTCCATGATTTTCGGACGCGGTTCCACAGGCGGCATTGTCAATCAGGTCAGCAAGGAGCCGGGCCTGAAAACCATTACCGAGCTGGAAGGCACGGTAGGAACCCATAATTTTTTCCGCGAAACCGCCGATGCCAATTATAAAATCAACGACACGACGGCAGTCCGGGTAAATCTCATGGCGAATGACAATGAGAGCCGCCGGGATGAGGTCGAGCAAAATCGCTGGGGCGTCGCGCCGTCGGTCAAATTCGGCATCGGCACCAGCAATGAATTTCTGCTGTCCTATTACCATCTTGAATATGACGACGTGCCGGATAACGGCATACCCATTCCTCCCGTGCAGGGTGGAAGGCCGATCCGAGTTGATTTCAGCAATTTTTACGGCATGGCGGAAGTGGATTATCAGCGCGATTCCGCGGACATATTTACGGGCCGGTGGGTGCATAGCTTCAATGACAGCACGCAGATTAGGACCGTCGTGCGCCGGAGCCAGGTGGATCGGGATTTGCGCATGGTTGCGCCACGTGTGAACGCAGGCATCACCAGCGTGACCCGCGGGCGCCAGGCGCGCGGCGCAGAGGAAGACAACACAACTGCGTCCAGTGATCTGACATCAAAATTCGAACTGTTCAACATGAAGCATGAGGGGCTTATTGGTGTTGAATATGTACGCGAAACCGCCGACCGTTTTGCCTATTTCAACTCGGCGGCCACCAATAACCCGCCCGCAAATGTTCTTAATCCTAATCCCTTCGATCCGTTGCCGCCAGCCTACGGCCTGACCTTGCAGCGCATCAATCCGCTGGATTTCACGGCCAAAAATTCAGGTTTTTATGTGCAGGACATTGTGGAAATCATCCCGCACTGGAAAGTGCTAGTCGGCGCGAGGCGCGATGACTTTAATGCGGATTATTCGAGTATTACCACCGCCACCAATGCGCTGACGGAGTATGAGCGCGATGACCAGGTGTGGAGCTGGCGCACCGGACTGATGTATCAGCCGACAGATTATGTCACTTACTACGCGGCCTATGGCACGGCCTTTAATCCATCAGGTGATATTTATTCAGTAGAGGCAAACGCACCCGCACGTTCGGCCAAAACCGATCCGGAAAAAAGCATCAATTATGAAATTGGCGCAAAATGGGAGCTGATGCAGGGAAACCTGTCACTTCGCACCGCTCTTTTCCGCACGGAGAAAACCAACGAACGCAACACTGACCCGTTTCAGCCCGACATTTTTCTACTTTCGGGCCGACGCCATACGGATGGGGTAGAGATTGAGGGCGCAGGCCGTATCACGCCGAAATGGGAGATATTTGGCGCACTGGCCCTGATGACGGCCGAAATCGATGAGCAGATCAATCCGTTTGGGGTAGGCTTGACGCCCCCCAATACACCGGACTATTCCGGCAATGTCTGGACAACCTATCAGATCGCGCCCAAATGGCGAATTGGCGCCGGCGTGGATTTCCTCGGCAAACGCACGGGCTACGCCATCGGCGCGACGCTGCCCTATGCCGCGCCCGTCATACGTCATGTCCCTGGTTATGCGCGGGTTGACGCTCTGGTGGAATGGGAAGTGCAGAAAAACACATCGTTGGCGTTGAACCTGCTCAACGTGCTGGACAAGAATTATTATGAATCCATCTATGTGAGCGGTGCGAACGCCGTTCCAGGAATACCGTTTGAGGCGCAGTTATCATTGTCCTATAAGTTCTGATGCTTGTTCACGTCAAGGGTCTGCTTCCCGCCGAACCACTCATGCGCTGCCGGCATCTTCTGTCGAAAGCGCAGTGGTCCGATGGCGCCCACACGGCGGGCGCCCAGTCCGCCAAGGTGAAAAATAACCGGCAACTGTCCCCGGACGCCCGGCAGTTGCCGGAATTGCGCGGCATCGTTATCGAGCATCTGCAGAAGAACGCCCTGTTCTTTTCCGCAACCCTGCCGCGCCGCATTTTTCCGCCGCTTTTCAACCGCTATGACGGCGAAGCCAATTATTTTGGCGATCATGTCGATAATGCCGTGCGGACCGTTCCGGGCACCGCGGAACATATCCGCACCGATGTTTCCTGCACCCTGTTTTTGACCGGGCCGCAGGAATATGAAGGCGGTGAACTGGTCATAGAGGATACTTTCGGCGGCCAGAGCGTCAAGCTGCCAGCCGGCGACGCCATCCTCTACCCTTCAACAAGCCTGCACCGTGTAGAACCCGTGACACGGGGAACGCGCACCGCCTGCTTTTTCTGGATTGAGAGCATGGTGCGTGACGACAATCAGCGCAGCATCCTGTTTAACATGGACTTGGCAATTCTGAACCTGCGCGAGAGCATCGGCGACACCGCGCCGGTGATAAGCCTCACCGCCAGTTATCACAATCTGCTCAGGCAATGGGCAATAACCTGAATGTTTGATCAATGGCCCGCCCCATAATGAGCGAGCCGAAAAACTGACAGGCCAAACCAACGTTGTGGAATAGCTAAAATTTCCAGCGTCCGGCTTAACAGTCCAGCTATCTCCGCACGCCCTCGCGCGCCGCGCGGCGCATGGCGCGTTGCAGTTTTTCGAACGCGCGCACCTCGATCTGGCGCACCCGTTCGCGGCTGATATTATATTCCTGACTCAGGTCCTCAAGGGTTGCGGGTTCTTCGCGCAACCGCCGCGCGGTCAGGATTTCTTTCTCGCGCCCGGTCAGGTGTTGCAGGGCGTCTTCCAGCAGCGCATGGCGAATTTTGAATTCTTCGCTTTCGCCCAGTTCGGTTTCCTGGTTGGGTTTGTCGTCGACCAGCCAGTCCTGCCATTCGCCGTCGGCGTCCATGCGCAGGGGGGCGTTCAGCGAATTATCCTGTCCCGCCAGGCGCTGGTTCATATTGGTGACTTCCTGTTCCGAAACACTCAGTTTCTGCGCAATCAGCGTAACCTGTTCGGAGGTCATGTCGCCTTCGTCCAGCGCCTGAATCTGGGTTTTCACCCGGCGCAGATTGAAGAACAGTTTCTTCTGCGCGGCCGTCGTGCCGATTTTCACCAGGCTCCAGGACCGTAAAATATATTCCTGAATGGCGGCGCGTATCCACCACATGGCATAGGTGGACAGGCGGAAGCCTTTTTCCGGCTCGAAGCGTTTGACCGCCTGCATCAGGCCGACATTGCCCTCGGAAATCACTTCGCCAATTGGCAGGCCATAGCCGCGATAGCCCATGGCCATTTTGGCGACCAGGCGCAAATGGCTGGTCACCATTTTATGCGCGGCCTCGCTGTCTTCATGCTCGCGCCAGCGCTTGGCCAGCATATATTCTTCTTCCGGATCAAGCACCGGGAATTGCCGGATTTCCTGTAAATAGCGCGAAAGCCCGCCATCAGGGGTCAGTACCGGCAGTGCCGTTTTTTCGCTCGTGTCAGACATACCCACTCTCTACGCGCCCACTCTCTACGCACGAAAAACCATCGGGGTTACATTCCGCATCCCGATTATAGACTAAAGTCGCTCTAATATAGGGAGTTTACCAGACATTTACAGGGCCTAATGTTAATTTGACATCCGTTCCAGGGCGTTAAGCAGCATCGCCATATCCTCCGGCAACAAACTATTATAGCTGAAAAGTTCGTCTTTGAGGGGATGAATAAAGCCCAGGCTTGTGGCGTGCAGGGCCTGACGGCCCAGTCCGGCTATCGCCCGCAAGGCGTTATCCGGCAGCCCCCTGGCCCTGCTGCGCCCGCCGCCATAGACGGGATCGCCGACAATGGGATGGCCAATATGCGCCATATGCACCCGGATCTGGTGTGTGCGTCCGGTTTCCAGACGGCAGCGCACGAGGCTGATGACGGGTTTTTGCGCATCACCAAAACGCTGTAAAACCTCATAATTGGTAATCGCCTCGCGGCCGCCATGCGGGCGCACAGCCATTTTCTGCCGGTTTGAAGGGCTGCGGCCAATCCGGGTGACAATGCGGCCCTGGGCCGGGTGTGGGGCCCCCCAGACAAACGCCAGATAACTGCGCTGCACCGTATGAGCGGCGAATTGTCCGGCAAGTGCTGCATGGGCGCGGTCGGTTTTGGCGGCCACCAGCAGGCCGCTGGTCTGCTTGTCCAGCCGGTGCACAATGCCGGGGCGGCGTACCCCGCCAATGCCGGAAAGACTATCGCCGCAATGCGACAGCAGGGCATGCACCAGTGTACCCCGCCAGTTGCCGGCGGCGGGATGCACGACCAGCCCTGCGGGCTTGTCTATGACGATCAGCTCACTATCTTCGTAAACCACATTAAGCGGAATGGCTTCGGGCTCAGGTGCGGCATCGACCAAAGGAGGTATGGTGATATAAAATGTATCGCCGGGTTTGACCCTGTAGGATGCGTCGTCTATCGTCCGCCCGCCCTGTTGAACCTGGCCCGCCGCCAGCAGCGCCTGTAACCGGGAGCGGCTGAGTTCTGCAATGCGGCTGCTAAGCCATTTGTCCAGCCGTACGCTTCCCTCCGTCGCGGTGACGGTAAGCGTGATGGCGCCTTTTTTGATAGGATACTTCATGAATCAACCAGTGACGCAAAATTACCGTGGGCTCAAGGCCGCAGTGATCATTATGGGGGTTTTGCTTGTCGTTGGCACAATCGCGCTGGTGATCGGGATGGTCCAGCAGGCAGGCCGTCTCGCCGATCATTTCGATGATAAGGCGATGCAGAACATTACGCTGCCGCCGGAACTGGCCGGCAAGGTGCTTCAGATGCAGGTGGAAGGCGGCCGGCTTGTTTTGCTGGTTGAACGCGCCGATCAGCAGAAAATCATTATTCTGGACATGGCGAGCGGCAAGGTAATTTCGACTGTTGATCCTGCCCAGGCCCCGTAATGACGCAACGCTGCCTGCATATTTTCCGGGCCGATTTAAGCCGTATCGAGGCCTGTGCGAAGGCAGGCCTGCCGCGCGAAAGCTGCGGGATACTGCTGGGCGCGCAAACGGAAAATGGCTGGCGGGTCTCGGCTATTGAGCAAAGCCGCAATGTTGCCCCACAGGATCGTAATGACAGGTTTGAAATCGATCCGGCGCTACTGCTAAGAACACAGAAGGCGGCCAGGGCGGGCGGGGCACGCATGATCGGTGTGTATCATTCGCATCCCAATGGCAAAGCCGAACCGTCGCAGACAGATATAGCCACAGCCTGGCAGACGGGAATGATCTGGGTGATCAGTGCGGTTGATGTTGAACGAATGGAAACACGCGCATATCTGCGTGAAGCGGCGGGCTTTGTTCCGGTACCGCTGCAAATTATGGAAACAGAGCAATGAGCGCCATCTTTACCAGTGATAATCAGGCCCCCGTTGCGCCAGAAATCATGGCTGCGATCCTAAAGGCCAATGCGGGCAGGGCGCCGTCCTATGGGGCGGATGCGATTACCGCGCGCCTGCAACCCCTTTTTGCGAAATGTTTTGAAACGGATTTACGGATTTTTCCGGTCACGACGGGCACCGCCGCCAATGCGTTGGCGCTGGCCATGCTGACGCCGCCCTGGGGCACAATTTTCTGTCATCAGGAATCACATATCGCGACGGATGAATGCGGCGCGCCGGAATTTCACACTTCTGGCGCCAGGCTGTATCTGCTGCCGGGGGATCATGGCAAGCTGACGCCGGAAATATTGTCGCGCTGCCTCAGGAACACCAGCCCCGGCGATCAGCACCAGAGCCAGCCAGCGGTGATCAGCCTGTCCCAGGTTACAGAAGCGGGCACGGTATATCGTCCTGACGAGATCGCTGCACTGACGGCGATTGCCAGGCAGCATAAACTTTATGTGCATATGGACGGGGCGCGGATCGCCAACGCAATTGCGTCACTGAACTGTTCGCCCGCAGATATGACGTGGCGCGCGGGCATAGATGTGCTGTCATTCGGCGCGACCAAGAATGGCGCGCTGGCGGCGGAGGCGGTGCTGTTTTTTGATCCGGCTCTGTCGGAAAATTTTCAGTATCGCCGCAAGCGGGCAGGACATCTGGTTTCCAAAATGCGTTTTCTTTCGGCGCAACTGGAATCTTATCTGGAAAATGGCCTATGGCTTGAACTGGCGGCCAACGCCAATACGCAGGCCGCGCGTCTTGCCGATGGGTTAAGCGCCATGCCAACGGTAGAGATACTTCACCCAGTGCAGGCCAATGAAATTTTCGCGCGCATCCCGCCCGCGATGATCCGGCCTCTACACGATCAGGGGTTCGGTTTTCATGTCTGGGGGCGTGAGGACGAAGGGATCATCCGTCTGGTGACGGCCTTCGATACGCAACCGTACGAAGTGGATAGCTTGATCCACGCCGTCCGGGCTTTGGGTTAGATATTCAGGCTTACGCCGCGCGAACTTCCGCCAGGAAGCGGTTCACTTCATTGCGCAGTTTATCGGCCTCGGTGCTCAGATCACCGGCGGCATTCACGACGGCATTTGCCGCTTCGCTGGTTTCATCATTGGCCGTCTGTACAGCGGCGATATTGGTGGATACTTCGCGGGTTGATGCTGCCGCTTCCTGAGTGTTCTGTGAAATATTCTGGGTGGCGCTGCTTTGCTGTTGTACGGCGGAAGCAACGGAAGCGACAGATTCACTGATCTCACCGATGGTCTGGCGTATGACAGCGATAGCCTCCAATGCCTCTGATGACACATTTTGCATGGCGTCGATCTGATTGGAAATTTCTTCGGTGGCGTGGGCGGTCTGGTTGGCCAGATTTTTTACTTCGGATGCGACAACTGCAAAACCCCTACCGGCCTCGCCTGCGCGCGCCGCCTCGATTGTGGCGTTGAGCGCCAGCAGGTTTGTCTGCTTGGCAATATGATTGATCAGTTCAACAACTTGTCCGATTTTGCCAGCGGTTTCGGAAAGCATTTTCATGGTTTCATTCGTTGCCTCGGCGCGCTCGACGGCTGTGCGGGCGATCGCATTGGAAGCCGTCATCTGCTTTTCAATTTCGCTGATCGAATAGCTGAGCTCTTCCGATGCGGCGGCTACGGTTTCGACATTGCCGCTGGCGCTTGCCGCCGCAGAGCTAACCATGTCGCTGCGGTCGCGCGCCTGTGCGGCGATGCCTGACATCTGCTCGGCGGTTTGCTTCATGCCAAGCGAGCTTGCCGAAACGGCTTCGACAATGTGACCCACGGAATCTTCAAAGCTGGCCGCAAGAGCGTCCATGGCGTTACGTTTTTCTTCGGCCGCGCGAATACGGGCTTCGTCGCGTTCCACCTTGGCGCGCTCAATTGCTATGGCGTTTTCCTTGAAAACCTGAACGGCGGCGGACATTTCACCAATTTCATCGTGACGGTCCTGGAACGGAATCTCAAGGGTCAAATCACCCCCCGCGAGGGTGCGCATGGCGCTTCCCATGGCGCGCAGGGGCCGGGTGACGCTGTGTCCGACATAATAGAATGCAATAAATGCAACGGCGGCAATGGTAACGAAGGCCAGAACCAATAGTGTATTTTCGCTGTTGGCAATATCGCTGGTTACATTGGCCACGCCGGCATCTACATCCTTGCGGCGCGCGACAACCTGATTATTTGCAATGTTTGTTAGTTGCAGTGCGTCGGACTGGACCTCGTTCAGGGCCGTGCGGGTTCGCGTGGAAACGTCCAGCGCCTTCAGACTTTGCTTGAACAGATCATTTTTGGAATCGCCCAGTTCGGCCAGTTTATTTACATCCGCTTTGAGCACCAGCAGCTTTTCATTCCATTCCGGTGTCTGCTTCGTGGCGACTTCGCTCAAGGCGCTCAGGCCATTATTGGCGGTGGCAATCGCAGTAATAAAACGTTCACTGACCTCTTTAATGCTTGTCGCATCGTTTTGCCCGGCCCCTTCGGCAAGAATGCCGACGGCGAGATTGGCGTTGGAAATGAGATCTGAAATTCCCTGCAGGGCGCTGATCTGGTCCTGCAACAATATTCCCTTGTCCGAATCACCCTTGGTTGCAAGCTGATCTTGTGAATCACCGGTTGCCGCCTCGGCGCCGCCGGAATCGGCGTTGGCGGCAAAGATTTCCTCCATGATAGCAAAGACGGCGTCGTTGGCCGTGTCGACGAAATATTGACTGGTCTCAAGAAGCTCAGCATGTACGTTGCGGGAAATCAGTACGGTTTTGTCCAGTTCTTTCCGGGTGCTGAAATTGTCCGAAACCAGCGCATCCAGCGTCTTGATCTGATTTGAAAGCTTGGCTGTCAGGGCAGTAGACTTTTCCAGGTCTTCCCTGCTCATTTGTTTGGAAGACGTCTTGATATGTTCCGATAGCTTTCCAATTTCACTGGTTAGTTCGTCGCGCAGCTTTATCCGCGTTGCATCATCCCTGGCCGCCGCAAGCGCGCGCAGATTGCCTGAAGTCTGGTTGGTGGCGACGGTCAGATCAAAGGCGCCGGTCATGCCGCCAATGTCACGCTCCGCGACATTTTTGAAGGTCTGATTGATCAGGCGAAACGAATTAAACGAAACCACGCAGGCAACCAGCGTCAGGACGCCAACGATCACATAGGTCGCAAGCAGTTTTGATTGAATGCTGAACCTGGAAAGCGCCGAGTTGTTGGACAGCAGTTCGGCGAATTTTGTGAGAAAAACATGACTGGCGGCGCGCGCGCGCCGGATCATTTCGCGGGTTGGAATTTTATCATTCAGCGATTTCGCTATTTCCGTAACTTTGATTGAAACGTCCTGGATTTTTTTAGTTGTGTCCTGGTTAACCATGTTATTCGCCCCGGGTTTTTGTTGCCTGCAAATAAGGGATTTTATTATCAACTGCCGATAGTCCCCCCCATCCAGCGCCCAGGTTTCTTAAACACCCTTCGGACCCTTGGTTGAGTGCAGTCACCATAGTTCCGTAAGATTACTGATTGGTAAAACTGTGACGTGCGCATGCGGGTAAAATTATTTAATTTTCTGGATATGCCCGGTGTTCACTGAAATGATGGGGCGCAGTTAGATATGACCAGATTAACTTGCCAGTTGAAGTACTTAACCGCAGGCGCGGGGCTATATGGTTCTTCTGACAGGGGCCATGGCGGCGCTGAGGGCTGTTAAAGCAGCATGGACTCTTGGCGTCAATTTGCGCCATAAAGTGCTGACAGATATCTGTATTCACAACAACAAAAGGGGAGCCCTGGATGAGTATCAAGGGAAAAGCCTATATTGCGGGGATATATGAACATCCCACGCGGGTGGCGCTTGGCAAGACATTGCCGCAACTGCACGCGGAACTGGCAAAAGGCGCATTGGCCGATGCAGGCCTGAGCAAGGACGATATTGACGCCTATTACTGTGCGGGCGATGCGCCCGGCATGGGCGGTATCGACATGGTCGAATATATGGGCCTCAATAATGTGCGCCAGATCGACAGCACGGAAACCGGTGGCTCAAGCTATGTCCTGCATGTCAATCATGCGGCGCAGGCGATCGCAGCGGGCCATTGCAAGGTGGCGCTGATCACCCTGGCGGGCCGTCCGGCGGCGGACGCCAAGGAAGGGGTCATGTTCCGGATGGGTGGCGAAACGCCGTCTTCTTCAGGGTTTGAAGCCCCTTTCCGCCCCAGCATTGTCAATATGTACGCCATGTGCGCCCAGCGCCATATGTATGAATATGGCACCACATCCGAGCAACTGGCCTGGATCAAGGTCGCCGCGTCGCATCATGCGCAATATAATGAACATGCCCTGCGCCGCGAGGTTGTAACGGTCGAGGATGTGGTCAATTCGCCATTGGTCGCCTCGCCCCTGCACCGGTACGATTGCTGCGTAATCACCGATGGCGGCGGCGCGGTTATCGTCGTGGCGCCGGAAATCATGAAAAAGCTGAAGCGTCCCGCTGTGAAAATTCTGGGCGCGGGCGAAGCGCCCAAACATCTGATGGGCGGCAAGGTGGACCTGACCTATTCCGGCGCGCGCTGGTCTGGGCCGAAGGCGTTCGAAGAAGCCGGGGTTACCCAGAAGGACATCAAATACGCCTCCATCTATGACAGTTTCACTATTACCGTGCTGGAGACGCTGGAAGATCTGGGCTTTTGCGAAAAGGGCAAGGGCGGCAAGTTCGTTTCCGACGGCAATCTGATTTCCGGCGTTGGCAAACTGCCCTTCAATACCGATGGCGGCGGCCTGTGCAGCAACCATCCGGGCAATCGCGGCGGCATGACCAAGGTTCTGGAAGCTGTCCGCCAAATTCGCGGCGAAGCGCATCCAAAGGTGCAGGTTCCCAATTGCGACATCGCATTGGCGCATGGCACCGGCGGCCTGCTCGGTTCGCGGATGGGAAGTGCAACTGTTATTCTGGGGAATCAAGACTCATGAGTGAAGCAAAACCAAAAGCAAAAGTCCGCGCACCCAAAATCAACCACGAAACCAAAGCCTTTTGGGACGCCACCGCGCAAGGCAAGCTGCATGTCGGAAAATGTGATGATTGCGGCGAGCATTATTACTATCCGCGCCCGCTATGCCCGTTCTGTTTCAGCGACAAGACACGTCTGGCGCTGTGTTCCGGCAATGGCGTGATCTACACCTACAGCGTCACGATGGGCAAGGAACCCTACACCATCGCCTATGTAACCCTGGCGGAAGGGCCAACCATCCTGACCAACATCGTCGAGTGCGACTTCGACAAACTGGCCATCGGCCAGAAGGTCAAGGTCGTGTTCTATGACACCGGCGAAGGCAGTGCAGTGCCGATGTTTACAGTGGCGTAATCGCGCAAGCGACAGAAAAAGGGCCGACGGGTAAACCGCCGGCCCTTTTTTGTGGTTTAACCAGCATTTGACAAGACCCTGGCCACAGGACACTCTTGCCCTATCAATAATCAGAAAACAGGGGAGATCTGTCCATGAAATTCGGTGTCTTTTACGAACTGCAATTACCCAAGCCGTGGAACAAAGGCGACGAGCATAAACTATTTCACGAAGCGCTGGAGCAGGTGGTGCTGGCCGACCGGCTGGGCTTTGATCATGCCTGGGAAGTGGAACATCATTTTCTGGAGGAATATTCCCATGCCTCGGCGCCGGAAATATTTCTGTCATTTGCGGCAGCCCAGACAAAAAATATTCGCATCGGGCAGGGCATCCGCCAGGTAATTCCGAAATATAATCATCCGGCGCGCACCGCCGAAGTGATTGCGACGATGGATTTGCTGTCCAATGGCCGGGTCGAGTTTGGCATAGGGGAAAGCGCCACCCGGCTGGAGCTTGGTGGTTTCGGGATTGCCGCCAGGGAAAAACGCCGCATGTGCCTGGAGGCGGCGGAGCAAATTGCCAATATGCTGGTGCTTGATCCCTACCCGGGTTTTGAGGGTGAATATTTTTCCATGCCGTGCCGTAATGTGGTGCCAAAGCCGTTGCAACAGCCGCATCCGCCAATGTGGATTGCGTGCACCAATCGCGACACCATCAAGGTGGCGGCGCGTAACGGGCTTGGTGCGCTGGCGTTTTCGTTTGTTGATCCCGAAGAGGCAAAGGCCTGGTCGGATATCTATTACAACATTATAAAATCGGATGAATGTGTGCCGCTGGGTCACAGGGTAAATGCCAATATCGCGCTGGTGTCGAATTTCTCGCTGCATCATGATCGCAGTGAGGCTATTCGGCGTGGACATGAGGGCTTTGAGTTTTTCTCTTATGCCATGAACGCCCTGGTCGCGCGTGATACGATTCCAGGACGCACCAATTTGTGGGGAGAATATCTGCAACAACGTGGCGACCGTACCGAAAAAATGGTCGCCGAGTCCAAAGAGCAGGGTTTCCGCAAATCCGGCATCGGCACACCAGATGATATGAAAAAACATCTACGGGCATTTAAGGATGTCGGCATTGATCAGGTGATCTTTATGCAGCAGGCAGGGCGTAACAAACACGAACATATCTGTGAATCGCTGGAACTGTTCGCCAAAGAGGTTATGCCGGAATTCAAGAAAGACGCAGTAGAAAGACTGGCAAAAAAAGAAGCGGAACTGGCGCCCTATATTGCAGCCGCGCTGAAGCGCAAAAAATGGATGGTAGTCCCGCCGGATGATCAAATCCCGCCGGTTCGCGCCTCAGTTGAGAGAATGCAAATCGACAGCATCAAAAATTAGCTTGTCTGGCCTCCGCCGTGCTGGCGCACAAATTCCAGTACGGCGGCGTTGAAAGCGTCGGGGGCTTCGATGTTGCAGGCATGGCCGCCATCGACGCCGACAATTTTTATGCCTGGAATATTTTCTTCGGCATATTTACGGTGCGGGGCAAAGCGTTCTTCCTGTTCACCGGCGACCAGCAGGGTGGGTACTTTTGTGCCCTGCACCACGTCGGCTACGGATGCATGGGGCGAGGTGATCTGAAACAGGTTGGCGATTCCAGCGGGGCTAAGCAGGTCCGCATCCGCCAGTAATTCCTGTTGCGCGCCGGGTGGCAGGCGTTTGGCGTGAATGGGATGGATGCGCATCCGCTTTAATCCTTCCTGACCGTTTTTTGCCAGGTTTCCCGCCAGTTTATGTACATCTGCATACAGCTCTTTCACTTTATCTTTGGTGGCTAATGCAGAAGTGGAGTTTGTAAATATCTGCCCCAGCACGCGCTCTGGATATTTCAGGGAATAGCGTAAGGTCACGGTCGCGCCAAAAGATTGTCCGCACACGAACCATTGTTCAGCGCCCAGTTCGCGGCGGACCCGTTCAACCTGTTCAACCATCGCTTCGGGCGTGTACAGTGCGGGATCATCTGGGCTGGGGGATCGCCCATGGCCCCACAATTCCATCACCACGGGACGCGTTTCTTTGGCCAACGCAGCCAGATTGCGTTTCCACTGTGCCCGGCTGGACAGCATCCCATGTATCAACAGCAGGTATGGCCCGTTGCCTTCATGCACTTCGTAATACATTTTTTCCATGTGACCTCAATCTCGTCAAATCAGGCGGCGCGTTTGCGCAGCCGCATTTTAATTGGCCCATCCGGGCGTCCATTTACAAGCTGATCCAGATAGGGATTATCCGCATGATCGATGTCGGCGGTCGCCCCCGACCAGATGATGCGGCCATCATGCAACATGGCGACGGCGGGATAATCCCTGCGCATGGCGTCCATATCGCTGGTGATCGAAAGCACGGTCGCGCCGGTTTCCTCCGCCAGCCGGGCGATCAGTTCATTGATAACACGGGTCAGGATCGGATCAAGCCCCGCAGTCGGATCATCCAGCAGCAGAATATCCGGCTGTTCCATAATCGCGCGCGCCAGCGCCACACGCTTTTGCATGCCACCCGAAAGGCTGGCGGGAAACAGATCGGCGGTTTCCGGTTTCATGCCGACCTCGCGCAATTTCTCGATCGCCGCCGCGCGGGCGTCCTTGCGCCGTACCTTGCCAATTGTCACGCGCTTGAACGCAATATTTTCCCAAACCGGTAAACTGTCGAACAGCGCCGAGCGTTGAAACAGTACGCCGAACCGATCCAGTAATTGTTCGCGTTCATGCGCATCAAGCGATGAAATTTCGGCGCCATCCACTTCGATGTGGCCGCTGTTAATGGGATATAGGCCAACCAGGCATTTAAGCAGCACGGTCTTACCCGACGCGGCATTGCCGATTAGCGCCAAATTATGGCCAGCCTGAAGATCAAGCGATAAACCGTCCAACACACGATTGTCGCCAAAAGACTTGACGACATTCTGTATGCTGATTTTTGCCACGGTCTGCGTCATGCGGCGGCCAGTTTCGTGCTGATGGCGCCCGCCGTTTCCAGTGCGCTGATTTCCTGCATGCTGTAGCCATGCTGGGTCAGGATTTCTGCCGTATGTTCACCGCGCAGGGGCGAGCTTAGCATGGCCGCATTCCCGCCTAGCCGCTGCGCGCCAGGAATATTGGCCAGCGGGATATGGCCGATATCCGGATAATCATGCCATAAAAAAGCGTTCATCTGTTTGGTCTGCTCGTGGTGCATGAAGTCATTATAATTGTTGATACGCTCATGCAGCATGCGCAACTTGATCAGTTCGCTGCACAAGTGATCGGTCGTTAATTTTGCAATTGCCGCGCGTATGGGGGCGTCAATCAGCTTGCGATTGTTAAAACGGTCCTGCGTTGACTGAAGCCGCGCGTCATCCGCGAGCTCGGGCAATTTCAGCATTTCCATCAAGGGTTTATATTCACGTTCAAACACAACGCCAAAAGACACATGCCCGTCTCTGGTTGGGAAAATGGCGTAAGGATAGGCCAGCGGCTGCGCCGGGCCTCCCGTGTCCAGGGCCTTGGCCGCAATATTGATGTTTTGCAGGGCGGCTGCGGTTTCCAGCAGACTGTTGTCCAGATACCGGCCTTCTTTTTCACCCTGACGTGCCCATAAAGCCGCCTGTAGCGCCTGCACATTGTAGAGTGCGGCAGACATGTCCATCAGCAAGACATTGGAGCGGTGCGGGGTGCCGTCCGGCCCTTTATTGTCGGAAATGAATCCTGAGAAGGCCTGCAACACACCATCCGTGCCTGGACGTTCCGAAAACGGGCCGCTCTGACCGAAGCCAGAGACCGACAGATAAATAATGCGCGGATTAATTGCCCGCACATCTTCGTACCCGAACCCAAGCCGTTTTGTTACGCTGGGCCGGAAACTTTCTATAAAAATATCCGCATCCGCCAGAAGACGGCGCAATACTTCACGGCCGCCATCGGTTTTAAGTTCAACACAGATAGAACGCTTGCCAAGATTGACCAGCGCTGAAATCAGTGTATGTCCACCATAAGTCTTGCCGATACCGCGCGCCCAATCGCCGCGCCCGGGTTCCACCTTTATGACATCCGCACCGTGGCGCGCCATGATTCCTGCCGCATAGGGGCCTGCGATAGCCTGGCTGAGATCAACGACCTTGATCCCCTTGTACGGTGCGTCATAACTCATCAGGTGCCCTCCTTGTATTTATTATTATAGCCTCCTGGTTCAGGCTTTAATCGATTATGCCCAGCAGTTTTGCGGAATTGCCCCGCATCACCTGGCGCAGTTGCGCGGCGTTTAATCCGTCCAGTCCTTCGGCGAATTCAACCGGATTGGCGATGCCTTCCGGATGCGGCCAGTCGGAACCGCACAGCACCCGGCTGGGCCCTATATTGGCGATCAGATCCTTCAGGTCATCTTCGGGAAAGGGCGCAACGCTGACATGTTCCTTGAATATCTGCGCCGGCCGGTCATGAATGGGGCCAAAGGTGAAATCGCGCGGCTCGCACAGGCGGACTGTGCCTTCCATTTTTTTCAGCAGCGGCGCAACCCAGGCCGAGCCATTCTCGATCGAGACCACCTGCAGCTTGCGGAAGCGGCCAAACAGATTGTGCATGATCAGCGCGGTGACCGTATCCACGACAGGACGTTCTGCAAAACTGATCACCCGCTGAAAAGCCGACATGCGGTGATGCTGTGGGCGGGGTTTTTCGCCCCAGGGTACGGAATATATCTCTTCCATGCCGCCATTGCCGATATGAAAGGCGACGGGAACGCCGGCTTCCTCGCAGCGCGCCCAGAATGGGTCGAAATGCGGATCGGCAGGCGAGCGGCCCATCACCGGCCCCGGCATCAGATGCACGATGCGCGCACCCTGCCTGATCACCCGCTCCAGTTCCGCCACCGCCATATCAATATCCACCAGCGACAGCATGGCGGAACTGAAGATTGCGTTCTGGTAATTCCAGCCCCAATCTTCTTCCACCCATTTATTGAACGCGGTGATATTGGCGAACACGGTTTCCGGCCCTGCATCGCGCAGCTCGTTCTCAACGCCCACTGCCAGACTGGGCAGCATGATCGCCGCCTGCACATTCTGTTCCCGCAGAACGCCCATGCGCACGTCGCGGTCCATGCTTTCGGGAAATTCATGACAGGGAACGGTTTTGCCGCTGATCAGTGCGCCGGGGCCGCCCCGGTTCTGAAAAAAAGCCTTCAGGGATCCCGGCTGGCCTGCATGCTCCCCCGGAGGCGCGCTGAAAAAGCTCAACCGCTTGCCCATGAAATGCACCTGCGCAAATTTGCTTTGCCCGCGCACCACGGTAATCGCCCGGTCACGGAATTTGGGATCGATATGGCGGGTGAAACAATCATCGGGTTCGTAATAATGCTGATCCGCATCAATCAGCGGATAATTGATCTGGGCAATCGCGGGGTGGGTCATCGGGGTCAATCCATGATCAGAATTAGGGATTGGCTACGATACGCGCCCCGGAAGGCGCTGGCAACAGCCCAGGAAAAGCAAATTATTAAGGAACTGGCCTTAAGCCAAAATAAACGGATAGATTTTACTGTGATGCTCCGCGACATATCCCGGATGGAGCAGATACGTTGGGCAATGTTGTTAAACTTGGACCACCGCAGAAAAGCAGACGTAAGACTCCACAAGCACGGTTGCGGGCGCCGGGCGCATTTCAGGATCGTATTACGGACAGCAGGCCCAGGGCGCGCTGGACACATTCGCGGGCTTCGACCTGGATATGGCTGCCTATATTGGCGCTAATCGGTGTTTTGGCCGTAGAAAGCTATTCGTCTGGTCCGGCGTTTAGTCTTGGCGGCCTCGAAAATTTGCCCATAATTTCCGCAACCGGGAGGGGTGCCGGGCGAGAGAACAGCATCGGGGAACATAAAAACCTCCCGCTTTGTAGTGGGTTTTTCAAACAAAACTGTGTGATTGATGGCGATACCATCCGCTATGATGGGATGAAGATCAGGCTTGCTGACATCGATACCCCGGAGACCTACGAACCAGGATGTCCCTCTGAAGCGGCGCTGGGAAAGCGCGCTACGCTACGGATGCAGGAACTGATCAATGAGGGGCCATTCATTGTAGCTGATACCGGGGGCAGGGATGAAGATAAATACGGCCGCAAGCTCCGTATGATAACCCGGAATGGGCGATCCCTGGGCGATATCCTTATCGCAGAAGGCCTCGCGCGGCCCTGGGGCGGCGCGCGGCGAAGCTGGTGTGGATAATATGCCGCTTGGGCTTGCCGAGCCGAAGGGCGAAGCGTGGTGGGCGATGCATGACTCGAACATGCGACCCCTGCGATGTGAACACAGTGCTCTACCAACTGAGCTAATCGCCCCCTGTAATCAGGCGCATGCTATAGGGCGCTTTACCCGGTCCGGTCAAGGTGTAACAGGCGGGGCAGCACTTCAGTCAGGGCCTCAAACGTGTCGACAACCACATCCGCGCCCAATTCATGCACGGGGGTCAGTGAATAGCCAAAACTGACTGCCACCACCGGGATATTGGCGGCTCTGGCCGTATCTATGTCCGTCGCGCTGTCGCCGACCATGACGGCGCGGGCGGGGTCACCGCCGGCCTGGCGGATGGTCTCGGTCAGGTGCAAAGGATCGGGCTTGCGTACGGCCAGGCTGTCACTGCCCAGAATGGCGTCAAAATGCCGGTGCATATCCAGTGCGGTAAACAGGTCGCGGGAAAGCCCGGTGGGTTTGTTGGTGCATACGCCAAGGCGCGCCTGCTGTGCGCGAAAATGCTCCAGGGTCTCTGTAACGCCCGGAAACAGGGTGCTTTGATTGGCGATGTTTTCGCCGTAATAGCCCAGGAACAGTTTCAGCATGCGTTGCAGATCGGGTTCTGACGGCTTGGGGCCGTTGAGGTTCATGCCGCGTTCAATCAGCGCCCGGGCCCCGTGCCCCACCAGATTGCGCACCTCCGCCTGGGGCAGCGCCGGGCGGCCTTCGCTGAGGAGCACATGGTTCAGGGCCGCCGTCAGGTCCGGGGCGGTATCGACCAGTGTTCCGTCCAGATCAAAAACGATGGTATAGCCCGCATACAATGGCATTTGCCCTTCCTTAACCCTCAACAGGAAATAATTAACCCTATAGTGAGGCCGGTCACTTACGAATCGCCTAGTAACATGCAGATTAGCGTAAGAGTCAGAAATATTTATTGAATTGGTGCGATACTGTTCTTCGATGCATTATTCAACATGGTTAACCTGTTGCCGCCATAAAAGGGCCTGTCCATGAGCAGTTCTATCGAGGTTGCCGCGATTATCCTGGCCGCAGGGCAGGGGACGCGGATGCAGTCCACCCTCCCCAAAGTGTTGCACCCGGTGGCGGGGCGCAGCATGCTGGGCCATGTGCTGGCCTTGAGCGATGCGATTGCGGCGTCGCGGCGCGTTGTTGTGGTGGGGCCGGATATGCCAATTGTATCCGAGGCGGCGCGCAAGCAGGTGCCGGATGCGCGCATTGCCATACAGGCCAAACAGTTGGGCACAGCGGACGCGGTCAAGGCGGCTGCTGCGGAAATGGCCGGATTTACCGGCGATGTGCTGATCCTGTATGCAGACACGCCATTGGTGCAGATTGAGACGGTGCAGGCGATGCTTTCGGCGCGGCGGAAGGGGGCGTCCGCTGTGGTGCTGGGTTTCCGGCCCGCCGATCCATCGCCTTACGGCCGGTTGCTGATGAGTGATACCGGCGGCCTGCACGCCATTATTGAATCGAAGGATTGCACCCCGGAACAGAGCAAAATCACCTTTTGCAATTCCGGTGTGATGGCGGTGGATGGCGCGGTGCTGTTCAGCCTGCTGGAGGAGGTCGGCAACACGAACGCCAAGGGCGAATTTTATCTGACCGACATTATCGCCATCGCGCGCAAGCGCGGCTTGACCTGCGCGGCGATTGAGGCGGATGCGGACGAAGTTCTGGGCGTTAACAGCCGGGTTGAGCTGTCGCAGGCCGAAGTGATTTTACAAAACCGGTTGCGCCACATGGCGATGCTGAACGGGGCAACATTGCTTGATCCGTCGACGGTCTATTTCAGCCATGACACCAAACTTGGCCGCGACGTGGTGGTTGGGCAAAATGTGGTGTTTGGTCCCGGCGTCACTGTGGCGGACGGCGCACAGATCAAACCCTTTTCGCATCTGGAAGGGGCAACAGTCGCGACCGCCGCTGAAATCGGCCCCTATGGCCGGTTGCGCCCAGGGGCCGACATCGGCAAGGGCGCCAGGATCGGCAATTTTGTCGAGGTGAAGGCGGCCCGCATCGAAGAGGGCGCCAAGGTCAGCCATCTATCCTATATCGGCGATGCGCGGGTAGGGGCAGGGGCGAATGTCGGCGCCGGCACGATCACCTGTAACTATGATGGCTTTGAAAAACATTTTACAGACATTGGTGCTGGCGCATTTATCGGTTCCAACACCTGTCTGGTGGCGCCCGTGAAAATCGGCGATGGCGCCTATACCGGATCGGGAAGCGTCATCACAAAAGATGTAAGCCCGGACGCGCTGGCGCTGGTGCGTCCGCAGCAGGTGGAAAAAGCGGGCTGGGCGGCGCGTTTCCGTGCGCGCTTTGCGGGTAAAAAATCAGGACACGGATGATATCATTCACAAGGCGGGAATATGTGCGGAATTGTTGGAGTATTGGGTGCTGAGGGCGCATCGGAACTGGTGCTGGATGCGTTGAAGCGGCTGGAATATCGCGGCTATGATTCAGCCGGCATCGCCAGCCTGGTGAATGGCGGGATTGAGCGGCGCCGCGCCGAAGGAAAGTTGCGCAATCTTGCAGGCGCGTTACGCGCCGAACCATTATTGGGTGCGACCGCCATCGGTCATACCCGCTGGGCGACGCATGGCGCCCCGACCGTGGATAATGCGCATCCGCATGTGTCGGGTGGTGTTGCGGTTGTGCATAATGGCATTATCGAGAACTTTCAGGAATTGCGCGCGGAGCTTGAAGGTAAAGGCCATGTCTTTTCATCTGAAACCGATACCGAAGTCATTGCGCATCTTGTGCATGACGGGATCAGGTCGGGACGCAGCCCGCGTGAGGCAGCGTCGCAGGCGTTTCAACGCTTGCACGGGGCGTTTGCGCTGGCGCTGATATTTGCTGGCGAAGATAATCTGATGATTGGCGCACGCAAGGGCAGTCCGCTGGCGGTGGGCTATGGCAAGGGTGAAATGTTCCTGGGGTCCGATGCGCTGGCGTTAAGTTCATTTACGCAAACGCTATCCTATCTGGATGAAGGGGATTGGGTCGTGTTGACCCGCGCCGGCGCAGAATTTTTTAATGCTTCGGGCCAGCCGGTTCAGCGCAAAAAAGAAACCGTCAGTGTCACCGCTGCGATGATCGACAAGGGCAATCATCGCCACTTCATGGCCAAGGAAATTTATGAGCAGCCCGACGCCATCGCCAATACGCTGGGCGCCTATATCTCCGCGTTGCGCGGCAGTATCGAATTGCCCAAATTGGCGGTTGAGTTGGGCGCAATCAGCAAGCTGACCATTGTGGCGTGTGGCACCGCCTATTATGCCGGGTGTGTCGCCAAATACTGGTTTGAGCAATTGGCGCGTCTGCCGGTCGAAGTGGATATTGCATCCGAGTTTCGCTATCGCGAGGCGGCGATGCAACCGGGCGGCCTGGCGATATTTATTTCTCAGTCAGGCGAAACCGCCGATACGCTGGCGGCGCTGCGCTATTGCCGGTCACAGGGGCAGATTATAGCTTCCGTCGTGAATGTTGCGGAATCCACAATCGCGCGTGAATCCGATGTGATTTTCCCAACCCATGCGGGACCGGAAATTGGTGTTGCTTCGACCAAGGCGTTTACGTGCCAGTTAACGGCGCTTGCGGCTTTGGCGATTGGCTTTGCCCGTGCGCGGGGGGCCATGGATGCAGCAGAAGAAAAGCGGTTGACCAGGGTGCTAACCGAATTGCCGCGTATGATCAATCTTGCGCTGGCGCGCGATCATATGATCCGCGAACTGGCGCATGATCTTTCAAAGGCCCGCGATGTGATTTATCTGGGGCGCGGGCTGAATTATCCCATCGCGCTTGAAGGCGCGCTAAAGCTGAAGGAAATTTCCTATATTCACGCCGAAGGCTATGCTGCGGGCGAACTAAAGCACGGACCGATTGCACTGATCGATGAGGAGGTGCCGGTGATCGTGATTGCGCCCAGCGATAGCCTGTTTGAAAAAACCGCGTCGAACATGCAGGAAGTGGTGGCGCGCGGCGGCAGGGTAATCCTGTTTTCGGATGCTGAAGGGATTGAGAAAATCGGCAGTTACGCCAGGGCGTCGGTTGTCATGCCGAAAGTTGATCCGTTTCTTTCGCCGTTATTATATGCTATTCCTATCCAGTTGCTGGCCTATCATACGGCTGTGTTCAAAGGCACCGACGTGGATCAGCCGCGCAATCTGGCGAAATCCGTGACGGTGGAATAATACCGGGGATGTAGCATGATCACGATAAATCGTATCGCAGGCGCCCTGGGGGCCGAAATTGGCGGCGTGGATTTATCGCAGAACCTGAACGACGCCGTGATCGCGGAAATCCGGCAGGCGCTGCTGGATCATCTGGTGATTTTCTTTCGCGATCAGGATATCACACCGGCCCAGCATATTGCCTTTGCGCGGCGTTTTTCAGAACCCGAAGAATATCCCATGCTGAAAGGGCTGGACGAATTTCCAGAAATTGTCCCGGTGGTCAAACTGCCGCATGAGCGGATAAATTTCGGCGGCATCTGGCATGCCGATACGACCTACACACCTGTGCCGCCCCTTGGCGCCATTCTGGTGGCGCGCGAACTGCCGCCCTATGGCGGCGATACGATTTTCGCCAATATGTACATGGCCTATGACGCGCTGTCGGACGGCATGCAGGCGATGCTGTCCGGATTAAAGGGCGTCAACAGTTCGGCCAAGGCCGATACCACCAAGACCCGCGAGGATCGCCTGGTAACCGCCGGCAAGGAAGAAGCGAAAAAGGAGCTGACCGGCATCCATCCCGTGGTGCGCACCCACCCGGAAACCGGGCGGAAAATTCTGTATGTGAATTATGGCCATACGACACGTTTTGAAAACATGACCGAAGAGGAAAGCGCGCCACTGCTGAACTATCTGTTTGCGCATCAGGTACGGCCGGAGTTTACCTGCCGGTTCCGCTGGCGGTTGGGCTCGGTGGTGTTCTGGGATAATCGCGCGGTACAGCATAATCCGGTCAATGATTATCATGGCTTCAAGCGGGTGCTGCACCGCATTTCGTTACGCGGTACAAAACCCTATTAAGAGAGTTCGCCGATGGACCTGTATCATGTCTGGTGTGAACTGAAACCCGGCGTCAGCGACATGGAATTCGCCAGCAATATCGCCGCCTTTCTGGGCCGCCTGCGCGATCAGGGAAAAATTGCAGGCTATCGTCTATCCCGCCGCAAACTTGGGCTTGCGCCGCCAGGCCTGGGGGACTTTCACATCATGATTGAAGCCGAAGATCTGGCGCAACTTGACGCAGCCTTCAACCATGTCGCCACCCGCGCGGGCGAGGTGGAGCACCAGCATTTCGCCGTCAATTCCATGGCGCAGAATTTACGTTTTGCGCTGTATCGCGATTTCCCGGATACAAGCCGCAAGACGGGTGAGGAGAAGTTTTGATGAAAACATCCCCGCTCTCCCCTTCACCCCGGCCCTCTCCCACAAGGGGAGAGGGGGCGCTGAAATCTGGTTGATGTGGGTGCGTTTAGCCACAGAAACGATGTTATCCCCTCTCCCCTTGTGGGAGAGGGTTAGGGTGAGGGGGCTGCGCCTGAAAAAACGCACTAACCCTTATATTTCACGCTCAAAATCTCATAGCTCTTGCCGCCGCCGGGCGTGTTGACCTCAACCGCATCGCCGATTTTCTTGCCGATCAGCGCACGCCCCAGCGGGGACGTAATGGATATGCGTCCGGCCTTTACGTCGGCCTCGATCTCGCCCACGACCTGATAGGTGATCTCGCCTTCGGTGTCTTCATCCAGCAGCTTGACGGTCGCACCGAATTTCACGTCCTTGCCGGATAGTTTGGCGACATCAATGACCTGGGCGCGGCTGATTTTGTCTTCAAGCTCCATCAACCGGCCTTCGACATAGCTCTGGCGTTCCTTGGCCGCATGATATTCGGCATTCTCGGATAGATCGCCATGCTCGCGCGCAGACGAAATGGCCTTGATGATGGCGGGCCGTTCAACTGTCTTCAGATGCCGCACCTCGGTTTCAAGAGATTCGAAACCATTGGCAGTCATAGGAATTCTTTCCATGTGTCTTGCTATGCCTATAGGTTAACGCGTGTATTGCCCCATCCAGTGTCACGCTGACAAAGGATGGACCATGCGATTACTGAATGTAAGATTGTAAGGGGTTAACTTCAAGCGCTCCGGCGCGCGAGGCCTCAAGTCCTTTGACAACCGCCCTTATTCCGGCCGCTGTCGTATAGTAAGGCACCCTGGACATCAGCGCACTTTGCCGGATAGAGAAAGAATCGGCAATCGCCTGCGCCCCCTCGGTGGTGTTAAACACCAGTTGCACATCGCCATTCTTGATGGCGTCGGCAATATGCGGCTGGCCTTCCAGCACCTTGTTGATGCGTGTGACCTGTAGCCCCGCCTGTTCCAGATAGGTAGCGGTGCCGCCGGTTGCTATCAGTTTGAAACCCAGTTTCTGGAGTGTGTGGGCCGCCGCAAGAATTGCGGGCTTGTCCCGGTCCCTGACAGAGAAAAAGGCGGTCCCGGTTTCGGGGAAGGTTGATCCGCTGGCGATCTGGCTTTTGGCAAAGGCGCGCTCGAAATTCCGGTCCAGCCCCATGACTTCGCCGGTGGATTTCATTTCCGGGCCAAGCAGCGTATCGACACCTGAAAACCGCGCAAAAGGAAACACGGCTTCTTTCACGGCCACATGGTTTAGCTTTTTCTGGACAAGACCAAAACCTGCAAGTTTTTCACCCGCCATCACCCGTGAGGCAATCTTGGCGAACGGCACCCCCATGGTCTTGGCCACAAAGGGCACCGTGCGGCTGGCGCGCGGATTGACTTCCAGAATGAAAATAACTTCGCCCTGAACGGCGAACTGCACATTCATCAGGCCAACAACTTTCAGCGCCTTGGCCAGCACGGATGTTTGCCGGTTGATTTCCGCGATGATTGCCGCATTCAGGGAGTAGGGCGGCAGCGAACAGGCGCTGTCACCGGAATGCACGCCCGCCTCTTCGATATGTTCCATAATGCCGGCGATATGCACCGTCTCGCCATCGGCCAGCGCATCCACATCCACCTCGATGGCGTCCTGCAGATAGCTGTCGATCAGCACGGGGTTTTTGCCGGACGCGATGAACGCCTGGGTCATGTAGCGGGTCAGTTGCGCATCATCGCGCACAATTTCCATCGCCCTGCCGCCCAGCACATAGGATGGACGGATAACCACCGGATAGCCAATGCGATGCGCCACCGCCAATGCTTCGGGCAGGTTCATGGCCGTGCCATTTTCCGGCTGTTTCAGGCCAAGCCCGGACAGCAGTTCCTGAAAGCGCTTGCGGTCTTCGGCAAGATCAATGGCGTCGGGGGTTGTACCAAGGATCGGTATATGCGCGGCTTCCAATGCGGCAGCCAGTTTTAAGGGCGTCTGCCCGCCCAACTGCACGATCACCCCATGCAGGGTTCCATTGCGCTGTTCAACCGCTATCAGTTCCAGCACATCTTCGGCGGTGAGCGGTTCAAAATACAGCCGGTCGCTGGTGTCATAATCGGTCGAGACGGTTTCCGGATTGCAATTGACCATAATGGTTTCAAAGCCCGCATCCGACAGGGCGAATGCTGCATGACAGCAGCAATAATCAAACTCGATCCCCTGGCCGATGCGGTTGGGGCCACCACCAAGTATAACGATCTTGCGCGCATTGGTTGGGGCGGATTCACAATCCGGCGCGCCGGTGGAAACGGCGGGGCTTTCATAGGTCGAATACATATAAGGCGTGCGGGATTCAAATTCCGCCGCGCAGGTGTCGATGCGCTTATATACGGGGCGCACGCCCAGGCCCTGGCGTTGTGCGCTGACTTCTGCTTCTGCTTTTCCCGCAAGCTGCGCCAGCCGCGCATCGGAAAAGCCCTTGCTCTTCAGCATACGGAAATTCTGTGCGTCCGCCGGCAGGCCAAATGCTTTCACACGGCTTTCATTTTCAACCAGATCCCGGATTTGATGCAGGAACCACGGGTCAAATTTACTGGCCGCCTGCACGTCTTCCAGCGGCAGGCCGTGGCGGAAAGCCTGCGCAATGCGCAACAGCCGGTCAGGCGATGGTTGCGACAGGGATGCGCGCAACGCATTACGGTCATCGCCCAGGCCCATGCCTTCAATGGCCAGATCATCCAGCCCGCTCAGGCCCGTTTCCATCGACCGCAGCGCTTTTTGCAGGGATTCCTGAAAGGTCCGGCCAATCGCCATGGCTTCACCCACGGATTTCATCGCAGTGGTCAGCGACGGATCGGCATTGGGAAACTTTTCAAACGTGAAACGCGGAATCTTCGTGACCACATAATCGATGCTGGGTTCAAACGAGGCGGGCGTAACGCCGGTAATATCATTCATCAGTTCATCAAGTGTGTACCCAACCGCCAGTTTCGCCGCCACCTTGGCGATAGGGAAGCCCGTCGCCTTCGACGCCAGCGCGCTGGAGCGTGATACGCGCGGGTTCATTTCAATGACGATCAGCCGCCCATCCGCCGGGTTGACGGCAAACTGCACATTGGAGCCGCCGGTTTCAACGCCGATCTCGCGCAAGCAGGCAATCGATGCGTTGCGCATGATCTGATATTCTTTATCGGTCAGGGTCAGCGCCGGCGCCACCGTCATGGAATCGCCGGTGTGAATGCCCATCGGATCGATATTTTCGATGGAGCAGATGATGATGCAATTGTCCGCCTTGTCGCGCACCACCTCCATCTCATATTCTTTCCAGCCCAGCACGGATTCCTCGATCAGCACTTCGCCGACCGGCGAGGCGTCAACGCCGCTCTCGACGATCTGGATATATTGTTCGCGGTTATAGGCGATGCCGCCACCCGTGCCGCCCAGCGTAAAGGATGGGCGGATAATGGCGGGCAGGCCCACTTTCTCAAGCCCCGCCAGCGCCTCTGCGCGATTATGCGCAATGAACGAGCGCGGCGTTTCCAGCCCGATGCGCGTCATGGCGTCACGGAATTTCAAACGGTCTTCCGCCATGTCGATGGCGGCGCGGCTGGCGCCGATCAATTCCACGCCATATTTTTCCAGCACCCCCATATCCGCCAGCGCCAGCGCGGTGTTCAGCGCAGTCTGCCCGCCCATGGTCGGCAACAGCGCGTCGGGGCGTTCTTTCTCGATGATCTTCGCCACCATTTCCGGCGTGATCGGTTCGATATAGGTCGCATCCGCCAGATCGGGATCGGTCATGATCGTCGCCGGATTGGAATTCACCAGGATCAGCCGGTAGCCTTCCTCCTTCAGCGCCTTGCAGGCCTGGGTGCCGGAGTAATCAAACTCACACGCCTGCCCAATGACGATAGGCCCCGCGCCGATCAGCAGAATGGATTTTATATCTGTGCGTTTAGGCATAGGCCCCCCTCACCCCGGCCCTCTCCCACAAGGGGAGAGGGGGCGCTGAAATCTGGTTGATGTGGGTGCGTCAAGCGCGATAGGATTCCCTCTCCCCTTGTGGGAGAGGGTTAGGGTGAGGGGGCGAAGATCATGACTGTGGCGCGCGCGCGTCTGCTCAGACGAAATCAGACGGATGCCGAGCGGAAATTGTGGACGCTGCTGCGTGACCGGCGCCTTGAAGGCGTCAAATTCCGCAGACAGGTTCCCATCGGTTCCTGTATCGCAGATTTCTGCTGCTTCGACGCCAAACTCATCATCGAACTCGACGGCGGCCAGCACGCAAGTGAGAGCGGCGCGGCAAGCGACGCCCAGCGAACGATGCGTCTGCAACAGGATGGTTTCCGGGTGCTCCGGTTTTGGAACAATGAGATTCTCACCAATGCCGAAGGCGCGCTGACGCAAATCGCGGCGGCGCTTGGCATTGATTGGGCGCAGGAACCCCCTCACCCCGGCCCTCTCCCACAAGGGGAGAGGGGGCGCTGAAATCTGGCTGATGTGGATATGTCTAGACACACGAACGCTGGTATCCCCTCTCCCCTTGTGGGAGAGGGTTAGGGTGAGGGGGCCTACCCGATACACGCAGCGTTGAGGCATCACTTTGCCCCCATCATCGCGGCAAACCGCTCAAACAGATAGTGGCTGTCCTGCGGGCCGGGGCTGGCTTCGGGGTGGTGTTGCACCGAGAATATAGGTTTGCCTTCAACGGCAAGGCCGCAATTGCTGCCGTCGAACAGCGAGACATGGGTTTCCACGACACCTGACGGCAGGCTTTCGCGCAGCACGGTGAAGCCATGGTTCATGCTGGTGATTTCAACCTTGCCGGTGGTCAGGTCTTTGACCGGGTGATTGGCGCCATGATGGCCCTGCGTCATCTTGCCGGTGCGGGCGCCCAGCGCCAATGCCAGCATCTGATGCCCAAGGCAAATGCCGAATACGGGCTTGCCGCTATCGATCAGTGTGCGGATGACCGGCACGGCGTATGCGCCGGTCGCCGCCGGATCGCCGGGGCCGTTGGACAGGAAAACACCATCCGGTTTATGCGCCAGAATTTCTTCAGCGGTGGCGGTAGCCGGAACGACCGTGACCTTGCAGCCTGTATCGGCCAGACAGCGTAAAATATTGCGCTTTATGCCATAATCAACGGCGACAACATGACGAACCGGCTGCGCCTGCTGGCCATAGCCCTTTTGCCAGCGCCAACTGGTTTCATTCCAGCTTACGGTCTGGCGGCCGGTGACGGTGATCGCCAGATCCATGCCGGTCAGCCCCGGCCAGGCGGCGGCTTTGGCTGTCAGCGCCTTAATATCAAAATTTCCGGAAGGATCATGCGCGACAACACCATGCGGCATGCCCTTCTCGCGAATCAGCCGGGTCAGCGCGCGGGTATCAATCCCGCAAATGCCCACAAGGTTTTGCGTCTTGAGCCACGCATCAAGATGGGTGATGGACCGGTAATTCGATGGGCCGGTAATATCCGCCCGCAACACGACGCCGCGCGCCGCGACATTTCCCGATTCCAGATCTTCCACATTACAGCCGGCATTGCCGATATGCGGAAATGTGAAGGTGATGATCTGACCGGCATAGGACGGGTCGGTGAGGATTTCTTCATAGCCGGTAATGGCCGTGTTGAAACACACTTCACCCACGGCCTCGCCTGATGCCCCAAGACCGCGCCCATGGAAAACACTTCCATCCGCCAGCGCCAATATGGCCGTGCTTCGGGATTCCGAACCTGTTGACCAGGGTTCAGGTGAATATTTATGGACAGCGGGCATTCAGGGGCTCCTGCGCGAACGAGGGTTCTACGCCTGGGAATGATGTCTGTGCGAAAGTTGCCGGACCATAATCAAAACCGGTCAGGCCGTCAATTTCCCTGGCATGATTAACAGCCGGTATTGTTGATTTTATAACAGATTTTTCGAAAATTTGCATTTGACGGAGGCTTTGGACTAAAGTCCGGCCATTCCAGCCTTCCAAAGGATCGCCTTATGCGCGAGAAACTAAGCGAAGCCCTCAAAGAATCCCTTAAAGCCAGGGAAACCCTCAAGGTTTCTACTTTGCGGCTGATTTTGGCGGCGGCCAAGGACCGTGAAATCGCCCTGCGCGGCGAAGACAAGATGCTGACGGAAGAGGATATTCTGCAGATCATGCAGAAAATGATCCGGCAGCGTCAGGAATCGGCTGCGACCTATGAGGCTGCGGGGCGGACCGATTTATCAACCCAGGAACGTGAAGAAATAAAAATCATCGAGACATTTCTGCCGGTTCAGATGAGCGATGAAGAAATTCAGTCCGCATGCAGGAAAGTAGTATCGGAAGTGGAAACCCCGGGCCTGAAAGATATGGGGAAAATCATGAATATCCTGAAAGACCGCTATACGGGTCAGATGGATTTCAAAAAAGCCAGCGCGGAAGTCAAAGCACTGCTACAATGACTCCCTGTGCGGCTTGGCCGCTTTAGCATCATTTCAACGCCTGTATGAGACCGGACCAGATGCAGTTCGACCGGAATTTCGTTGATGAACTGAAAGCGCGGGTAAAGCTTTCCGATGTCGTCGGCCGTAAATTAAGACTGATCCGGCGTGGCCGGGAATTTGTGGCGCTTAGTCCGTTCAGCAATGAAAAATCACCTTCCTTCACCATCAATGACGACAAGGGCTTTTATCACTGCTTTTCCAGCGGCAAGCATGGCGACGCCATTACCTTTCTGATGGAAACCGAAAGCCTGACTTTTCAGGAAGCCGTGGCCAGGCTGGCCGAAGATCTGGGCATGGAGATGCCCAAAGCCAGCTTTCAGGACAGCCATGAGGCGAGGACGAAGCAGGCCCAGCGCGTTACCCTGTACGGCGTGATGCAACAGGCGGCGGTGTTTTTTGCGGCTCAACTGACGGGGCCTGCGGGCGCGGATGCCCGCGCCTATCTGGATAAGCGCCAGGTGCCCACGGCCTTGCGGCAGACAATGAGGCTTGGTTTTGCGCCCTCTGCACGCACATTGCTGTGCGACACCCTGACCAGGGCGGGCGTAACGCCAGAACAACTGGTTGAGGCGGGGCTGGCCATAAAACCTGACAATGGCGCCGCAATTTATGACCGGTTCCGTGACCGCATCATGTTCCCGATCACAGATAACAGTGATCGCGTGATTGCCTTTGGCGGCCGGGCCATGTCAGCGGATGCCCAGGCGAAATATCTGAATTCGCCGGAAACGCCGCTGTTTCACAAGGGCAATGTGCTGTACAATCTGGCCAATGCGCGGCGCGCCCTGCAGGCCCCGATTAAGGGGCAGGGGCGCGATACCCTGATCGTCACCGAAGGCTATATGGACGTGATCGCCCTGACCAGGGCGGGCATACCCAATGCGGTCGCCCCCCTCGGCACGGCCCTGACCGAAGCCCAGATGGCTATGCTCTGGCGTTTAACGCCTGAACCCGTGCTGTGCTTTGACGGCGACGCCGCCGGAATGCGGGCGATGCTGCGGGTGGTGGAACGCGCGCTGCCCCTGCTGGAGCCGGGCCGTTCGCTGCGCTTTGTGCTATTGCCGGATGGGCAGGATCCCGATGATATCATTGTGCGCCAGGGGGCCGCAGCGATGCAGGGCTATCTTTCGAACTCCCTGCCGCTGGCGGACATCCTCTGGTCGGCTGAAACAAGCCGGTTGCCGCTGGACACACCGGAACGCCGGGCCGGACTGGAACAGCGGATACAGGCATTGCTGGCGACGATTGCCGATCCGTCGGTGCGCAAATATTATCAGAACGATATTCGGCAGCGGATTTCGAATTTATTTCGTCCCGCATCCGTGTCTTCAAAACCACAGCAATCGGCTTTTTCGGGGCAGAAGCGTTTTTTGGGGCAGCGCCAGCCGTTTATGCCCTCCTTTGGGGCGGGGCCAGCCAGTGCGGAGCTGAAACGCACCCATCTGGCCGCAAATGGCAAGGTATGGAACCTGGGCGCGCGGCGCGAACGTATCATTATTCTGACGGTTTTGAACCATCCGGCCCTGCTGGAAAGGCATCTTGAGGACTTTTGCGAGCTGAGCCTGACCGATCCGGCACTTGACAGGTTAAGGTCAGTAATCATAGAGCTAGCGGCTGCTTTTCCAGACCTTGAAAATGGAAGCCTCCGGAGCCATCTAGTCAGTCGTGGGTTTGAAGGTTTGCTGGATGAGATGTCTGCGGGTGGGGCGCATTTCGGGGACTGGTTTTGTGGGGCAGGTGCAGCGTTTGCTGATGCTGAAACTGGCTGGGTCCAGACGGTTCAGCGCCATCGCAGGGAAAATTACCGTCAGCAGGCGCTAGGCGAAGCGGAGCAGGCGTTGGCGGCGGATTTTTCTGTTGAAAAGTGGCAGAACTTAATGATTTTGCAGCAGCAACTGGCTGAAGATACAGAAGAAGGACTGATTGCCGGGTTCGGTGAGGCGTCCGGGCGGATCGTAAAACCTTAATTGAATATCCTTCGAATTTTGATCAGGCTGATCACTTCAAAGCGATATTTTTGTGTTTTTGTAATATTTTAGAGCGGTTATATCATCTTATTGATAAACTGGTTTTCAGTTGCAATAATTGGGTGCTGCTCTGGCGCAGGAGACGATTGATGGCGGCAAAGGCAGCGGAAGCTACGGCAAAGACCGAAACAGCAGCAGAAGTGGAAACGCAAGATCCCCCCTTGCTTGACCTTTCCGATCAGGCCGTCAAACGCATGATCCGCAACGCCAAGAAGCGCGGCTATGTGACCTATGAAGAGGTCAATCAGGTGCTGCCTTCGGAAGAGGTCTCACCGGAGCAGATTGAAGACACCATGACGATGCTGTCGGAAATGGGCATCAATGTGGTGGATGCCGATGAAGCCGAGGAGGCCGCCGAGAGCAAGGAAATCGCCCCCGTAAATGGCGCACCGGTTGTTCGCACATCCGGGACCAGCGAGATGGAGCGCACCGATGATCCGGTGCGCATGTATCTGCGTGAAATGGGCAGTGTCGAACTGCTGTCGCGCGAAGGCGAAATCGCCATTGCCAAGCGTATCGAGGCCGGCCGCGAAACCATGATCAGTGGCCTGTGCGAAAGCCCGGTGACATTCCAGGCCATTATTGTGTGGCGTGAAGAACTGAATGAAGAGCGCGTATTGCTGCGCGACATTATCGATCTGGAAGCCAGTTTTGGTAAGGGGCCAGGGCAGCCGACGCCAATTTTTCCACCAGCTGTGGATGCTGTCGCCGCACCCGCTGTGGTGGCTGTTCCAGGCCCTGCGTCACCCACGCTGGATGAGGACGGCAATGAAGTTCTCGAAGACATCCCCATCGACGATGAAGAAGATGTTGACGCCGAAAGCAATATGTCGCTTGCCGCCATGGAGGCGGCCATCCGGCCGCTGGTAATGGAAGCCTTTGACCAGATTGCCGCCAACTACAAAAAACTCCACAAGCTGGAAGAAGCGCGCATCGCGGGCGCACTGTCCAATGAACCTTTGGGCGAGGCCCAGGAGCGCAAATATACCAAGCTGCGCACCGAGATCGTGCAACTGGTTGAAAAACTGCACCTCAACAACAACCGCGTCGAGGCGCTGGTCGAGCTGCTCTATTCGATCAACAAGCGGCTGATGGCGCTGGAAGGGCGGCTGATCCGTCTGGCGGATTCGCATGGCGTGGACCGCAGCGATTTCCTCAGCCAGTATCTGACCAACGAGCTGGACCCCAACTGGAGCCGCCGCGTCGGACGTTTGAGCGGTCGCGGCTGGAAGAATTTCGTCCAGGCCGAGCGGGTGAAGATCAAGGAAATCCGCGACAGCATTGCCAGTATCAGCCAGGAAACCGGTCTTAACACCGCTGAATTCCGCCGCATCGTGCAGACCGTGCAGAAGGGCGAAAAAGAGGCCCGCCAGGCCAAGAAGGAAATGGTCGAGGCCAATCTGCGGCTGGTGATTTCCATCGCCAAGAAATACACCAATCGCGGCCTGCAATTTCTCGATCTGATTCAGGAAGGCAATATCGGCCTGATGAAGGCGGTGGACAAATTCGAATACCGCCGCGGCTATAAATTCTCCACCTACGCCACCTGGTGGATCCGTCAGGCGATCACCCGCTCCATCGCCGATCAGGCCCGCACCATCCGCATTCCCGTGCACATGATCGAAACCATCAACAAGCTGGTGCGCACCTCGCGCCAGATGCTGCACGAAATCGGCCGCGAACCGACGCCGGAGGAACTGGCCGAAAAACTCTCCATGCCGCTGGAAAAAGTGCGCAAGGTGCTGAAAATAGCCAAGGAGCCGGTCAGCCTGGAAACCCCGATCGGCGACGAGGAAGACAGCCATCTCGGCGATTTCATCGAGGACAAGAACGCCCTGCTGCCCATCGACGCGGCCATTCAGTCCAACCTGCGCGAAACCACCACCCGCGTTCTGGCGTCCCTTACGCCGCGCGAGGAGCGCGTATTGCGCATGCGCTTCGGCATCGGCATGAACACCGACCACACCCTGGAAGAAGTCGGCCAGCAATTCTCCGTCACCCGCGAACGCATCCGCCAGATCGAGGCGAAGGCGCTGCGCAAGCTGAAGCACCCAAGCCGGTCACGCAAACTGCGGAGCTTTCTGGATAATTAAATTATCTTGCCAGGAATCGCCGCGCTACCGCGCGGCGTTCGCCCCTGTCCTGCCCTGCGCAGCAGGGCGGGCAGGGGCGAACTGCGCCGTGGTTTCCCTACCGATTTTCCTGTGGTAGGCTGGCGAACTTGCCGGGGCGTTATTGGTATTCGCCGTGGTTTCCCTACCGATTTTCCTGTGGTAGGCTTGTCGCTCGGATCGTGTGGGAGTGTCAGCCGCCGTGGTTTCCCTACCGATTTTCCTGTGGTAGGCTCCTATCTTGACATTACATCGTTAAAGTTTAGCCGTGGTTTCCCTACCGATTTTCCTGTGGTAGGCTCAGATCGACAGGCCGCTTGCCGGGGCCGCTGCCGTGGTTTCCCTACCGATTTTCCTGTGGTAGGCTTATCGCGCTTCCCGCCAGGGGGGTATCGCGGCCGTGGTTTCCCTACCGATTTTCCTGTGGTAGGCTACGGGGTTTGACACGTATGATTCATTTGTGGCCGTGGTTTCCCTACCGATTTTCCTGTGGTAGGCTTTCGCAGCGTGGCTGAGGTTCACGAGAGGCGCCGTGGTTTCCCTACCGATTTTCCTGTGGTAGGCTTAATTACAGATGGTGCAGCCATTAAAATTTGCCGTGGTTTCCCTACCGATTTTCCTGTGGTAGGCTTGTAAACGAGTCGATGGGCCAGAGCGCCCAGCCGTGGTTTCCCTACCGATTTTCCTGTGGTAGGCTCCGTAGGCGTGATCCATGCGCGGGGCATCCGCCGTGGTTTCCCTACCGATTTTCCTGTGGTAGGCTTTCGCCAGAGCCAGTTCGTGCGCCTGCTGGGCCGTGGTTTCCCTACCGATTTTCCTGTGGTAGGCTATGCACCGCGCCCATATCGTGATGCGTCGGGCCGTGGTTTCCCTACCGATTTTCCTGTGGTAGGCTGAGGAAGTGCTGGTCGGCGAGGGGCAGATGGCCGTGGTTTCCCTACCGATTTTCCTGTGGTAGGCTATGCCGTGGGGTTTTGACAGTGAGGCCATGGCCGTGGTTTCCCTACCGATTTTCCTGTGGTAGGCTGCGGACTATATAAATTCCAGCGGATATGCGGCCGTGGTTTCCCTACCGATTTTCCTGTGGTAGGCTATTGCGCAATTGCCATATCGCGTTCTGGGTGCCGTGGTTTCCCTACCGATTTTCCTGTGGTAGGCTTTGTTCGAGCTTGTCGAATGGCTCGGTCAGGCCGTGGTTTCCCTACCGATTTTCCTGTGGTAGGCTCTGGTCCTTTCCGGACAGCGTGTCGTAGTCGCCGTGGTTTCCCTACCGATTTTCCTGTGGTAGGCTCCGTTTCGGATAAAACGCTGAAACTGCTGTGTTTTCCGGGCTTTAATGGCTCCGAAATCACAGCAGGACCAGTTGTTTTGAGGCGGTTTGTTCGGTTTTTCCGGCGGTTCCCAGCATAAACTCCATACGGCCATATTGCTTGTCGGTTACTTGCAGGGCGCGTACGCTGCCTTTTTTGGGCAGGTTGGCGCGCACCCTTGACAGATGTTTGTCGACCGCATCCTGGCCCCGGCAGACGCGGGCGTAAACCGAAAATTGCAGCATCAGATAGCCGTCATCCTTCAGAAAATTACGGAACCGCGACGCCAGCCTGCGCTGGTCTTTGGTGCCGACCGGCAGGTCAAAAAAAACCATCAGCCACATATACCGCACCTCATCGGCTTTCATGAACAGCCAGCCAGTTCCAGATCGTCAGCAGGCAGATCATGCGCGGGCAGGCCGGGCAGAAGCAGCGCCGCCGCATCCCCCAACTGCATCGCCCGCACCAGGCTGGCGGCGGTCATTTCGCTGGCCGCCAATGCGCTGACATTGTCCCTGCCCATGGCCAGCGTGCCCAGCAGCGCCCCCGCCATGGCGCGCCGGTCATCCAGGCTCAGATCATCGCCCGGCGCCATTGTGGCGGCGTGTGCGCAAGCCAGCGTATCCACCAGCGGCCGGAAGGGTTCGATCAGATCATCCACCAGATTAAAGGCGTTGGTTTTCGATGCGTGATGCAGCCCGAATGCGGGCAGCAGGCCATGCGCCACGCAGGCGCGGGCAAGGGCGGCGCGCAGCACGGCATAGCCATAATTCAGCAACGCATTACGCCGGTCGGGATCGTCGCCACGGCGGAAATCATCAAACAAATTCTGCCAGTAAAAACGCGCGGCGCGCGCCTCGACATTACCGGGATCGCCGGATTTGACATGGGCCGTCATGGCGCGCACGGCCTGCGCTCCATCCCGCCCGGACCGGGCCAGTGCGGTGGCCTGATTATCAATCTTGGCGCGGACGATGTGTTGCCACAGGCGTTTTTTCAGCGGTGCGGTCATCGCCACTTGCTGATGCGCCACATGCGCCTGGGCGTGATGGGCGTGAAACGGCAACAGCACCCCGGAAGGATGATGTTTTGCGTCGGGCACGATCACGGCAATACCCGCATCGGCGCAGGCCGACAACAGGCTTCCGGTGACGCTGACCCGGGGTGTATCGAGGATCAGCCAGGCAATGTCTTCCAGCGGCAAACGCGCCGCGCCGTCATCCTGATCAATGACAATCTGCCTGTCCCGGTAGCTTAACCGGGCGGGACGGCTGATATGCACACCTCGCCATGCCATGTGCGGACCTCGCGCGCAATTCTGAACCGGCGGCCCAGACGGTCCACAGCAAACTTGTTTATGCTTGATAAAGTCTTAACGCCGACACGGTTAAAGGTGCTTGTATCGCAATGATTACCGATCCCGATCCTATTTTCAGAACGATCACACCCCATGAAATAGCCTTGCTTGACCTCACCATCTGCATCGACCGTTTCAACCCATGATCGCGGATACAGGCTGAACAGAAATGTGTATGCCACATTCATCTCTGGCCATTCGCTTTCAGGCTTTTTCTTTACGACCGCGTGGTTCGGCGGGATGGGATATTTGCGTTTATCCATCACCTGATGCGGATAAATCGGCACCATATAATATTCCGCCTTGCCTTTTTTGTTCGGTTTGCTGAACAGATCAACCCGCACCATTTCGCCCCGGTCGGCGGAGCCGCCGCGCACCGCAATGGCGGGTTTGTCCTTTGTCAGCATACGGATATTGCGGATAACATCACCCTTCGGTGACAGGGGCGGCGCGTCCTTTGGATGGCCAGCCTCAATCCACGTCCGCAGGCTTTCGACAGTTGCCCGGTTACGCTCTGCATCCTTGACCTTGTCCATATCCTCCAGCTTCAGATTTTTATCCACCGCCTTGCGGGCGTAAACCTTTCCATCCGATTCGCGCACCTGCTTGATCGTCGCGTCATGACCTTTTCCACGGGCGCGGCGGCGTTCCGGGCGGGCGACGAATACGGCATTCATGCCCTTGATGGCGTCATCGCGGAATCCCGTCCATGGTTCAGGCACATGCCCCAGCGAGCGCGCCTCGCCCCGCGCTTCGGATTGCTGGTAAACCTTGGTAAGCTTGTTCAATTCGCCTTCCGAGGTGGCCGCCACCACCAGCGCGTCAAGCGCATGATGCCGGTCATCCGCTATGCGTTTGCCGTCCGTCTTTTTCATTCCCTCGATGCCCCATGCCTGGCGCAGGGCCGCCGTTAACGGGCCGGGGCGCGCCCGTACACAGTCATGACGGCGCTCTTGCGGATACAGCAGTTTCACCGCCTCCAGCAGCACTTTTGTGGCATAGCGGGTGTCGTTGAGATTACGGCTGCGGAATTTTTCCTCAACCTCTTTGGCGTTGCGCAGCAGATAGTTGCGTTTTTTCAAGCCTTTCAAGTTCTTGTTGCTTTCCACGCTGGCGCTGAATTTTTCCCAACGGTCAAGATCATCTCCCATCCACTCAAATGGCGTCATGTTGCGCTTATGCTGATTAGCGGACGCAAGACACAAGGTTTTGTTGTGAAAACTGTCATCGCCAAAACGTGACCAGGGCAGGATATGATCGACCTGTACGCTATTGTCCGAAGCGCGCGTCTGCGTGATATGAATTTCCCTGTCCGTATATAGACAGCGCCCGCCCTGCTGCTTCCACAGTTCATAGCGCAGCAGATCATCGCCGCTGACCCGCTCGATGTCGAGCAGGGCTTTCAATTCCTCCCGCAGCTTTTCCTTGTCTCTGGTGCGCTTATCAATGCCTTTGCTGATTTCATCGCGTTCTTCCGTGCTCTTGCCGACATCGCGCGCAAGTTCAATATGAATGCGCCCCGGCAAACCATATGTATTTACCAGCGCCCATACCTGCTTCATGCTTTCGGTCATTGATTTGCGGGCAATAGGATTGGCGATACTGTCCTGCAAGTCCGCCAGCAGGGCCTTGAATCCGGCGCGGTCCTTGACCTGTTCGTAGCCGGAAAATTTTGACGCGGAATGATTGTACCCAACAGCCGCGCAGGCTTCGCTATAGCCGAGCCCGTCTCGCAGATGCGGCAGCAGGTTGCGCGCCGCCAGCGCGGAAATATGCGCGGCACCCTTGAATTTGGCGAATTTTCCTTCCGCCAGCCCGCTCATCAGACGGCCAATATCGGCACCATTAACGTTTACATCGCGTAGCCCTGCTTCAATACTCTCCGGCGTTTCCCGGAAAGTCAGGATAAATGCAATCGTGTCGAGCAGCGCTGGCAACGCATTTTCGCCCAGGCATTCGCGCAATTTGACCGTGCCATGAAACGATTCGCCGGTGCGCGCGCCGAAATCATGTTTCTCGTCTTCCAATTTCACGCCAACAAACCGGGTATCTTCCGGGATGGCCATCACCTTGCGCAGCGCCTTCCATGTCAGAGTCTGTGTTTTGCCAGCGATAGCGAGCGCCAGGGCGCGTTCCTCCGCCGTCAGCGGACGCGGCGCTTCACGTGGTGCGCTGACACGCACATTGATCAGTTTACTGATAAAGCGAAATTGTTCGAATGATGGCGCATATTTCGCCGCGCGTTTTTCCGCCGGTTCAAACGGGCAGTGACCAACAAGGGCTTCGCTGTCCTGAAAAGGGCGCTGGAAAAAAGCAATATCTTCATATTGCGCCTGAATTTCCGGTGTGGCGTATTTATTTCCAAGCCGTTGCTGGGCATCGAACAATTTGCGCACTTCATGCGCCAGTTCATCGCGTTTCATTACACGGGAATAATCGCCCGGACGATTGCGGCGGCGCAATGCAAATTCCGGGTCGCGGGCAAACATTTCTCCCGCCGTTCTATAGCGTGCCAGCCTTTCAGTGGTTAGCGCAAGCGCCTTCAAAACCTTGCCGTCATCAGAGGCATCATTCGCGCCAGCATCACGCTTGGCGTTGGATTTGAACCCGCGCCGCTTGGCAATGTGCAGCAAAGCCGCGGCAAATTCTTCACCGGTTAATATTTTGTCCAAGCCGCGCGCGCGAACCTCCCATGGATCGAGTTTTTGCTTCCTGAGATGTTCCGGATCGCGGGCAGCAATAAGTTTTTGTTGCTCGAAGAGTTTGCGCAGTTCGGACATCCGGGTGCGGCGGCGGCGAAGCACACGCCGTAGCAACCGGTTGGCGCGGCGAATCTGGTTTGTCGGCGTACGTTCCTTACTGGTTTCAGGCACGTCAAAGCACCATGACCCCATGCCCGATATTGTGCCGGGAGCGTCGGTATCAGGCCAGTCTATCAACGCCCAGCCACAAGAGGCTATGCCCAGGTCGATCCCAAGCGACAGATTTTCTTTGATCATCATATCCCCCGATTTTTAAGTCAGTTGATGCCAGTTGACGGGGGCGTGTCAATGTGATCTTCTGGGTGCGGAAAATCGGTAGGGAAGCCACGGTAACTGTGGTTTCCACAGTGAAGGATCATCCCCCGTCGGACAACCGGCGGGGGAAATTCTTTGTCTGCACCTACCCCGGCAGTTTCGCCGATTGCTTCACCCCCGCCAGCGCTTTGCTCTTTTCCGCCCAGGCGTGGCCCGCCGCGATGTTCTTGAAACGGTTTTCCATCAGATTGAGGAGCGCGGGGTTGGTGAAAATATAGGGCTGGTTGTCCTGTATCGCCTCCAGCACCAGACGCCCGACAATATCCGGGTCGAGGCCGTCGGACAGCGATCCCGCGATAGCGTCCTTGGGGTTCGGTTTCGCGGCGCCGCCATATTGTTCCTGGCGGTTGCGCGCCGAGGTGCCGAGATTGGTGGCCACCAGGCCGGGGCACAATACCGATATGCCCAGATTGCTGTCCTTCTGTTCGGCCATCATGGTTTCCATAATGCCCACCACGGCGTATTTGGTGGCGTTGTAGGGACCGGTGCCGGGAATGCTGATCATGCCGGCAACCGACGCGGTGCTGACCACATGGCCGCCTTCGCCGTGCGATTGTATCAGCGGCACGAACGCCTGCAACCCGTTCACCACGCCCCACAGATTGACATCCACCACCCATTGCCAGTTGCGCATTTTGGCGGTCTCGCTTCTGCCCCCGCAGCCGACGCCGGCATTGTTGCAGATCACATGCACCTTGCCGAAACTGTCCACCGTCTTTTTGGCGGCGGCGTGCATGTCTTCCGGTTTGGTGACATCAACCTTTACGCAGGCCGCTGTATAGCCTTTGGCTTTCAGCTCATCGACGGCGGCCTGTGCCGGGCCTGCTTCAATATCGCCGATCATGACTTTCATGCCGGCCGCGGCGAAGGCCCGGGCCATGCCCAGGCCCATGCCGCTGGCGCCGCCGGTGATGAACGCGACCTTTCCCTTTACGTCTTTCATGTTGTTTCCTTTCGGTTGGGTTAGCCGGGCAGGGCGCTGGACTGCACCGCGCCCTGTAGCGCCCTGGCCTTGTCGGCCCAGTCATAGCCCGCCAGAATGCGTTTGGTGCGAAGCTCAACCAGATTGCGCAAGGCCGGATCGGTGAAGATATAGGGCTGATCGTCGAGGATCGCTTCCAGCACCAGCTTGCCGACAATGTTCGGGTCCAGTCCATTGGTCAGCGCGCCAAGGCCGGATTCTTTCTCGCCCACCGCGCCGCCATAATCTTCCTGACGGTTGCGCCCGGAAGTGCCGAGATTGGTGTTCACCACGCCGGGGCACATCAGCGAAATGCCGATGCCGGACTTGCGATTTTCGCCCATCATGGTTTCTGTGATGCCGACCACGGCGAATTTCGAGGCGTTGTACGGGCCGGAATTGCGGATGCCGTACATGCCGGCCATGGAGGCGGTGTTGACCACATGGCCACCCTCGCCATGCGCCTTGAGCAGGGGCATGAACACCTGCAAGCCATGCACCACGCCCCACAGATTGACATCCATCACCCAGTGCCAGTTGCGCATGCTGGCGGTTTCACTTTTGCCGCCGATGGCGATGCCCGCATTATTGCACAGCACATGCACCTTGCCGAACGTTTCGATGGTTTTCCTGGCGGCGGCCTGAACGTCCTCCAGTTTGGTAACATCCACCTTGACGCAGGCGGCCTCATAGCCCTTGGCTTTCAACTCATCCACGGCCTTCTGCGCCGGTCCCGCTTCGATGTCGGCGATCATGACTTTCATGCCCGCCGCTGCGAACGCGCGCGCCATGCCCAGGCCCATGCCGCTCGCGCCGCCGGTGATGAATGCGACTTTTCCTTTTACGTCTTTCATGCTGATTTCGCCCGGTTGAACACCGGCGCCTCCCTGTTGTGGCAGGGTTATTTCCCCTGCGGTTATTGTGAAGGGCCAGCTTCGCGCATGGGACAAGGCCAGGTCAAGCGGGCTGAATATGTGACCAATGTCACAACCGGTGTCATATATCCGTGATCGCCGCTATTAAAGTATTTACCCCCAGCCCCGTGATGGTCAATATTCAATAAATAACACTTTCTGGCAGCCCGGCATTTTCGGCAACCTGCCATATGACGGCATAGACATTTTTTTAGAGGAAGAACAAGATGAATACGATCTTTGAGCCGGTAATCTTTCATATATCGCGTAGCCAGGGACCAAAACCCGCCAGCAGATTATTGCGGAATCTTCTGACCGCGGGCACGGCTTTGGCTGGGCTGGGCCTGTCCGGGCTAAGCGCTCCTGCTTTGGCAGCGGTGATAAGCTGGGATGGCGGCGGCGGGAATTCTAACTGGAGTACAGCCACTAACTGGTCCGGCGATGCCGTGCCGGCCGCCGCTGACGATGTAACCATAGATGGTAACGGGGGCGTCAACACGCCGGTGGTGCTGAATGTCAGCGGGAATGTCAAAACCCTGACCATAGATGCAGGCGACAGCCTGTCCGCGAATAACGGCGCGGATATGACCGTCCATGGCGGCTCGGTGACCAATAATGGTCTCTGGTCGATGAACGCCACCACGTTGAACACGATATTGACTTTTAACGGGAGCAGCACGCTTGGCGGCGCGGGCACGCTCAGCCTGAGCGACGACACGCAGAATTTCATCTTTTCCAACC